>JACCDR011419498.1_pt1 | contig 11179 bp, 11 predicted proteins | sample 7446431 | NCBI WGS metagenome assembly JACCDR01 (sample SAMN15323443, study PRJNA562643) | freshwater metagenome | isolation source: river surface water | place: USA:Blue River Watershed | collected 2017-08-17 | reverse complement strand
TACTCCTAGTCACAGGGTTGGGCTATTTGATGAAGTTGATGCAAAAAAGTTATGTAGTTTTTCTTACTTGTATTTTTCTCTGGGTGATGCGGAGAATAAGTTTAATAGTTTTTCTATGACGGATAAAAATTGGAAAACCCATAAAGAAGGCACTTTAGTTAAAGTTTGCGTAGTAAAAGGTTCGGATCTTATTGATTTGAGTGGAATATCTGGGGTTATAGTCCACTCGAATGATGAGAAAGATGTTTATTTCAAAATAACAGAAATCATAGACAGTAAAGGTGAATTATCATGAGTGAATACTTTGCCCTCATAAAGGCCAACGCCAAGGTAATTGTTATCGTAATTATGTTGGGAATTCTTTCAGCAGGTGCTGTCTATACTAAGCACTGGTATGACAACAAGATAACAGCTTCCTATCAAAAGGGTGTCAAAGATACGGATGACAAATGGACACTTGTTGTTCAGCAAGTAAAGGATAATAATCAGAAATTTAAAGATGATCAACAAAAGAGTGTTGACAAGTTAAACGAGGAACTGGAAGAACAGAGAAAACGTTCTAATGATCTACAAAGTAAACTTGCACAGAAATCAAAGGACTACGCTAATTCCCAAAATGGGAAATCAAAAAGCCTTGATGATGATTTTGTTGACATCTATAATGAGAGCTTGGGGCTACAATGAGAAAGATTATAACAGCACTGGTTTTATGCTTAAGTCTGTTGGTATTGGGATGTACTTCAAAACCCACTGTGGTTCCAGTTGCACAAGAATTTAATGCAGAGAGCGTGCTGGTCAAACCACCAGAGTTCTCTATGCAGCCGCCTGTAGAGCCAAAACCCCTCTCCTATGGGGCTGATAACTCTTCGAACAGTGATATTATTAAGGAAAATAACCTTAATGCAGCATTGGACAGGAGTAAGCTAAAAACCCTGCAAGATTACGTCAGAAAATTATTTAACACTTCAAAGTGATTGACAAGGCCCTTATTTTATGATAAGGGCTTTATTTTTATGAACTTTCATGGTAAAATCCTCCTATAGACTTAAATCAGGAGGTCCTTTGAGTAAAACATTCGGACCTGCCAGCCCGAAACAAAAAATGATCCTGGAAAACAATGCACAAATCCTGATCATTGGGGGTGCAGCAGGGTCAGGTAAATCTTATCTTCTTCAGTTAATGCCACTTAATATCATCGACGATCCAAAAACAAACTGTGTTATGTTTCGTAGAAATACACCTCAGTTGACAGGTGGCGGCGGGCTTTATGACACTGCAATGGGAATCTATAACGAGTTAGGCCCTGGGTGGAAACCTCGTTTCAGAGAGAAAGAACTAAGGGCAATCTTTCCTTCTGGTGCCAAGATAAAGTGGTCACACATGGAATATGAGAAGGATAAGCTAAACCATCAGGGGCTACAGTATACCTTTGTCGGTTTTGACGAGGGTACTCAGTTTGAATGGTCTCAGATAGAATATCTCATGTCGCGCCTGCGTTCTGAATCAAAATATCCTAGCCGCATAGATATCTTCTGTAACCCCGATCATGACCACAAAATCAAAGAACATATCGAATGGTATCTTGACGAGGATGGATTTCCAATTCCAGAACGTGATGGTGTTATTCGCTGGTTTATCCGTAGAGATGGTGAATTCATCTGGGCAGATGAGCCAGAAAAACTTATTGAGCAGTATTGGGATGGTGTAGACCCTAAACGTAAACCAAAACCATTATCATTCTCTTTCATAAGCGCAACGATTTTTGATAACCCGCCAATGCTTGAGAACAACCCTGACTATCTGGCTTTTCTTGAAGGCCTTCCTGAAATTGAAAAAGCTCAGCTACTTCACGGTAACTGGAAAGTCAGACCGGAAGGTGCAAACTATTTTCAGAGATCATACCTGACAGAAGTACCTTGCTTACCTTTGGGTGTAACTTCTGTTAGACCTTATGACAAGGCAGGCACAGAGAGGACTTCAGGTAACCGATATCCTGACTTCACTGCGAGCGTGAAAATAAGTAAAGATACGGATGGTTTTTATTATCTCTCAGGGGATTATTGCAAAGAGTTTTTGGATGATGGTCTTTATTCAACTCAAACTCAAGGCCGTTTCTGTAAAAAAGCTGGTGAACGTGATGTTATAATCCGTAAGCAAGCTGAGCACGATGGTGACGATGTGACTATCATTTTCAGCGTTGACCCTGGTCAGGCAGGGATAAGTGAATTCACTACAAGTTCTCGTGAGCTTATTGCAGAAGGGTATCTTGTAGAGAAAGACCCTACACCTGGTAATAAGGCAAAGCTTGTGAGATTCACTCCGTTTGCTAAACTGGCTCAGTCTGGCAAGGTTCGTATTGTCAGATCAAGCTTTGATGCTAAAACTTATGAAGCATTGATGACAGAGCTTGAGAAATTCAACGGTGAGCGAAGCACAACTACCCGAAAAGATGACTGGGTGGACGCCATCGCTTCCGGCATCAACTACCTTGAAAAGAACGAGGTTATCAGACCTACGATCATCCCAAGGATTGTTGCCCCTACCTTGTACAAAAGATTCTAACAAAGGGGATAACTCGTGTCAACTAGATATGGAACAAATATTCAAGAGGTAAAAAAAGCAGGTAATGAAACACTTGCTGTAAGCCGCTTGAGAACTGGAGAGCTTGGTTCTGGTGCGCTTTCCCAGCTTCGTGCTGAAGCAGAGATGATGAAGGTCGAGGAATTACGCTGGCCTTACTTTTTGTCTACTGTGGAAGCCATGAAACAAGATCATACTGTATCTACAGCGCTTGATACGAAGTATGTCTTTGTTACAAAAGCATTTAATGATTTTAAAGTGCTCTTTAACAAGAGTAGTGAAGACTCAAAAAAGGCTGCTGAATTTGTAGAATATGCTCTAAAGCACCTTTCCAACCAGCAAACACTCAGAGACATTGCCAGAAGCGCAGCAACTTTCAACGAGTATGGCTTCTCTCTATTTGAGAAAGTTTACAGAACGGAACCAGCACCTTCCAAATACGCAGGTTACCTGACACTTGATAAGATAGCATTCCGACCTCAGTCAAGCCTTTCAAGGATCAAACCTTGGGTCTTTGATGATGATGGCAGAACGTTGAAAGGAATATATCAGAGCAGAATGGCGTTTGCAAATTTTCAGAATGGCTTAACGCAAACATCTACAAACCTGGCCCTGGTAACTTCACTTAGCACAACCGCTGACGAGACATTTATTCCTATCAATAAACTGATGGTAATGAGCTTGGGCGGGACAGAATCAAATCCGGCAGGCGTATCTCCATTGGTTGGATGTTACAGAGCTTTTCGCGAGAAAATTCTTATTGAAAACCTTGAAACCATCGGGGCATCTAAAGACCTTGGCGGTATTATTGAGTTGAAAATACCTTCTCAGATCTTGAATAAGGCTGCAATTGACAAGACATCTCAAGAAGCTCAGATGGTTCAGGGACTGATGGCTGATGCTGCAAATGCCCACGCAGGTGAGCAAGCGTATTTTATTCTGCCTTCTGATATGAACACACAAGGTGGTGAGCAGTTCAAGATGTCACTGAAAGGGATTGACGGCGCTGGAAAACAGTATAGCACACAGGAGTTAGTCAACTCACGTAAAAAGGCTATTCTGGATAGATTTGGTGCTGGATTTATTAACTTGGGTAACGATGGGCAAGGCTCTTATAATCTGTCCGAGTCCAAGCAATCTATTCACGGACATTTTGTACAGAGGGATATCGACATTATAGTTGAAGCCTTCAACAAGAATCTTATTCCTCAACTCCTTGCATTAAATGATATCAGGCTTTCCGATGAAGATATGCCTAAGCTTAAGCCAGGCTTGATTCAGGAAGTCGATATGGAAGGCTTCTCCAAGTTCGTTCAACGTGTGGGTGCTGTTGGCTACCTACCTAAAACTCCTACCGTTATCAATAAGATCCTTGAGGTTGCTGGTATTGATGAGGAGATGGACGAGAATATGTCAACGGAAGACCTGATGAATATTCTGGGTCAAGATACTAGTCGTTCCGGTGATGGTATGGCGGCAGGCACTACAGGTAATGGTACGAGTAAAAATTCAGCAGGAAGAGATAATTCAACTTCCAACATGGATAATTAATTCAAGCCACTGAAATAGCTTGCAAAAGAAAATAAACGGTGTTAAAATAACTATCAACGGGGAAAACGATGAAATACTCCAGTATTACTGACCTTCCTGCATCGGTGTCTAATCTGTCTCTCGTTCAGAAGAGCAAAGCACTGACTATTGCAAACGGCCTGATTGATTCAGGCCTTTCTCCTGAAGCCGCTATCGAAAAGGCTTCCAAAGACATTCTTAATGTGAATGTTAAAACTGAAATTCAAAAAGAAGCTTCTGTAGTTAGCGTACAAAAAGATGCTGACGAGCAAATGATCTCTTACGAGGTTATTTATGAACCTGATGCTAAAGATGCGCACGGGGAATGGATGTCTGCTGATACCATTGCCAAGGCAAAACAATCTTTTGATAAGGCACATGAAGCTGGTATTGTTAAAGAAAATCTTTTTCATATGATTGAGACGGATTCTTTCACAATTGAAAAGACTTGGATTCAGGAAGAAATTGATGTGGTGGTTATCGGGACAGAGCAAGTAATTAAAGCTGGCACCTGGGTAGCTAAAGTTAAATATAACGACCCTGTCTTATGGGACCTTAAAAAGTCCAATGTTGTTGGAGGCTTGAGCATTCAGTGTTCTGGTGCAATCAACAAAGAAACAGGCGAGATCAGAGATGTTGATTTCGGAGTCGAGTATGTTGAGGAAGAAGAATGACACAAGTCGCAAAAGCCAAAACCATTAAAGAAAAAGGTATCGCACTTTGCCATGAGAGTCAAGGTTTTTCTGCTAATCTACGTCCTGTTTCATTACTGATGAAATCTGACCTTAGACCAGAACAGATCACCGAAGACGTTATCAAGGCATTGCAGCAAGTTACCGTTTCTATGAGCTTCGAAGAATTCCTACGCCGTTTCTTCTATATGTGGAGTGACGATGCAGAGCTTCTGACAAAACTGCTTGGTTTTGAAACCGAGATGGAAAATGATGCTGCTGAGAATCCTGATGACGAGTGGATTCAGGCTTGGAACGAATCTCACCAAGAGTGGCTTGAAGAGCGCATGGAAGCAATTACCATCGCTAAAGCTGCTAATAAAGGTGAAGAAATTGACCTCGTAAAACAATACGAGTTGTTGAAACTACAGCAAACCTTTGAAAAGGGTGTTTCAGAATTAGGTCTTACTTTTACAGAAAGTGATGCCAAAGATCTCCAGGTGACTGGGGTCGTTAAGACCGTAGGTGAAAAGCCTGCTGTTGATAAATCCAAAGAAAATAAGGAGACCTCAGTGTCCGATACTGTAACTGATGTAACTAAAGCTCCAGAATATCTGAACTTGATTAAGAAGCTGCAAGAAGCTGAAGCAAAAGCCAAGACCGCTGATGAAATTATCAAGGCTGCTGCTGAAGTAGAAAAGAAAGCTGCTCTGACTAAAGCACAAGGTTTTACCTTCGCTGTTGAAGCTGAACACGCTGTTCTGGCAGACTTCATTATTGAAAAAGCTAACGCTCCGGTAGTAGCTCTTCTGGAAAAAGCCCAAACTCGTATTAGCGAACTGGAAACAGAAGTTGAAGCCGTGAAGAAAGAATTCGGCACAGTAGAACACGGTAAGGACGGAAACGCCAATACTGACGATCTGCACAAGTCTGCTGAAGAAATTCTGAAAGCAAACGTGGAAAAAGCGAAACAGAAAGCTCGCGAACAGTCTGCACTAAACGCCTAATATCGAGGAGAATAATAAATGGCTAATCCAATCCAAGGGTACTACTCTGACATCGTTCTGGGTAAAGTTGACTCTTCCGACCAGGGCTATAGCTTCCTGGAAATGCCTATCGTGTACGCTGCTGGCATGAAAGCTGGTATGATTGTTAATGCAGAGGGTGAGCTTGTTGCTACTGGTAGCGCTGGTGATGCTTTCGGTGTTATCACAGACCGCGATCTGGTCCCTGCATACGAAATGGTTCGTAAATTCGTTGTTGGTGAAACATACAACTTCGTAGTTGCTGTTCGTGGTCTTACCCTGAACAAATTCAAACTATTTTTTGCTGACGGTACTACTGCTATCAACGCCGCTGCTATCGCTGCTCTTGAGGCTAAAGGCCTGAAGATCACCGACAAGTATTATGACGGTTCTGTTGTGTTTCCAGTAACGTCTATCTAATCTACACCAAGGAGAATAACAATGGCAGTAGTACGCACTAATGATTTCCAGATCGTCGATCTGGGCGCAACTCTGGAAATCGTACCTCGTCAGTATCGACTGATTACCAACATGAACCTGTTCACCGCTTATCATGGTATTACTACCATTGCTCAGGTTGAGCGTGTAGATGAAGTTGTAACTGACTTCCCTGCTCGTCGTCGTCAAGGTGAACGTAACTACGTTGGTACTGAAAAAGCCCAACTGAAGAACTTCAACATTCCGTTCTTCCCACTGGACCGTCAGATTACCCCAGCAGACGTACAGAACTTCCGTCAGTATTTCACTGTTGACGCACCGAAGACTGTACAGGACGTAGTTGAACGTGTTGTTCGTCGTATCCGTATTTCTCATGAGCAACTGAAAGAGAAAGCGATGCTTCAGGCAATCATGGGTAAATCTTGGGCACCTGAAGATCCAACTGCACAGTATAACTACTTCACCGAGTGGGGTGTTACTCAGCACACTGCTCCAGTAGATTTCACTGATGTTGCAATTGACCCAACCGATATTCTGGAAGCAGAAGCTCGTGCTTACATCATCGATAACGCAGGTGATAACGGCAATAACTATGGTATCGTAGTCCTGGCATCACGTAAGTGGTTCTCTGCCTTGGTTGCGCACCCACTGGTTATGAATGCTTACCAGTATTACTCTTCTACCCAAGAGCCGCTTCGTCGTCGTCTTGGTGATGGTAGTGAAAGTGCCAACAACCGTATGTTCGTTCACAAAAACGTAACCTACATTGAAGACATTTCTAACTACATCCCAGATGGTGAAGCATACATCATGCCACAAGGCATCGATGACATGTTCCAGATCCACTATGCTCCAGCAGATGATGTTCGTGATTCGAACACTCCGGCTGAAGAACTGTATCTGTGGTACAAATCTTCTGCATACCTGCGTGAGCAAAAGGTAGAGTCTGAAACTTCCTTCCTGACGGTTAACACCCGCCCAGAACTGGTTGTTCGCTCTGTCGGTACTTTCGCATAAGATAGCTTAACGGCTACCTCTAAGAGGGGGAGGTGATATTTTCACCTCTCCCTTTTTTCGTTTTGTCCTCTTAATAATAGCCACTTCATCGAAGGTGTCAAGTGGTTTTTACTAAGATAACCAAATGGAGATTTTTTATGGCTAACCAGAATTACCGCATTTTCCCTAACAAAGTGGAACTTTTTAAATTTTTCGGCATTTATGCAGAGGATTTAAATGTTGGAGTTTCTTCTCGTCTACAACCTAACACATTCTGTGTAGGAAAGGAACAAAAAGCTTTCCGTAGCTCTGTCGATTTCTTCAAGGCACTTGGTGAACTTTCTGGTCTTGACGTAGATTATAACGCTTCCACTTCTCGTATGGGCACATATATTGTTCTCTTCAATTCCCCGATCCCTAACCCTAACCGCAGAGGTAAAAAGGTTGAGGCTACTGTAGGAAACACTCAAGTAGTTACCGAAGGTAAAAACGAGACTGTCACTGTTGATACTTTAACTGAGGGCAGTAAATCTGCTTCTTACGAGGCAATCCTCACTGAAGCAAAAGCACTTAATGATGATTCTGACAAAAAGGGAAGCAAAGACAAGCTTGCTGAACTGGCGCTGACCAAAGGAATCACCCTAACAAAAAATAAATCTTTTGAAAATATGATGGCGGATTTTGAAGCTGCCCTTAAAGAACTGGAACCTGTAAAGTAAGGGGTAATAGATGGCAGATTATAATGATAAGGTCGTAAACGCTGAGCCTATCCTACCGGAAGGTGATGGAGGTGCGACCATTATTGAAGATGGACAATTCCACACAGAAGATACAACATCTGTCTTAATGTTGGGCAATGGCTCAGCAACTACACCTCTTAAAGCTACTGTAATTATCGACCCAGATTCTGAGAATGCATTAACTGTGGGACCTTCTGGCCTTTCAGTTGGTGTAAGTAGCATCAGCAATAACCTGCTTGTATTAGCAGGTGGAAAACTGTATGTTGCACCACCACAGATTGTGATACCGATTTCCAGTCGTGAAGGAAATACCATTGTTGATGTCACTACACCAGGTGAGGAAGGGCTTTTCGTCCCACCAGGTGAAAAAGGAGACCAAGGTATTCAGGGACCTCAAGGAGAGCCTGGTATTGGTATCTACATTCAAGGTATTCTTGGTGATTCTTCTCAATTGCCACCTGCAACAACTATGCAGGAAGGTGATACGTTCGTAATTGGAACACATTACTGGACAGTTGTAAACCAGCAGTGGGTTGATTTAGGTGACTTCGCTGGACCTCAAGGTCAGGACGGTATCGGCCTTGTAATCAGAGGTACATTTACTGACACCTCTTTCTTGCCTACTGAAGGTAATACAGAAGGTGACACCTATATTATCCAAGAACAGATGTGGGTATGGACAGGCGATGCAGGTGGTTGGCAACCAGTTGGTCAGGTAGGCCCTCAGGGTCCTAAAGGTGACACTGGTGCTCAAGGTCCTCAAGGTATTCAGGGTGTTAAAGGAGAAAAGGGAGATTCTGCCACAATTGTGAATAATCGTGGTACTCTAGCTTCCTCTCAAGACCTCCCTCAAACAGGTAACAAAGTAGCAGATGCATTTCTGATCAACAACGAAGTCTGGATGTGGGATAATAATAACCAGTGGAAAAATCTGGGACCTATCCAAGGTGCTAAAGGTGAGAAGGGAGATACCGGACCTCAAGGTATTCAGGGTATTCAAGGTCCTCAAGGACAACAGGGTATCCAAGGAGTAACAGGTCCGGTCGGACCACAGGGTATTCAGGGACCAGTGGGGCCAAGGGGAGAAACAGGTTACAGTGTTAAGATCCTTGGTACGAAGAATGCTGTTTCTGAACTTCCTGCAACAGGTCAAACAGGCGATGCATGGGTGATTGTACCTGACCTTTACATCTGGAGTCAAGCAGATCTTCAATGGGTAAATGTAGGCCCTTATGTAGGACCTCAAGGTCCAAAAGGGGATACAGGTGCACAAGGTCCGCAGGGCCAGAAAGGGGATACCGGAGCACAGGGGCCTCAAGGTGTTAAAGGAGATACAGGATCTCAGGGTATCCAAGGTGCAACAGGTCCTCAAGGGCCAGTAGGTGCAGGACTAAGACCTCGTGGTACAGTAGCTAACCAAGCTGCTCTTCCTACCAGCGGAAATACCATCGGTGACTACTATACGACTGTCGATACTGGTGAAGGTTTTGCATACAATGGTGCTACATTCGTAAGCCAAGGCATTATGCGTGGACCGAAGGGTGACCAAGGTATCCAAGGCCTCACAGGTGATACCGGACCTCAAGGAATCCAAGGTGTGAAGGGTGATACCGGAGCGACTGGACCACAGGGTATCCAAGGACCTATTGGACCTGGTGTGAAAATCCTCGGTAAGAAGAATGATCCTTCAGAGCTACCAACCACTGGAAACTTAGGTGATGGATATCTGATTAATGGTAACTTCTGGGGATGGACAGGATCTGCTTATGAAAATCTTGGACCGATTCAAGGACCAAAAGGCGATCAAGGAATCCAAGGTATCCAAGGAGCCACTGGTTCCCAGGGTATCCAGGGTGTTAAGGGAGACCAAGGTACATTATGGTTGAACTTTGCGAGAGATCCAGGTCCTGCTGATGGACGTGTAGGTGATTACTTCATCAATAAAAACACACTTCAGTATTTCCAGAAGACATCTGCCACTGTGTGGGCACCTTTGGGTTATATGGGCGGAGGTAACGTTTATGATACTTCAGCTACAACTCTCCAAGGACGCACAAGTTCAGGATGGTCTCCTATTCCTGTTCTTGAAGCACCTACAGACAGCGGTTACTATGTACGTTACAACAGTGGATGGAAGAAACTTGATCGTTATGATCTCTTAGTTACTTCTACAACTGGAGCGATGGACGTTAGCGTATCTCAGGTGTTCAAAGTAGACGGAACAGCAAGTAAGACTATGAGCTTTAGTAATTTACCATCTAACAGAGCGATGACTATTGTCATTGTCTTTACAGGATCAGGAGCTACATTGTCCTGGCCTTCTGGACTGTTATGGTCAAATGCTACAGCACCTACTTTGGCAGCAACAAGAACAGTTGTTACTGTACTGTGGGATGGTACTAACCTTACAGGAACCACTTCATTATCTGTAGCTTAATAACGGGGGCTTCGGCCCCTGTAGGAGTATAAATGATAGTCTATTTTAACACACCCCTTATCAGGAGTTCTGACGGTAAATATCCAGTTTACTTGTCCGACTTTCTTTCTGATAACCCTAATGTGAGTATCGGTAGTTTTATTTACTCTGAAAACTTAGTTGAATTTGGTTATTTCCCAGTCATTCCTGTTGATAAGCCAGCGGGTGATGTTGTAGTTGAAGGACCGCCAAGATTTGATGATCAGACACAAGAGTGGTTCCAAACTTGGACTTCCCGAGATTTTACTCAGGAAGAAATTGCAGCTAATTTACTCAGTGCAAAAACCCAAAGAAAATTCGATGCTCAACTTGTATTGACACAAGACCTGAATACAGGTATCCCATATCCTTTTGATGGGGAAAGCTACAAAGTTCGCATAAAAGGTTTTGACATAGCAACTTTGCTTTCTATAAAAGTTGTTCTTGAAGATGACGGCGATCAAAGCAGTGAGGTATACCCTTTCCGTTTTATTGATGGCTACAAAGCTGACTTTACGCATACAGAAATGTTGGCATTGGTTAAAGGTGTTACAAGAGCAAATTATAACTTGATGAAGACCTACTGGGCTTATCTTGATCAGGTTGATCAGTCACCTACTATTGGTGACATTCCTGCTTTACCAAATTCATTCCTATAAGGAGAAATAACGATGGCAACAAGTGGCGTAGCTGGTATTATTTACG
>JACCDR011216979.1_pt1 | contig 11179 bp, 17 predicted proteins | sample 7446431 | NCBI WGS metagenome assembly JACCDR01 (sample SAMN15323443, study PRJNA562643) | freshwater metagenome | isolation source: river surface water | place: USA:Blue River Watershed | collected 2017-08-17 | reverse complement strand
TTCGAGTATGCCATTAACCGGGGCTGGATTATGCCCGACGAGCCGCTGGAAGCGTGGCCGCTGGAACACGTTCCCATCACGCCGAGCGGGTTGGCTGAACTGCGCAAATCCATCTTGGAGGCATAACGATGTTCAAACACGCACAAATCAAGGCAGTGGGCGGCAATGCTGTCACCTACCACGAGCAGGAGTTTGAACGGGGCGACGCCCGATTTTCGGTGTCATCCTCGATGCTCCGTGAGTTTTATCGGTGCCCAGACCGTTGGCGCAAGGGCTACAACTCGCCCGATTCCAACGCCAAGTCATTCGGCAACCTGCTGGATTGCCTCTTGTTGACGCCGGAACTGTTCGCGGCGCGTTACGTGGTGCGACCCGAAATCTACGAATCCACGGTGATGCGGTGCCCGACCTGCGGCAGTGAATCGGACGCGAAGGAATGCCGGAAATGCAAGACGGTGCGCGAGCCGGTGACGGTGACGAAGGGCTGGAACTCCAACGCCGCCGAGTGCAAAGCGTGGATCGAGCGCAACGCGGGCAAGCAGATTGTTTCCTCCGGCGACTACAACGACGCGAGGGCGGCGGCGGAATCGTTTCAACGTGACGAGCCGTTGGCGATGTTCCTGAACGAATCCAAAAAGCAGGTTTGGGTAGAAGGGGCTTGGGAAGATGACGCCACGGGGCTTGTGGTTCCGGTGCGTGCGTTGCTGGACATGGTTCCCGACAAGGACGGTGTTTTTGGGAAGTCGTTGGGCGACCTGAAAACCACGATGAGCGCGGCATTGGAGCCGTTTCAGCGTCACGTTTACAAGATGGGGTATCACATGCAGGCGGCGTTTCACGCAGACCTGTATTGCGCGGCGACGGGCGAGGACCGCCCGAATTGGTGTTGGTTGCTGGTCGAGAACTATCCCCCGTATCAAACCGGGCGGCGCATTTGCGCGGAGTCGTTTCTTGAGATTGGCCGGGCGGCATACCGCAAGGCGCTTTCGGTTTACTGCGCGTGTTTGAAAAGCGGGCAATGGCCGGACTACGACCACACCGACATTACCGATGCCCAAGGCTGGACGATTGTTCAGCCGGACGCATGGATGGAGAGCAAAGGCTTGTTTGATCCGCAGTTTGAAATTCGCACCGATGCCGAGCCGGAAGCCGAGGCGGACGCGGACATTATTCCCTAACACCATGAACACACCCATTGACGACGGTGGGCCTGCGTTTCCGCGCACAGAGTCTCGCGATTCCTGCGGTCCGGCAAATATTCAAGATCGCTGCGCTAAGATTGTAAGCGTGGGCGGCATGTCCCTGCGCGACTGGTTTGCGGGGCAGGCATTGGCTTCTATGGAGACAACTACGCTAATTGCCGAAGCAGCCGCACAGCAAGAGGTAACGCTTGTTCCGGGGCATGTTGCGGAACTTTGCTACCACATCGCCGACGCCATGCTTGCCGAGCGGCAGAAAGGGAAGCAATGAAAAGCTTAGGCCAAATTGCATACGAAGCTGTCTGGCATTACAAATGGAAGGATGCAGACCCGCTTCAGCGCGCAATTTACATTGTCGCAGCCCGCGCCGTTGAACGCGCCGTTTTGCGTCGGCTGAAATCTAAGAAGAAAGGGAAGCAATGAACCACCAAGAGACGAATGCGGGGGAAGTGATATGATGCCCAAAACCATCATTCACTTGCTGTCGGGCGGGCTTGACTCGGTAACAATGCTTTACGATCTAAAGGCGCAAGGGCATTCCGTTCACTGTCTGCTAGTTGATTACAAACAGCGCCACGTCCAAGAGTTGACGTTTGCAAAAAGCCACTGCCACCGGCTCGGCGTGCTCTATACCACAATGGAGCTACCGCCGCTTGGAGGGCTTAGCGACGACACGCATTGGATTGTTCCGAACCGCAATTGCATCATGCTTAGCTTGGCTGTGAATCTTGCGGTGCAAGCAAAGGCGGACACTGTTACAATTGGCTGTAACAAGGACGATGAGGCTGGTTTTCCTGATTGCCGCATGGCGTTTATTCAACTGTTCAACACGATGCTCGCCACGGCAGAAATTAGCGTTGAGGTTTGCGCTCCGTATTTGGATTGGCCTAAGTGGAAAATTGCGGACATGAGCAAGCAGCTTGGAGTTCCAGCGCACGAAATATGGACGTGCTACCGTGGCGGGGCTAATCCGTGCGGCAAATGTCCTGCGTGCAAGAAACTAGAATCCGCTTTGAAATTGAAATGATGCTGCTATGCGGACAAAGCAATGGCGAATGGCACCGATGGTCTGCGACCGCGCCGGGCAGGGTCGGCGTGCTGGTATCCCCGCAATACCACCGCAAGCTAAAAATGAGAAAATACATGCCATACGCACTAGATAACGGCGCTTGGATTTCATTTATGAAGAAAGAGCCTTACCCTGTTGAGCAGTGGCGCGAAATGATGCAATGGGCACGCATGACAGGCATTGCGCCGCTTTGGTGTCTTGTGCCGGACGTAGTAGCCAACAAAGAGGCAACTATTGAAAACTGGCGCCGCTACGCGCCAGAAGCCGCCAAGTATGGATGGCCCCTTGCATTCGCGGCCCAAGACGGAATGACGCCAAGCGACGTTCCGGAAGGGGCAGAGGTTGTGTTTATTGGTGGCAGCGACCGATTCAAATACCGCTGCTTGCCTGATTTCTGCGCCGCGTTTTCTAGAGTTCACGTTGGGCGCGTCAACGAGATCGAAGCCCTGCAAACCTGTAAAAGAATGGGCTGCGAGTCGGCGGATGGAAGCGGATGGTTCAAAGACACAAGGCGGCTCGCCGCATTAGAAGCGTGGTTGCATGACGGATTGGAACAAACACCGGAACTGGCTATTGACGCCCCACAATTCGGTCTGGATTGGGCGTGGCGCAAGGTTGCGAAACGCTCTGGAGAGGTTGCAAAGCGGGAAATTGAGCGACTTGAAGATGCTCTTAAATGGGAGCGCGAACGTCACCAAGAAACGATGGAAGAAAACCGCAAGCTGCGCGAATCAAACAGAATACTTGGCGGTCGTTAATACGCACAACATCAGATATATTTAGTCCGACAAAACAACTAACAACCAAGCACACCATGAAACAAGAAGAAGCCGCTGCGCTAATGATGCGCGGAATGCTGGCACAAGCAACAGAAGACGAGCGGGCGGCGTTTAAGTCCGCCGAAGATGAAATCCGGGCCGCTGTGGAAAAGCACGGCGATTATGGATGGACTGCGATTACACTGCTTGCGCTTGAACAGGCCGCGAAATCTTAACCCCCACCCCCGACGCGAAAGAGGATTAACCCATGACCCACGACGACCAACTCAAAGCCGCGCTGGCGAAGATGCTGCCGGAGAAAATTAGAATCAACAATTTAGGCGAGCTTCGCTGGATTTCAAATGAGAACCAATCTCCTGACCCAGCCAAAGACACTGAACTCCTGCATATCTGCCACTTGATTGAGCAGGGGTTGAACGACGGCGAGCATCACGATTTCAGAGCATATCTTTGGGATGTTTGTGAGGTTGGCTGTGAATACGTTGACGCATACCAGAAACACAATCGTTTTTATTGTTCCGCCTCTTGGCAACAACGCACCGAAGCCTTGGCCAAAGTGAAAGGGATAAAGCTATGACACCCGAAGAAATGCGCGTGGCGATTTGCTCCAAGTTGCCAAACACAATTTGCCAACGCGGCGATTCAGACATTTTCTTTTGGCCTGACTCTAGCGCCGAGTTTAACCCGTGCAACGACCTCAACGCCATGCACGAGGCCCTTTCCAAGTGCATTTACTGCATCGAATCGATCGCCGACGATCCAGACAACCTCATCGCAAAGTTTGAAACAGAGCTTTGTAACCGCGTCACTTGGCCGCTTCATGCAACGGCGATTGAATATGCAGAAGCCTTTTGCCGCGTTTTCTGGCCGGAGAAATTTAACCCATGAAACCCAAGCTCCTTTGCTGGCAGTGTGCTCAAAACGACCGCCCCGCGATGTTCCGGCTGCTTTACAGCATTCGCGGCACGCACCGCTGCCAATCTTGCCGTAAACAATTCACCGTGAAAGAAACACAATGACCACCACCGAACACCTTCAAAAGATCAAAGCCAAGTGCGAGCAGTTGATTCGCATGTGGGAAACAAGCAGCTCTCTGACCTACAGCGTTGCTGGCTGGCGGGCGACGATTGTGGCGATTGATGGGTTGCTTGAAGACTCCCGCTGGATTGATGAATCCGTGCTGACCACAAACATCCTCGCCGCATGGCCCGAGGAACTGCTTTGATCCCGCTTTGCCCCTTGTAAAGACACGTCAAGACACGTAGAAACCCAGCAACGGTGTAGCAACCGTGACAACTGAATGAAAACGCAAGATCGAGCCGCCCAAGCGGCGCATGAGAACGGGAATTTCTGGCGCAACGCCAGCGGTTGTCACCCATTGCTACCTTGTGCGTCGCTTCGGCGGCTTGGGGGTGTCCATGAATAAGCTCCCCGCTTTTCAATTCTACCCCGGAGACTGGCGAAAGGATACTGGCGTTCAATCGCTGGACTACTTCACGCGCGGCGTTTGGTTTGAAATCTTGTGCCTCATGCACGAATCCGAGCAGCGCGGGATTTTGACCCTTAACGGCAAGGCCATGCCCGAAGACGCTCTCGCTCGGCTTCTCGGTTTGGATAAGCAAATTCTAACCACCACCTTAACCACCCTCTTAACCCTCGGCGTGGCTTCGCTTGATGATGAAACGGGGGCGTTGATGTGTCGGCGCATGGTCAGAGACGAAAAACTGCGCCAAGTCCGTAAAAACGCTGGAAAAATGGGCGGCAACCCGGTTTTGGTTAAGCAAAATCCAACCACCCGGGTTAAGCAAAATCCAACCCCTTCATCTTCATCTTCATCTTCATCTTCATCTTCATCTAATAGCTGTGAGAGCGCGGACAGGCCATCGCAAGGCGAGGTGGAGGTTTATGCCGACCGCATTGGGTTGGCCAAGTGGAAGGCTTTGGATTGGTTTCAGGAGATGGAGGCTTGCGGGTGGAAGGATCACAACGGGCGCGAGGTGCAAAAATGGCAACCGATGCTTTCCCGTGTGAAAACCAAATGGGAAGCCGATGGCAGGCCGAGTGCCCCGCCTGCTGCCCGTGGCTATTCCAACGGCAAAGCTCCCGCCCAACCCGACCGGGGCGAGATCAAAGAGGGAATCCGAATCAACCGAATCGAATACTGACCATGAACGAAACCAACTGCCAGCTTTTCGCCATGCAGACCCGCGCCCCCAAGCGGCACGCGATGAATCCGATCAAGCCCCCGCCATTGCCCTACGCCAAGGGCACCTTTGAAGCCGCGTGGCTGGCGTGCGAGAAGCGCGTTTCCGACAAAGGTTTTGTTGCCCTGCTCGGCGAACGCGGACTCGGCAAGACGCAGCTAGCCGTCGAGGTCATGCGAGCGCATTGGGCGCTCAAACAGAACGTGCGTTTCGTGACCGCCGACGACTTTTTCATCCACATCCGCAAGAGCTACGGCTTGTCTGCCACAGTTCACGAGGATGAGGTGATGAAGGAATACACCCGGCCCGATTTGCTGGTGATCGACGAGGTAGGGAAGCGGGCGGAGACGGATTGGGAGAACCAACGCTTTTTCAGCCTGATGAACAAACGATACAACGACATGAAAGCCACCATCCTGATTGCCAATCGCAAGGCGAGCGAGTTCGACGCTGCTGTGGGGGACAGCATCGCCAGCCGTTTCAACGAGTGCGGCGGCATCATCGAATGCACATGGGAGACGTTTCGATGAATGCAACCCTTCCCCCCTTCGCCACTGTCACTACGGGCTTTGGAATGTTCACCGGCCCCTTGGCCGAAGTCTCCATTGGCAACCGGGCTTTCGTCAGCATTGGTGAACCGCAGACGCCGTTTTACCGGCTCGTGCCCATTGACGAAGTGAAAGCCATCCAACCGGCTGACCCGCTCGTGCCCACACTCGAAACCATCACGCAAAGGGTGGCTGCGGTGTTCAACGTGCCGGTGGATTCCCTGCTTTCCCGCCTCAATGGTTGCAAGCGCGAGGAATACACTGTGCCTCGCCATGCGTTTTTCTACGTCGCCCGTGCCGTGACGGACAAGAGCCTCGATGCCATTGGCGAGTTCTGCAATGGCCGCGATCACGGCACCGTCCTCCACGGCCAACGCGCCACGCAGGCCCGCATGGATACCGACCCCATATTTCGCCAGCGCATCCAAACCATCCTTAACCTGTTCAAGACATGAAATTCGCCGAAGCCAAAGCCATCGGAATCAGCCTCGTGGAGCGTTTCGCCGCAATGGGCATGATCCAGCACCCGCAACCCAAGCGCGACCTGACTGCCTCGGTCATGTTCCACCTGAAGCAACCCAGCACGACGGAAGAAATCGCCCAAGCTCTACGCATCCGCCGCGATGAAGCCTCCGCCGTGGTGTGTCGGTTGGTGCGGCTCAAGCGGGCGAAAGTGGTTTACGGTGGATCACCCCGGCGCTACGTTGCGGCATGACTCCCGAGCAACAAGCCGAAGTTGATTACCTACGCGAAGAACGGCTTGGGATTCTCCTTGATGGACGACGCGAGCCAACCGCCCAAGAGGTATCCGCCGCGCAATACGAGGCTATACAGCGCGTTTTACGAAACGCCCGCTATCCTCACCCTCGGGACAAATAAAAACGCGCCAGAACGAATCCTAGCGCGTTTCGGAATGATGGATTTTGGGTTTACCCGGTCGTTTTCGGCTTTTGAGCACGTTTCGCCCGAATCTGACGGTAGTAGTCGGAATCTCCCCGCACTTTGGCCGCGCCCGATGCCTTACCCCCCTTGCGGCCTTGCTCGGACAGGAAGCGTTTGATCGCGTCTTTCACGGCTGCTCCCCCGTGGCTTTGGCGATGGCGGCGCTAGGTGCAAGCTCCCATCCCTCAGCGGCAATGTTGGCGCGAAGCTGAATCAGTTCTGCCAGCAACTCCGGCGCGGCGGCGATCAATCGGGCGTTGGCTTTTCCCTCGGCTTCCATGTCACCGTCAGTCGGAGCAAATGCATTAACGGCGCAAATGGTTTCCGAAATGTCGGCGCTTTGCCCATTGTGAATTCGGTGGACATCGCAATCTCCGTAGTTCCAGAAGATTTGCCACGGTCCCGGTGTGTGTGTCGTTTTCATAGGTGTAGTGTGTTGGTTGTGAATCAATAGCCGTTGGCGCGAACAGCGTAGGCGTTGACCTTAATGCCATCGGCCTTGCTGTCGTAAAACAGCGTTCCACGAACAGGATCGACTTCCGCACCCTCGTTGACCAAGTGCAGCGAGTAATTGCCCTTGCCGCCATTCATGCGGGCATTGGCAAACGCTCGCTTGGCCGTCGTGCCGCGACCCCAGCAATTCGGGCCAATGGCGAACCACTTGAACCCATCCTTTGCAGGTTCAAGGCTGTCGAGTTGTGCTTGCGTAATCTTTTCAGGAGTTGGTGTAACCATAGTGTGTTTTGTGTGTTTCAGATTGAGTTAATTCCCAATCTTCACGCATAGTTTAACACAAGCCGCTTGCGTTGTCAAGCTTTGAGTTTTCAGCCGTGGGACGTTTGGGACGCCAGTTTTCAAGCCCTTTAGGCTCTCTGCATCATCACCGACCAAATCTCTCCCGCACGCTCGCGTGACATTGAATCACCCGTCCCAAGCGTCCCAAGAAGTCAAATCAGCCTCGCCACCTTGACCAATCCCCGCGCACGCGGTAATCGGCGGGCATGGACAACGCTTGTCCAACCGTCAATCTTCCCAAACCTAAACGCGGTCGAGGGCAACCAACTCTCTACCGTGAGGAATACTGCGAGCAGGTTGTCGAGTTCATGGGCCGGGGCTTCTCGCTGACTGCATTCGCCGGAAGCATTGGTGTTTGTGGTGAAACCGTTCGCCAGTGGCAGCACGATCATCCTCAATTCTCTGCGGCGGTAAAAAGGGCGCGGTGTGCTCGGCTCCAATTCTTGGAGTCTCGGTTGTTCAATGCTGAGTCTGCCCCGCAGGTCACTTCTTCAATCTTCGCCCTGAAATGCACCGACCGCGAGGAATGGGGCGACGTTCAGCGCACCGAGTTGACCGGCAAGAATGGCGGTCCGGTCGAGATCGACAACCTGTCAGACGCCGAGCTTCTGGCGATTGCGGCTCGGGGAAAGCGCAACTGACGTGGCGAAGGTCGAAATCACTCCCGAACTAGCTGCCGAGCGCGTTTTGCAGCGCAGGCGAATGCGGGCTTCACTGGCAGAATGGGCGCAGGTTGCTGGGTTCGTGCCTGCCAAGCATCACAAGTTCCTGATTGCCGAGCTTGAGAAGATCGCCAATGGCGAAAGCAAGCGGCTCATGGTGTTCATGCCGCCCGGTAGCGCCAAGAGCACGTATAGCAGCGTCATCTTCCCAGCTTGGTTCCTCGCGCAGCACCCGACGAAATCCATCATTGCGGCTTCCAACACGCAGGAGCTTGCGGATTCCTTCGGTCGCCGGGTGCGCAATCTCGTGCTGGAACATGGGCCGAAGCTGGGAATCAAGCTCTCGTCGGACTCGTTGGCGGCGGGCAGGTGGGCACTTGAAACGGGCGGTGAATACTACTCTGCCGGTGTAGGGGGCACGATTACAGGTCGCCGGGCTGACGTTGCCCTGATTGACGATCCAATCCGAAGCCGGGAGGACGCTGACTCCGAGCTTGTTCGCCAACGGCAATGGGAATGGTATCGCTTCGACCTGCTCACCCGTCTCAAGCCGGACGCCTCGATTATCCTGATTCTGACACGCTGGCATGAGGATGACTTGGCCGGGCGCATTCTGGCGGAGGAAGCCGACAAGTGGCGCGTGGTCCGCCTGCCGATGGAAGCCGAGGAGAACGACCCGCTGAGCCGGGCCGAAGGCGAATTGCTATGGCCGGAGTGGTTCAAGCAGGGCATGGCTGACGATGCGAAGCGTGATCCTCGCGTTTGGAGTGCTCTCTACCAGCAACGGCCCGCGCCTGAAGCTGGCGGATTCTTCAAACGGGAATGGTTCGTTGGCTACACGGCTGACCAGTTGCCCAACAATCTGAGCATCTACGCCGCTTCTGACCATGCCATCGGCGAGAAGCAGACCAACGACAGGACGGCTCTTGTGGTCGCTGGCCTCGATGAAGCCGGGGTTATGTGGATTCTGCCGGACATTCGATGGGCACGGATGCCGGGCGACGAGCAGGTTGCCGCGATGGTCGAGATGATGCAGCGACGGAAGCCGATTACATGGTTTGCCGAGAAAGGCCACATCACGAAAGCCCTTGGCCCTTTCCTAAACGAGCACATGCGGTCGAAGGGGGCGTATGCCCACATCGAGCAGGTGACGCCGATCCACGACAAGCTGTCCCGAGCACAATCGTTTCGGGCGCGGATGAGCATGGGCATGGTGCGTTGGCCGAAGTTCTGCCCGTGGTATGCCAATGCTGAAGCGGAGTTCCTGTCATTCCCAGCCGGGAAGCACGATGACCTTGTTGACGCCTGCTCGCATCTCGGCATGGGCGTTGACCGCATGGTAGCGCCCGCCGCACCCAAAGCCCCGCCCGAGCTTGAAGCCTTTTTCAGCCAACAGAGCAGCGGTAGTCTAGCCGGTGCCTACGCAGGAGATTGAACCATGAGCCAAGTCCTTTACAAACGCGCCCAAACCATGCTCACCGAGCGGGTTGTGTGGGAGAACAAGCAGCGCACTTACTACCTCATGCGTTACGAGGGGTTGCGCCGTCGCAACAAGCCGTTTCCGACTGCCGCCGACCTGCATTTTCCGCATATCGACATGGCGATCAAGAAGTGGAAACCCTTCTGGTTCGCGCAGGTGTTCAACAACGAGCATTTGGCGCAGTTCGTCAGCTTGAGCCGGGAAGCCGGGGACACGGCGCACTTGGTTTCGGAGTGGTTCGACTACCAGATCAACCAGTTTTCCAACTTTGAGGATGAGTTTCACCCGCTCAACGACACCATGAACATGCGCGGGCGCGGCGTGCTCAAGGTGGTTTGGAATCCGATGGAGAACCGGCTAGAGTTCGTAGCGGTTGACCCGGTTTACATCCTGATGCCCAAGACCGCGAATGACTTCTGCGATGCTGAGGAGTTCGTCCATGTCCGGCACGAGCACGTTGCTGCCTATCGGCGGAATCCGGCCTACAATCAGGATGAACAGTTGATCGCGTCCATCCGAGGCGGGAAAGATGACCTGCACGACCACGAGGAAGAACGCAACATGCGCGAAGGCATTACGTGGACGCAGGATGAGAACATCATTGTCATCTTTGAGCATTGGCGGAAGAACAAGGAAGGGCGCTGGGGTTTCCACACGTATTCGCCGCTCAAGCCCGAAGTGCCGTTGCGGACAGGTGCGCCGTTCGTGCTGTGCGGCTACCAGTGGCAGGGCAAAGACTCACTGCCGTTCTTCTCGTTTGTGGTCGAGGAAACGAGCAAGGGTTGGTATGCGCCCCGAGGCTTGGCTGAATTGCTGGCTCCGTTCCAGTCCTACCTGACCCGCTTGTGGAACGAGAAGGCGGATTCCATGAGCTACCTGAACCGGCCCCTGTTCTCCGCTCCTCCCGGCTCGCAGGTCAACGTCGCCAACGTGCAATTTCGGCCCGGTGAAGTGGTGCTTGGCGGTGTTCAGCCCATGCAGATGCCGACTCCGCCCTTTTCGTTCGACGAGGAAATGGGAAAGACGCGGGAAATTAGCGAGCAACTTGTTTTGGTGCCCGACTTCGGCATTGCCAACGACGACAAGAAGAACCCGAGGACCGCCCGCGAGATTGGATTCATCGAAGCCATTTCAAGCGTGGGCGTGGAGATGAACGGACGCATGATGCGGCGTCGCTTGGCCAAGCTCTACCAGCATTGCTACGCGGTGTTGCGTCAGAATCGGGGTAAGGAACTGACCTTCTTTGCGCAAACCGAGCTACAGGCGTTGCCGGAACAGGCTTTGCACGAGCAATACATGATTCAGCCGGATGGTAGCGCCGACCAATGGAACAAGCCGCAACGGTTCGCCCGTGCGTTGGCCCGGTTCCAGAACCTTTCTGGCCACCCGAACATTGACCAAGGCGAGCTTGCCAAGGGCTTGATTGCCGCCGATGACCCGCGTGAAGTGCGGACGCTTTACCTGCCGGGCGACACGGCGCAGGCCGACGAGATGGAGAACG
>JACCDR010658262.1_pt1 | contig 11179 bp, 13 predicted proteins | sample 7446431 | NCBI WGS metagenome assembly JACCDR01 (sample SAMN15323443, study PRJNA562643) | freshwater metagenome | isolation source: river surface water | place: USA:Blue River Watershed | collected 2017-08-17 | reverse complement strand
GATTCTGCCTATTTAGGAGGTCAATCATGTCATTGCGCTGGCGCAGTAGATCACGCTCTTGCGCGATAGCAGTTTCTAGGGCCTTAAGACGGGCCTCCAGAAGGGCCTTGCGATCTGCCTCTAGGTCTTTTTCTTCGCCTGGCTTGAATTCCAGTAGCGGTTTGGGGGCTGGCTTTTGTCCGCCGGCCTCCAATTGTTCGGCAATGACCTTCTGCCCACGAGCCAATTCTAGGCGTCTCTGCGTCAATAGAATCTGATTATTGATATCCTCGATTGCTGCGAGATTCTGTTGCGACGGTCTGGCAGACTGCTGTTCTTGAGTGCGCCGCAGCTCTTCTTGCAGGCGACGCAATTGTTCCTGGAATTGCGTGACCTGATTGGCCGCCTCTTTGAGTCCGCTCTTATCGGGATCGAAGATCAGATTGAATGGCAGCTTGGCAACGTTGGCTATGCCAATCAATGCGGCATAGAGGGTGCCGCCCTTTTCGGCCGCCTTGACCATCTCTGCGCTGATATCCGTCAATGCCGGCAGCAACTGCTTGGTTAGCGATCGCCATAGCTCCGAACTGGCCAAAGATAGACGCGCAATGTTTTTCTGATACTCGTCTGCTTGCTTAGCCTGTTCGGCAGTTGTACGACCGACGAGAGACCCGGCCTCGGCCAGGTCGTTGAATACCGGCCCAAGATTAGCGCCTGCCTTGCCGAGCAATGCCATTTGAATGGCAGGTTTGGCAGCGCTATCGCCGAATCTGTCGAGCGCAATGGCGATATCCAGCATCAACTTATCAGGCGCCTGGCGAGCGATATCCGCCAGCGGAATGCCAAGAGCCCTGAATGCCTGCGCCGCCTTGGACGAGTTATTCTGTGCCTCGATCTGCGCCTTGGCGAGTCTCTGTAGGCCAGTAATTACGCCCTCGAAATCTGTCTCCGACAGACTCGCGATATTACGCAGCGCGGATAATCCTTCAATGCTAGCGCCGGTGCGCTCTGCGGCATCCTGCAAGCCTGCCATGGACTCAATGGATGCATCTATGCGATTTTTCAGACCGGCGAACCCAAGGCCGGCGGCCAGAGTTAGGCCGAGCGATTTAAAGCCCGCGCCGATGCCGGCGATAGCAGTATTCATGCGGCCGGCAACACGATCCACCTGTTGCGCAGCGCCGGACAGAGTGGCGCGGAACTGGTCGTCCTTGGCCACCAACTCAGCGACTAGGGTTCTAGTGGCCACGTTCCAGTTCCGCGAGTTTGTTCTGGTGGTCCCGAATGGCCATCAGACGCGCGATAAATGCCTCGATGTCCATAATGCCATACATTGCGGTGATGATCGGTATTGCCTGCCACTCAATACCAGCCATCATATTCCAGGCACGTATTGCTATCGCATCCTCCGCGCATTTGTGCTCCAGCCCTGGCAGGTTGTGCGCGGCCTCCAGCCAGGATGTCAGTTTTTTCCGGCGTCGTCGATCCGCTTCTGATGCAGGGCATAGGCGTCCATTACGGCGGCAGTAATTGGTGCCCAAAAATCATGTCTGTCAGGGCACCACGCCTCCCACAGGGGGCGCGAGAACGGCACTTGATCTGTGCCGCCACCGCCTGCAATATCGTCTTCCGTAACGCCAGACCATCCAATCACGCACTCACTAGCCACCGTGGCATCTGATGCGCCATTGCGATGCCATTGCAGCATTTGCTCCGACGTTGGGCGCAGGGCAATGAAGTGCATATGCCCCACGACCACCTTTACCTCGCGCTGCTTCCGCAGGCGATTAATGAGGTCCTGTGTCATCAGGTAGCGTAGTGGATGATGTTGCGCACTGGCGTGAAGCTAATGCCAGCCGTGGCAGCCGCGTTACTCTGCATGTCGAAGCCAGCACCACCTGACACGTTGGCATTGAATACGGTTTTCTGCCCGCCTGCGAATGTGACGCGGAACGCCAATGGCGTATTGGTGTTGGTAGCTGCGTTAATCAAGCCTTCTGCGACACCGCCTGGATTGAATAACGCAGTGATACGGCCATCCGGCGCGTCAGGCAGGCCGTAGGCATACTGTTTCTGGATGTCGATCAATGTGGTGATGTCGATTTTGTTTGGAGTCGGGCTTGGAGCGCTGATATTTTGCGCGCTCGCAAGAGTCTGCCAGGCTGTCACCCTTTTCATAGAGCCGGTGGACCAAGTGCTGAAGTTGGTCGTGTCCACCCCCTCCAGCTCCACCGTATTTGCCGTCACATTGGCCACCCTCACCGCCTGGCCGTCGAGCTGCACCATCCCTCCGGGGACCGCAAATACCACAACGTCGCCGTTAGCCAATCCATGCGCGGTCGAAGTGGCGACCCCTGGATTGGCCTTAGTCAATCCTGTCACAGCCAGAGCGCCACCGAGCGTCTGCTGCACTTCGACCTTAACGTTTGTCCCGATGATTGCCATGGCTATCTCCTATTAGGCATGCCAAAAACTATACTGCACCAACTCCATGAACTGATCCGATAATGGCTGATACTCATCAGGAGCGCATGGCTCACGGTATTTTAGCGGCACCGCCGATGCGGCATCAATGGCGGCGCGCACATCGGACGCCAATTGAATAGCTGCCGCCTTCTTGGGAGCCCAACACTCGAACGCGAATGTGCTGCGAGTCATCCCACCATAGCCCTGCAATGTCATCAGCGGCTCCATGGCCAAATTTCGGAACACGACATACGACTGCGCTGCGCCGGTACCCTCTGGGACATCATCCGCTGGATATACTCGACCGCCGGCAACAGCGCTCAGCGCGGTGACTATATCTGAGTAGATGGTCACGGTAGCACTCTAGCCAATTCAAGTTGCATCGTGGCGGCCATTGTGGCTAGAGCCTGCGCAGCGCTGGCATCATAGGCCGGCGCGAAGAATGGATGCGGTGGCACGCGCCCCGTGGCGGCGCGGCGTCGCGTCCGAATCCCCATAGCAGAGTATTTGCCACGCCTCGGCACGATCTTATGCCCTCGTTCAACCCATGGCCAATAATATGCATCGCGACCGCGCGCCTGCTCGCGTTTCCCACGGCGCAGCGTAACCACATATCCCTGCTGCGCCGTGCCCGATAATTCGCGAGCGTATTTTGCCAATACAGCGCGGCGCAATGTCCCAGGTTGTACGCGATAACGGCCACGCACGCGCGGCTTATCGCCGATAGGCGCAGCTGCGCGCACCGCCTGGCGAACTACTCTCGCCCCGGCTAGCGCAACTTTTCGCAGCACCTTCTTGCCGACCTCTTCGCCGATGGCGCGAATGGATGCCATGACCTCCGGGACGTTGCGGATATGCGTGTAATCAGTCATTCCTGCCGCGGCCCCTCAGTGCACAGCAGCTCAACCACGATATCACGCTCGTCTACATTACGCGGCGGGCCATCAATCAGCAATACGCGCCCGCCAAACAGCAGCCGCCATGATGCATTGATCCCCGGAGGAGCGTCGGACGCCCGAATGGTAACGCGATGCGTCGTGCTAGCCTGCGCCTGCGCAGCCAGATATTGCTCTCGCGCGCTGATCGGCTGCACCGAGGCGAACAAGCGCGCGCGTGTGGTCCATGTCGTATTGCGCTCGCCAACGGCATCGCGCGATCCACCGGGCTCTTGGATTTCGATGACATGCCGCAGTTTGCCGGCCTGCATCTCAGTGCGTCCGCGGTAAACATACCAATGGGACGCTCCATAGGGCCTGTAGTTGGCTTCCGGACACGGAGATGATAGCCGTATACCTCTGATAGTCCGAGGCCGCCAGAGAGTCTTGTAGCAGCGCCTGATAAACGCCATTGGACCCGGATAGATATACCATTGTCAGCGGCCATGTCTGCCCGGATACGGTTGCACCAGTTATGTCGCGGAGCGTGATGGTGACTATGGCGTCATTCACATAGCCCGTGCCTGCCTCATTGCGGAGGCCACGCAGTTCGAGCAGACAATCATTGCCTCGATAGAATACCAGCGTAGGCAGCCCACTATCAGGGACAATCCGGATATCAGCCATTAGCGCCCCCAGCCCTCCGGTTGGCGGCGGGCCAGTCGCGGCCCCGCCCATTTCCTCGGCAAATCCAAATAGCCAGAGGATATCCATGACGCCGACACCGGATGTCGGAGGTGGTGGCGGGGGGCCGCCATCGCCGGTAAATCGCTCATGTACGCCAACGAATAACAGGGCATCTAGCATTGCTATGCCGGATCGACATTCGTTGCTGGATCACCTGGCGCCGTAGTCACAGTCGCCGTCCAGGCTGTCGTGGAATCATCTTCTTTTGTTACCGTGAGCGAGCCGCCCGAAACACTACGCTTATTGCGCAGCAGCCTGAAGGCGTTGAGCGGGCTACGAGAAGCTTCTCCGCTCACGGCTCCCATGTCTCGCTTCAGGAATGCATCTGCAATCGCCGTGCGCTCACCGCTAGTCAGCGTCATCGCATCGCCAATAGCCGCCGGCGATGCTGGAAGCGCATCAGTTTTCGCCTTGATCGCATCGGCCGTAGTCTGCGCGGCGCGCGAGGTAATCGTGCCATCCAGTCGAGTCGCGACCACATTGCCGAACGTGCCGGCACCATATGGCCCTGGCGCGGCAATCGCCCATGGATCGATTGGCGCCGCTGCACCATCCGAGACGGCCTTACCAACAGTCCCGGCCGTTAGATGGCCGGATAATGGCTCATCCAGCACCGCGTTCTTGATGGCCGCTAGCGTGAGTGGCTGAACGCCGTTTTTGATTGTCGTCACATCCGTCTGCATCGCCGTTTGGCCTGCAAGCGTGGCCAACGCTGACAGACCAGATGCAGTGGCGAGTCCGGTTTGTATCTCCGTTACGGCATCAGTAGCCAGCGCGCTCGCAGTGAGAGTATTCGCGGCCATCGACACTACATTCACATCCGGCGGGCTAGCCGTCGCCGGCGGCGCCGCAAATAGTACATAGGTGATCGTCCCCGTTGGGGTTATTGTCCACGTATCAACGGTCGCGACCTTCGTCGTATTGTTATAGGTTTTTACCGGCCGCGCCTGATATGCCCCAGTGCTCGCAGAGGATACAAATAGGATTGCGCCGGCAATGGCGTTATCGCCAGCACTAAATCCTGATTGCAATGTCAATGACGTGCCGGCGACAGCCTGTGCTGTGCCGATATCAATGAGACCCTGATTGAGATCGGACAGGCGTGGATACAGCTGCACTCCGGCATTTACCGCCGTAGAATTGATGAAACTGAAGACCACATGGTTGTAGTTCGTCTCTGCCTGTGTTGGGGAATAGCACCACAGCCCATTGCCTTTATGGACTACAGCCCCGGCCCCGGCCGTCTGCGTCCCATTGTCGCCGGTAACGAATACGTTCGTTGTCCCCGACGTAACCGGCGATCCATCGGTGCGAGCGCTCAAATGGGCATCGACATACTGCCCTGCGATGTTCTTCCTCATCCCATTTCCCCCGCCTGGAAAGTGTCAGTGGCCTGCACAATCGCACCGATTGATGTCGTCACGACAGCCGCCCATGTATCGACGAACTGCATCGCCGTCCCATCCCACGCGATTGTGTTCTTTGCTTCCATTCATCAAGTACCTGCCAGAGCCCAACATGAGCCAGTGCCCTGAATCTGCACTGTCTGATTAGCGCCGTGCGCCGTGAGTTGTGCAGGATAGTATGTGCCAGCAGTCACTCCGGTGGCCGACAGCTCGAACAGGCCACTGGCATTACAGGTGACATTCTGGAGATTGTAGAGCACCGTGCCGTAGGATGTATCGCTCCACACAGTGAGCTTGCGGGTCGTATTGGCAGGGAAATTCGATGACACTCTCAGGTAGAGAGGCAGAGTTCCACCAAATTCCCAGGCGCCAATCGACGGCGTGCTAGTGCTCCGCGCCGTGGCGACGATATCCACGTCGGACGTATAGGTGGCATTGCGCGTTGCGTTCGATGCCAATGCGCTGCCGCTTTTGGCGCGGAAATCCATCGCGCCCGATGTAGTGCCCTCGAACTGCGATGTATACGTCAGCGACTGCTGATTGTTCGTGCCTGGCGCCGAGGCATCGTTGCAGGCGTTGTAGCCAGTGCCGGCCGCCGTGCCAGAGCCCCACCCATTGAACGCCGTGGTGAAACCGAATACGGCATTGTTCTGGACCAGGATGTTGGTTGATCCACCGGACCGCGTTATGCCGTTGCCATTCGCACTCCTGTCGCTGGGCCGCACGATCGTGTTGTTGACGAACGCACCACCGGTGGCATAGACGATGATGACCGCGTGGCTGCCGGCGTTGAATGTCGCCCCACTCATTATGATGAGGGAGTTGGCAATGGTGTGATTGTTGCCGTGACACCGGATGCCGTGGAGCGCACCGGTATACTCGAACAGACAGTTGTTGATGGTGATGTTGGAGCCATCTGTCACGCCAATCACAACGGCCGCGTTGTAGTTAGTGAACACACCGGTCGATTTGAACTGCAATCGCTCGATCTTCGTGTAGTTGTCTCTGACATCCAGGATCGCCTCGTATGCCGAATTGAAGTTTATCCCAGCGCCTTTGGTCTGATCGTATTTGAGCTGGTTCGTCAATCGGTTGGCATGATCCGCAATCCCGTGGCCAGCCGCCGCCGTGAGCCAGACATAGCACGTGGCACTGGTGGTCGATCCGGAGATGACGAGTTTCCCAGCGAACTCACTGTCGTTGTACACCTCTCCCTTCCACACTTGGTCGGCCGTTACCAGGTTGGCTGGTTTGGCATCCTCCCACGCCTGTAGCGTCGAGTAATCCCTGCTGTTCGTGCCTATGCTTTTGACGACTGTGGTGGGCATGATTATCCGATCAGCGAGAATTTATGCGGCTTGACGCGCTTACATGCAAGGAAAGTCGCCGCATCCTCTCCGGTAAGCGCTACGCAGCGATTGCTAAGAATCGCCTGCCTCATATCACTCGGCAATGCCGATAAGTCAATGTGTTTGACGCGCCGCAGGCGAAAGCCTTCCAAGTCGTCGCCAAAACAATCTCCAAACACGCCAAACGGCAACTCCGGGAACTGCACGACTCTCCAATCGCGATTGCCCTCATAGCCCTTGTTGTCGCCAACCTCTTCGCGGCCCCACGTATGGGCGTCAGGCACTTCGACGATGATGTCTCCGGCCTGTGTGTTGTCCACGTGATGCGGATACAGGGGGTCAACTTTGTGCCGCACCCGCAGGAGGATTTGCGTCATGCCGGATCGACCGCCTGGTTGAATGCACCGAAGGGCCGACCGGTTTCGTCCTCGGCAGGCATCGGCGGAATCGGCAATCCGGCGGCGGCAAGCGCCGCTGTGAGATTCTTGGCGTACAGGCGCAACTGGCGCACGTCAAGCTCGTGCTCGGAGAACACGCAGCACCATTCAGCCCCGTCTGTCTCGGCCATCACACAGTGGCATATGCCGGACGGCACGAGGACGAAGTTAGGTGCGTCCACGAGCAGCGCCCCCGCCCGACCGGCATATTCCCACTCGATGCGCACCGTCCCGGTTTTGATGAGCGTCACGTGGTCGATGTGATGCTCGTGTCCGGGCCGACCATCTCCGGCCTGGAACGGCCCATGCCTGCGGACATAGAATCCGGCCCCGATGAACCCCTCGCTGGTAATCGGGTCCCATGGGCCGACGTGCATGATGTCGTTCATGCGGCCTCCAGTGCTGCGCCGCGATCACGACAGCGCTCCATTGCGGCGACGAGGGAAGCCCGCACGCGGCCGAATGGGATCGCCGGCGGAACGACTTGGCGGCAATCGTACCAGCGACAGACATGCGGGCGACTCGCGTGGATTGAGCAGCCAGATTCGCCGAGATAGACGCAGTCTCCGTCCGTCGTCCGCTCCAACATGTAGCGCCCGCTCATTGGGTCTATCTCCATGCGATATTGGCCGACCTCAGTCGGCATTAGCCAAACCGTATCGAAACCACGACAGCACTCGGTACATCCATTGCACGGCACATCGCTCATAAGCTCGTCCGAATGAATTTCAGATTTCCAGTGAAAGAGTTCATCAGCACGAGGCCACCAAGCTCTGGCGCATATTGGAGCTTGGTTTCAATTCCATTGGATGGGTTGTCTGGCCGCGTGCCAGTAACAGCTTGTTTCTGCACGTTGTACGTGGTCGAATTGGTCCGTGTGATAACGAACAAGTCGACTTTACCGTCAGTGCCAGGGTTACAGAACACGAACGTGGCATTGGCCCTGTCGTAGACCATCGTCGGGTAGGACAGATATGCCTGATCGGTGATCGTCGCCGCATCTGCTCCGGTCAGTGTAACCGTTGTCCTGGCGCCGGTAGCCAAGTCCCATATGCTCGGCGGGTTCGAAGGGAACACGCTGAAGCCTGGATTGAATCCGACGTTGTTGACTGGATCAATGGCAAAGCCTTGATAATTCCAGATTGTCGATGGCGTCAGGTTAGTGGCCCACGTGTTAGATACCTGATTCCAGCGATACATCCTGCCGTTGGAGTCGCCGTTGAATCCGCAATACACATCTCCTGTCGTCGCATGCACGGCGAACGGCGCTGCGATATAGGCCCCATTGGCGGCCTTGGGGATCTTCGGCACCGTATCCGGTGGCATCCATCGACGATTGGCATAATCGTAGACACCCACACTCGTCAGCGTCGGATAGCCGTTCGCAGTGTTGAATGGCCACGCGGCAGGCGGCGGAACCAACGCAGTTGTAGCCACTTGATCTATGCCGAATACCATCAGCCAGTCGCGATGTGGGCAATACTGGATCGAATTGTAGGAGTGCGTGCCAACCGCCGGCTTCCTGTCCAAGTAATAGATGGCGCTGTGGACCATGGCCTGCCATGGCGACCCCTGATCCAGCAGTTCGACATAGGGGTTTTCAACACCGAGCACGGCCTGGGTCAACCAATTTCCGAAGTAATCACCATGTCCGCCGGTTGGCCCGAGGATCATGATGGAGCCATTAGGCCGGAGCGTAGGCCCATTCCACGCTGTCAATCGCGCCGCCGTACGGTGCCCGCCATAGTCAGCCCCTGGCGGATAGGAACTCAAGATCGTCGGCTCAGCAATGAGACTCTGCGCCGTGTTGGGCACGTCGTACCATTGCCACAGTGGGAGGGCAGTCACCCACGACGGTTTGACGCGCTTTGGCGGGCCGATGTATGACGATTGATGGGCCGCCATGCCGGTGATCTGATAATGGATGTCGGCATCCGGCGCGAGGGTGCCTCCATGATAGAGGTGCACAGTCGGGATCGACTGAACCTGAATATTGGGGTCGGTGCGTATCCGCCGATTGTTGATGTCTGTAATCAAGACCCCGTCGAGCCAGATTTTGATAATGCCATTGGCATCCCAGGCCCCGGCCCCGGCGTTGTAGGTATTGAGCTTCACATACTGCTCAAAACAGTACTTTTTGCCTACGCGCAGGCATGCATTGATGTTGCCCATTAGCGGAAAACCAGTGCCTCCGCCTGGGTTCTCAACCGTGTTGTTCTGGTAGTCGTAAGCATATAGGAAGAGTCGCACGAACCCCGGGTTGGCCGGAGACGGCATGAAATGCTCCATGCGGTACGACCACCAGGAGGTTGACGGATTTGGCAAATATTGCCCGCCCTCATCATTACCATACGTACCAGCCAGCCCAGGCATTTTGACGCCGCTGTCTGGCCGCATGCCGGTAACGACATCCGGGTCGAGATAGATCAGATAGCGGCAATACATTTCCTCGTAGCCGGCGCCTAGGTCGCGCTGCCAGGCTAGTGGCGGACTGTTCTTTGGCGTGACCCAATGGTATGCGACGACCCCGCCCGCGCTGGGCTGGCCTGGGTTCCCCATGATCGTCACCCGGCCAGCGGTGAGCCCGTATTCCGGCCATGGCACATAGAGTGGGTCGAGAGTCCACCCCCCTGATACGTGGCCGGGGAACTGCCCAGGCGTACCGCGCGGCACGGGCTGACCCCGAGGCCACTGGTCCCCGTGGCCATTGACGATCGAAGAGACCTCCGCGTCCGATTCGAATGTGTTATAGACCAGTACCTGCGCTGTCAGATCAACATCCGAATTGGCGACATTGGCGGCCAGCCCATTGTTGAAGAGCTTCGTCCTGTCATACCCAACCTGGCGGGCCGGATCCCAGATGATCTCCGGCATGCGCAGACGGAACAGCCCGAACGTGTTGGGCATCGACGCGCCACTATTGAAAATCTGCATGGTCAGCTCGGCGCTAGACACGGTCGATCCGATCGGAATCACCGACAGATCGAATTTCAGCATCCCCGGGGATTCGATGCGGTTCAGGGTGCCGTTCGTATTGCCCGAGATGCTAACCCACGTATCATGCAGCAACGGCGGTGAATAGGTCCCCGTATCGGTGACAACGCTCAGCGTCGCCGGCGCGTAGCTCGTATTGCGACCGCTGGCGAACTGGACGAACCCTGACCCGGCTGTTTTCAGCAGGTAGATGCCGGTATTCTCGGTCATCAGGAGTTTCTGTATCAGCGCGCCGCAGGCCCAAACCATCGGCTGTACGCCGAACGTCGTTACCGTCGCGGTCGAGAATGCGGCGGCGCCCTGCTTTACGTCCGCGGAATCCCACCAGTCACCGCCAGGGTTCTCCCAATAAATCCACAGATTCTGATTTGCCTTCGCCCAATTCGGCCCCTCGTTGGCCATCGTGAGCTGCGTGTAGTCGCTGGCCGGCGCGGGTAGGGCCGACGCTGCGCCGCTCACATTGTTCGAATCGACGGGGCCTCCTGTTCCCGTGGCCCGGAATCGCCAATTAGCAAATGATCCTCCTGCCGTGCCATCGAAGTCGATTTTCTTGGTCGTATTGTTCCACGCGAAACCGCCACCATTGGCGCCATTGATGCGCGTAATGTCCGTCTCATTGAGCGCGAACGCGGCGATGTCATAGCTGGCCGGCGCACCAGCGTTTGGAGACCATGGTGGGATGTTCAGCCAGGACACATTTGATGCCGCCTGCGACGCGCCAGACACGGTATTCGAGATAGCCGGGCCGTTCTGCCCGGCCGCAGAGAACTGCCAGCCGCTGAACGACGCCCCGGCAGCTCCGTTGTAGTCGATCGTTTTGTTGGCAGCTTTCCAAACGAACGCTGCCGTATTGGCACCGGCCACTCTGGTAATGTCGGTCTCGTTGACCGCGTAGACCGATACGTCAAAGCTCGATGGCGTGCCCT
>JACCDR010224894.1_pt1 | contig 11179 bp, 8 predicted proteins | sample 7446431 | NCBI WGS metagenome assembly JACCDR01 (sample SAMN15323443, study PRJNA562643) | freshwater metagenome | isolation source: river surface water | place: USA:Blue River Watershed | collected 2017-08-17 | reverse complement strand
CCTGAAGTTGCAGTCCCCGGTGGTAGTGCAGGGCTATGACGGTCTGCTGGTCGGCACTCAGCCCGCGGATGACGCCGACGACCTCGCCCAGGACGGTGCGGGTGAAGACGCTGGACTCCACGTCGAGAGCGGCGCTGGGGTCCAGCTCCTCGGCTTCCAGCGACACCGGCCGCTGGGCCATGGCCCGGATGGTGCCGCGCACGTCGGCCTCGCTCATCCCGGTGCGCTCGGCCAGCTCGGCGTGGGACAGGCCACGGTCGGCGCCGGCCTGCTGGAGTGCCTTGGCTCTGGTGCGCAGGCTGCGGGTGGCCCAGTCACTGGCGCGGATGGCGTCGATGAGCGCGCCACGCACCCGTCGCACCACAAACGGTTTGAAGAACTGAAGCGCTTCCGGGGAGTACCCGTGCTCGGCGCAGTTGTGCGCAATCAGACCATTGGCCAAGTACGTATGTGTTGAGGTCTCCAGAGGGACAACCTCCGCGGGTCCGATCTCCTCGATCTCCTCGATCCGCAGGAAGTTCGACACCCCCTTGGAGTAGAAGGTGGAGTCCTCCCACAGCCGCCGAGCGTTGAGGCGGACACACCGTAGCCGACCAAGTAGTTCAATGGCGTACCGCCGGTTGCTCACGATCAGTCGGTGGACGCTGCTCTGTTCGTCTGGTTGCTGTTCTCTGACAGGGATATCCATGGCGGTCAGCAACTGCTTCACTCGATCCAAAACCGCACCATCGTTCTGCGCAACCCCAACCGTTCGGGCACTGATCAGCCCGCTAGAGGTCCGCCGCCTTCCATCCTTGACCAAGTGGCCTTCCCCGTCGAGAATCCCGGCGAGCCAGCCCGCCTCAAAGGTGTCTTCAGTCGGCCAGGTTCGCAGGGGAGCACACACCCGCTGCCCCGCCCGGAGCGCTGATGTCGAAATCCATCGGTGCTTACTCGTGGTGCCGAGGATCACACCTTGGCGATAGCTGGCTGGGGCATGAACTAGCCACTTGTGGTCGAGGCTGCATTGAACAGTGCGACCGTCCTCAAACGTAAGCCGGGCACAGGATGTCACGTACCGCCCGGTAGCGGTCACAACGGCCGGTCGGAAGTACCGCGAAAGGTACGCCGCAGAAGGATATTCATCGACGCCGACGATTTCGTCGCCGACGCTGAGTGAACCGACCGGAACCCAGCGCAAGTCGCTTGTCAGTACGGGTGTCTCAGGCACTAGGCAGTATGGCTTCCACCGGTCGGCGGCGCCGACGAGGCCGAGGTAGGCGATGGCCCGCAGCTCGTCGGCGTCGAGTGCGTGCGGGGCGGTGCGCCACACCTGCTGGGCCAGTGACTGGGCCAGGCCGAGGTGTGCTTCAACGAGGGCTGCCGCGTCTGCGTCCATCACATGGCGCCTCGCGCGATGCGGCTGTACCCCAGTTCGGCCAGAGTCCGTTCCTCGAACGCGAACTTGCGTAGCTCGATGTACGGGGGCTTGCCCCGGAACAGCTTGAACAGGTTGAGCAGGTCGTGGATGTTGCGGTGTCCGGTGGGGCAGACCACGACGATGTTCTCCGGGATGTCGGGGCCGCCGTCGGCGGTGGGCCACACGTGGTGGCGGTCCACCGAGTGCGGGTTGGGTACGTGTTTGGTGTGGACGCGGCATGGTTCGTTCGCCGATCCGCAGGGGGCGTTGTTCGGTTGGTAGGTCATCTGCGGCCTCCGCTTTGTCCGATGAGCTGCAACAGGGCGAGCGGGTGCAGGGCCTCGTACAGCTCGCTGGCCTCGTCCCAGACGTGGTCGGCGAGGGCCTGTTCTCGTTCGAGCACGTCCAGGTAGCCCTCCTCCTGTGTGCCGTAGGTGAGGAGGTTGTGGATGTAGACGGTCTTGTGTGCGCTGCCGTCACGGCGGATGCGGCCGGCGAGCTGGGTCATCCGGGCCGGGTTCATGAGCTGGTCGACGCAGATGAGGTGGCGGGCGACCTGGAGGTTGAGGCCCTGCTCGATGGCGGATGTGCCGATGAGGACGCGGCAGGTGGGGTCGTCCCAGAACCGTTCCTTGGCTTCGGCGCGGATGGCCTTGGACGGCTGCCGGCCCCAGATGATGGCGTGGCCGATGCCGGCGTTGGTCAGCCGCCCGGCGAGGGCGTCGACGGTGTTGGTGAACTGGCAGAAGACGACGACCTTCTCCGCGGCGAGGTCGCCGGTGAGGACGTTGAGGACCCAGTCGAGCTTGCTGCTGGTGCCGGGGCCGTCGGGTTCGCCGAAGGTGGCGAGGCCGGCGCAGATCTGCGCACCGTAGACGAACGCGGCGGCGGCCTTGGCCTGTTTGACGGTGGCGCCTTCGCTCTTGATGATCCGCAGCACGCCCTGGCGTAGTTCGTTGTAGCGCTGCTTCTGGGCCGGGTACAGGTCGAGGTAGACGTTGTTGGGTGGGCTGATCACCGGTAGGTCCACGTCGTCGATGTCGTCGGCGGTGCGGCGCAGGGTGAGTGGGCGGACCTTGTCCTTGAAGTCGTCGAGGTTCTGGTAGCCGACGAGCTGGCGGGTGTTGACCATCCGCCCGGCTCTGGGGTTGTAGACCTTCACCAGGTCTTCGCGTACGTAGCGGCGGCGGAAGGCGGTCGCGGACCCGAAGATGTCCAGCGCGCCGACGGGTTCTAGTACTGAGTGCAGTTCAGGGAGCTTTTTCTGCAATGGGGTGGCGGTCAGGACGACGGCCCGATCGCAGCGGCGGGCGAGGCGTTTGATGGCGTACGCGGTGGTGTTGCTCGGGTTGCGTAGGGCGTCGATGTCGTCGATGACGACGGTGTTGACGGGGAAGTTGTTGAACAGCTCCGCGTCGCGGACGAACATCTGGTAGCCGGTGACCAGGATCTCCCAGCCGCCGCAGTAGGTGTTGACCCGGTCGCGGCGGTTTCCGGTGGCGGCGGCGATGTGGAGTCTGGGCAGAAACCGGTTCAGCTCCCGCACCCACTGGTCGAGGACGGAGGGGCGCACGATGATCAGGGCGCGGTGCTGGTCGAGTTCGCCGACCTGTTTCATGCAGGCGAGCAGGCCGGCGGCCTGGGCCGTCTTGCCGGTGCCGACCTGGTCGGCGATGAGTCCCCGGCCGCGCATGAACAGCCAGGCGATGCCGATCTTCTGGTGGCGGCGAAACCGCACGCCGCACTGGCGGCAGGGTGGGTTGTGGCTGAGTCCGTCTTCGAGGCTGCGGTGACGGGCGCACGGGTCGCTGTTGAACCAGTCCAGTTCGGGCAGCGCGAAGTCGCGCATGACTCGCAGCCGCTCGGCGGCGGCGAGCCGGGTCTGTGTGGGGAGCGCGCGTACGTCGACCAGGGCCACCCACGCTGATACAGCGTGAGTGGTCCGCTATCCGCGGCGGGCGGCGGCGAGCGCGGTGACGGCCGGTTCGAGGCTGTAGGTGTGGGGGTTGGACCGCTGGGGTCGCACGGTCGTGCCGGGGGCGGCGACGGCCAGGTGGGAGTGTTCAGTGGTGGCGAACTTGCAGTCGCCGGTGCCGCACGGTGCTTCGGCGTGGCAGTCGAAGGTTCCGGTGTCGGCGCATTCGGCGTGGGCTCTGGCCTCGGCGTCGCGGAGGTCTTTGCGGGCCTGCCAGACCAGTCGTTTGCGTTCGATGACGACGGCGGCGCGGGCCATCAGGACGGCGTAGGACACGTCCTGGCCGAAGGCGCGGAGTGCGGTTTCGACCTGGTCGGCGAAGGCGCTCAGGTCGGTGGGCTGGCCGCGGCGGGGGCGGCGACGTTCGGGTTCGCCGTTGACGACGGCGGAGACGGTCACCGGTCAGACCACCGGGCGGTCGCCGCCGACGCTGGTGGCCCGTTCGATCCGTGGAGCGATCTCGGAGGGCTGCCAGAGCACCTTGTAGAAGCCGAACGCGGTGGTGAGGACGACCACGATGGTGGAGCCCCAGTCGACGAACGTGATGTCGCCGCGGAGAACTTCGACGACGACGGCGGAGATGACGCAGACGAGGAGGGCGACGATGCCCTTTACCGTGGCGGGCCACCTGCACTGGTTGATGAACGCGATCACCAGGGGCAGCAGCATGCCGAGAAAGAAGTTCTGGATGAGTGTCACGTCGCGGAACATGGGCTGGTCTCCCCCGTTGTTGTGGACCGCCTACCTCCAGTATTACCTGATGGCGGGGTGGATATTCAGCGGGCGCGACTACAGCACCGTGAAGTCGGTGGAGTCGGCCGGCGCGTTGGGTGTGACAAAGACAAACTCCATGTGTCCCAGGTCGACGCCGATGCGGCCGTAGGTGCCGTCGGAGATCATGTCCGCGGTCACCTGGTCGGTGACGAACTTGAGCCCGGGTGCGCCGCCTGCGCTGACATCGAGCGGGATTCGCCAGAAGTAGGGGCCGTTGAACTCGGAGCCTAGGGGATCTGCGGGGTAGCCCTGGTCGAGGGGAATGGTGGCGATAAGCCCGTCGGTTGAGCCGGCACCGTGGATGAACTTTTGCGGGTACCACGGGATGCTGTAGGCGCCGCTGGTCATCTGGATGCTGACCGGCACGTCGGAGTTGTAGATGTACAGGTTCTGCCCGGTGTATGAGGTGTCGTAGGCGCCGAGGATGAAATCGCGGTGGAACGTGAGCGACGCGAGGTTGCGGTGGGCGAAGTGCCGCCTGGTGGCGAACTGGAAGTAGACGGACGTGCCGGGCGGCATCTGGTGGTCGAGGACGAACTTGGCGTAGTCGAAGTCGAGGAACATCCAGAGGTAGGCCAGCCACCGTTCGTCCACGACACCGATGTCCTCTTCACCGGTGTCGGCGGAACCCCATCCGCTGCCGATGCCGAACGAGGCGTTGATCCAGCCGGTGAATCCTCCATGTGAATACGAACTCGGGTTGAAGCCGTACGTCACCGACTGGGTAGCCACGTCGGTCAGGTCGTCTGTCGGGTGGTACACCGTGTGGGCCATCCCGTGCCGGAGCCAGATGTTGTTCCCGCCGTGTCCGTTGACTGGGAACTTCTGCGCGTCCAGGATTTTGTCGTTGGGGAGGATGTCACCTTTGAAGCCGCCAATCTCGTGCCAGGTGTTGCCCGGCATGGCGATGCGCAGCTTCGTCTCGGTGTACTCGTTCATGTAGTTGTTGGCCCACCGCCCCTGGTAGGAGTAGTAGCCGGGGCTTCCCGGATCGGGTGCCAGGACCCTGTTGCGGAACCGGAAGCTGAGGGGGAAGCGGGTAACCGGCCGCCAGGTGTTCCCCGGTACCCGTACGAAACAGTCACCGACCGGGTCGGCGATCTTCTCCCAGGTCTTCAATCCGCGGGTGTAGAAGGCGTAGTCGCTGGGAAGGATCTCGACCGAGTACGGGTCGAGGTAGGCCATCCTGGGGTCGGCGCCCTCAGTCCAGGTGTTCAGGGACGGGAAGTAGTCGGTTCCGTTCGGGTACCAGTCATAGAGCGTCACTTCGGGGCGGTACTGCTGGAGCCCGAGCATGCCGGTGTATTCGATCCAGTAGATCTGGCCGGGGGTTCCGGTGACCTCCACGAAGGTGTCGGTTCCGCCGCCGAAAGGGTCGATTCCGCCGATGAGGGTGTTGATCGAGTCTTGGACGCTTTCCAGGGAGGCGTCCCATTCCAGGAACGCCGAGCGGCCGGCGTATCGCAGTTCGTATTCGGCGTCGCCGCTTCCGGCGGTGATGGTGAGTCGTTGTTTGGCGTTGGCGCCGGGGAAGTCCAGGCGGTGGTAGGAGTTGGAGGACTCCAGAGTCTGGTTGAGGATGGAGCGCCGCTCCCACTCCGGGTGTTCGTACTCTTCCAGCGTTCCGCCGGTGCGGTACCAGCCGGGTGTGATGTCGTCGTGGACCAGGTACAGCGCAGCCTCACCGGAGAAGGTCTCAGGCATTGATCCTCCTCATATTGTGTATGAGGTCTGCAACCACAGGTCGCCGATCTGGGCGGCGGAGCCTGGGTCGTTGGGCTGGACGAAGACCCGGGCACCGATGATGGTGTCTCCGCCTCCTCCGCCGCCGCCTCCGCCGATGTCGTCGATGTCCCAGGGCTTGCCGTACCAGCCGGCGGTGGGGCTCCAGCCGAGGTCCCAGCCGTCGCCGGGCGGGTTGGTCGGGTACAGCCCGGGGGTGGGCAGGGTGACCTCGCCGCCTTGGCCGATCCGGTTGAGGATCGTGGTGAGCTGCGATTGCAGCTCGCGCTGACGTGCGTCGAGCTTGGACTGGAGTGTCAGTTCCAGGGTGGGCGGTGCGCCTTCGGTGACGTTGACCACGATGGCGAGGACCCGGTAGGCGTCGACGATGGAGGTGCCGTCGCCGCGGAAGCTGGAGATGCCGATCCAGTCACCGATGTCGTAGTCGACGAAGACGCGCCGGCCGGCCTGGTCGTAGGGGACCTTGATGACCCACTGACTCTTCTCGTCTTCACGCTGGGCCAGGAAGATCTGGCCGATGGCGGTGCGTCGGGCCTGGTCGGTGACGTTCTGGTTGTGGTTCTGGAGCTGTTCGCGCTGCTGCCACTTGGCGATGGACGACGGGTTGGTGGCGAACGAGGTGGACCCGTAGGTGTCGACGGTGACGACGTAGTTGGCGATCTCGTCGCGGACCCTGGTGCGGTCCTTCTCGTCGAGGCCGCCTTCGAAGAAGATCACCTGGTCTTCGCGGTGGCTGCCGATGGTCTTGCGCACGTCGAGCTGGAAGCCGGGCCACATGACCCATTCGGCGCGCATGGCGAACTGCTTGGTCAGGTCTTGGCCGGTGTGGACGTTGAGCAGGTCGAGCAGGTTGGTGCCGGGGTCGAGCGTGATGTTGCCGTTGGCGGTGGCTTCCAGGCTCTGCACGACCTCCCATGCCTGGCCGCCGGAGTCGGTGGTGGCGTTGAACAGCGGGTCGACGAAGCCGATGGTGCCGCGGGCTTGGGCGAGGTGGAGCTGGTCGAGCCAGATCCGCATGGCGCTCCAGTTGAGCGGGTAGCGCTTCCAGATGTCCTCGGTGGACCCGGCGACGATCTCCTTGGCCGGGGGGAAGTAGGCCGGCAGGACGCAGGCCCAGGTGAGGGTCTGGGCGATGCCGGGGCCGGAGACGGTGATGGAGCGGATCTCCTCCTGGTTGAGCAGCCGCTGTTCGACGTTGGTGCCGAGGAACTGGAAGCGCAGGATGCCGTCCTCGTAGCACTCCCACAGGTACTCGAAGTCCAGCAGTGCGGTGGCCGGGGAGCCGTCGAGGAGGACGCCGGTCCAGAACGGGCTGTCGGCGTCGAGGGTGATGGAGCCGGCGCCGGGGGCGTTGAGTTCTGGGCCGATGGTGAGGTCGACGAACTCGTTGACGATGGCGACCGGGGTGGTGAAGTCGCTGTAGTCCAGGACCCGCACGCTCCAGCCGACCTGTTCCAGCGGCGGCACCGCGCGGATCTGGAAGAAGACCGAGTTGGTGGGCATGGGTCAGGACTCCACGATCAGGGCGCCGCCGGGCGGGGGCGCGTCGGGTACGACGAGGGTGACGGCGTAGTGCTCGGCGTCGACGGTGCCGGTGGACGGGTCGATGGTGCGGCCGGTGCTGTTGGCGGTGGCGGCGACCAGGTCCCAGTCCTCGACGGTTGCCTCCAGGCCGGCGAGGGTCACCGTTCCGGAGTCGCCGAAGCCGTGTCCGACGGCGGTGACGATGTCGCCGGGGGTGCCGGCTGCGGGGATGACGAACCACAGGTGCGGGGCGGGGGTCCCGGGTTCGACCACACAGGTGACCGGGACGCCGAAGCTGATGTCGGCCGGGTCGACGGTGATGAAGCTGGTCAGGAACGGCTGCCAGTCGAAGGTGTGCCCGGCGTAGATGCCGCGGGCCTGCCAGACGTATTCGCCCGTTTCGAGGTCGGTCGTTGCGGCCAGCCGCACGTAGGTGGTGGGTGAGGTCAGAACAGCCTCGGTGCTGAGGGTGTAGACGGTGGCGAAGCCGTCGGCGACATCCTGGACCCGGACCTCGATGGTGATGGTGTCGGAGGTGTTGGTGCTGCGGTTGACCGCGACGGTGAAGGTGGGCCGCCGGGTGGGAACAGTGGTGCCCTGGGGCGGGTCGTAAGCGACGACGGTGAACTCGATGGCGGTCGGAGCGGGGAACGAGGCGGTGGCGTCCATCGGCGGGACGGCGACGATCGCGGGTGGATCGCCGGTGCTGTGCGGACCGGTGACGGACAGGACCACGTCGGTCGGGTCGTCGAAGACGTGGTTCTGGCCGACCTGGATGGCGTACGGGGTCCCGGCAGTGGCCTGGAAGGTGATCTTGGCGACGTTGACGGGATCGGTTTCGAGGCTGGCGTCAGATTCGGCGATGAGGAACAGGTCGTCCAGTGTGGCGCCGGTGTACAGGCGCAGCCGCAGGTCGCCGAAGCCGCCTTCGGTGGGCGTGGCGGCGGTGTCGATGACAACTTCGCCGTTGTCGTACGGGGTGTAGATCCACCAGGCCGAGCGTGCCAGCGATTCGGTGCCGGGTTCCCCGGTCTGTGTGGTGTTCGAGGCGTTGCCATAGGGCAGCGAGGTGAACGTGTCGCCATCGTCGTCGATGAGGACCGGGAAGGCGTCGACGAAGAAGTCATTGGTGGTGACGGTGTTGGTCGGAGGCCGACCTTCGGCGTCGACTTCGATGGGTGGGACGGTGAGGCTCAGCCCCGCGGCCCCGACCGAGCTTGGCCCGGTGGCGCGTAGGACGTACAGGGTGTCGTCGTAGTCCTCGTCGGAGTAGCTGCCGACCTTGATGTGGTAGGTGGTGTCGGCGACCACATCGAGGGTGACCAGGGAGCTGTGGGCGCCGCCATCGTCGTCGTAGCCGACCTCGGTGAGGCTGTTGACAGCGCTGCCGGTGTAGACACCGAGCACGGTGAACGGCCAGTCGGGGCTCAGGTCGGTGTCGAAGGTGGCCTCGCCGTCGGCGTCCGGGGTGTAGGTCCACCAGGCGGAGCGGAGCCCGATCGAGTCGGGGTCGAGGAAGCCCATCGGCTCGCCGGTCTCGGTTCCGAACGTGCGGTTGTCGACCATCGGCGAGACGTAGGTGTCGCCGGGCGCGGCCAGTTCGATCGGGAGGGCGGCGGCGAAGGTGTCGTTGCTGGTGACGGTGACCATCGGCTGGATCAGGAGCGCGAACAGTTTCGCGTCCCGGTATGGGCTTGTCGACGCGGTGAAGCTGGTGGTGACGGAGGCGGTGACGGTGTCGAGGGTGGTGACGGTGTCGTAGCTGGCGAGGGCTTTCTGGGTGCCGGGGCTGTTGAGTAGCAGCGTGCCGGTACTCAGTTCGGCGTCGGCGTCGGTCTGGCTGAGGATGCTGACGTAGACCACGACACTGTCGGGGCGGCCTTCGAAGGCGGCGGTTGCGGTGGTGCCGATCAGCCAGCCGGTGGCGGCGGCGTGTGCCGGGCCGATGTACGAGCCGCCGGTCCAGCCGGTGCCGCCCCAGGTGGACGGCAGTTCCATCAGGTCGTCGCCGGTGAAGGCGATCAGTACGGCGGTGTCGCCGTCGCCGGTGACGGTGATGTCGTCGGCTACGTCATCGGCGGTGGCCTTGCGCAGGCAGACGACGCAGCTCTGGGTCAGGGCGGAGTAGGCGGTGATGACCTGCCAGACGCCTGCTCCGGCCGACGGGGTGTAGCCGTAGACGGTGTCTTCGTCGGGGTACACAAGGTCACCGGTGGTCGGGGCGTCGAAGACCAGCAGAAGCCAGTCTCCGGTGGTTGTGCCGGCGGGCAGGGCGATGGTGCCGGGCAGGTCCGCCGCCGCGGCGTAGGTGACGCCTCTGATGGTGATGCTCACGCGGAGACCACCTTGAGGCGCAGCACCCCTGACGTGAAGTTGAGGACGAAGTTCTCCGCGGTGGGGGTGCGGTTTTCACCGAAGTCGACGTACCCGATGAGCCGGGAGGTCCCGGACACGCCGGTGGACTTGTACACCACGGCGCGGCGGGCGGTGAACGAGGCGGTGGCCCAGGTGGGCGAGTCCGCGCCGAGGACCGCGCGGTTGTTGGTGGAGTCGTAGGTCCAGGTGACGCCGCTCAGGGTCACCCCTCCGGCGGTGTAGCCGGTGCCGGTGATCTCGTTGGTGACATCGGTCAGGTACGTGTGGGTGTCGACGTTCGGGGTGTAGCTGGAGGTGGTCAGCAGCACCTTGAGGGTGTCGCTGCTGAGGTTGAAGGCGCCGGTGCCGAGGGCCAGAACGAATTGGCCGTAGGGGGTGGCGGTGATGGCCATGGTGGCTCCTCGGTGGTCAGGCCCAGGCGGTGACGCGAAGGCGGAGGTCGCAGTCCTGTTCCCCGTTGCTGGCGGCGCTGGGGATGACGCGACGCAGGGTGATAAGGCCGGAGACGGCCGACGGTGGAAGGTTGCCGATGGTGGCGGTGGCGGCGAACCGGCGTCCGTCGGTGGACAGGTAGAACCGGACGGCGTGGGTGCCGTCGAGGCTGACGGTGACGCCCTGGGCGGTGTTGGCGGAGCTGAGGTTCTTCACCCGGAAGGTCAGATCGTCGGACGATCCGGGGTTGACCGTGCCGAAGTCCAACGTGGTCAGTTGGCTGTTGGTGGAAGCGCTCCAGACCGATAGTCCGCTGCCGGTGCCGCTTGTCCCGGGGGTGCTGGGCGGGGACGGGGTGACCGGGGCGGCGGAGTCGGCGACGATGGCGCGCAGCGCGTTGACTTCGTTGGTGCGGCCGTTGGCGATGAGGTCGAAGGTGCCGCCCACGTCGGCGTGGAAGAAGCAGGCGTGGGTGCACCCGTCGGCGGTCATCTGGTCGGCCATGGCCGTCATCCACGCCGCGCAGCCGGCGCCGGTGGGGTCGCTGGTGATGCGGGGGGAGCCCCATTCGCCGATGAACCAGGGCTTGCCGGTTTCGGCGGCGACCTCGTTCATGATTTCGAGCTTGGCCGCGGGGCTGTTGTAGACGGTGGTGGAGTCGTTGTAGACATCCCAGCCGATGGCGTCGATCCCGGCGGCGGCCGAGGAGGGCCAGAAGTCGTGCCAATCGTGGCCGCCGTGGGTGGCCCAGTAGGCGGTGTAAATCGGGGCGAGTTTGATCCAGCTCCGCTTCGGATGGTCGTCGAGGTAGTCGACGATTTCTTCCCAATCGTCGATGAAGTCGGCGGCCGGCAGATCACCCTGGTCGACGCCCTGTTCGGGCTCGTGCCGGTAGGTGAGGGTGACGGTGCCCTGCCGGGAGGTCGGCATGTCGTTCAGCCACGAGTCCAGGTCGT
>JACCDR010138178.1_pt1 | contig 11179 bp, 15 predicted proteins | sample 7446431 | NCBI WGS metagenome assembly JACCDR01 (sample SAMN15323443, study PRJNA562643) | freshwater metagenome | isolation source: river surface water | place: USA:Blue River Watershed | collected 2017-08-17 | reverse complement strand
CAGCAAGGCGCGGAAGCACGGCTCGTCGCTTACAAGACGGGCGACGAGAACTACATCAAGGCTTGTGAGGGTGGCGACTCGCATACGATGGTTGCAGCTATGGTCTTTGGCTTTGAGCCGGATCGGGAATTGGCCGAACGTGAATACAGGCGTGGCAAATCCTACCGACAGACTGCGAAGTCTGGGGCGCATGGTTGTGTAACGGGTGACCATGAAGTCTTTACACCTGCCGGATGGGTGCCCATTCATACACAACCTACACATATTGCCCAATGGTCGCCTGATAATGGCGGGACAATTTTGATGGCGCGCGTTTCTAATTGGACTGCTACCAAGGCCAAGACGCTTGTGTCTATTGAAGGGCCGAGCATTTCTTTCCTTGGTACTGAGGATCACAAGATTCTCGTAGACAACGACGGGAGGTGGGTGGAGAGAACGGCCGCTACACTCAAGCGTTCTGACCGCATCCCCTATACTGGAACGTGGGAGGCTGGGTATATCTACGAGCCAGCGCTCGCTCGACTGGTTGCAGCGTATCAGGCTGATGGTAATCAGATTGGCAACAAGAATATTCGCTTCAAGTTCCGGCGGCCCCGCAAGATTACGCGGATGCGTATGTTACTGGCCGAGGCAGGTATTTCATATTCAGAGAACCAATCCGGCCCGGATACCAACTTCCTTCTTAACGCGGATGATAGCCGCTACATTGCTTCCTTTGGAAAGATAGCCAGTCCCATTCTTCTGCGTTGGGATGCGCCGACACTTGCTGCTTTCGTAGATGAGACTATCTATTGGGATGGTACGGTTGGGAAGTCCAACCGCCGGGCTGTCTGCTCCGTCACGTTGGAACATTGCCAAAATTTACAGACGCTATATCAATTCATGGGTTATGGTAGTAAGGTCATTGACAACACCGGCAAGACTAGACTTAATGCGTTTGGCAAACAGCGTCCACATTGGGTGTCAATGAATAACCGCAAGTTTGCTTCGGTATCTTCATGCAAAATAGAGACACAGCTGGCACATGACTGCGATGTATTTTGTCCGACTGTGGAAAGCGGGTACTTCATGGTGCGCCGCAACGGACACATCTATGTGACTGGCAACTCCAACTACATGGGCAAGCCCTTCACGCTCGCCAAGCAAATGGGCGTGGATACGGAAACCGCCGAGCAATTCCAGGCCCAGTACTTCAAGCGGTTCCCCGGCATTCCTCAGTGGCACGCCTGGACTGCCAAACAGATTCAGGAATTTGGCTGGCTCGACAATCCCTTCGGGATGCGCCGGACGTTTTGGGGGCGGCGTTGGGACGACACCACTTTGCGCGAAGCGATTGCCTTCTATCCACAGTCGGCTGTCGGCGTCCTTACGAATCTGGTTCTCTATAAACTGTGGGAGAAATATGAAGGACAGCCGGATGCGCCTGTCCAAATCCTCATGAACGGACACGATGCCGTGATCGGGCAGATTCGTGCCGACCTAGCCGACGGGTTGATTCCAAAACTTTTGGAGGAGATGAAATTTCCCTTCCAAGTCACCGACATCCATGGTAAGGTCCGGACTGTAGTGATTCCCTTCGATATGGAAGTCGGCCTCAATTGGGGCAAGGCTTCTCCCACCAACCCAAACGGACTGAAGAAATGGAAGCCACCGAATGAAGCATGATTATCTGGCCGACCGGGCTGCCAACTTTCGCCTGATGAACGACATTCGTTCGTGGTGGGCGAAGCGCGGCTACCCTGTTCAGGTGTGGCTTGAGAAGGCCAACGACCCCACCAACGGCACGGTCATTTGGGTCATCCGCACTACCATCACGCAAGACACCAAGCATCTAGGAACACGGTATGTCCTCTGATCCTACGAACATCATTCCCTTCGGCAAGCAGGTTCGCCAGCATTTCGCCCCGGTCCTGCCCGGTACGACAGAAAGCGGGCAGCCGGAAGCCAAGCCCGCCGACGTTCCGCAGGAACTTGCCGCGATGTATCTGTGCATCCAGGCCCTCACCGAATTCCTCTATGAGAATCGCAACAACATCGACCACTTCGTGGCGGGTGTCGTGAAGAAAGGCGGAGATGACGATATGGCCTCTCTGCATCTGTTCACGTCGGAGATTCGGGCCGCCGACTTCGCCCTTCTCCTGAAGGCCATGGACGTTTCGCTGATGGACAACATTCGGGGGACCTTCTGATGCCCAGGTGGATCATGGTGCCCGGCCTCGACGGCGGCACCCAACTCTTCGATGCAACCCGTGTCGTTGGTGCAGTTGATGAGCCGGACGTTAGGGGCTGCGTGATTTCGCTGGAACACACCGCCGCCGTTCTCGTTGTGCGGACGTCTCTATCCGTCAAGCAAGTCTACGAACTTCTGACGGGCGAACCAGCCAGCCTCAACTAAGTGCAGCCGGTCGTCCCGCTTCTTGCACGGTACGTCGATTACCCGCCGGAGTTTCCGGAACGGGCACAAACGTCCGCACAGAAAGCGGGGCTGGCTTTTGAGAAGGCCGTCATCCGGCGCCTCCAATCCCTCCACACCCGCGTCGAGCCGGGACCTTGGCTCTACTACAAGGTCCGTGGCTTCTCTGGCATCTGCCAACCCGACGCCCTCGTGTGGCTGGACGAGAAGTTGCTTTGCGTAGTGGAATGCAAGTTGTCGTGGATGCGAGGCGCCCGCGAAAAACTGCTGAAATTCTACGGCCCCATCGTCTCCACAATCCACAAAGACGTTGACCTTTGCTACCTCCAGGTCTATAAGAATTCCCGCAAGGGCGCACACAAGCGTACCCTGACCCTCTACGACCTACCCACCCTAACCGCAGGACAATACAAGGAATGTCACCACCTGACGTGAAGTTCATGCGATTGCATGAATCTGCACAACTCCCAACCCGCGCCACGCCCGGCGCCGCCTGCTTCGATTTGTACGCTTTGGAAGATGTGTATCTGAAGCACTACCGGCCCGTCACTATTGCCCGCACTGGCATCGCGATGGAGTTGCCGCCGGGCTTCGTGGGGCTGGTCTGCTCCCGCTCTGGCATGGCCGCCAACAACCGCACCTTCGTCCTCAACGCGCCCGGCATCATTGACGAAGACTATCGCGGTGAACTGAAGGTCATTCTGGGCTATCTGCCAGACGACCATGCATGGCCCAACATGACCCCACTCGTCTATTCGGCCGGGTCGCGGATCGCGCAACTGATGATCCTCCCCGTGCCACAACTTAGGGTTGTGGAAGTGACGGAACTTTCAACCACTGAGCGCGCCGCTGGCGGCCTCGGCAGTACCGGCCAATGACCGAACCTCCGATTCCCAAAGGTGCCACGCTGGATGAGGCTGCGGCCCATCGACGTGGCTTTCAGGAGGGGTGGGCGGCGTGCCTAGCTGCGCACAACCTACCTGCTACCAACAAAGCCTCCCATTCCAATGCATGCGAATCGCCGGATGCAGATTGGCTTTGCGAACGTTGTAACTGCTGGAAACAATTCAGGGCATTCTGTTCATGAACCCATATCCTGACGACAATCCCAAGACGATCTTTGGGTTGGCCAAGCCTGCCCTGACGGATGTGCCGCCCGCTGCCCTATTCCGGGTGGGGCAGGTTATGCAAGTCGGGCGCGCGAAGTATGGCCCGCTGAATTGGCGAGATGCGCCAGTCACCCGCTCCACCTACATCAATGCGGCGCTGCGCCATATCTTCAGCGATTGGGATGGGCAAGACCTAGATGAAGAAACTCATCTGGATCATCTGGCCCATGCGGCGGCATGTCTACTTATTGTGCTGGATGCCAAACTTCAAGGCACCCTCAATGATGACCGCCCTACGAAGGGCATGACCCACTACTTCATCCGACAGAATACGAAAGGTGTTGAGAAGTGACTTTCAAGCCGCGAACAATTCTCTACATTCCTGACGTGCATGCCAAGTCCTCCGACGATCTGAAGCGTTTTCATCAGGCGTCAGTGTGGCTGGCCGAGCGGCGTCTCAAATTTGATACGATCATTCAGGGCGGCGATCTGTGGGACATGGAGAGTCTATGTTCCTATGATATGGCTTCGCCGGAATACTATGAGCGGCACTTCTGGGATGAATTCCAGCAGGGCCTCCACGCACTGGATATCATGGAGTCGTGGGCCAGGCGCTTCGGTAAGCCAGGCTGTACCTTCTACCTGACGGAAGGCAACCACGAGAATCGCTACAACAAGTGGATGGCCAGCGACAACCGCCTCCGCACGTCGCCGTTCCCGCAGACTGTCGAGGCGCTGGTGAATTTCTACAGGCCCAAGTCTCGGTTGAATTACTTTCCCTTTCTTCAACCCCTGGTTATGCACGATATTGCCTTCAGTCACTACTTCGTGTCGGGCCTTATGGGGCGGCCCCAATCTGGCGAACGCCCGGCCGGAACCATCCTCAAGGCGCAGCACATGTCCTGCGTTGGCTGCCATAGCCACACGCTGGATTATGCGGAGCGGACGCGGGCGGATGGCCGGAAGATTCACGGCCTTATTGGTGGGTGCTTTGTTGATCCCAACGACCCCTTCAAGTTTGCGGGGGCGGCGAGGAAGTTGTGGTGGAATGGCTTCCACATTCTACACGTAATGGCGCCCGGCGAATTCGATGTGGAGTCTGTCAGTTTGGCGAGGATCACATGATCTGGGCTACTGGTTTGGCGTATGGGCTGGTGGGGGCGGGCTTGTTCCGCCTTCGCGGCAGCAGTCGCTTTGAGGCGTGGACGGGGCGAGGCAAGACAACCGCCGATGCCGTGTGGGCACTGGGGCTTTCGCTGCCTCTGCCACTCTTTGGGCTGCCGTGGATTTGGGTTCCGGCCGTGGTGGTGGTGTTGTGGTTGGGTGGCCGGTTGCCGTGGTGGAAGTCTATTGATATGGGCCGGAATCCCAAGGACGGCACTTCATATGCGCAGGATTGGCTCATGCAAAGCGTGCGCGGCTTGGTATGGGTTGTGGGTGCCGCCGCCATTGTGTGGTGGTTGGGTGGGGCTTGGTGGGTTGTGGTGGCGTCCGGACTTTCGTGCGGAATTTGCTACGAGATTGGGTGGCGCGTCAATCCGGATTTTCGCTATTCCATCGAGGCCACTGAGATTGGCGAATTGCTGTTTGGTTTTGTGATTGCTGTGGCTTTGGCATACAGTTTGCATGGAGTTGCATGATGTCCGTATGTTCATTGGCACTAGTGCTTCTGCTGGATGGCTCCACGTCCATCGAGGCGCGTGACTGGGCAACTCAGGTGGAGCAGACTGCCCGCGCGATTGAGGCGCCGGAAGTCAGGGACGCAATCCGGCGGGAGGGTGGGGTGGCGATGACCGCCCTTACCTTCTCCTCGCGCATCACGCACGACGTACCTTGGCAAATTCTTCGCAGTGACGAGGAGATTGTGGAGTTTGCTGCGCGCATTCGCCGCATGCGGCATCACTACGGTTCCGACACTCTACTCGGTTTGGCGATGAGCCGGGGCATCGAGGCGTTGCGTGAGGCGCCGTGCCAAGCCGACCTTCAAATCATTGACGTTAGTACGGATGGGCGCGCGGCGCCAACGCCAATGGAGACAGCCCGCGACGAAGCAATGCTGGCGGGCGTGCGGATCAATGTGATTGTTGTGGGGGATTCGGAGGATGCCGAGTTCCTGCGCCAACATGCCGTGACGCCGGACGGCTTTGTGTTGCAGGCGGATTCATGGGACGACTACCCGGCCCTGTTCCGCCGCAAGATCGTGCTGGAAGTTACCGGCGAGCCGATGACTTCTTCTTGGCGGTAGGCTTGGGCGGCTCGGGCTTGCGCTTGGCGGGCGTTACGCGCACGGGCGCGGGCTTGGCGCCACGAACAGAACCGCCCGCCTTCAGGGCGCGCACAGTACGGCGGTTGGGTGTGGTAGGCCAGAGGCCCGGCCGATCCATCTCCGGCGCAAGGCGCGGCACACGCCCGGCGTCCGTCTCATTGAAGCGGAGGTTGCGGGTTCCGGTCTGGCGCGTGTTGTCCGTGAGACCGGCGGAGGGGCCTTCGGAATCCGACCTGATGCGGCCGCGCGGCGTAAGGACAGGCGGCTCCACAGGCTCCTCAGCAACGTAACCTTGGCGGCCTGGATTGCCAGCGCGCCTGCGATCCATTACGCGAGGCCAGCCTGAATCACGAAGATGCGGACGTCCCCGACTTCCGGCTGCAAAAACCGCACGGCATGGGCGGGCGCGGTCAGCGTTCCGGCGAGCGTGGTGCTGACGGACGTGAGGGCCGTGATTGGGAACCACGTCACGTTACCGGCTGACACGCCCTGCTCAAGAATGTTCTGCATGGTGAACTGGACGTTGATGGTCGGCGTGCCGGAAACTTTGGAGATTCCGATATTCACGTTGAAGTCGTCGCGGTGAATGTCCAGCGGAACCACGATCCCGTTGATGAGGACCGTGCTGGTGCTGGTGGAGACAGTGACTAGGCGCATTTACTTCTTCCTTCCTTTTGCAGCGACCTTGCCGCCCTTCTTGTAGTTCTTGCGGGGCTGGGCCGGATAGTCGGCGTCCATCCGCTCGCGGCGTGTGGTGTTGGCAATGCCGCTGCGTAGCCCCTGCGAAACAGGAATCCGGCGCGGATAGGGCCGGTCGTCCACGATGTCGTCAGAGTCGTCCTGCTTCTTGGGGCCGGGCATCTTACCGCTTCCGCGCCTTGGCAGCAACCTTACCGCCCTTCTTATACATGTTGCGACCAGCCTGCGCCGCTTCCAACGAACGTTCGTTGAGGATGCGGGTCATCTCGCGGTCGTTCAGTTCGTCAGCAGACATCTGCCTGCGGCGCCCCACCGCGCGGGCCTGGGCGGGCAGGGGACGGCGAGCCGGAGGAACAGGCGGTACCGGCATATCCATCCGCACCGGACGGGCCGAAGCGCCGGGGCCGGTCGCATCCACATCCTCCATAGCGCGCACTTCGGCGCGGAGGGGCACGCGCGCGCGGGCACCCACGGCCGAGTTATCGATGAGGGAACGGCGGGGTGGGGTCGGGGCAGCAGCGCGGCGGCGAGGCTCGTAACCGGGCACGCCGGAAGCAGAAAGGAATGCGTCCATCGAGCCGTCGACGGAGCCGCCATCGGCGTATTTGGCGACCTTGCCGCCTGCACGCATCTTCATCTTCTTACGCATCGGAGGCTTCCTTATCTGATTGGGCATGGACGCCCGACTGATTACCATATTAACAATTCCAAGCCTTGCGTGCTAGCCGCAAGCGACTCTTTGGGTTTTTTGCGGCTTTGGGCCACATCTTCATTTGGCCTGCTGAGCGGGCGCAGAAAGAGTCGCGGCGTGGGCCGCCTTCCGGCTGCGGAGGCTTAAGTTTACTGCCAGTGGCTCTATTATAGGCCCGGCGTCCGGCTTCGTTTAATCCACCATTGGGATTCTTATGTTTTGCTTTTAGGTTAAATTTTTCTTTTGGCATTATCTACTACCTTTTGGCAAAAAGTAAGAACATCCTCGGCGGAAAATTCCCCTTTACACACATTATACACATAAACAACCAACCATACATTATCTTTACTATAGGGCAGCGCGCTATTTTTTCTATCTAACGAAGGCACATATGGATTTTTTGCATGTGTGCCTGAACCATTATTAGTAGATAAATCAAAGGGTATGCTAGTAGCCTCACAAAATCCGGCTCTAATTTTTTCTTCAATCCACTTCGCAGTAAAATCCGGCGGCGGCCAGCCCTTTACTTTTGCGCGTTTCTGCGCGTTACCGTAAAGTCGTTGTGCCCTAGTCTTTATTCTATTTTCGTTTTGCCAATTCGTTTTGTAACATCTAGAACAGACACCGGCCTTCCCACGACCAAAAATTACCTCCGGTGTCGTTCGTTTACATTCTATACAGGCACCATCCCAATCTGGCAATTTATAGGAGCGAGCAGGAGACTTCGCCATGGCGCCCAGTCTAGCACAAAGTGGTGGAAAAAACCACTCCCTTAGAAGGGGTATTCTCCGGGTGCCTGATAACCGGGTGCAGTGGTTTGCCAAATGATAGCGCCAGCACCATCGCCATGGAAATTCACGGTCAGACGATTCTCTACCATCCACTTGACCCACGTACCCAGGTCTTGCATGGCCGCCACCAACTCCCCGGTAGTGAGGAAGCGGCGGTGATCCGGCCCCACCCCCACCTCAAGCAGTTGCTGCTTGACGTCGGCTTGCTTGGTGCCAGTGGGGTAGTAGAAGTCATAGCCGTAGAAGTCATAGCGCCGGAATCCCATCACGAACGCGATGACCGGCAACCGCGTAGCAGCGCATGTGCCCCCACCAATCACCAGCCCGGTCTTGAGTTCCGGCAGTCCGGCATTCTGCACGCCCTGCGTCAGCGCGTGCCAGCCGTAGATATCCGCACCGCCCGCCTCCAGCGTCTCGCGGACGGAAGGGTGCGTCATGGTGGCCACAAGGAACCGATCCCCCGCACCCAGTTTCGTGAAGAGTTCCGTGCGCAGAACGCCATGCGTGGAGATGCCATCGACGGGCCGGGGGTCCAGCACCACCGTGAAGTCCGGCGTGATACCGGCGTTCTTCAGGATCGGATACGCATGCTTAACGCAGAAGATCGTGGCGCCTTCAGCCTGCTTCTTGCGAATCTCCTCAAGAAAACTGGGTAGGGTGGGGCCTGCCGACACGAGCAACGCCCGCCCCGTATGTGCTTGATAACCTTCAATCCACTTGCCGATGGCCTTGGTGTTCTCGGCAATGTACTTGAATTGTTCGGTCTTCTCGACGGAATCCACCGGCTTCACCTGAAGCGGCTGTCGAATTTCGTAGGGCTTGTGTGGTGGGTTGGAGATGATGCCCAATGCAATAGTTTGCTTCAGGCCACCATATCCATCGCCAGCATTCCACAATTGCTTGTGGCTGTTGGTGATTTCCTTGAAGACTTGACGGGGGCCTTCGGGTGCGCCTGGTTCCTCCTCCACGATGATGTCATCAAAGACAATATAGGGCACATGCTTCAGGCATTCGTAGTCAGATTTGGTGGTTTCGTGGGAGTGGCCGCCGTCGATGTAGGCGAAGGTGGCGTCCTTCACGAATTCGTGAGCGGCCGGTAGCGTGGAAAGCGTATTGCCCCGGAACAGCATGAAAGAGAATTTCTTTCCAAGCCGGGCCATTACCGTAGCATAATTTTGCAGGCGGCGCTCCACCACCCACATCGAAGCGTGAGGCTTTGTGTGACCTTCGTGTGCCCGGTCGTTGCCATCATCGAAGGTATCGAAGCCCATATACGAGACTTCGGTGGCGCCGGATTCGAAAGCCGCTTCGGCCATCTGCACAGCCCGACTACCATTCCACGTTCCGACTTCTACGAGATTCGCCTTGCCCAATACGCCAACGGAATGCCGGACGACAGAGCAGAGGTTCTCATAGCGGGGTGGTAGGGCGAGGCCGGGGTTGGCGATGGTGTCCTTGTTGGGGCCCTTGTAATGCACGAGGTAGGCGCCCAGCGGGGATTGGTGGAAGGCATCCAGACCTAGCGCACCTTCGGCCAAGTTGCGGACGCGGAGGTTGTGCGCCCGGTGGATGGTGACAAGGCGGTCCAGAACGGCGTTGTCGTGGGCCTTCTTGTAATGGAAGGCTTCGCCCGAATCATACAGACCCCAGTAGTCCGAGAGGAGAGAGGCGCCTTCGCGGGTCGTCAGATTAAAGGCGAACCAAGAGCCTTCGCTTTCGCGGACGGACTTGCGCCACAGATACGTCAGGTCGGCGCCCGGATCAAAGAGAACACCCAGCAGTGTATCATCTACGTTCTGCATTGTCTCGGTGTCAGCGTCGAGGAAGCCGATCCAATCCACGTCCGGCTCCACGGCCATGGCCATTGCTACTGCTTTGAAGGAGTAGTTCAGGGAGGGGCCGTCCTTCGCCTGGGCACCGAGCATGGACGTAATTTTCTTAAAGGATTCGGTGTCATCCAAGCAACGAAATGTCGCGCGCGGGTGGGACGGCACATCCTTCCCGAGATGGTGGTGCCAGACCTCCAACTCGATGTGCTGGGGCCAACGCTGGGCGAAGGACTCCACAAAGCGTTTGGCGTATCGGTCCCAGCAATTGGGACCAATCGTGGTGATGATCTTAGCGCGCATCAGAAGCGGGTCCTCACAGCATCCACAAGTTCGTTGTGCCAAATGGAATCGAAAGCGGTCGGCTCGCGGTCCGGCATGCCGGAGACAGGCGGGCCATAGGTGAAGTGAATGGCGTTGATAGGAGTGTGGCGATTGTTGTCACGTAGAAGATTCTGAGCGGCAGTGGTCGTCGGGCTGTAGTTGGGAACCCAGTGCCACGCCTCCGACAGAAAGCCGATGTCGTCGTCGTTCAGCCAGCCGAAGCGATGGAGGTAGCCACCATCCGCTGCATTCACCATCTCGTAGGTGGGGAGTTTCTTGGACTTGAGATTCCAAAGCATGAACGCCGACCACAACTTCCGCTGATAGCGGGCCTGGGGCTGGCCGTCCATCTTGATGGCGGTGGTGGGTTGGAAATTGTGCGGCACGACCATGACGGGCTTGGAAGGGTCGGCTTCATCAAGCAACTTCCACGTGTCGGCCAGCCAGAGCCAATCGCAATCAGTGAACAAAGCCCAATCCGAGTGGCCGTCCATCTTGGCGACGAGGGGCGTCAGGAAGCGGGTGTGGGAGAACTGAACAGAAAACGGCTTGCCATCCCGCTCGTCCCAATAACCACCATCCTCAGCGATGCGCCAGGGCCTGTCGAAGAGTTGGCGGCGCCGGAGGTCCAGATGTTCCAGATAACCAATCGGCAGGGGCTTGGAAGCATAGGCGCGGGCCGAATGCTCCGTCACGGCGAGGGCATCAGGCTCCCGATGGTCCACGCCGATGTAGTATACGAGGTTTGTCATGTGGGAAGTATCTGAAATTTCCCACAATAATTCAAGCCTTCAGTTAGTTGTCGATGATTGCCCGCTGCCGCAGGACTTCCTGACGAGCGTTCGCCCGGCCGGAAGTACGCAGCGATTCTTCGGACGAGATGCCGTAGAAGTCGCGCATTGCCCGGCGCAGAATTGCCGAATGCTCCAACTTCACCTGAAGGTGAATGGGGCGGCTGGCTTCCTGCAAAACAATTTCGCGATAGCGCTCGGCGTATTCGCGGTTCAGACGCGCCGCCGTATCCACATCGCCACGGCGCTGGGCGTCCAACATGCCCGTG
>JACCDR010230607.1_pt1 | contig 11181 bp, 18 predicted proteins | sample 7446431 | NCBI WGS metagenome assembly JACCDR01 (sample SAMN15323443, study PRJNA562643) | freshwater metagenome | isolation source: river surface water | place: USA:Blue River Watershed | collected 2017-08-17 | reverse complement strand
TGGGCGGGGCCGCGTGGGAAGCTTGGGCCATGCCTATCGTCGAAGAGCTTGGCGAAATGAACTTCGACGCTATCGCGGAATGGGTAGCGAAGGAAAAGAAGCCCGCCAAGGTGCGCAACCTGCTGTGCGAGTGCCCCGAGTGTGGCAACAAGGTCCGCACGGCCCGCGCCACGCTGGAAGCAATCCTGGCGAATGGTTCAAGCGTCACCCAGTGCCGTGACCCCCTGTGCAATGGCCAGATCAATATCGAAGAGCTGCTGGCCAGCATCGAAGAAGCAGCAGAGTAAACCCTATCAACCGGCCCCCTTCGGGGGGCCTCAATCCCTAGCAAAGGATACGAAAATGGAAATCTCTCAGAAGCACCTCTACAGCCTTGTAAGCTCCGAGAAGTGGACGACGACCGGCTACGAGAAGCGCACCCATATGCACAGCTACCACGTGTACGGAATGACTATAACCGTCATGGTCACCAAGCGTGGTTTCAACTGGATCGCACGGGCGCACGTCGAAGGGCTCGGGCTGCTAGGCGCATTCGTCGGCACCCTGGAAGGGCAGTCAAAGGAGTGCCGCCTTGAGGCAGCTATCAAGGCTGTTGAGAGCATGCCCTCAGGCATCGAAATTTTGGAGATGCTGGACGGCAACGAGGGCGAGGAAGTCACGGACAAGTTCTCCGCGTGAGCAACCCGCCGCAGGCGGATCAAGGCCCCCTTCGGGGGGCCACCAATCCCTAGCAAGGAACCACACAAATGAAGCGCTATAACCCTAAGAATTACACCGTGGAAGTTCACATGGTGACTGATGTTTTCTCCCGCGACTACGGCCCCGAGCAAGGATGTGCGATGCGAGCACTTGAGCGGCTCGCCATCCAATACCGTAGCGGCGAGATAAAGTTCACCGAGCTTCGCCTATGGACGGCAGGCAAGTGCATCATGACGAAGCACGCAAGCACCCTAGTAGGGGGCGACAATGCAAGCGTTTAAACGCGAATTATTGCGCCTGTCCGGCTTCTATGAGCACTACGGCTGGCCGGCAAATCTCACCCCCGAGCAGCGCGGCAACATGCTGAACGACCACGACAAATTCAATTATGATGTGGTCATGAGCATTGAGCCGAACAACGTCCGCGATCTCATTGCATGGTACCTGAAAACGGCAGGCGAACTGCGCAAGGCAGGGGCTTTGCGGGAAGCCCGCTTCGCGGTATCCTGCGCCCGCAAGCTACGATTGGAGCAGCCGAAATGAGTACCATGTTTATTGAGACGCGCGACGCTATGCGCGCCATTCTAGACCCAAAGGGCGTCTACTGCACTGGCGCGGTGCTGGCGAACTTCCCTTATAAGGGCTTCGCTGTCGTGGTGGGTCGCGAGGGGCCAGGGTGGATAGCCAAGATGATGCGCGCTGGCGAGGCCGTGGAGACGGCCACAGCGGCCCACAGGAGCCTTGCCATTACGCGGGTTATCTGGGCTTACTGGAGACGCGTCTATGAGCCAGACGGGCAGCTAGGTGGCGACAATCACCCCGCCGCGCAGTTGGCCCCCGCGCGGCCCACATACCCCAACTTCAGGCGCTACGCGCAAGGGGGCTCACCATGGCGGGATTGACCCACGGCTTTTGCATCGAATGCACAGCCGAGACGATGCTGGTAGACGGCAAATGCATTCCCTGCCACCGGCTGGCCGCAGAAGAGGAAGCCCGGCAGGTGGCCAAAGATATGGCCTTCCTGCGCAAGCTTCGGCTGTCCCTGGAAGCTATGAGCGGAGACACGCTACGCCATGAAGTTTTAGCGGCCCTGGTGGACGCGGCTAAAGCTTAAGCTCGCGGAAGCGCTCGGGCAGCACGGGGAAGGCATACACCTTGCGGTATTCCTTCCCCAGATACCGCACCTTGTCACGGTATTCGCACCCGTGGACGTCCAGCTGCTTTCGGGCGCTCGCCCACCGCGTGGCGGAATACTGCACCCCAATAAGCTTGCAAATCTCGCGAGCCCTGAGCCACTCCAGCTGGTGCCGCTCGCCCACTCCCGCGAAATAGTCATTGAGCGCAAGCTCTTCTTCGGTGGCCACGGTGAAGGCCGCGTTGTGCTCGTTGCGGATTGTCTCTTCGTTCGCTTCCAGCCACCACGTCTTGCCTTCCACGACCACATCGTGCCACGCTTCCGCGTAAAGCTGCTGGCGTGTCGCGTCGTCCAACTCGAAGTCGAAAACGAGCGACACTTCCAGGATGTTGAAACGACGCGAGCCCGTTTGATCGTGCAGCAAAATGGCGTTGGACGTGCCGACGATTTGCGTCATGCGAGGCTTGACCACAGCCACCCGAGCATAAGCCACGCGGTATCGATCCAGCCGGCAGGACAGGAAGTTTTTCAGCGCGCTATGGTCCGAGCGCATGAACGAGCTTTCGATTTCGTCCAGGTTGGCGAAGGCACCAGACAGAACTTCGGCAATGCTGTCCGTTTCCCTGTTCTGCCCGAGCTTCAAAGTCATGCCCTGCGAGCGCATGCCCGGCGGGAAGAGCTTGTCCCAAAACTTGGTCTTGCCTATGCCCTGCGGCCCTTGCAGCACCGTGACGGTGGATATCATCTCACCTTCGCCAGTCCGCTGGAAACGCCGCAGCGACATGACCACGGCCACGCCCTGCCGGAAGAAGATTTCCAGGTACCGGCCAGCCAGCGGGTTCGATGTGGTCAGATGCTTGGCGAGGTGGCGAATGCGCCGCTTGCCGTCCCACGGTACGGACTTGCAATAGTCTTCCATGGGGTGGAAGGGCTTCTCGCGGCAGATAGGCGGGAGAAGCGCGCCAACGCTGTCCCGCTGATGCAGCCCTATCTGTGCCAGGGCATCCAGCACAAGGCTTGCTTCTGCCCCGGAGCGCTCCAGGGGCGCGGTTTTGGCCAAGGCACGTTCGAACCACAGACGGGGCTTGCCTGCCTCGTCCGCGCTCCCTGCGGCCTCCAGCACCTCATAGCGCGGCTGGTCCCGCATCACGTCCCACCGGCCCACGATCTGGGCATCAAGCAACACCTGCCGCACGTTGGCTTCCGTGGCCAGCTGCGTGCGGGCAATCTCTTTGCCCGAGCCCTGAACGTTCGGCAGGTCTTCCTTGTGCGCCACGCCTTCCACGTAGCCTATGAACAGCCGGCGGGCTTGGTGCGGGTCCAGGTCGCCTATGGGAGACGCGGCCAGCTCCGCAAGCTCCACGCGCTGCTCATAGCGGGCAGCCCTGGCAGGGTTGAACATGACGCCATGATGGGCCAGTTCGGCCAGCGCCTTTTGCACGTCCTTCGATACGGCCAGCTCGGGGGTCTTGTGCTCTTCGTAGTGCCCGAGAAAGGGCCGGTCGCTGTCCCATACCAAGCTGGCGAGGTTGCGCTTGACGTCATCGTCATCTAGGAGCGCGCGAGCGCCGGAGCGCATGGCGTCAATCAGGTGTTCGGCCAGTGTCTTTATGAAGCCAAAGGCGATCGCCGACCGGTCGGCCCCCGGAGCTTCGCACGCCGCATCCGCCACGCGGTAAATGTCTGGACGGTCGGCAAACACTTCGGATGTGGTGAAGGGCCGGTAGCCCTCCGAATACTCCGTAAGCAGAAAGTCTTTTGACACCTTCGCCGCGACCACACGCGCGCTCGCCTTCGGCGGGGGCAGCCCTTCGAAGTCGGCCAAGGTGAACAGCTCGCCGGACTTCCACGCCAGCGTTGCCGGGGCGTCCTTCCGGCCCCTCTTCAGCTTCTTCGCGCTGGCAAAGTTCGTCGTGCCGGGCAGGCGCAGCACGCGGGTTACGTCGAAGCAATCGTCGCCGCCATAGGCAGCCGAAAGCCGCTTGTTGATCGTCTCCACGACCTCGATGTTCTCAGGGGTGGCAGGCAGCCGGTCTTCCAAAATCCAGATAGGTTGAATTCCGGAGCCCGACATAATGATTGCAGACGGGCTGCACGGCATGCGCGGATCGTTCAGGAGCAGCGCCAAGACCTCTTGCTGCCACGCGCGCAGCTGCTCCAGTGTCATGCCGTCCGGCGGGTCAATGTCCGTGTGGAGCAGATCAATTAGGCGAAGCTCTTCCCGCTCGGCTTTGCCCCGGATGTGGTCTTCGGGCAAGTTGGCTGCCCAATAAATCCCGTGGCCTAGCGCCTGTCTGCTTTCGATGAAATGCCGGGCTATATTAAGGTGGACAGTGTGCTTGGTATTGAGCGGATTTTTGCCGGTACCGGTACCGATAGAATACAAGTGGAACTTGTCGCGCTGGAGGATGTTTAACAGGAAGTCTTCAACAATCGGCCAGTCAACTGCGTGCGTGTTGACTTGTCGGTTGGTCATGGTATGGTGTTCCCGTTTTTAAGGTCTTGCTAGGGCTTTGGACACGGTTGAAGGCAACGCCCAGATGTGGAAGCATCTGGGCGTCTTCAGTTTGGGAGGAAACTTCCATGAGGAAGGCCGCAAGAATGGATTAGCCGGGCTGCTTCGTCAAGGGTCGATGGTACGCGACCTCTTCGCGGAAATTCGACCGCGACATTAACCACAGCTGCCCGGCCCTGGCCAAACATTCGCGTCGTAGTTTAGCGTTGGTGGAATACCGATTAGCAGCATTGAAGCTGTAGTAGTCCACTATATGCGCAAAGTGTGATGCGATAACGGGAAGTGGTTTCATCCCAATAATCCTTGCATGACTTCATTGTGCATCTCTTCGCGCTCTTGAACACGCTCGAATACGCGTTCATCTTCGGTCTTCTCCACCAGCAGGTAGTAGCAGAGCACCTTGTTTTGCTGGCCCTGCCGCCATAGCCGAGCTATGCCCTGGTTGACCATTTCGAAAGACCATGTGAGCGTGTACCACACCAGCACATTGCCGCTGTCTTGCAGGTTCAGCCCGTAGGCTGCTGACCGGGGGTGAAGAGCCAGGACGGGCAGCCGGCCAGCGTTCCACTCTTTGACGTAGCGGGCCGCGTCCTTCGCCTTGGTCTTGCCGTAGAGCGCGGGCACGTCCTTCTTGAGCACGCGGCATATCGTCTGGTAGTCCGACATGAATTCGAAGAAGACCAGCACCGGCCTGCCGTTGTGCTCTTCCAGGATTTCCTTGAGGTGTTCGGCCTTGGCGTCGTGGAGCTTCTTGCGAGCGCCGTGGATGTCGATCACCCCGCCGCTTGCGAACTGCCGGAGCTTGGACGACTTCACCGCCGCGTTGACCGCATAGATTTCCAGCTCTTCGTGGGCGCTGTTTTCGTGCAGCTCTTCGTAGGCTTCCCGCGTCTTTTCGTCCAGGTCCAGATAGCGCGGCAGATGCTTAAGCGGGGGCATCTCCAGGTCGTTGATATCGAAGGATATGGCCGTGTCTGCGATCCGGTCCAAGATCTTCGTCACCGCGTCATGATAGGGCTCATATTTATTCGTGTACTGATTATGTGAGAAGTATGTTCCCCGGAAGCGCTCGAAGTCCTGGCCAAGCGAGCGGCCCCCGTCCGTCACCAGCATTTCCCCGAACAGGTCGTAGAGATGTGCGCCCACCGGGGTGCCGGTACCACTCACGCGGTGATCGAAGCGGCCTCCGATCTTCAGCCATTCCTTTACCCGCTTTGTCTCAGGGTTTTTCATCTTCGACACTTCGTCAAAAATGACCTGTTTAAACGGCATCACGCGATAGCTCTTAAGCTGGTCTACCAGCCAGTCAATGCCGTCATAATTAATAAGCGATATTTGCGGCAGGTTGCGCATGTGCCGGTCTTTGCCGTGCAGAAAACGGCGGCTGAAATTGTAGCCCCACTTCTTGTTCTCCGCTGGCCATGTGGTCATGCATACCAGCTTGGGTGCTATGACCAGCGTGTGCCCGCCGGTTTCCTTGGCCACCTGGAGCCAGCTGCGTGTCTTGCCCATGCCCGGTGGCATGAACCACGCCGCATCGTCGCGGGCCAGTGCAAAGTCAATCGCGGTGTTCTGGTTTTTTGAGAAGTCCGGCAAGCTTGTCATCTGCTCTCTTGATCCACTGGAGTTTTGGCATGGAAGGTGCGGGGCGCTTCGGCTTCGCGGGCTTGTCATCCACATAGCCTTCGACGTCGCGGGTGGTGGGCAGGTCACGCCAGCGCACCCGCCGGCCAAAACCTGCCCCCTGCTGGCGGCTCTTGGTCACTTGTGCCCAATGCTTTCGCGGTATTGCTGGCACCTCCAGCACATGCAGGTGCGCACCGGATCTCCGGTGCGCTTGTCCGCTTTGAAGCCGAACGCGACATACATATCGTCTCGGATAGCCCCTATGCGCACCATGTCTTCCACACTGTTGTCTTGCTGCACGCGTGCGTCTATCCAGTCCATAAGCGCCTTCAGCTGTTCAGCTGTAATCATCCTTCGCACCCCTTGATTTGCGCGGCGGCGAGCGCCGCTGTTTCGGCTCGTTGTTCGTGAGCGCTTCCCTGTCCCGCGCGCAGTCAACGCAGGAGCACAATGTAACCCCTTCATTGACCTCATAGTGTGGTTCGCTCATGTGGCCTGCCAGCCGCCTTTCCGGCGGCTCTTCCGCTCCAGCGCATCCTTGAGCCACCCGAGGAAGGCAACGCCCTCTTGCGTCTTGAGCTCGGGGGGCGGGCCTAGCCGCTTCCACTGACGCGGCACCGCGCGGGTGACTTCCGGGGTGCGGCCCGCCGCGCGGCGGGTGCGTTTGAGCTGGTAGCGCTGCCGGGCTTGGCTGTGAGCACGCTGTTTAAACGTCGCAAATTTCATGGCATACCCCTTAGTACGATCAGTGCAAGGACGATTAAGAACAGAATAGCGAGCCAGTCGGAAGCGGTCATCCGTCGTCGTTCTCCACGGGGTCCACTTCGACGGACACGCGCACCCGGTGGCCTTCGAGCGGGCCGCGCGTCACCCGCCCGGATACCGACACAACAGCCGTGCCACCCACCGTAGCTATTGCGTCGTGCAACTCTTTCAGCTTTGCCGCTTCCTTGCTGTTGGCAATAGCGGCCAGCGCGTCCCAAAGCGCTTTCATGTCAGCGGCCCGCCGTCCGGCCCAAGCAACCGGGGCGCGCCGGGCTGGCGCGGGTAGTCGATAAGCCCGGCAGCCACCAGCACCCCGCTGATTTGCTGCACGGCCATGGACCACGCCCGCGTCCGCTGCTTCATAATGGTTTTCTTCTGCACCTGCCGCAGGGCCATCTCCATGCAGTCGGTCCCTGCGGTCATAAGCATTTCCGAAGTCCCGTAGTCGTCAACTTCGGGGTGCTCGTGAGCCCAGATTTCGATAGCGCACCGGACTTCTTCGCGCAGGTCAAGCGCGGCGAGGTCGCGGGCCTTGCGCGCGGCGGACGTGCTCGTATCCGTTTCCACACCGTCCCGCAGCTGGTCATAGTGGGCGGCGATTTTGACCAGCTTCGCCACCAGCTCGGGGTCTTCGTCTTCGGGCTCCGCACTGTCGGTGGCCTCCCCCTTAGCAAGCGGGGTAGCATTTGCACCGTTGCTGGTGCCGGCTCGAAACGCAAAGACCACATGCTCACGGGAGATAAGCTCCTCCTCCTGCACCGCGAAAGGGCTGCACGCGCAATTAGCTACCTGCGTGCCGTCGTCTGCGAAGTCGTTAGTTCCCCCGCACTTCGGGCAATCAACGGTTTTCAAGGCTGTTCTCCATGGCATATGCACGGGACGCGCCGCGTGCGGTTTCAATGTATTGCTTGGGTGTGGTCACCGGGGCCGGAGCTTCCGCGATGTGCGTCTTCATGCGCACTGAGAAGTCTACCTTGGTATGTACCACAATTGCTAGGTTGGTCAGAAGGCAGGCCGCGCCGACCAATAGAAACAGCGCGTTGTCGGATTTCATGGTCTACAGTTCCCCGTTTAGAAATTCGTCCACTTCTTTTTTGGTCGCCAACAACTGCCACTCCGCGCCTGCGTTCGTCAAGAACTTTTTCCACATTTTTTGTGGGACAGAAAGCTTGCCACCTTTTGGCCGCTTCAATTCGGTGAAGACCACACGCGTGTAGGAGTTGCGTCCGGTGCCGACGCGGAAGACGCACAGCCTATCCGGAATTCCTATGTACCAGTTGGGATTAAGCTTGATGCAGACGCCACCCAGCGCCTTTATTTTGTCGGCCAGATATTTTTCTATTGCCTTCTCGCGAACTTTGCCTATATGCATTGTGTCACGCTGATTTGGTGGGACAACTTGGAGCAGCTAACATGATCTTACTCGCCGCAGCAAGCGCAATCCTCCTGGCGCTTCTCGCCCTTTGGGTGGCCTTCGTTGACATTCCCCGGCAAAACAAGAGGATTGCCGACGAAGATGCGCGCGAAGCCGCCGCGCGCTATCGTCAAGAGCGTGTAGCCGCCGGCTGGATTGATTGACATGCGCGTAGCAGTGTCGTTTCTTAGCGTAGCCGAGCGGCGAGAACTGCTACGAGCGCGCAGCCGGTTGCGCCGCGCCAACGAGGTCTATTCGTTCGAAATCCGCGAAGCCAAGCGCGCAGTGCGCAAGCTCCGCGACAGAGCGCGGAAGCGCAAGCAAAGGGGCGAGCGTGTCGAAGGGAATTTACCTGCAAGTTGACCACACCGAGCAAGACCGCAAGGCATCGAAGACCGCGCGCTTCGTGGTCGCGCTGGTCTTGCTGTATGCCGCTGTTGTCGGTGGCGTTCTCGTCTACGCATTCGCGCAGCACATCACGGACGGGCTCGTCGCGGCCAGCATAATTTCTGAATAGTGCAGTCCAAATGCGGAGCCGGGAGCTGGCAAATGGGTAGGAACTGCGACACGGGGAGACGCGTCCACTACCACGCTCGGGGAACCTACCCCTGCCCCGAAAACTTCGGCGCTGGTGACCCCATGCACCACTAGCGCCTTGAAGCCCGCCTGCCCGGTGCTCATCATCCGCCGGGCAGGCGCTGGCCCGTTTAAACGCACAATCAAGGAAACCGCCGTGACCACATACCCGCCTATCGAAGCCGGCCAGCGCTGGAGGGACATGCACGGGCCTGCGGGGTTCATCGTGCTCTATGTCGCTGACGCTCGCCGCACGGGGGTGTTTTCCAGCGTCCAGACACAGCACGTATTCACCCGCCCGGTGTCTGACTGGCACCGCAGCATGCAGAAGGTGGCGTGATGCGAGCCAAGACCGCCACCATTCTCAAGATCGCCACGGACGCTCACAGCACGGTCGTGGGTGGCTCCACAGCCAAGCTTCGCCGCCTATGCCCGCGCAGCATTGACGAAGAAATGAAGGTGCCCAAGGAGCCGAGCGGATACGCTGCGGACAGGGGCACAGCGCTGCACCATGTCTGCGAGCTGGCCGTCCGGGGCTCCTGGTCAGACGAACGCGTCTTGCGCGAGTTCACCGGGGTGCATCTCCAGCTTGACCACATGGATCATGAAGTGGTTCTGACAGAGCAGTTGCTGCGCGCCAAGGCCCTGCCCGCCCTGGCTATCGTGGATCGCATCATCCACGTGGATGCGGAAGTGTGGTTCGAAAAAAAGATGCCGTTTCCCGGCATCCCCAACGCTTTCGGCACGTCCGACTTGGTATTTGACCAGACCTTCTTGGAGCCGCACGAACTGGAGGGAAACGAGTTCGTCAACGAAGCTGGCATCCTCGATTACAAGTTCGGTGACGGCTGGATTGTGTCGGCGGAAGACAATGACCAGATGCGCTTCTATTTGTGCTCTGCCATTGCGGAAGAGCTATTGCCGGAGTTGCCGCAGTATACCGCCTATATCGTGCAGCCTGCGGAGAAGCTGCCGGAAGAGCGCTATGTCTCGCGGGGCGTCTACACCGCCGAAGACCTGCGCGCCTTCGCCGAAGACCTGATTGACGCGGTAGCCAGCTGGCGCGACGGCAGCGCGGTACACGTCACGGGTGAGCATTGCAACACATGCCGGGGCAAGGTCGCATGTGGTCCGTACAAGCGCATGCTGGCCGCTGGCATGGCGTCTGATATCAACGGCATGAGCACTCGCGAGCTGGCCGAATGGCTGGACAAGCTGGCCGGCATCTCCGCGTTTTCAAAGCAGATTTACGCGGCAGCGCTGCGCAATGCCCAGCTGGGCAAGATCGTGCCGGGCTGGAAGACCGCAACCGGGGAGGGCGACCGACGGTGGAAGGACGTGGACGCGGCCCTGGCAGCCCTTGGGCGGCTCAATGTGCCCACCGAGGTGCGGACCACACGCGTGCCAATCAGTGCGCCGCAGGCGCTGGCCTACCTCAAAGAAATTCAAGCGCCTGCCGACAAGGTAAAGGCGTTTGAGAAGAAGCATATCGAACGTCCGACAACTGGCGAGCGGCTGGTGCGGCTGGAAAAAGGAGAAAAGCAGGAAGCGCCCAAAGTGCCGGACAAGTTGGCCGCACTATACAACAAGCACAAGACGCGCAAATGAGCGTTTAAACGCTACAACAACGGAAACACATCTATGTCAACTGCACTCGTTACTAAGACTTTCGGTGACCGCAACAAGTTCGTTGGCGCGCTGCGCTCGACGTCCAGCATGGCCGCTATGGGTGACGGCAAGCCCATGCTGAAGCTGGACAAAGACACGGGCGAATGGAACTTCGGCCAGGAAAACGAGCCGCTCGACGTCAAGGATTTGCTGGCCGTCAACCCGCTGTCATTCCAACAAGGCTATGTCGCCTTCAACCCGAAAGACAACAGCATTGCGGAGACGCTCGACGGTGACCGGGCCGAAGTCCTGGTGCCCTTCGTCGCCAATCGCATGCCGGACTATGACACCCTCCCCGAGCTGGAGACGTTCAAGGACAAGCGCAGCGGCAAGGAACTGACACCGCCGTGGCAGCCCACGCTTACCGTTGAGTTCGTCATCCTCGAAGGCCCCAACGCGGGCACCGAGCTGATTTTCAAGACGGTATCGCGCGGCGGCATGCGCATGGTCCAGTCTCTCCGCGAGGAGGTCGCCCGCCGGGCCGAAGACGAAGAAGTCAAGGACGAAAGCTTCGTGCCTGTGGTCCAGCTGTGGAGCAAGGATTACAAGCACAAGACGTTCGGCAAGATCTACAATCCGCTCTTCGAAATCCTCGAATGGACGGACATGGAAGAGACGCTTGGCGCGGTCAATCGCGGCGGTGACGAAGACGAAGCACCGGCCCCGAAGGGCAAGGCGAAGGCGGACGCCAAGCCCGCCGCGAAGTCCCGCAAGCCCGAGCCCGAGCCCGAGCCCGAGCCAGAACCGGAACCGGAACCTGAGCCGGAGCCAAATCCGCCGCAG
>JACCDR011890414.1_pt1 | contig 11182 bp, 8 predicted proteins | sample 7446431 | NCBI WGS metagenome assembly JACCDR01 (sample SAMN15323443, study PRJNA562643) | freshwater metagenome | isolation source: river surface water | place: USA:Blue River Watershed | collected 2017-08-17 | reverse complement strand
GATTCCGAGCACAATGATCACCAGCAGCAGGCCGCTTTCCTGAAAGCGGAAGAGGTTGCGGAGGGGCGAAAGCATGGGCGGGTTGATCCGGGGACCGTCCGAAAATGCTCCTTCCGGATCTGGCTACGTCAAACCTATAGACCGGTCATGAACTGCTAAATGCCGGGCATATTGCCAGTTAAGCGTGGGACGTCAGGATGGTGGCGGGGTGGGGCTGGGAACGGTCAAATTAGGACCGCACCGGGTGGAGAATCCCCTTGCCATGCTCGCTCCCAATCTCTGTTTTCGCCCTTCCTGTTCCTTTAAACAACCAAACCAAAACTCGCTGGCGAAGCCCTACAGGATGGCGGCGCTGGCAAAAACTGCGATCGCAAGGCGGCCCTTTTGGCCGACCTGTGTAGCAACTACATAGATCATGAACGTCACTCCCAAAGACCTCCTCGATGCCGGCGTCCACCTCGGTCACCAGACCAAGCGTTGGAATCCCCGCTCGAAGCCCTACGTGTTCGACCACCGCCAGGGCATCACCATCATCGACCTCGAGAAGACCCATGCGCAGCTGGAGAAGGCCTGCGCCTTCATCGAGAGCCTAGTGGCCCACGGCGACGACGTGCTGCTGGTCGGCACCAAGCGCCAAGCCCAGGAGCTCATCCGCGAGGCCGCTGCCGCCACCGGCATGCCCTACGTGACCACCCGCTGGATGGGCGGCACCCTGACCAATTTCGAGACCATCAAGAAGTCCCTCGCGAAGTTTAAGAAATACCAGACGATGGACGCCAACGGCGACCTCGCCAAGCTCCCCTCCAAGGAAGAGTCCGCCATCCGCCGCGAGATGGCCCGCATGACCCGCAACTTTGACGGCATCGCCGGCATCAGCGGCCTGCCCCGCGCGATGTTCGTGATCGACGTGAGCTACGAGGAGATCGCCGTGCGTGAGGCTGCCCGCGTGGGCATCCCGTCCATCGGTCTCGTCGATACCAACTCCGACCCGACCCTCCTGACCTACCCGATCCCCGGCAACGACGACGCCACCAAGTCCGTGCGCATCATCGTCGAGACGATCGTGGCCGCCATCCAGGCCGGCCTCGCCCACCGCGAGAGCCGCCGCGCCACCCCGGCCGAGAACCAGGCGGCCGCCGCCACCGGCGAGGTTGACCTCGACAAGGTCGCCATTCCCGCCGGCATCAAGGAAGTGGTCGAAGAGAAGCCCGTCGCCAAGAAGCGCCCGGCCCGCTCCGCCACCAAGAAGTCCGCCGTCACCACCGACGAAGTCTGAGCCAACCGGCAAGCATCATCCCTTAAACCATGTCCACTGTCACCACCGCCATGATCAGCGAGCTCCGGGAGAAAACCGGAGCCGGTCTGCTCGACGTCAAGAAGGCCCTCGATGAGGCCAAGGGCAACATGGAGGAAGCCGTCACGATCCTCCGCAAGAAGCTCGGCAACAAGATCGACAAGCTGGCCACCCGCGCCACCAAGGAAGGCCTTGTCCACGCCTACATCCACGTCGGCGGCAAGGTCGGCGTGCTCCTCGAGGTCAACTGCGAGACCGACTTCGTTGCCAAAAACGAAGACTTCAAGGCTTTCTGCCAAGACGTGTGTCTGCAGATCGCCGCCGCCAGTCCGCTCTATGTGCGCCGCGAGGAAGTGCCCGAGGCCGATCTGGCCAAGGAGCGCGACATCGCCGCCGCCCAAATGGCGGGCAAGCCTGCCGCTGCGATCCAGAAGATTGTCGAGGGCAAGCTGGAGAAGTTCTACTCGCAGGTCTGTCTCCTCGATCAGCCCTTTGTGAAGGACCCCGAAGGCAAGAAGACCATCAAGGACCTCCTGACCGAAAAGGTCGGCGTGATGGGAGAGAACATGGCCATTCGCCGCTTCACCCGCTTCCAACTCGGCGCCTGAGATCACGCCCGGTTTTGAATTCAGAGGGCGCTCCCGCGAGGGGGCGCCTTTTTTGCTTTATGCCCACAGGCTCCAAGGGGCTTATGGGGCGCATAGGCCTGATGCGTAACCGCTCGAGGCGGCAGTTTTTCGGGTGCGCATTTCTGCCGTGTGCGCTAGCCTGCACCCATGAAAGTCACGCAAGGCCAGATCATCGCCCGCGGGCTCACCCACTCCTGCCCCAACTGTGGCGGCGGACGCCTGTTCAAGAAAGGCGCGCTCTTCCAGCTCAACGACGAGTGTCCGGACTGCCAGCTGCGCTTCGAGAAGGACGACGGATTTTTTCTCGGGGCCATGTCGCTCAACTATGGCGTGACGCTTGTGGGCTTCCTCCTGCCGGTGCTGCTGGTCTGGTATGCCGGCTGGATTGGCGGGCGTCTCGCGGTTGGCCTGGCTGTCGGCGGATCCTTGGTGGTGCCCATGCTGCTCTACCGTTCCTCCCGGAGCTGGCAGCTGATGCTCTATTATTTCTTCCTGCCCCAGCATCTGCCGGCCAACCGTCGCAAATTGGAGGCGGGTGAGGACGAGAACATCTGAATTTTACAGGCCAGGATTCGATAAGTTTCGGCTTCCGTTTTGAGCGACGCGTCCTACGTTGGGCGCTTCGTAAACGGAGGGGTGGCAGAGTGGTTGAACGCGCCGCACTCGAAATGCGGTTTAGGCTAAACCCTAACGTGGGTTCGAATCCCACCCCCTCCGCCATGCGCCGCAGGCGCATGGAGAACCGGCGCAGCCGGGACAATGAACAGCGGCTGCGAAGGTGGGACATGGGCAAAGCCGCAGCCTTTGCGGCGAAGCCCTGAGCAAAGCGAATCACCCAGCCCCTCCACCAGCCTTCGCGCCGCAGGCTGGCGGGCCTGCCTGGATTCCGCAGGTGATACCGGTCCTCCTGCGCTCCAGCCTTTCATCCAAGGGAGTTTGTCGTTTCGGGGTTGTGCCGCGGAAGCTGTGTCATAAGTCTACCTCCCTTAATATTCCCATGAACAAGTTCCGCGCATTTCGCGCCCTCTCCCTCCTTGTCGCGGCTTTCGTGAGCGTGCTCACGGCCGGCGCGGCGAATCCCCAAACCCTCGCCGAGTTCCAGGCCGCCGCGGCCAAGGCCGGCCAGTCGCTCACCCTGCCCGAATACCCGCTCACGCCTGACCAGATCAAGGCCCAGGCCGACCAGGCCATGAAACGGGCCGACGCCGAGCTGGGCAAGCTGGCCGCCGAGGATCCGACCAAGCTGACCTTTGCCAACACCTTCGTCGCCTACGACGCCATCACCTCCCGGGTGGGCGAGGTTTACCAGATCATCGCCACGGTCGCCGAGTCGGCGCTCGACCAAGCCATGCGCGACACGGCCAATGAGACCACCGTCCGCCTGCAGGAGTGGAGCGTGGGGCTCGACTACCGGCAGGACATCTACCAGGCGCTCAAGGCCGTGGCCGATGCGAAGCCAAAACTCGACGCGCAGTCGCAGCGGCTCGTGGACGAGCAGATGCGCGCCTACCGTCGTGCCGGTCTGGGGCTTTCCCCCGCGGAGCGCAGCGAGGTGGAGCGGCTGCGCAAGGTGCTCGCGGCGATGAACACCCAGTTTGCCATCAACATCAACGAGGCGCGCGCCCCGCTCGACTTCACCGCCGAGGAACTGGCCGGCGTGCCCCAGAGCTTCCTCGACAGCCCCGGCGTGAAGCAGCCGGACGGGCGTTATCGCGTGATGGCCAACATCACCTGGCACCATCAGGCCATCGCAGAGAGCGCTGACAACGCCGATGTCCGCCGGCGCGTGCTGACCGCCCGCTACAACCTGGCCCGAGACAAGAACACGCCGTTGCTGAGCAAGCTCGTGGCGCTGCGCGCCGACATCGCCCGCCGGCTGGGCTACGCCTCCTGGGCCGACTACCAGACCGAGACGCGCATGGCCAAGAACGGGCTCACGGCCTCCAAGTTCGAGGCCGACCTGGTCGCGGGTCTCCAGCCCAAGTTTGAGGCGGAGATGGAGGAGTTGCGCCTGCTCAAGGCGGCCCACACCGGCAAGCCGGACGCCAAGCTCGAGCTGTCGGACATCTCCTACTACACCAACCGGCTGAAGAAGGAAAAATACTCGGTCGATACGGAGGCGCTGCGGGTTTATTTCCCCTATCAGGCGACGCTCGAGGGCATGTTCGCCATCTACCAGAAGATCTTCGGGCTGAAGTTCACGGAAGTGCAGGCGCCCTACACCTGGGCCCCCGGCATCCAGCTCTACCTGGTGGCCGACGCCGACACCGGCACCCCGATCGGCGCCTTCTACCTCGACATGTTTCCGCGCGAGGGAAAGTTCAACCACTTCGCCTGCTTCCCGCAGAAAGTCGGCGGCGTGATGGCCGACGGCAAATACGACCTGCCGGTGGCCGCGCTGCTTTGCAACTTCCCCGCCCCCTCGGCCGACAAGCCCTCGCTCCTCAAGCACTCGGATGTCGAGACGCTCTTCCATGAGTTCGGCCACGTGATGCACGGCATGCTCAGCCGTTCGCGCTTTGTCGCACAGACGGGCTTTGCCGTGCCGCAGGATTTCGTCGAGGCCCCGTCGCAGATGCTGGAATACTGGGTCTGGGACAAGGCCGTGCTCGACACCTTTGCCGCCGACTACCGCGATCCCTCGAAGAAGATTCCGGCCGCGACCATCGACGCCATGGTGGCGGCCCGCCAGGCGACGCAGGGTTACTTCACACGGCGCCAGCTGGCGATCGGTTCGCTGGATCTGGCCCTGCACACCCTGACTGCGGACGAGGCCTGGATGGCTGACATTGTGAAGATCGTGAATGAGACGACCGAGCGGGTGACCATCGCGCCCCCGGCCGACACGTTCTGGGGGGCCTACATCGGACACCTCGCGGGCTACGATGCCGGCTATTACAGCTACATGTGGGCCGAGGTCATCGCCGCCGACATGGCCAGCATTTTCAAGGCGTCGCCCAAGGGGTTCCTCGACGAACAGGTCGGTCGCCGTCTGCGCAACGAAATCTATGGCGCTGGCAACACGCGCGACGTCAGCGAGTCGGTCGAGGTGTTCCTCGGCCGGCCGCGCTCCATGCAGGCTTTCCTGGAGGACGTCGGCATCAAGAAGTGAGGCCGATGCCCGTTTCGCCTTAAACCTGCCGCCACCCGCCCGTCCAACCGGCGGGTGGCGTTTTTTTCACCCACACCAATCCTTTTCCGATGAAACACCCGCTTACCCTCTGCTCGGCCCTCGTCGCCGGCACGCTCGTCGCCACCGTGCTTTCAGCCGCCGCCTCGCCGACCTTGGCCGATTTCCAGGCCCAGGCGGCCCGCAGCAAGCTGAGACTCGAGTTGCCCGATTATCCGCGCACCGCCGATGAAATCAGCAACCGCACGACCACCGCCCTCGCGGCGGCCGATGCGTCTCTGCTTGTTCTCGCGTCGCAGGATGCGGGCCAAGCAACCTTTGCGAGCACCTTTGGCGCCTTTGACGAAATCACCGGTCGCGTGAGCACCTGGGCCAACCATATCGGCACCTTGGCCGAGTCGCATCCGGACAAGTTCTTGCGCGATACCGCCCGTGACGCCGGGCAGCGCATCGAGGCCTGGGGCATCGCGCTGGAGTATTGCGAGGATCTCTACCGGGTGTTGCAACGTTGGGCCGACACCAAGCCCGCGCTCGACGCCCAGCAGCAGCGGCTGGTCGATTTCACGCTGCGCGACTTCCGGCGGGCGGGCCTCGCCTTGCCGCCGGCCGAGCGCCAGCAGGTCGAGCTCTTGCGCAAGAGCCTGTCCGAGCTGGCGCGGCAGTTTGATGTGAACATCAACGAGGCGCGCGCGCCGCTCGACTTCACCGCCGAGGAACTGATTGGCGTGCCGGCCACGCTGCTGAACAGCCCCGGTGTGAAACAACCCGACGGCCGCTACCGCGTGATGGCGAACATCTCCTGGCATGTGGCCGCCGTGCAGGACAACGCCGACAACGCCGAGGTGCGCCGCCGGGTGACGGTGGCCCGCGGCCAGCTGGCCCGGGAGAAAAACATCCCGGTCCTGGCCAAGCTCGTCGCCCTGCGCGCTGAGATCGCCCGGCGTCTGGGCTACGCCACGTGGGCGGATTTCCGCTCCGAAACCCGCATGACGGGTAGTGCGGCGGTGGCGCTCAAGTTCGAGGAGGATCTAGTGAAGGGCCTGCAGCCCAAGTTCGATGCCGAGATCGAGATCCTGCGTCAGCTCAAGGCGGCGCACACCGGCCAGACCGACGCCCCGATCGAGGCCTGGGACACAGGCTACTACACCAACAAACTCAGAAAGGAAAAATACGCTGTCGATACGGAGGCGCTGCGCGTGTATTTCGCCTATGAGCCCACGCTTCGCGGCATGTTTGCGATCTACGAGAAGGTGTTCGCACTGAAGTTCACTCAGATTGAATCGCCCTACGTCTGGGCGCCCGGCGTGCAGTTGTGGGTCGCCGCCGATGCGGGCAGCGGTGAACCCATCGGCGCCTTCTACCTCGACATGTTTCCGCGGGAAGGGAAATACTACCACTTCGGCCACTTCCGGCAGAACATGGGCCGGGCGCTGCCCGACGGCGGTTATCAGCTCCCGGTCTCCGTGCTGCTGTGCAATTTCCCGCCGCCGACCGCGGACAAGCCCTCGCTGCTATCCCACGACAACGTCAAGACCCTCTTCCACGAGTTCGGCCACGTGATGCACAACCTGCTCGGCCGGGCCCGCTATCCGAGCCTCAACTACGCCGGCGTGCCCAAGGATTTCATCGAGGCACCCTCGCAGATGCTGGAGAACTGGGTCTGGAACAAGGCCGTGCTCGACACCTTTGCGGCCGACTACCGTGATCCGTCGAAGAAAATCCCGGCCGAGACCATCGAAGCGATGATCCGCGCCCGCGAGGCCACCGAGGGCGTCGCCTACCGCCGCCAGCTTTCGCTTGGTCTCATGGATCTCGGACTGCACACCCTCTCCCCGGGCGATGCCTGGACGACCGATGTGGTCGAGCTCACCAACGCGGTCGGCGCGCGTGTTTCGATCCCTCCCGCGCCCGACACCGCGTTCGTGGCCTACTTTGGCCATCTCACCGGCTACGACGGCGGTTATTACGGCTACCTGTGGTCCAAGGTCATGGCGGCCGATATGGCGAGTGTCTTCGAGGCGGCTCCGAATGGTTACCTCGATGAAAAAATCGGGCGCCGTCTGCGTGACGAGGTCTATGCGGCGGGCCACATCCGCGATGTTGCCGAATCCGTCGAAAAATTCCTCGGCCGTCCGCGCTCGCAGAAGGCCTTCCTCCAATACGTGGGCATCAAGGAGTAAAGCCGGTCGGCTCCAATTCTTCCCCGGGGACGAGGCGCATTGCGCCTGACCCGGGTTATTTTTTGGGACCGAAGAGTTCGCCAAAGAAATCCCCGGGCAGCCACGCGGGTGCCGAGGGTTCGTTCGCAATGGTGCGGGCAAGATCGGCCATCAGCGCGGTGTAACGGGCGGTCGCCGCCCAGTCGATGGGCCGGCTCAGCTCGTCGGACGGCTTGTGGTAGTGATTCTTGCGGAAATCCACCTCGGCGGCGACAAGATCCACGGCCGGATCGACGGCTTGCTTGCCCGGATCGACCTTGAGCGCGGGGACTCCGGTGAGCACGAAGGAATACTGGTCACTGCGGGCAAAACGAACTTCCTCTGGTGCCGGATCAGGGCTGACCACGAGCCCGTGCCGGGCCGCGACTTTTTCCAGCACCGCGCCCAGAGAGGAGTTGCGGTAACCATAGGCGATCAGATCGCGGGCCGGGGCGCTCAGGAGCGGCATGTCGATGTTCAGGTTGGCGACGAAGTGCTGCACCCGGGCCGGCGGGTTGGAGGCGAGGTGGCTGGATCCGAGCAGTCCTTTTTCCTCGCCGGTGACGGCCGCAAAGAGCACCGGTCGACGCAGGAGCGGACCGCCGGCGAGTTCCTCGGCGACCTGCAGCAGCACGCCGATGCCGAGGGCGTTGTCCACGGCGCCGTTGTAAAGGCTGTCGCCGTTCACGGGGGCACCGATCCCCATATGGTCCAGATGCCCCGTGATGACGAGCGGCAGACCGGCCAGCGCTGGGTCCGAGCCCGGGAGCCATCCAAGCACATTGAGGGATTCGACCGGTCGCACGCTGGATTCGCCCGCAAGGGTGATCGTGACCGCGAGCGGGAAATTCTGGGGCTCGCCCCGCTCACTCGCGGCGAAAATCTCGGCCAGCGTCTTGGGGCCGCCGATCAGGATGCGCCCAGCGGCAGCGTTGCCCACGGAGGCGGTGAGGCGTAACTGCGGAAAACTGCCCACCAGGCCGCCCGTGGCATCCACCAGCCGCATGCTCGGAAAGCGGCCTTGGGCGACGGTGATCGCCCAAGGGCGTCGAGCCTCGTCCCAAGGCGACATGATCGTGACCACGCCGATGGCCCCATGCTTCACAAGCAGGGCGCGCTTCTGCTCGGATTGTCCGTGGTGGGCGCGTTGCTCGCTGGGAAAACGCTGCGGGGCTCCAGAAAGGATGACGGCGATCTTGCCCTGCAGGTCCACGCCGGCGAAGTCGTCGTGATTGAGATCGGGCGCGACGATACCGAAGCCGACAAAGACGGCGGGTGCGGTGATTGTATCCGTGGTTTGGCCGGGGGCGACCGTGACGACCATGTCGTTGATCGGGGTGAGCGCATCCTCCTTTTCGCCGGAGCGCACAATCAGCCGACTAGCCTCGCGGTTGTTGGCGGACTCCAGAAGCCTGACCGGTTGTTTATAAACTCCGCCGTCGGCACCCGGTTCGATCCCGAGCCGGGCGAGTTGGGTCGCAACATAGTGTGCGGCCAGCTCGTGCCCACGCGTGCCGGTGCCCCGGCCTTCCAGCAGGTCGTCGGCCAGAAAAGTGACGTGCGACCGCACTTGTCGTGCGACGGTCTCCGCGTCAGCGGCGAAGAGGGTGGAGGTCAGCAGGGCCAGGCATCCGAGATGCTGGAAGGGAGCAGCAAAACGCATGGGGCGGACGGTGTCATAAGGACGTGCCTCGGCAAGGCCAAGTGTGGGCGGAAGGCCTATTCCAAGCGTTCCAGCACGGTCAGGCCGGGGATCTGCCGGAAGTGGACGTCGTGCGTGAGCACCGCGGCACCGACCTGAAGGGCCGAGGCGGCAATGATCAGGTCGGTGGCCGGAATAACAGTGCCTTGACGGTCGAGCGACCAGGCGAGCTGGGTGGCGCGTTCCCAAGTCGTGTTCGTGGTCGCTAGGTAGATCATCACGGCGAAGGTGTCGCGGAAGCGCCTCAACACATGCGGATCACTCCGGCCGCGCAGCACCTCGATCTGCACCACGCCACAGGTGGCGAATTCATAATCATCCGCTTTCGCACCGAGCTCGACCAAGGGGTCGCGCCCGGTGCGGGTCGCAGTGATGTAGAAGCTACTGTCCGGCAGGACCAGGTTGGACATACGGGGCTTTGTCTTCTGCGACCTGGAGAATCGGTCGGTCAAACTGATCGGCCGGGGTGGGGGCGAACTCGGCCTTCAGCTGCTCCGGTGTCATGCCGAGGCCTTGGCTGAGGAGTTCCTTCAGCTTATGCCGACGGGCCATCTCGGTCAGGGCGATCTCAACGGCTTGGGTTTTGGTCTTGGCCCCGGTGATCTTCATCACCCGGTCCAAAACATCCTCGTCGATGTGCATCGTCATTTTCATAACAAGCACAGCGGTATGGCAACGATGCCATACTTACAAGCCAATAGTATGGCAGGCTTGCCATACTATTGGCAAAGAAAATGATTAAACCTTCTCCAGTAGCTTGTTAAGTCGAGCTAGCATCCGACTCGGGTCTTCCATCAAGCCGGCGGCGATGAGGGTGTTGTCGAGGAGCTGCTCGGCCACGAGCTCGGCCTTGTCGGCGTCGGTGGCGCGCATGGCGGCGAGCTTTTTGATGACGGCGTGGCGCGGGTTGATCTCGAGGTCCACCTTGGTCGGCGTGTCGGCGCCGTCCTTATTCATGGCCTTCATCATGCGGCGCATGTGGGCGGACATGAACTTGTCGGCGTTGGTGGCGAGGGCGGGGGAGTCCACGAGGCGGTCGGAGCTTTTCACCTCGGCCACTTGTTCGCCGAGGGTTTCCTTGAGCCACTTGGTGAGGTCCTTGACCTCGGCTTCGCCGAGCGCCTCGCCCTGCTGGGGAATGTCGGCGAGCTTCACGTCACCGTGGTCGGCGGCGATGATCTTCTTGCCATCGAACTCACGGACGTTGTTGAAGACGTATTCGTCCACCGGCTCGTAGCAGAAGAGCACCTCGAGGTTGCGGGCCTTGAAGCCCTCGAGGTAGGGGCCGCTCTCGATGGCGGTGCGGTCCTTGCCCATGAGGAAATAGATTTCCTTCTGCTCGGCGCCCATGCGCGAGACGTAGTCGGCGAGCGAAGTCGTCTTAGTCTTCTCGGTGAGCGAGGACTCGAAGCGGAGGAGCTTCACGAGCTGGTCCTTGTGGGTGAAGTCGAGCGCGGCGCCTTCCTTGAGGAAGAGGCCGAACTCGCCGTAGAACTTCACGTAGGAGTCGGGCCGCTGCGTGGCCTCCTCGTCGAGCAGCTTGAGGAAGCGTTTCGTGATGACCTTGTTCAGTTTTTCGATGAGGGCCTTGTCCTGCATCGTCTCGCGCGAGATGTTCAGCGGGAGGTCCTCGCTGTCCACGACACCCTTCAGGAAGCGCAGCCACTCGGGGAGCAGGTCCTTGGGCTTGGCGTCGATGAGGACCTTGCGGCAGTGCAGCGCGACGGAAGGTTCGAGCCGGGCGAAACCGTAGCGCTCGGTGTTTTCGGAGGGCACGAAGACCAGGGCGTTGATCGCGAGCGGGGCGTCGGCCGAGAAATGCAAGCGCAGCATCGGCTCGTCGTGCGCGTGGGCCTGGAACTTGTAGAACTCGATGTATTCCTCGTCCTTGATCTCGTTCTTGCTGCGGAGCCAGAGCGCCTGGACGGTCTCGAATTTCTTGCCGTTGAGCGTGATCGGGAAGCCCACGAAGGCGCTGTAGCGGGTGAGGATTTCCTTGATGCGCCAGTCCTTGGCGAACTCGTCGCAGTCGTCCTTGAGCTCGATGACGATCTTGCAGCCGCGGCGCTGGTCGGCGGCCTCCTCGACGGTGTAGCTGCCGGAGCCGTCGCTGGTCCAAACGTGGCCGGGCTCGTCCTTCTTCCACGAGTGCGAGTAAACCTTCACGGACTTCGCGACCATGAAGGCCGAGTAGAAGCCGACGCCGAACTGGCCGATGAGGTTGGAGTT
>JACCDR011439792.1_pt1 | contig 11182 bp, 14 predicted proteins | sample 7446431 | NCBI WGS metagenome assembly JACCDR01 (sample SAMN15323443, study PRJNA562643) | freshwater metagenome | isolation source: river surface water | place: USA:Blue River Watershed | collected 2017-08-17 | reverse complement strand
GAACTCGCCGTGGTGGAGCACGCTACGCGAGGAGATGGCGGCCCTGAGATACGAGATGAAGGGGGCGAAGATCGCCCTTGAGCCCAAGGACGACATGAGCCAGAGGTTGGGCCGATCGCCTGACCTCGTGGACGCCCTGCTGATGACCTTTGCCGTGGGGGATTGATGTCTGACGCTGTCCGCTACTCACCGACTCCGGCCAACGATCGACGATTCAAGGCGTGGTTTGTACCAGACGAGCAAATGCTCGCCATGCTGTTCGACCTTTACGGCAACCCAGAGGTCTGCAACGGGGCGAAAATCAAGACGCTGAAACTGAGCAACGCCCCCGAAGGCTATCGCATCCTCAGGGTTTGCCACATGCCCCATCGGATGTGCTGGGGGTTTCTGGTGTGGCACCCGGACTTTCCTGAAGTGCCCCTTGGTGGCAACCCCGAGCACGTCGATTACGACGTGGAACTCATCACGCTCGGAACGAAGGTAGACTAATGGCACTCACGCTGACGCTGACCAGCACAGGAGGCGGCGAGGGCCCCGACCGCGTCCCGCAGCAGGCGTTGGCGGAGAGCCTCGAAGCCGTCGTGGACCAGATCGCGGCCGGACTCCCCGACGAGTCGGAGCGGCTGACCGAGGCACGGGCCAACGAAGACTTCTACGAACTCCGCAATCACCTCTACATCGAGAAGCGTGAGGCGGAGACGCAGAGGGACTTCGACACGCGGCCCAAGCGGTGCTCGTACATGACCCGCAAGGCGGTCAAGACGCTCACGCAGAAGCTCTACGCCCCCGGCCCCAGCCGATCGCTCCAGACGGCGGCAGTGTCCGCGTGGCTCAATGAGCAGTACGTCAAGGGCCACATCAACTCGGTCATGGCCTCGGCCAACCGCAAGGCCGTGCTCAACGACGTCGCCGCGATTCAGGTGGTGTGCACGGGCAACCCCAACAAGCCCGTCCGCTGGTACACGTTCGGGGCCAACGAGTTCACGGCCTGGTGCCGCGAGGACGACCCCACGACGCCGTGGGCCGTCTGCACCATCGCCATTGCCCGCCCCAAACGGGATAAGAAACAGCGGATCTACACGCTCTATACCGAAACCGAGATCCGCACCTACAAGACCAAGCCGATCGACCTGGCCCAGACCAGCGGCGGCGTCACGGCCGACGAGGTCAAGCGGGAGCCCAACCCGTACGGCATGCTGCCGTTCGTGTTCCTCCACAACGAGACGCCCGTCGATTCGTTTTGGGGTGGTGGACTTGGCTCCGCTCTGCGAATGGTCAACGCCGAACTCGACCGCGAGTTGTCGGACCTCGCCCAGACGATCGAGGTGTTCAGCGTCCCGGACAAGTACGGACGCAACATCGCCGCGACGTTCCGCGAGGAGAAGAAGCCGGGCCGCATTGTCCGCCTGCCATCGGGCAGCGGCACCAACGGGGACATGGACCCGGCGGGCGAGGCTGAGGTGTTCTATCTCCAGCCGGACCTCAAGGTGCAGGAAATCTGGTGGGACATCGAAAAGACGGCGAACAAGTGCTTCGAGGAACTGGACGTGCCGCTGTCGGCGGTGCGGATGGACCAGCAAGGCCCCACAAGCGGCGTGCAGGTGATCGCGGAGCAGATCCCACTACTCGACTACCTCAAGGCCCGGCAGCTTCATGTGGACCCCGTGGAGAAGGATCTGGCCAAACTCACGCTGACCATCGCTGGCCTGCACTACGAGGCTCCTGACCTGCTCACGGCCGCTGAGAAGGATGAACTCAAGGTGGTCTGGCCACAGCCGCAGGTGCCGGTGCCGACCCCCGAGCGAAACGATGACGACCTCTGGGAACTCCAGTACGGCATGTCGTCGGAACTGGAAGTGCTCCAGCGTCGCAAGGGGCTCACGCGGGAACAGGCGATCGAGCACCTTGAGCAGTTGGTCGAGGACCGCGAGTTGTGGAAGGAAGCCTTCCCGGACTCGGTTCCCGGCCAGCCACAGCAGCCGCCGATGGATCAGATGGCACCCATGACCACGGAGCCCGCCGATGGCCAAGTCGAAGCCGAAGACCCCGAAGACGACCCCGAAGACGACGATGCCGAAGACCAAGCCCAAGGGTAAGTGCTCTTGTGGCTGCGGCAAGTGCGGCAAGTGACCGGAGCGTTTATGACCGCGACCGCCGAAGCGAAGCCCCTGCCTGAAGGCTACTCAGTCGAGAACTGGGACACGCCAAAGCGGGCGGAACTTACCGCCAAGTGGAACGAGTGGTTTGCGTACGCAAAGCGATTCTTGCCGGCGGACGAGCCCCTTGAGGGCTATTGGGTGCTTGAGTGCATCAGCACCGACATCTACGACGAGTTCAATCACCCGCAGTACTTCCCCAAGCGGGCCCTGCCTAGCAACGACCTGGCTGCGAACCGATTTCTGAGGGCATGCACTGACGATCCAGAGGTCTGCATTCGGATGTGCAGGGTGCCCGACGACGATCAATCGAAATGGAAGTACGCCACCAACCGCGTCCGCCACTCCGAGATGGAATCTCGCGACGCCGAAGTGCGTGACTGGCTTCGCCGAACGGTTCAAGAAATCCTTGTCTGACCATCCCCTCGCCCTCGACGCAGAGGACCACGCCAATGGCCGCCCGTGCAACCAAGCTCCAGCCCGGCAAGGGCGGCAAGCTCGTCAGCAAGAAGTCCAAGACAAATGACCCGGCTTGCTCTCAAGCCATGTCTACTTGGAAGACGTCGGGCATGACGCCCGATGTCGCCGCTACGCTGGCCAGGTGCCGCAGCATGGCCGCCAACAAGAAGAAGGCGACCTTGCAGCGTGAGGCGGGCAACGAGGGCAAGGCCCAGGTGTTGGAGAAGCGGGCCGAGCGGGGCTTGACGGGCAAGGACCGCATTGCCAAGGCGAAGGAACTGATCGCTCAGCGGAAGGCGAAGATTGACACGCAGGTGGCAGCCAAGGCGACGACGGCCAAGCCCTCGCTGCGTGAGCAGGCGGACGCGGCACGGGCAGCGAAAGGCGGCCCAGCCGAACGAGCTGAGGCGATCACCCGGCGGGCAGAAAGCATCGAGTCGCGGCTACGCGAGCGGTACAAGCGGGCCACGAATAGCAGCAAGCCTTTGCTGCGTCAGCGGCTTGAGAACGCAGGCCGTGCAGCGGCAAGCCCTGGCGTGGTTCTCTACAAGAACAAGATTGCGTCCAAGGGCGAACGCACCGAGGCGTATCAATCGCTTGCGGCACAGGCCGATATCGGCGGCGGACAATTGAAAACCATCCGGTTCAAATCCGCTTCCTCACCTGCCCCCTCCCCCCGCGATCAAGCCGCCGCCGCCCGCACCGCCAAGGGCGACCGTAGCACCCGCCTGAAGGCCCTGGCCGACAAGGCGATGGCGATTGCCGAGCGGCGTGCCACGAAGGCCAACAGCCTCACCGGGGCCGCACAGGACCGGATGTTGGACCGCTCGATGGCGTCGGCTGAGCGGTACAACCGGCTGGAGGCGGCGAGGACGCCGTTTGTGCCCGCCAGCAAGGCCAAGGCAACCCCGTCGCTTCGGGAGCAGGCAGCGGCGGCAAGGGCCAAGAAGGGCGATGTCGTCCAGCGTGCACGGGCGTTGCGTGACCGCAACGAGTCGATTGCCAGCAACCGCGTCAAGGGCATGTGGGCCAAGCAGGGCATGCGGTCCAACGTGGCGATTGACCGGGAAGTCGGCAAGCTCATCGAGGCCAAAGCGGCGAGGGAGAACCGGCTGAACGCAGTCATTGCGGCACCGAAGAAGACCCGTACGTCGGAAGTGATCGCCAAGGCTCGTGCCGCCAACGCGGGCAGGGTGGCCCAGCGGCAGACCGGAACGCAATTCGGCAACCGCGTCGTTGCCAAGGCAACCAAACTGCAAAAGCAGGTGATTGCCGACATGTCTGGCAATGCGACGGTCTCCGATCGCACCCGCCGCGTCCAGAAGGCACTGAGCAAAGCCTACGGCACGTATGGCAACCTCAAGGCCGCCGTCGATAAGCGGCTGAGCATCCGCTAACCCATGTCCGATCAACCCGACATCACCCCAGCGGACCCCGATACCGGGGCCACGCCGACCCCGGTACGCAAGGACCTTATGAGCGACAGCACGATCAGCATCGCCGAGTACAACCGCGTCAAGGACGAGTCGATCCGCCGCAAGGAACTCATCAAGAAGCTCAAGGCGGAGAACGAGCAACTGACGCAGCAGGTCGCGGCACTGGATGCCGAGAACGAAGAACTGGTCAGCAACATGGAGCAGTTGACTGAGCAGGTTGATGCGGAACGAACCGAGATCCAGGAACAACTCACCGAGATCACGGCCGAGCGTGACGAGTGGAAGCAGAAGTACGAGTCTGCCCCTTCGGAGCACCTGGCCGAACTAAATCAGTATCGCGAGAAGGAGCGGCTCGCCGAACGCGACACGATGTTGTCTCGCGTGGCCGAATCGCTCCAGATCGACCCCGCCAAACTCGGGGACGTGAAGCTGCTCGCGAAACTCAGCGATGACGCCGAGCTTCCTGACGAGGAGACGCTCAAGTCAGCGCTTTCCGAGGTCGTGAAGACCCGGGACTGGCTGAAGGTTCAGCCGAAAACCAAGGCCGCTGATGTGGCTGCGAAGGGTGCCGAGAGCGTTGCGGACGCTCAGAGCGGCACCACCGACCCAGTGGGGTCCAAGTCCTCCCCAGACGGGGAAATGAGCCGGATGGGCATTCTGCTGTCCTCCAAGGGCAGTGGGCCGGGGCTCGTCCGGGGACAGCAAGAGACCCCACAGGTCCGCCCCAGCGTCGAAACAGCGGTCAACAGTGCGTTCGCCAAGACTGGCCGATCGCTCGACAATCCGTTCAAGCTCTGACCGCGACAGATCGAAATGGGTCGGCCTGACAGCACCGAAAGGTGAAGTCCGATGGCCAACGACCTCAGTGCATTTAATGCACAACTCTGGTCCAAGTCGCTGATTGCGAACCTGGACCAGCTCAACGTGATGCTGGACAAGGTGAATCGCCAGTTCGAGGGTCAACTCGAAGGCGTAGGCGATTCAGTCAAGGTCCGCACCCTGGGAAGCGTCACCACTGGCACCTATGCCAAGGGCCAGACGATCCAGTACCAGGACATCACGCCGACTGTCGAGACCTTCCAGGTCAACGACAGCCTCTACGCGGCGATCAATGTCGATGACATCGACGCCGTGCAGAACGATATCGACGCCCTCAACGCCTACACCGGGCGTATGGCGGTCGAGATGAACAACCAGATCGAGGCGAAGATCCTGTCCACGTACGCCTCGGCGCACTCGGACAACCAGATCACCAACGGCGGCTCCGCCATCGCCCTGGACTCCACCGGGTCCGGGACCAGCGTGTACGACAACCTCGTGCTCGCTCGCGAGAAGCTCGCCCTCAAGAACGTGCCCTCGACCATGCGTCGGTGGTGCATCGTTTCCCCGAAGATCACCAGCCTGCTGCTCAAGGACACCACGCACTTCATCCGCTCCACCAGCCTCGGTGACGCGGTGACGATGCGGGGCACCGTGGACGGCCAGGGCCCTCGCCCCGGCTACGTCGGCATGTGTGCCGGATTCGAGATTTACGAATCCAACGTCCTGCCGACCAACGGCAGTAACAAGTACTTGGTGTATGGGACGGACATGGCCATCGCTTACGCCGCCCAGCTCCAGACCGTCGAGGCGATCCGTCGCCCCGACACCTTCGCCAACAGCGTGCGGATGCTGCTCCTGCATGACACGAAGGTCTTCACCGAGACCTCGAAGATGCTCGGGTACATCTACGCCAGCACCGCGTGAGCATGGCTCCGCTTCGCCCGGCCCGTGACGAACGGGCCGGGATTCCTTTCCATCATCCAACACGGAGCCTTGCTCATGTTTAGCATTTCCAACAACGCGGATCTCGCCACCGAGTTCCTGCTGTTCGACGAGTTCACCAAACTCGACACCGTGCAGTGGTCTGCCGTCAATGACGGGGCCACGGGCACCAACGCCGTCGTGGACCGCAAGGGCGGCTGGGTCAACATCGTCACCGCCGGTGCGGACAACGATTATCACTATCTCACCTCGGCCGGTGAGCACTTCATCTTCGACGCCACCACGCCTGTTCTGTTCCAGGCGAAGGTGCGGCTCACCGAGGCCAACACCGACGACGCCAACATCGTCATCGGCCTGACCGACACGGTGACGGCCGGCATCCTCGTGAACGACGGGGCCGGTGTGGCGACCAGCTTCGACGGTGCCTTGTTCTACAAGGTGGACGGCGGCTCGTCGTGGAAGTTCACCACGTCGAACGCCTCCGCTCAGACCACCACGACCCCCGTCGCCTTCACCAGCGGTGCGGATTACGTCGTGGGCTTCGTGTACTCCCCGATGGACGGCGTGACCGGCAAGATCCAGCCGTTCATCAACGGGGTGGCCTACACCCCGCACAACATCACCATTTCCGGCCTCGAAGAGATGCACGTCATTCTCGGCGTCAAGGCCGGCGGCACCTCGGCGGAAACCCTTGGCGTGGACTACGTCTACGCTCGTCAGGATCGTTGATGCACTCCCCAAGACCCGGCCAGGGACGGCCGGGCACCTCCCTCCAACCCACCCGGGACCACACCTTGAGCACGTCCGACAAGCTCAACGCCCTCGCCGACACCTTCGCCGATCCATTCCCCAGCGAATACGCCAGCCGCGACCAGATCGACGCCCTGCGGGTGGACGTGCAGAACGCCCGTCTGGCGGTCGTCACGGCCATCCGGGACGAGTTCGCCAACCTAATGGAATACCTCGAATCGCGGAGGCCCGCCTCTGATGATCGTCAGCCTGAATAGCCCCCACATCAAGGCATACAACCCGCACACCGGCACCGTCTACCCGGGCGTCACCGAGGCGGACACTAACACGATGACGCTGCTGATGCCGCTGCTGATGCAGCCCGGCGGCATGGCCACGTTCAAGCACCGCAACGTCAACTTCTACCTCAAGGTGGATGACGACGCCCCGGATGACGTCAAGCGTCAACACTGGCGGTTTGTCGATCCCCAGTTCCGCGTCTACCCCCTCGGGAGCTGAACCCATGCCGCTGACCAACTATCTGACGATCAACCAGCGGGTCACGCTAAGCAACCTGCTGGTGCAGATCGGGATGAATACGTCGATCAATTACTCGGCCGCCAGCAACATGCTCAACGCGGCAGTGATGGTCGAAAACAGCCCGGCCCCGCTGGTGCCCAAGACGCTGAGTTTCACGGAGATTACCGAGGGGCTTGACGCCGCGACGGTCAACAAGCTCAGTGCCGACGGACTTGTGGATTCCTTCAAGGCAGCGGTGGACGGGCAGCAGCACGCCAAGATCGGCGAAATCCTCGCGTGGTGGACCAAGGGCTCCATCCTCACCGGCGAGGAAGCCGCCACCCTGGAGACGCTGACTTCGGCCATGATGCCGGACCCCAACTGGCCTGCCTACGTGCCTGGCCCGTCGCTGTTCAAGACCGCCTTCCCCGGGTTCGTGGTGAACATCGAGGGCGTGAACTACGAGGAAACCTGCCACCCGCTTCTGGTGAAGGAAGCCCGGGGAGACGCCTCCTGATGTCTTACTTGACTGCTGAGCACAAGGCGACGCTGCTCCAGTTGCTCACGGACAACGGCCTGTCCGAAACCGAGCCCTACGCCGCCGCCAACCGGCTCAACGAGCCCACCACGGTCACCGTGACGAGCCTCAAGCCGTTCGGCATCGCGGACGTCATGGCGATCCTGTCGGCTGAGTCGGAAGACGCGGTCATGGACCACCACCTCGCCGATGAGGTGCTCACGGCCATCCGCAATCAGGACCGGGCCGCTGTGCAGCTTTACGCCACGCGGTTTGCGTCTCGCAACCCGCCGCTCATCGCAACCGCCGAGCGTGATGCCGTTCTGGCTTTGACCACGGCGACGGTCAACACGCAGGCCACGGGGCCGTCGAAGTTTGCCGCCGCCTTGCCAGGCTTCTACTTCGTCCATGAGGGCGTTGGCTACGCGGAGCGGTGTCACGCCGCACTGATCGAGGAGGCCCGCTCCTAATGGCCACCGTGCTACTCAATAAAAAGGTCGGGACCAACACGTCGGTTCTGACGACCGAACTCAATTCGCTGGCCACGGCCACCGATTCCTCGGCGGGGACCGCGTTCGACAACACGCCCACCACCAGCGACAAGGGGTTCCTTGGCGGGGAACTGGAACTGGTCGTGACGTTCGGCACCAACCCCACGGCGGGCAGTGCGGCTTACGTGTACATGATCGCCGCTCCGGACGGCACCAACTACGGGGACGCCAACAGCACGGCCGCCCGGATGGTGGCGATCTTCCCGTTGCGTGCGACCACCTCGGCTCAGCGGCTTTCGCGTTACATCGCGGCAGACTCGCTCCCCGGCTGCAACATCAAGTTTCTGCTGCGTACCGACGCCGGCCAGACAACGGCTAGCAGTGGTAACACGCTCAAGTTCCTGCCCGAATACATGCAGGCCAACTGATGAATGGTCTTGCGATGCCCAACCGCAGCCACCCTCTCAATCAGGGGAAGGTGGCGTGGTGGATCTGCCAGCCCGACACGATCGGCGGGCTTATCCTGCGGGACATCATGGGCAATTACCCCGCGACCCTGACCGGCTACACCAGCGGTCAGGGCTACGTGGCCCAGTACCGTCGTGGTGGTGGGGCGGCCCTGCGTGGCAGCACGTCGGCCGGATACGCCAACGTCGGGACCAGCGGCATCTCGCCGATCTTCCCAACCACCGCCACCAACTTCACGGTCGGCGGGTGGGTCAAGGCCAACTCGTGGAACGGCAACTATTCCAACCTTCTGTTTCGGGGCAACAACGCGGGCGGTCAGTTTGGAATCCTCTTTGCCCCGAGTGGCCAGTGGATCACCCAGACCGGCAACCTCTCGGTCAACGGTAACACGCTCTCTACGGGCGTCTGGTACTGGGTGGCCTACTCGTGTGCCGGGACAGCCTTGACGCTCTACCAGGACGGCAAGCAGGTCACGACGGGCACGGGCACGCCGGACTCCTCGGTGCTGCGTTGGCAGATCGGGGCAGACACGCAGTACAGCCGTTATCTCGACGGCTGGTATGACGACATCTTCGTCTACAACCGGACATTGTCCGCAAGTCAGATCGCGGCCCTGTACCACCAAAGTCTTCTCGGACACCCCGACACCATCGAGCGGCGGCCCGTCCGTGTCTACGCCCCGCCCGGAGCGGCCCCGACCGACGCCCCGCCCTGGCTCCTGGATTATGACCTTGCAGGCGGTTACTCAACACTGGGGATGAGCCCATGCTGATGGCCTTTGTCAACGGTGCTGGCAACGTGATCCTGCGGGTCAAGATCCGCAGCACGACCGCACCCTACGGCGGGCTCACCGGCCTGTCCAGCTCGTCCAGCGGCCTGCGGGTCTCGACCATTGCCGATAACGAGGCGACGGCGACCGCCTACACGGTGGCGGCGTCCAATGTCGAGACGATCACCACGCTTGGGACGTTTGCCGCTCCCACGTCGGGCAAGTGCCGCTTCCGCGAGGTGGACGCCACCAACCATCCTGGTCTCTACGAGATCCAGATTGCGACCGCTCGCTACGGCGTGTCGGCAGCCAAGTCGTTGCTGGTCACTGTCTCGGGTGCCTCCGGGGCCGCTGAGTGCGACGCCTTGGTCCCGCTGTGGTCGCTCAATCCTTACAACGGCACCAACGCCAGCCTGACCGCACTGCCCGCGTTCGACGCGGCGACGTCAGGTGGCTTGCCCACCGTCGGCTCCAGCTCTGGCCAGATCAGCCTTGCTCTCGGCCGCGTCACGGTTGGCACAATCATCGCCGATGCCGTGAGCGCCTCCGCTCTGGCCACGGACGCGGTCACAGAGATTGCGGGCGGCATCTGGAATGCAGCCCGGTCCTCCTACACCACGGCGGGCACATTCGGCGAGTACGTCAACGCCGACACTGTTCGCATCTCGGGCGACGCCACCGCCGCTGACAACCTGGAAGCGGCCCTGGACGGCACGGGTGGCGTGACGATCACGGCGGGCCTGACCGGCAACGTCACGGGCAACCTGTCCGGCTCTGTGGGCTCGGTCAGCGGGGCTGTGGGCAGCGTCACTGGCAACGTCGGGGGCAACGTCACCGGCTCGGTCGGCAGCGTCGCGTCTGGCGGAATCACGGCATCCTCGATCGCCTCCAACGCGATCACGGACGCGAAGATCGCCACCGGGGCCATCACCGCCGCCAAGTTTGCAGCCGGGGCTATTGACGCCGCTGCCATCGCCACCGGAGCCATCGACGCCGATGCGTTTGCATCGGACGCGGGCACGGAGATCGCCACCGCTGTCTGGTCCACCAGTGTGCCCGGCAGCTTCACCAGCGGCCAGGCCGGCAACGTGCTGGGCAACGTGGCCACGGGCACGCCTCCGACCGCAGCGGCCATCGCGGACGCCGTGTGGGATGAAGCCCGATCGGGCCACACCACGGCGGGCACGTTCGGAGCTTATGTCCTCGCCCGCACCGATGGTGATGCCGCCATCGCGGTAGCCTCGACCGCACTCTCTACCGCTCAGTGGACCAACACCCGGGCCGGTTACCTCGACAACATCGCATCGGCCGCCCCGTAGGCCTCGACCATCGCCACTCAGGCGTGGTCCACCGCCGTTCCCGGCTCGTTCACCTCGGGTCAAGCCGGCAATGTCCTTGGCAACGTCGCCACCGGCACTCCGCCCACCGCCGCCGCCATCGCGGATGCGGTCTGGGATGAAGCTCGGAGCGGTCACGCGACCGCCGGGACGTTCGGGGAGTACGTGCTTGCCACGAACACCGCTGGGGCCGCCCTGGCAACCGCCAGTGCCCTCTCCACGGTGGACAGCAACGTCGCTGCCATCCTGGACGACACGGGCACCACGGGCGTTGTGGTGGCTTCTGGGAGCAAGACGGGGTACAGCCTGTCTTCGAGCCAGACCTTCAACTTGACCGGCAACATCACCGGCAACCTTTCGGGGTCGGTCGGGAGCGTGGCCGGTGCGGTCGGATCGGTCACCGGCAACGTGGGCGGCAACGTCACTGGGTCGGTGGGATCGATTGCCAGCGGCGGTATCGCGTCCACGAGTTTTGCGTCCGGGGCGATCACCGCTGATGCCATCGCGGCCGACGCCATCGGGTCGAGCGAACTGGCG
>JACCDR011353662.1_pt1 | contig 11182 bp, 20 predicted proteins | sample 7446431 | NCBI WGS metagenome assembly JACCDR01 (sample SAMN15323443, study PRJNA562643) | freshwater metagenome | isolation source: river surface water | place: USA:Blue River Watershed | collected 2017-08-17 | reverse complement strand
GACAGGTAGCAATAAATCTCTAGACTCGTACCACGCAGCGCTCCAACGCGCCAAAGACTTGATTGACGGGCGAAAGTCGTCCAGCTCGGATGCCAGTACAGCGTCAACATCGGGTCATCTCCGATCAATTAGGAGCATCCCGGGCGGGGTCTCGCTAGAGAGTCTCGGTGGTAGCGGAAGTGCTGGCAGTCAAACAGGGCCTCGATCATCGACGGGCAACCAGAGCCAGTCGGCGGGTCCCCCATCACCCAGTGCCACGTCAACGTTAACAGACTCGTTCTATGCTGCATATCGGGACCTCCCATCGAATCTGAAGGGTGTGGCACGCAACGACCGCGTCGTGCAGTCCGTGCTCGCGGCGCGCGGCAAGGTGGACACGAAGACGGTACAGTCGGCGCTGACGATTGTGAATGATATTGCGAAGAGGAAGAGGTAGTCGCACACGGCTGCGGCTGCTTGTCGCCCGTGTGCGACAGGAAGTGTCAGCGCCAGTATATCACGGGCCTGGCCAGTATGCACCCGTGTAAATGGCATCCCACCCATTCTCGTCGTGCTCCCATGGCACTGGCGGCTTCATATCGCGGTAGTGGGCCTCTACCCGATCCCGGATCTCGTGCACGTCGAACACGAACGTGGTCACGAACATGTCGTTTCTTGCCAAGTCATGGTTCTCGTACTGCACCCAGTAGAGCGTGATCATAAAACCCCCTTGACGTGTACGTACATCTCGAATATATTTACATCGTGCGACCAGTGTGGCCGCATCAAGTAGATATTGGAGATGTAGTTGATGGCGAAAGCCTCTGCGGATCCCGGGACGATCTACACCCCGATGGTACTGGACAATGCGGACACGGAAGTCTTCGCCTTGTCGCAGGAAATCGAGGGGGCGTTCGCGGGATTCAGCGCTGACGACGAGCCGATAGCCGCTTCCGAATCAGATGCTCCTTCCGCGAAGCCAGCGGGACGAGATACAGGGACCGGCACTCCTGAGGCATCGTCGGGTGCGGAAACGTCCGCATCGGAGAAGGACGAGCAGGAGACCACGGCCAAGGCCGAGGACAAACTCTACACCAAGGAGCAGTACGAACGCGCACGGGCGGAAGCCAATCGCCAACGCGACAAGCAGGCGAACGAGGCGCGGCAGCTCCAGGCACAGCTCGAACAGATCCGCAAGGACCTTGAGCAGGCACGTTTCGACCGGGAAGTCTATCTCCGTGCGACCGAACGGCTACGGGCACGAGCGGACAGTCCGGACGGCGTGAGCTACCGGGACGTTGATGAAGCGACCCGGGCCTCGTTCGAGGAAGTCGCCCAACTGAAGCAGACGAGCGTGCAAGCTCAGCAGCAAGATGCTGCGCAGCAGATGCAGCGCGCCACGCTTCAGAACCAGGCGATCATGCAGCGCGACTTGGCAGCAGCCAGCAACTACAACAAGGTCATCTCCACGCTTGCGCAGGAGGCCATCGCGGCCCAGGTGACGAACCTGGACGTGGTCGCGCTCTTCGCCAGGCAGGCTGATGACCCCGATATCAGAAGCGACATCGACGAATGGCGCAACCCGGATATCAGTCCGGATCGGGCACAGCTGCTGATCGAACGGATTCACCGCCGATCCGCAGCGGCCGTCCGCAGCCAGATCGACAGCCAGAAAAGACTGCTGGCAGAGGCGAGAACTCAGGCCGCCAGCACCGACGAAGCCCCGCCAGATCGGCGGGCAATCCACGGCGACGCATCGGGTGGTGTATCACCCGTCCCGCCGATGCCGGCAGTCTGGCAGGTCTCGGCTGCACTCGAGGACGCATTCTCGAGTGCGGGCACTGCGCGATAGCTCTCAATAAGGGAAACGAATGGCATCGCAATCAAGCGTCATGACCCTCGTGCAGACCGCACGGCTGATGTCGGACGTGCGCGATAAGGCGATCACGATGGCGCTGGCCGCGAAGAGCAACGTCTTGCAGGATCTCCCGATCCGCACGATCGGCTCGATGCGCTACCAGTTCTACCGCGCTACCGCACTCCAGAACCTGCCGCAGTGGACGAACCTCAACGCGGATCCGATTGCAACGTACAACGACATCGAGCACATGTCGGCGTCCATGTACGGTCTCTCGGATAAGAAGAAGATCGACATCGCCCTTGAGAAGGACAAGTTCATCACGAACCCGATGGCCCTGCAGATCGAGCTGACGATGCAAGGCTTGGGCTACCAGTTCGCGAACGCGTTCATCAACGGTGACCCGAACGCGCAGGCCAACCTCGACGGCGACGGCAACCCCGCCTCGACGTTCGCGGGCCTGAACTACCGGCTGGACACGAACCACCAGGCCGAGTTCGGTACGTCTGCTGACTGCCTCATTGACGCGGCGGGCGTGGACATCTCCGCGACCGACGTGCCGGCACCGAACGCACGGCAGTTCCTCAACGTCCTCGATAACGCACTCGCCGTCGTGGGCGCGGGCGACACGCAGAACGTCGTGTGCTACATGCCACGCGACATCTGGACGAAGCTCCCGGGCCTGATGCGCTCCAGCGGCACCTTCGCGATTACGAAGGACTCCTTCGGTCGCCGGGTGTACGACTACGGAGGCGTCCCGATTCGGGACATGGGTCTCGTCACCCCCTCGAAGACGATCACGCTCGGCTCCTCGGCAACGACGCGGGCCAACCAGATCATCGGCCGCGAGACCAGCGCGGGTGTGCGTGACAACACGACCCCGGGCTCGTACACGTCGATGTATTTCGTGAAGTTCGGCGAGCAGAATCTCCACGGTATCCAGCAAGCACCGCCCTACCAGGCCGACCTCGGCATCTCGCGCGAGAACGGCATCTTCCGCAACTGGGTCTTCCGGTGGTTTGTCGGGATGGTTAACAAGCAGCCGTGGGATGTCGTTCGCGTGTATGACATTAAGGTGGCGTAACCATGCCGATGATGGATATTGGCTCGACCAGTAATGGTTCTACGCTTGTCCTTCGGGATGGGACGACGGACTTCACTGCAACCGAGACCAACGCGAACAAGTGCGATCTCTTGACGATCCTGCCGAACCCGCCGAACGGGATGTACCTGTGCGTGATCGTCCCCCCGGACGCATCGGGCACGGGCGGCACGTCGCCGACGATGACGATCAAGATCCAGGACAGTGCAGACGGTTCTTCGTGGGCAGACCTCAACCCCTCGATCTCGTACAACGTCAACGGCGGTAGCGCCCTGGCGGCGAACGTGAGCCTGAAGTACTTCATCCCGATCCCGAACAACGTACGACGGTACATCTCGACGGTGAACACCATCGGTGGTTCGGCATCTCCGAACTGGCGGAAGGTGCGCATCTTCGTGACGCCGTTCTACGAGGGTAACTGGTAATCCTCTCCTTCTGCTGGGGGTACGCACGTTATGGCCTTCAATCGTGTTGAGCTGCGTACCCTCATGCAGAACGAGTTCAAGACCGGCTTCTCGGTCACGGACTTCGAGACCTTCGTCACGGGCGCCATCGACCAGTCGATCCGCGACTCCTACCCCGACTTCCCCGAGCTGACGTACACCGATATCTTCGGCGACGGCGTCACGACTCGCTACACGCTTTCTGGCCGGAATATATCCCTACTACCGTTAGGGGACATGGACGTCCCCGATGTAACGTCCACGGCCGGAGGGGACAGTGCCGGCACGCTGGTATCCGCTCCCACAATTGCACCCACGCTGACTGGTTCCGCAGTCGGAGGGTCACTAGTTGGCCCTGCGATTTACTTTGTTGCCTATGCATATGTCACCAACGCGGGGGAAACTGTCGCGTCCCCTTGGCAGCGTGTCCTCGTGCCCAGTGGTACCACCGGTAAGATTGCCGTGACACCGACGGCGTCGACTCAAGACACTGTGACCAATATCTACCTGTATATGTCCACGGCAATAGGATCCACGACTCTGACTCGTTCAGCCACAGTGTCCAATGCATCGTCCGCATCAAACATCACCTCTCTCCCGGCGAGCACGAACAACGCACCACTGCTCACGTACAGCAGTGTGGACACCGCCCAGCTCGATCCAGACCTTGAGCCCGGGGTGGGGGCGGATGGGAAAACGAGTGCTGCAGTCACGGCAATCAAATTCAGCACCGCACCAACCCTGGGAATGGCAGTACGAATCAACTATACACGCAGGCACGAACCGGTAACGTATGACACGCAAACGATTAACCTCCCGTACGACTACATGGCTGACGCCGTACGCACGAATCTTTTGAACACGCTTGCGACCAACGGTCAGTCGGGCGACATCAAGCTCTACTACCAGCTCTTCAAGGAGGCGGAGCAGAAGCTCGCGGCAACGATCATGTCCTCAGCGACGAGGCGCGCCAACCGCTGGCGAGGGATCACGTGGTAACGTCCTCGTTCTCCGGCTCTTCCTCTGGGGGGCGCACCGGCAGATGCGCCCATGCACGCCCGTGATCAATATTCCAGATCAGCGACGGACTGACGTTGTACATCTCAGCCAGCTGTACGTGGCTGCCAGGGCCGCCGACCGCGAGGTAGTCGCGGATCTCCTGTACTTGCCTGCGAGTCAACTTCCGATTGTTTGCACCACGTGGCATGAAGGATCCTTTCAATGAGTGACGTTACGCTCAATGGGGTTACGTACATCCTGGATGGTGCCGGTGATGGTCTGCGCGGTACGCATACGCGGCAGGATATCACGCCGACGTTCGTGCAAGCCACCGAAGGGTCTGCGGGCGACACGGACGTGCAGCCCTTTGCTGAGATCGTCTACTCCTCCTTCAACGGCTCGATCGGTCTGTATGAGCGCACGAGTGCGCCGGGGGATCTGACCCGTGCTTGGATCTCTGATGCAGACACCACACGTCCCAACCAGCTGACGCCATGGCTCCGCTTCGCAACGAGCGGTGCGACGGTGGCAGTCGACGACTCTGGCTCGGGAGCGCGTAAGTGCGTGGGCATCATCGCGCTGGTCAATCCATCTGGACAGGGCTGGGGCTTTATCGGCTTCGACAACACTGCGGTAACGTACTGGTACTACCGGTGGGACGGCACGAAGTTCGCACGGGTTCAGCAAGCCTGTCGATCAGCAGACGCGATTGGTATCGCGGGCACCCAGTCAGTGGAACGCATTCCGACTACAGCGTCGGGCATGTATTACTCCTCAGTGTCTATACCATCTCCGTACATTGTACAGGCAACCTCGGCGGGTGCCGCACAGAATCTCTGGTGTCCACTCACGAACAACAGTATGGTGGACATCAACACGGGCGCGGCTCCGGTGGCCGGTGTAGGTGCGGGGAACGCAGGAGTCTTCGTCTACTTCGATATCCTCTTCACGGTCTCCTACGCGACATCGTCGATCACGATTACGCCGTACCGTCCGAACACCCCGGCCGCCGGCAACGTCGTGCAGGCAATCACATCGGCGGGCTCCGTCTCTGCTGCGGGCAATATCCGTGGAGAGACCACCTTCCTCGGCGCAACGCCCTGTGAGGGTGCGGTCTACATGACGACGGAGCGCTCAGTGTACGCGTTGTCCTGGAACGACAAGGACAACTCGATGCTGATCACCAAGCTCTTCGAATTGCCGCGCATCACCGGTGCACCGATCACGTGGAATGGCGAGGTGTACATCCCGACACCAGGCCGGCTGGCACACATCACGCCCGGCCAGCGTGGCTACGACTGGAAGAACATTGACTCTTTGGCAACCTTGCCGCCGTCGATCAACACGAACGTGCTCCAACTCATCCCCTTCCCCGACCGGCTCGTAGCACACGTCTCCGACTGGCAGTCGGCAAAGTCTGCCATCCTGTCGATGAACACCGAGGGTGCCTGGGCCTGTCACGCCGTCTTCAACGCGGTAGCGCGCAGCCCGCTTATCCCGATTGTCGACGGTACTACGTCGCATCATCCTGCCGTCGCCATCATGAACAGCTCCACGCTTGCGACGATGGACGTCTATCCGATCCCGGACAACACGCGCAACCCGCGCTACATGTCCGCATCGCTGCGAGCCAACGGCTCAGTGAACACGACCGACAACGGCGCAAACGGCCGTACGATTACCCCTTGGGAGTATGGTGCGAACCGCTCAAGCCAGAAGCAGCTCATGCGCTTCCGTCTTGAGGTGGCGAATCTCGGTAGCGTTCGCGCTGGTGTGTACTACCAGATTGATGACGATGATCGTGGCAGTGACAGCTTCACCCAAGGCTGCGCCAAGGGAACCGGTACATGGCGCCAAGCGGCACAGGTCACCGCGAACACTGCGGGGAGCACCGGCACGATCACTGCGGCAGGCAACGGCACCGTCTGGTTTGAGTTCGATGGCACGACGGTAACGAGCTGGAGCAATCCCGCAGACTCCACGGGACACAGCGCCTCAGTGACGCTACCCGCATACCCGTCCTTCCGGCGCATCCGCTGGCTCTTTGACAGCGGCGGTGACACCACCGGCACCGTCTTCCCGACGATTGTCGCAACGGCATGGCAGCGGCTGGAGTACCCGTGGAAGTTCTACCTGTACTCGATCCGGCTGCGCATTGCGCTGAATGATAGTCTGTCTGGGTCACCCAGCCCATACACCAGCTACGCACTGGTCAAGAGCGCAGTCACCGCACTGGAGACACTCGCCTCGGCGAAGACGGTCTTCACCTACGTGGACGTTGAGGGCAACTCGAAGAAGGTGGTGATCACGAAGATCGTCGTCAACGCAATCGCCAAGGATAACGGCGGTCTGCGTGAGGCAGCCGTTGATCTCTCCCTTCAAGAGGTTGCCGCCGTAGGTATGCAGGTCTAATGGCCAATGTACGCGAGGTAAAAGTCAAGGGAGTGCCCGTGCCCGGGAAGATCACCCGGCACCGCACTCCCCGTGCCCCACAGGCACACCTCACCTCGGGTGTCGCCATCGCGGCGCGGGCCCCGACCTTCCGTGAGCTGACGAAGAACACGGGGATCACAACCCCGTCCGCTGAATCACTCTCCCCCTTTGCCGACCACGCCTGGGACCGGCGGATACGACAGTATGACTTTCAGGCACGTGCATGGATTGCCCGCGCACTGCGGGAACCAGGTGTCGTTGGCAAAATGTCTCACAACGTGGGCACCACTCCAGAGCTCGTAGTCCTCGGCCGCTTCCTGAGCAAGGGTTATATCCTCGACCGAACACTGCTGTTTCAGTCGCTCATATTCCGCAGCTCCGATGCGGGCTTTCGTCGCACGCATCGCCGCTTTGTTGCGGACATAGCGGTCGTAGGCTCCGGTGGTCGTATCGTCGCGCTCCCAGTAGATGGTACGGCATGGCATAGTCGCCTCCTTGCACAAGAGATTTCTGACATGGCGCGCAATAGGTTGCTTGGTATACATAATGATGTACTTGTAATTCCCGAGAGAGTAACGTATCATGCTCAAGACTTGGAGCTTCTTCTCGGTACGAGGCAGATCTGATGGGACAGCAGCTCCCGAGCGCACAGACCGATCCTGATGACCGCAAGACGTACGGGTCAGGATCCATGTTCGCGACGATTGTCGGGTTCTTCGCCTCAATCTGGCGGTACCCGCTCAAGATCCTTGACAACCAATTCTCCCTCGTTGATCAGGCTGACACGACGAAGGTGGCACAGTTCGACGCCTCGGTGATCACGACAGGGACGACGCGAACGTTCGTCTTCCCGGACGCGACGACGAACCTCGTCGGTGACGCGACAGTGCAAACGATCCAGAATAAGACGCTGAACAACACCAACGCGATTACCGTCAAGGACGCCTCGTTTTTCATCCAGGACGACGGCGACACCACAAAGCAGGTGCGGCTTCAGGCGAGCGGCATCACCACGGCGACGACGCGCGTCTACACGTTCCCCGACGCGGACGGCACGCTGGCGCTCACCGACGATTTGCCGTGGACTATCCAGTTCAACGTCTACACCTCGCTCGATACCGCGACGAACTGGGCGACGTTGACCAACGACACGGCGGTGGTCTACGCCTTCACCCGCGACTCGACGGGGGCGCAGAACGCGCTCGTGACGTGGAACAACATCTACCTCGCGGCGGGATCGTGGACGGCCTCGCTGATGCACCAGCAGGGGGCAGACCGGGGCCAGTACCAGTTGCAACTCGACGGCACGAACGCGACGGGCTGGACGGTGATCGAGGGCTACGCGGCCGCCACCGCGCGCAACGTCCGCACCACCCAGACATTCACGGTGGCGACCTCCAAGAAGTATTCGGTGACGCTCATCATGGCGACGAAGAACGCCGCCTCCGCGAACTATGTCGGCTCGATCCAGTTCCTGCATTTCAAGAGGACGGCGTAGATGGCGACCACCGCGTTCTTCCCGATGCCCGCCAACTTCGATGCCACGGCGATGAATGCGTGGCTGATGGCCGCGCCCCCGCCACCGCGTGTGCGCTCCTTCTCCTTCTACACGGACGACGACCAGCCGGGTAAGGTCGGGGTCTACGTATGGGACAACAACGCGCCCGCGAACCAGTACATCCCCCTCGACCTGACCCCCGCGCAGTGGACGGCGATCGGGCAGCGCGGGGCGCAGTACGTGGGCACACCGAAACTCACGCTGTCACAGCAACTCGCGGCGGCGGCAACGTGGGCAGACGCACAGCCGATCCTCGTCAAGATCGCGCAGCGACTGGAGGGGACGTGAGTTTATGAAAGGGACGTCTCTCGATGAGTAACGCACATCCCGGGTTCAAGGCCGTCCAGGCCAAGATCGCAAAGAAGCAGGGCGTGAGCCCCAAGGCTGCGGGGGCGATCCTCGCAGCAGGTACGCGCAAGGCATCGGCCAGCGCGAAGAAGAAGAACCCCCGGTTGAGCCGGGTGAAAGGGTAGCATTGTGGCTATTCAAGCAGTCAACCAAGCACTGGCCGTCTCGGGTCAGGACGCATCGCACGTTCCGTTCGTCAACTCATCGGGCGTGATCGCGAACGACCCGACGAACTTCAGCTATAGCCCCTCGACGCAGGCGCTGACGGTAAAGAACCTCACGATCCCGTCCGGTGGCGCGCTGACAATCGCGAGCGGTGGCAACAGCACGCTCTACCAGAAGATGCCAGTCCTCCCGTCGTCCGGCAACACGACACTGAGCGCCGCGATGAGCGGTGCAACGATGCTCTTCGATGCCGCTGCAGGTATCACCTTCACGCTCCCCGCACCAGCGGTGGGTCTGTGGTTCGACTTTGTCGTCACGGTCTCGTGCACGTCAGCGGGCCATAAGGTTATCACCAACACCGGTACCGTTCTACTCGCCGGCCTGATCGCAGGTGGTCTTAACAACACGGCCAACAAGCAGTGGGTTGCGGACGGCTCCACGCACGTCTCCGCCAACATGACGGCAGCGGCATCGAACGCGGCAGGCGGCATCATCGGTTCGTACCTGCGCTTCGTCTGCGCCACGACCACACTCTGGATCGTCACCGGCACCGTTGTCCAGGGCGGCACGCCCGTTACGCCGTTTGCGACCTCGTAATGGCGGCGAAGAGAGCAGCTGGTACGAAGACGAAAGCACCCTTCAAGACTGGTACGGCCATCAATGGCACGAAGTCGAAGAAGGTCAAGGGGGCGGCTCCCGCCCCCAAGCAGCGATAGGAGCCATCCATGGGAACGGAGATTTCCGCATATCGCGGGTCCACCGGCTCGGCCTCGCTGGTCTCCAAGACGAACCCGTTCCCCGTTGGTGGGAACTGCGCGTACACGGGGATCACGACCGCGACGACAACGGTAGTGAAGTCGGGTGCTGGGATCCTGCACGCCATCGTGGTGAACGCCACGGCGGCGGGCACGATCACGGTCTACGACAACACCGCAGCAAGCAGCACGAAGATCGCGACACTCAAGGCGAGCATCGCCGAAGGTGTCTACAGCTATATGGGCCTGGCATTCTCCACGGGGCTGACGGTTGTGACCGCCGGCGCCTCGGACGTCACAGTGCTCTATAACTAGGAGAGAAACATGGGCACGGAGATTAGCGCATACCGCACGTCTGCGGGCGCGGCCAGCCTGGCTGCGAAGACGAACCCCTTCCCGACGGGCGCGAACTGCGCGTTCGTCAACGTGGCAACGAACACGACGACGACCGCGAAGACGGGCGCGGGGATCTTCTACGGCATCGTCGTCAACGCGACGGCGGCCGGGACGATCACGATCTACGACAACACGGCCGGCTCGGGCACGAAGATCGGGACGCTGAAGTCCTCGATTGCCGAGGGGTCGTACTCGTTCCACGGCGTGAACTTCTCAACGGGGCTGACCGTGGTCACTGCCGCAGCGAGTGACATCACGATTCTGTACAACTAGGACGACACAGTGTGGTGGTTGGTGCATGTGCTCGAGGACGCGCCGGAAGTGCCAGTATCATTTCTCTCGAGTCCCGAGCGCATCACCGTCACCGCACTGGTTGTCTTCTTCCTGCTCGCGCTCTGGCGCGGCTGGCTCGTCCCCGCTTGGCAGTACAACGAGATTGTTCGAGAACGCGACGCCCTACGGGAGGCTTCGGACAAGCTGCTGGCTAGCTACCAGGAGCGCGAAGCCGAAGAGCGTCGCTGGCGTGCCGAGCGGGAGCGCAGATTGGGAGACTCCTGATGTGGCTTCAGCGCCTCCTCGGCCGCCGCTACAACCCGGATGAAGATGAACTCATCCTCGCCTTGCGTAAGGCAGCACGCAACGAGGAGCGCCACATCGAAGAGGTGAAGGCCCAGCGTGAGACTGGGAACTTCCTGACCGACCGACTCGTACCACGACCGCGGGTGACACCGCCACGGAATGGTGGTGGCTGATGGGCTTTGCGCATATCGTAGATATCTTCCTACTCCTGCTCACCACGACGCTCTTCCTCGCCATGACCGCGGCCATCCTCATCCCCTGGCGTCACCAGGACCGACTCTCGTGGGCGCTCGTCTCGCTCAAGCTCTCGCTGGCTCTACTCTTTGGGATCGCCACCCTGCAGGCGCTCCACGTGGTGATGGCGCCGCTGCCTGACCCAATGCGCTGGGTACTGCGCATCCTGATTATCTGCGCCGAGCTCTTCGTCTTCGTCGAGCTGATCCGCGCAAGGAAGGGTACGTGATGGTTGCCTTTGTTCTCTCTGTCAGTAACGAGTTCCTCCTCGGACTCGTCTTGCTCCTCCTCGCCATTGTACTGGTGAAGCACCTGCTCGGCAGGTAGTATTTG
>JACCDR012043122.1_pt1 | contig 11186 bp, 13 predicted proteins | sample 7446431 | NCBI WGS metagenome assembly JACCDR01 (sample SAMN15323443, study PRJNA562643) | freshwater metagenome | isolation source: river surface water | place: USA:Blue River Watershed | collected 2017-08-17 | reverse complement strand
CTCATCATCGCGGTGGTGACGGCACTCACCGCCACCGGCGCCACGCGGCTCTCCGCGGATTCCGGCCCGGGTGATCCTGCCATCCAACGGCGGATCGAGGATCGGCTCACCGGCATCGAACAAACGCAGCGCATGATGCTGGAGAAGCTGGAAAAAGAATCCGCCACCGCAGCCACCGCGCGCAGTATTGACGCGATCGAAAAAGCCGCCATCAAATCGGAACTCGAAAAGCTGCGGGCGCGCTGAGTGCGCGGCACCTGCGTGCCGATGCGTAGCGCTGCGAGCCGCTATGATGCGAGTGGGCCGATCGTGCGTAGCGGTTTCTTCCTTTCCCGCGCCACGATCGGTCCGCCTAAAGGAACCCGCGCGAAGCGCGCCACGGAGTGAGCCTCATGCCGAAACGCATTGACTGGAATCCGAAGAAGCTTGCGCATGCGGTGAGTGTGCTGAAACAGCACCACGATCCAGCGGCGGCACTGGCGGATTTGGGCATGAGCCCCAACCTGTGGAACGCGCTCGACATGGCGCTACGCCGGCACGGGAAGGGGTCGGCTTCCAGCCACCTGAAGGCCGCACCGGTGGAGTTCACCGATGTGGCTGCAGCGCGCACACGCGAGGAGCGCCGCGCCACCGCCGCGGATGTGCGCGAGCTCCAACGCAAGCTCGTGGAGCTCGAGCAGGCCGCGGATTTCTACACGCGCATCACGACGATCCCCGCCATCACGATCAACCGCTCGCGCCCCAAGAGCGGGCTCCGCGTCGCAACACCCGTAGACATGGCGTCCGATTGGCACGTTGGCGAGGTGGTGACCGCGGAGGAAACTCTCGGGCGCAACACCTACGATCTCGCGGAGGCTGAGCGCCGCGCCGCCAAGTATTGGGATAACGTGCTCTGGCTCCGCGAGCACGACAAGAAAACGCGCAGCTGCGAGGATCACGTTTTGATCCTGGGTGGCGATCTCATCTCCGGCAGCATCCACCCCGAGCTCGCGGAAACCAACGAGGTGCCGCTTATCGAACAGGTAGAGCGTGCGATCGGAATGATCCGGCCTGGGATTGTGGAGCTCGCGCGCGACTGCCGCCGGCTCGTGATCCCGTGCGTGCACGGCAACCATGGGCGATTCGTCACCAAGAGCCCCGTGAAAACGGGGTGGGCGGTGAGCCTGGAGGCGCTGCTCTATCGGTGGCTGCGCGATTCGCTCTCGGAGTTCTCCAACATCGAATGGCTCATTCCGCGCGCGGAAGGGTGCGCGATCGATGTGCACGGCAAGCGCATTCAGATCCAGCACGGCACGCAGCTCAAGAGCAGCGGCGGCATCGGCGGCATCCTGGTGCCGCTCACGCGATGGGCAACGCGCTCCGCGAGCGCGCACCTCTACGTGGTGGGGCACTTCCACCAAGCGTGCTGGTTTGATCAGGTGATCGTGAATGGATCCCTTATCGGGGATTCCGCTTACTCCAAGTGGCACGGGATGAGCTTCCGCCCCCCGGAGCAAGTGCGTTTCGTGATCGATGAGAAGCGCGGACTACGTAGCTTCGATCCCGTCAGTGTGACGTAACGTCATGGCCTACGAACGAGCATATTACTTAGCGAATCGTAATCGTTGGCGCGAGTATGAGTCTAACTTTGCCGCTGCGCATCCCAGCTATCGGCGCGATCAGATGCGCCGCCGTCGGGAAAAACCGGAGCAGCGCGCGTACGATGCGCAGTACGCCGCAGCCCATCGCCAGGTTCGGCGCGCGCAATCGCTGGCTTGGAAGCGCGCCAACTACGAACGCTACCGAATCAGTCGGCTCGCCGCAGATCAGCGGAAGCGGGCGCGCAAGCGTGCGCGCTGTGACGGCACTTGCACCACAGCCGCCATCCGAACCCTTTTCGAGATCTACCCGATGTGCTGCTACTGCTTGGTGCGTCCGGCAGTATCGATTGACCACATCGAACCGCTAGCACGCGGCGGCTGGCACACTCTCGACAATCTGGTGACAGCCTGCAAGAGCTGCAATAGTACGAAGCGCGCCCGCACACTGCTGGTGTGCTTGCGCGATGGGTTAGGTGTCGCATGAGCGAGGCGGAGCACGATCTCCACCACACCGAGGGTGGCAATTGCTGGCGGTGGGCGTTCGACTGCCACGAGTGCCGCGGGCGCCGCGCCGGGGAGCCGTGTTGCAAGTGCCACCGGCACGGCACGCAGCGGGGCGACTGTCCCGCGTGCCCGTTGTGCGAGGTGTGTGAGCGGGATCTCGTGGCACGGGACCCGGCGCCATGAGTCCCGATTGGAAAGATGCGGTGTTCGGGATCGTGGTAGGAATAGCGATCGGGATGGCGGCACTCGCGCTCGCGGCGGGTGCACCGGTGCGGTGGGTGCGCCGGGTGCTCTCGTGACGCCGCGGCCTTTTGGGGTGGTGCAACATGAGGCGGCCCACATCGTGGTGGGTGCGGCGCTCGGGCTGCGCCTGCGCGCGGCACGCATCACGCGGTGGGGCCTCGGGTGGACATGGTTCCCTGAGGCGCGAGCGCACTCGGATGCGCTGGTGACCGCGGCGGGGATCGCGTGGGAACGCGCGGTGGGTGGTGTGCTGGATGATGCGGATCGCACCGCGCTGCGGCGCATCGTGCGCGGGAGTCGCATTGATCAGGAAGCGTGCAGTCGAGCGGCGGCGGCGATTCTCGAATCGCGCAGCGCTGCGCACGCGCGGGTTACCCGGGCGCTTTTGGAGCGCGATTTGGGCGCCGCGGATATCGAGGCGATTGCGCGGGGTGAGGCCCCCCCGGATGTGCCGGGCGAAAAAGATTGAGCCGGGGAGGGAAGGCGCTTGCATAGCGCTACGTAGTGTGAGATAACCGCTACGTACCGCAGCGAAAGGAAGCCGCTGGATGATTGCACTAGCACTCGGATTCGGGATCTTACTGGGCATCGGGCTCGTGGTTGCCTCGTGCGCGATGATGGCAGGCCGGGGCCACGAGGGGCGCCGATGAGCGCCGCTGCCACCATCGGCCGCCCCGAGCGGGTGTGGAGCTCCCGGCAGGAAGCGATCTTCCAGGCCGTTGCGACCCTGCCGCCCGCGCGTCACCTCGTGATCGAAGCGCTCGCCGGCACCGGCAAGAGCACCACGATCGAGGAGTGCGTATGGCGCACGCCGCCCGAAGCCTCCGTGTTGGTGTGCGCGTTCAATAAGAGCATCGCGGATAGCCTGCGGGACCGATTCGACGGCGAGGGCGCGATCGAAGTGTGCACGCTCAATTCCCTGGGCAACCGCATCGTGCGGAGCGCGATGGGGCAACGCGTGCTCACGGGCACCCGTGAGCGCCCGGACTACGTGCGTGAGGGCGCGAAACGGTTGCTCGGGCCGGGGTGGGCGCAGCGCGAGCTTCGCACCGCAGCCGCCAAGATCGTGAGCCTCGCAAAGGGTTGCTTGTGCCCGGCGGATCCGGATGAGCTCGATGCGCTCGCGGACGAATACGGGGTGGAGCTGCCCGAGGAGCCGCACCGTGGGCGCATCTTGGGCGCTGCAGCGGAGCTCTTGCGCGAGTGCCGCGAGGCGAGCGGGGGGCCGATGAATTTCGACGATCAAGTGTGGCTGCCCGAAGTGCGGGATCTCGCCGCGCCCACCTGGGATTTCGTGTTCGTGGATGAAACCCAGGATCTCAACGCGGCGCAGCTCGCGCTGGTGCAACGCGTGGCCGGCGCCGAAGGGCGCATCGTGGCGGTGGGCGACCGGCGCCAAGCGATCTACGGGTTCCGCGGCGCAGACCGCGAAGCGATCCCGCGGATGATCCGCGAGCTCGGGGCGCAAACCCTGCCGCTCGATATCACCTACCGCTGCCCGGCCTCCGTGGTGCGCGAGGCTAACGCCTACGTGCCGCAGCTCAAGGCGCGCGACGGGGCGCCCGCGGGCATCGTGCGCGACACCACCGAGGATGCACTCCGCGCGCAGGCGCAACCCGGGGACATGGTGCTCAGCCGCATCAATGCGCCGCTTATTTCGCTCTGCTACGGGTGGCTCGCCGCGGGCCGTCGCGCGGTGATCCAGGGGCGCGAGATCGGCGCCGGGCTCGTGGCGTGGATCGAAAAAGCCGGCTGCGCGAGCGTGCCGCAGCTGGAGCGTACGGTGCAGGAATGGTGCGCCAAGGAATGCGCCCGGCTCGCGGCTGCGGAGCGTGACACGCAGAGCACGGTGGACAAGGCGGATTGCATCGAGGCGCTTTGCGAGGGCTGTGACAGCATCGAAGAAGTGATCGCGAAGTGTGAGCGGCTTTTTGGGGAGAGCTCCGCCGGTGGGGAAGCGATCTTGCTCTCGAGCACGCACCGCGCCAAGGGGTTGGAGGCGGAGCGGGTGTGGCTCTTGCGCGACACCTATCTCCGGTGGCCCGGGGATGAGGAAACAAATCTTCTGTACGTCGCGATCACGCGCTCCAAGCACGAGTTGATTTACGTGCACAAGGCACCGGATGCGGAGGATCGCTCATGACGGACGCCCAACGATTCGAGGCGATTCGCGAGCTCCGCGCAGCCACTCAAGCGATCCAGGTGGGGCGCATGTTGGATGCGCTCATGAGCGTGGAGCTCGTGGCGGGGATGTTGCGAGAGCGGGCAGCGGTGGAGTGTGCGAGCACGCTACCGCCACACTGCACGGAAAGCGCGGCGGAATAACAAGCGCCTGAAAAGGAGTAATCGGACAATGGCAACTCGGAAGCAAAATAAGGTAGTCAGTGCGGAGGATGATGCGTGATGACGTCCCTACTCACACTCCGCCACTCGCCCCCACCGGCGCTTCCGTATCTCGCGGACGCACTCCCGCACGTGTACTCCGAGGCAGGGAAAACCCAATTCAAGGCGATCCCCGGGATGCGGTGGATCCCGGATCGCAAAGCGCCCAACGGCCGGGGGTTTTGGCGCGGACCGCGGGAAGCGGTGGAGCTAGTGGCGGAGATCCTTTCAGCCGCCGGAGTGTGCAAGGTAACCCGCCCGCCGTGGGATCTCGCCATCGGGTGCGCGGATCTCGAGCCGCTCGCGGATGCGCGTTTGCGCGGGTACCAAGCGGAGGGCGCGGCGTGGATCCAATGGCAGCTCGCGCGCTCCCACGGCGCCCTGCTCGCGGATGAGATGGGCCTCGGCAAAACGCCCCAGGCGATCACCGCTATCGAGCACATCGCGGGCCCGCGGCTAGTGGTGTGCCCGGCGGTGGTGGTGCCGCACTGGGAATCCGAAATCGCGCGGTGGAGCTCGGTGCCGCTCTCGGAGTGGGGTGTCACCTCGTGGGATGGGCTCGTGAGTGTGATGGGCGACTCCAAGCCGCCGAAAGCCAAAGCGCGCGCGGCGGAGCTTGCGCGGCTGCGCGAGATCGCTCACGCCGCGAAGGTGGGTGTGTTCGACGAGCTCCACTACGCCGCGAATCCCAAAGCGCAGCGCTCAACCGCCGCGCGCGAGTGGCGCAAGCTTCACCCCGATGTGCCGTGCGCCGGCCTCTCTGGCACCCCCATGACGGCGCGGCCGCGCGATCTCCACCACCCGCTCGATCTCCTGTGGCCCGGGCGCTTCGGCCGCTGGTGGGATTTCACCGCGCGCTACTGCGATGGGCACTACGAAGAGATCACGAACGACGCGGGTGTGCCCGTGGTGGACTCTGAGGGTGAGCCGCTCCACAAGGTGTGGGTGGCGGATGGGATCTCGAACGCCGGCGAGCTCCGCGCGCGGCTCTCGCATTGCATGCTCCGCCGCACCAAAGCGCAAGTGGGTGCGGAGCTCCCGCCGCGCACTCGGGTGATCCACGAGGTGACGCTCCCGGCAGCGTCGCGGAAGGATCACCGACACGCGATTGCGGCGTCATTCGATCTCGGACGCGGCAACCTATCCGCGGTGGGTGCGCTGCTTGGGAACGCCGAGCAATTCAAGCTCGCGGCAGCGGAGGCGCTTGCGCGGGATGTGATGGCGTCCGGCTCGCGCCCTTTGCTACTCACCACGCGCAAGGATTCGGTGGCGCTACTGAGCGCTGCGCTTGAGTGCCCGGGTGTCACGGGTGAGGATGCCGCCACCGAGCGCCGCGGGATCCTTGCAGGTGCCCCGTGCGCCGTCGCCACGATGTATAGCGTGGAGACTGGGATCAATCTCACCGGCTTCGACGTAATAATTTTCGTGGGACTCGATTGGGTCCCCAGCAAGATCCTGCAAGCGGAGAGCCGCATCCACCGCATCGGACAGGATCGCCCCTGCACCATCTACTACCTCATTGCGCGCGGCACGGTGGACGAGGTGATCCGCGAGCGGGTGATCGAACGGCTGGAAGCGTTCGCCGCGATCACCGGCGCGAAGGGGGATGAGCTCGGGCTCGCGGGGGATCTTGCTCCCGAGAGCCAAGAGGAATTGATCGCAGCCATTGTGGCTGCAGCGAAAGGAAAAGCAGCATGAACCAACCGCAACACCCGACCCTCGCACCGATCACGGTGGAGGAAGCTAAAACATCTACGTGGTATCCAGCAAAGTACCGATCCGAGTTCGGCGGGCCCGGGCACACTGGCGATATCCGCGGACTGACATTCGAGGATTTCACCGCCTTTGCCAAAGCGCTGCCGCTCGGTCAACGCGTGGAACTCATCAACGCGCTCAACGCGCACAATGCCTACGAGCTCGCATCCGTGAACACCGCAGCGGAGGCGGCGCGCGCCGCTTCGCCCGAGGCACCGTGAAGCGCGCGCAAAAGGCCCGCAAGGCCGATCACTTCGACGAGCACGGAATCAAAATCCGCTCTCAGCACAGCATCTTCGGCCCCGTGAAGCGCGTCGCGGGGCCCCCCGGAAACCCGCCTCGGTGGCTCGGTTCGGTGCTCGCATCGTGGTACGCAGCGGACCGTGGAGATCGAATCCGGCGCAACATCGCCGCGGGTGTACCGGCACCCAAGCCGGCGCCCGGGGCAGCTGCGTGAGCGTGAGCGATGAGGAGGCGGAGCGTCGGCGCATCGAGCTGCTAGCTACGGTGTGCCGGCCTCCCATCGTGGTCGGCTCGAGCGACGTGCTACGCGCAGCGAAACTCGAGCCTGCATGGGTGGTGCGCGGACGCATCCCCGCTCAGGATCTCACGCTCATCACCGGCGCGCCCGGCGTGAAAAAATCCTGGATCGCCTACGCCCTCGTGCACGCGGTGGCCCAAAGGATCCCTTGGCTCGGGTTTCCAATCGAGCCCCCTGCGGCAGATCGTCGCGGGGAGCGAGCCCCCGGGTGCGCCGCTCTCGTACTGAACTACGATAATTCCAAGGCGGAATGCGGGCGCCGCTTCCTACGTTTAGGGCTGCGGGAGAGCGACGCCGTATATTTTCATTCGCTCGATGTAGGTTCGCCGCTCAGGTTTCCCGACGACGCGGACAAGCTTGCGGTGCTAGCGGATCACCTGCGCCCGCGCGTGATCGTGGTAGACTCTTTGCGGCAGGCGCACGTTGCGGAGGAAAATTCCTCCAAGGAAATGATGGTGGTGATGGGCGGATTGAAGCGGCTTTATGCCTGTGGCGCGGCGGTGGTGGTGATCCATCACGCTGACAAGGCGGGCACTGCGGGGAGCCGTGGATCTGGGGAGATTGACGCGAGCGCCACCACTGTAATACATATGTTAGATGATCGCGGGATCCCTCGAGCGGAGTGGAAAAAGCACCGCTCGTGGGCGATGCAACCCGAAGATGAAAAACTCTGGTGCAGCATCGAGGATGTTGGAGATCGCACAACCGTGGCCCGCGCTGAAGCGCCGGCCAAGAAAGAGAGGCGGCATGGGCAGGCAGGGCAAGCAAGAAAAGAATGGTGAGCGAGGTGGTGAGCGGGACGGGGAGCAGCGCGGAAGCGCCCCCAAGCGCACGAAGAGCGGCGAGCTCGCGGTGGAGTTCCTCGCGGACGCGGCGAGCTCGCTCTACTCGGTAGCACTCGGGATGTGTAGCGCAGCGCGCGACGCCCACGGCTTCGCGTTCACCGCGCTTGCCATCGCCGCGGAGAAAGCTGCGCACGAGGCGCGGTTACGCCGCCCCGCGGAGAGCTATGTCGCGATGCGCAGCGGCGCCGAAGCGCACGCGCGCGGGATCCGCAAGTGCTCGGATCTCGTAGTGGCGCGTGAGGAGCAGGCCGCAGCGCGGGCGAGTGACGCACGCGTGGAGGGCGCACGGATCGTGGATGCGGCGCTGACGGCTACACCGGTGGAGCACGAAGCGTGAGGCGCCGTGACCGCTCGCCGCGCGAGGCGCTATGAAATACGAATACATTACTTACGCGGCTATTGCCGCAACCGCGGCCCTAATAACCTGGGTCGCAGCTCTAGCCACGTGGAACGGAGCACGCCAAAAAGCTGAGTGTGCCGCGCGAGGTGGCGAGCTTCATCGCGGAACGTGTTTCGCGAAAGGCGTGGTGCTTACCCTCAATGCAAGCGGTAGTGATACTCGCCCTCGCCCTTGCGGCTCCTCGCGAGCGCCCCATCCTTGAATAGCACATTGAGCTTCGCGCGGATGCTGCCCGGTTTCGCGTTGGGCTTGAGTGCGATCACCGCCTCCACGATGCGGCCTGGGGGTAGCGGCTCGCCGGCACTCTGCAGCACCTTCCGGATGGCGTCCGCGTCGCTCAGCACAGCCACGCGTTCCACGCGCATCCGCGGCGCCGGGCCGCTGCGCGAGGCGGTGAGGATATCGATCACAAGCGCATTGGCGTCGCCTGCGTAGAGCTCTAGCAGCGCGGCGATCAGGTGGGGGGCTCCTGGTTTCATGGGTTGCTTCCTTTGGCTATCAGCCTAAGCGGCACCCGCGGGGTGTGTCAACGCGGCAAAGCGCTACGTGCTTCCGATGCCGTGAGGCGAATCGCGCTACATAGTACTATGTGAAAGGTGCACATTGCGCGATTCCCGCGGCGGTGTGGGTGTCAGACGTTGCTACGCCCACCCCTCCACGGATCCCCCTGCTCGTGGGTGTGGTGATTTTTCTCGCCGCGTTTCTCCTCGGATGCGCGGTGCGGTGGGCGTCTTGAGCGCCGTGGCCGCGTGGCTCATAGGGATTTTTCAATCCCTGCCGGCGCCTGCGGAGGCCGAGCCCCCGGCGGAGCGCGCTGCGCGAATTGCGGTGGTAGCGCACACGATCGCAGCCGAAACACACGGGGTGCGCGAAGCGGCGCTTGTGGCGGTGACGGTGTGGGAAGAGAGCGATTCGCTACGCCGCAGCGTGCACGCGGGCGAGAGGCGCGGCGATGGCGGGAAAGCAACATGCTTGGGGCAGATCCATGCGCAGCTCGCGGTCCGCCGGGCGGAGTGGCTCACACTCCACGGCACGGATGCGGCCGCTACGCGGCGATGCATCGCGGCTACCGTGCGCCTCTATCGGCTGATGGGCGCGCGGTGCGATCGGCGGGGTGACACCGCGGCGGAGCGCCTCGCGCGCAGGGCGGCGGCATATGCGACCGGGCGCACGTGTAGCGCGGATGGTTGGAAAGGTGCGTGGCGGCGAGCTTGGAGGGCGGAGCGGTGGGTGCGATTGGCGCCCGGAGCGCTCGCGCCGTGCAGCCGGGAGCTCCCGTGCGCGGTGGCGGTGCGCGCTGCGGCCGATAGCGTTACGCTTAGCACGCTATGATGGTTGCGAAAGGAAGGTACGCATGCTCGGCGAACACGCGCACACCGCGTTAGCTACGCTTTTCGATGCGCCCGGCGGTTATGCCGGCTACAAGCCATCGGAGAAAGAGGCACCCAATTCGGACGGGAGAGTGGACGCTGCCAAGCGCTACCTCCACGTCGCGCTCAAATACAACCCGCCCGATTGGGCGCGTGATTTCCTCGCAGTCGCACACTTCGCAGCGTGCGAGATTGCGGAGCGCATCGGGGTGCCGGACGCGTTCATGCCCCGCGTGGAGAACGGCACGCTCCGGGTGCTCGAGTACCCCGCGGGATCGGGCACGGTGGAACACACCGATTTCGATCTCTTCACTGTGAACCTGTGGCGGAGCACGCCGGAGGATCACGAGCGGCACGAGCCAGACGGACCCTACTACGATGCGCGATGGGTGCCCGGCCGCGGGCAGGGGTGGCACACCGGCCGCATCGGGGAACTCGTGGGCCTCGGGCCCGCGACGCCGCACCGCGTGCCGGCGCGTGACTACTCGCAACGCGCTCTCGTTTACTTTGCCATGCCAGCGATGGCGGCGCGATTCCCGAACGAGGTGCGCGTGGCCGACGCTGCCGGCGAGATGCGCACGGTGCGCACCGTCAAAGAGTGGCTGGATGTGGTGTACGCGCAAAGCCGGGTGCAGGTGGCCGGAGCGCTCGGGGGCTACCGATGAGCCTCCCCACCGACTACGCCGCACGCAAAGCGATCCCACTCGCACTCGTGCTGGATTACTTTCCCGATGCACTCGCCGAAGTGGCGCGCGTGATCGCGGTGGGGCAGGCGCAGCACAGCACCCACGGGTGGGATCGTGCAAAGAGCGGCGATGAGGCGTCCACCTTGCTGCGGCACTTCTTGGAGCGCGGCGGCATCGACACTGACGGCGTGCGTCACTCCGCAAAAATGGCGTGGCGTGCGCTCGCGCTACTCCAAAAGGAGATCGAAGCCGCCACAGGGTGCGGGATCTCGCGCGGCTCCTACGATTCGCGCGAGCTCGCGGCACCCGAGCAGCCTCCGGAAGCGTGCATCGGTCCGGATCTCGCCGCACAGCGCGAGTCATGGGCCCGCGGCGAGATGGCCATGGGTAACGATGCGGACGAGGCTCGCGAGCGCGCGGCGCTGACGGACCCGGCACCAGCGCCGGCATCCGAACCGACGGAGCTCTACATGCCGAAGGAGGGTGAGCGCGTGCGCGTGGTGTGGGTGGATCCTACCGATCACTCCCCATCGCACAATGTTGGTGATGTGGTGCTCATCGCCGGCAACGCTTCGCGGAACGATGAGCACAGCATCTACATTTCCCGCCACGATTGTCACGGTCGCGCAAGCGGATCCGCTCCTGGCGAATATGGCACCTATTGCCGCGTCGAGCCGGTGACCGAATGATTACCCCGGCGGAAGCGCTCGAGCCCACGCAAACCGAGCACGGCTCGAGCCGCATAGCGGAGCTGCAGCGGTGCCCCCAGGCCCACGAGCTCCGCTATGTGCGCGGCGTGCTCCCCCGCAAAGATGCGGTTTACTTCGACACGGGGCGCTACACCCACGCGTGCCTGCACTACGTGAACGCGGCGGTGATT
>JACCDR010324707.1_pt1 | contig 11189 bp, 13 predicted proteins | sample 7446431 | NCBI WGS metagenome assembly JACCDR01 (sample SAMN15323443, study PRJNA562643) | freshwater metagenome | isolation source: river surface water | place: USA:Blue River Watershed | collected 2017-08-17 | reverse complement strand
TCTGATTAAGAACGTGATTAGACGTAAGTTTTATTGCTGTCCTTTCCTTCCAAGTCCTCGCCCTAATCAAGCCGTCTTCTTATATAAGAAAAACGCCGGCCGAATAGTTCAACGTTTATGGGTGTTGCCAAGCGATATGGTTATGGCTGAACTTGCTTCTATGCAAATAGTGCATAAGCAATACCAGACTATGCAAGCCTGGTCTGTCGCTTTCTTTGAAGGCAAGTTCTGGGAGTTTGTACGCCATCATAGCGGAACTACTATGGTTTCTCAGCAAGAGTACCTTTCACAACATAGAGAAGAACTCATCCAAGCGGGATGTAAGTTGTTTGATCCTAACTTCTCCCAACCCTTTGATTTTGATAAGGTCCAAATTGAAAAGGTCATAGATACGCAGGAAGCCTTGGTCAGTTAGGATTTTCTCTACAGCAGGAGGTAAACACAAAATGCCAATAGGCGCATCCGCCGCCATATACTTAATTGTGTTGCTATATTCAGAGAACCTCTTGCGAAGCTCTTCTTTAAGTTTGACCATATCAAGGTCATTTTCAAAATTATTATTTACATTCTCAAAATTTTCTTTTACATTGTCTACATCAGACATAAGGAGACTCCAACATGACGGTTTTAAATCCAGAAGCTCAGGCACCCCAGCCGCAGCAGCAAGACAAGAGTGACGCAACATTGTCACAACAAAATGTTGACGCTAATCTAACACAAAAAAAAGTTGAAAATCCACAGGAAAACAAACAAGAAAGCGGCGGTGAAACGGAAGGTGATCCGAATTGGAGGGCTTTTCGTGAGGCTAGAAAAAGAGACCGTGCAGAAAAGGAAGCAGCGGAACGAAGAGCTGCAGAGAAAGAACAAGAGATTGCGGCTCTTAAGGCAGCGATGGAAGCTGCTTTTTCAGCAAAACAAGCTCCATCCACCCAAGCATACCAACAATATTACGGAATGAATCAAGGGTATGAGCAACCAGAAGAGAGCGAAGAGCAAAAGATCGAGCGTAAAGTAAATGAGATTATCGCTAAAAAAGAACAGGACTACGTAAGACAAGAGCAAGAAAGGGAAAAAACAGAGTATCCAAAACGTCTTATGAAAGATTTCCCAGACTTTGGTCAAGTGTGCTCTCAGGAGAATTTAGATTACTTAGACTTCCATTACCCAGAAATTTCCCGTCCTCTCCAGCGTTTAAGTGAAGGTTATGATAAATGGCATGACACCTACCACGCTGTCAAAAAACTTATTCCAAACCATACAACAGCAAAAAAAGAAGCGGCACGGGCAGATATTAATAATATGAAACCTCGTTCTATTTCCTCTGGGGAGCTTACTCCTCCTGGTCAACCAGCAAGAGAAACCTGGCAACAAGCCGAGCAACGTAGAGCCGAAAACTGGGCGAGAATGCAAAGAACCATGAAAGGAGTTGGATAATGCAAGACACACAACGCTATAAAATGCTTGAGGGCGCTTATTCAAACGCTATGCAAGTATGTGACCCTATTGACTATCAAAACAGGCAGCAAGCTTTACTTAGAACGATCGCTTATTACTTGCTAGACCGAGATAAACCACCCGTTGAAACACCTCCAGAAGAAGAGAAGAAAGATGAGTGATATATTTGATTTACGGGCTGTCGCTTGTAAAGTGTTTTCTTTGCTCACCTCTATTCCAGCGGTTCGAGATGATGACAAACTTTTATTAAAGGAAGTTTGGATTAGAGAGACAAAAGCCAAAACGATCGATGGGTTCTTTGATGAACTCATCGAAGGCGATCTATCTCACCCTGAATCTATAAGAAGAATGAGACAAAAGATTCAAGAGAGACACCCTTCCTTAAGGGGAGAGAAATGGGAAGTTCGCCACAATATGGAAGGAGCGATATGCCAACAGCTCACTTTCTTTGATAAATGGTAAAACAAAATCTTTGGATTTAAAATAATTATTTGATAGATTGAACTTAGCTGATTAAGACATAAGACTTCGCAAGTCTACCCACCCTGGCTGCATAGTACGCCTCGCCAACGTAAGACTGAATTAGTGGTTTCGTCAACCAACGAACAATTCAACTTACAAAGAGGCAATTATGACATTCTCTACAGGGATTACGGGGATTCAGAATATGGCCCCTGAACTTCCGGTTCAGGCATCTGAAGACCTATTATCTACTCCAATGTTTAACTTGATCCACTCTTTCGGTGTTGATTTACATCACGCAGAAAGCTATGTGGGTAAAACTACTCGTATGTCTCGTTTCGAGCGCTTGTCAACAGACGGCGGTCAACTTGATGGTTCGGGTATTGATCCAGCATCCGAAGTTCCAGTTCGTACAGATATCGATGCGACTATGGAGATTTACGCCAAGTCTATCGTTACTAACGAACAAGTCGTTCTTTGGGAAAACTCCAAAACGCTTACAAAATTCACTGCTTTACTTGGCCAATGGCTTCGTGAAAAAGAGGATTTATTGATGAGAGACTTATTCTCATCTAGCGTTTCCTACATCAACGCAACCGGTGGTTTAAACGGTGACCAGCCTTCAAACATAAGCTTAAACGACGTTAACAACATCGAGAACATTCTTTTAGGTAATGACGCTCGTACTATGTTGACTAGCTTAGAAGCTGCTATGAAGTATGGAACTGCGGGTGTTCGTGATGCGTTTATCGCTCTTGCGAATACAAACCTAGCGGCTGACTTACAGAAAGTTCAAGGTGTGTTGCTTAAGTCTGCCTATCCGACTCAAGAAGGTATCAGGCCAGAAGAGTATTGCTCCATCTCTAGATTCCGTTTCTTTGTTTCCTCTAAAGCTGCCAGAAGCCCTGGTATGTCTTTGAAGGGTAACACTGTCTATACAATTCCAATGTATGGATTAGAAGCAGCAGCAAAAATTGAGCAGAACAACTACACAGCCGTTATTGGCTATCGCCCACCTTGGGTTGTGTCGTCTGTAGCTCAAAACAGCCAGCTGTACGCTAAGTTTGCGATCGCCCGTGCGATTACAAACCAAAACTGGATCTCTGGTTTGAACGTAACAACATTCCAACCATCATAAGGAGATTGACAATATGCCTTTTACTATCGTTACACAAGGTACTTTTACACAGCCCGCTACTGCGGTGAATCAAGTGATTCCATTGCCAAGCGGTGTTGACTACTTCAAAACTATCAACCTAACTCAGATGGCCACGACTCAGAACCCTGGCCGTAACGTTATGGGTGAATGGTTTGGAGGAGGATTAACGGCGGCTAATGACGGTATTTCTTGGACTAAGACGAACTCGACTAGTGCCATGAACGCTTCAACTTATGCTGCTAACTCTGCGGCCGGTTTCACTTACGTGAGAACTTTTCCTCAGCCACAAGCGGCTTTAACAGGTACAACCATTACGAATGCTAACCCAGCGGTTGCTTCTGTAGTTAACACCTACTCCAACGGAGATCAGGTTGTTATCTATAACGCAGTTGGTATGCAACAGATTTCAGGGATGGTATTCACCATTTCTTCTGTTTCTGGTACTGGCTTTACTTTATTAGGTCTTAATGCTGCGGGCTTCGGTTCTGGCGCAACTTCCTTTCAAGTAAGAAGGGTAGCTCCAGCTCTTCCGGTTCAACCTCAGTACTACTACATTACGGGTATTACTCAGGCGACAAACGGTGTGGTTACTGTTTCCCAAAAACACAACTACGTAGTTGGACAATGCGTTGAGTTCTCGATCCCAGCATCTTGCGGTATGGTTCAGTTGAACAACTTCTACCAGCCACAAAGCAAGCCTCCGATCATTACTGCGGTAACGGATTATACGTTTACTATTAACGTAAACACATCTGGTTATACAGCTTTTGCCCTTCCAGCAAGCACAGCTTCGCCAACCGCTCAGTTGTTCCCAACTGTTGCGCCACAAGGTCAAAACTGCCAGTTCAATCCGATTACTAACGTACAAACAGGATACAACTTCCTGCAAGTACCTTTCCATACTTCGCTTTTCATTCCTTACATGTTGGTTCCCGCAGGAGCGCAATCTCCTGGTGGTTCAGCCGGCGATGTAATCGTATGGCAAGCCTACAAAATGGAAACAGGAACGATCAACGCTCCTTTGCCTAGCTAGGACTAATTAAGGGATGGTGACAATTTGTCACCACCCTTTGCTAAAGAGGGATGATGCCAAATACTTTTCTGCCGCCGGTAAACACCATACCTAATTCTTTGTTGATACTCGATATCTCAAAGTCTGCGCCTATGATCGTTACCGTGGTCCTTTTTAATTTCTTGCCAAATCCAAGGGTAAATACATACCACGTCGGAATGAATGTCCGTCTTTATGTACCTACGACTTATGGCATGTATCAGGCAGATGGGTTAGTAGGCCGAATCATAGCGATTAATGGTAATACGTTCGCTTTGAATCTGGATTCTACATTTTTTGACACCTTCGTTATCCCAGTTACTAAGGTAGAAGCTCCAGCAAGTCTATCGCCCTACGGGTCGAGAAACTTGGAATATGACAATACAACGGACTTAGTCCCATTCCAATCACTTAACAACATAGGAAATTAACATGGTTAAACAATTAATGATGGCAACAGCGGGTGGAGAGATCCACGGCCTAATCAACACGCTGACCAATAGCGTTCCTTTTGATGACTTCAAAAACATGAAGCCGGAACACAAAAAAGAAATGGAACGTCAAAAGAAAGAGGATTCTCGCCTAGTTAAAGCCGAGTACATGAATTCTCGTGGCAATCAAGAAAGATTGACAAAGCCTTATTGCAAGTATGCAGGAGATCCTATTCAAATTTGGCACTTCATCCCAGGAAAACATTACGAAGTTCCGATGGGACTAGTCAATGAAGTGAATGATAAGAACAAAGTAATGAAGAAACGTGAAGGGTTATTAAGCGTTGACGGCGATGAAGTTCAACGAAACGGGGCACCTTTGGCTCAAGACCAAGAGGGAGAATGGCTCCATAAATTTGTTCCCGTAGCATTTTAATTAAAGAGGCACTATGACAGCTCCCGTAGCCCAAGCAGATTCGACGTACACTTTCATTGAAAAGAAAGTGCGACGCCTAACGGCTTCCGCCGGCGAAGCGTCATTGTCTAGCACTGATATTCAGCAAGCCGTTAATACGTTTTATAATAACGACTTTCCTTATGCGATCAAAATCGATCAGCAAAGGACTGTCTATAAATTTCTTACTATTCCTAACGTTGATCGATACCCTGTGGATGTAAATACTCTGCAGGGTTTTCGAGCGCCTGTTTACTTTGAAGGAGTTCAAGGAAATTTCTTTAAGAATAGAGACCAGCTTTTCAACCTTTATCCACGCTATCCGACCCAATTTCAGCAAGGTGCTGGGGTTTCAGGAAGTATAACGAACGCAACACAATCAAACCCTTGTCAGATTACAAGTCCGCTTCACAATTTGAAGACTGGATCAATCATTGTGATTGATAACGTTTTGGGAATGGTTGAACTGAACGGAAATTCTTATACAGTTACCGTCCTTGACCCCGATAACTTTACGTTAGATGGGATTGATTCCACGGCTTTCACTCCCTATATAGCGGGTGGAACTTGGTCTTCAAACAACACCTTTTTCTTTAATTTGTTCGGTAATAACGTTAATCCGTTTCCTCAACCTAACTTTGGTATTTTGAGCACTCAAGTTGTCATAGGAGGTATTGATGAGAATGGTAATCCTATCCGAATTATTGATGATGGGGGCGGAGTTGTTGATTCCTTTGGAGTGGGAAGCAATACCACCACAGGCCAACTCTTGTTCGTTCAGCAGAATGCTGTTGGTAATAATGTCTACCTTGATTCATTAAATGTTCAACAACCCGCAATTCCAGGGTTATCTCCTATTGGTGGACAGGAAAACGCTAATCTTCCTAATAACGCTTATCCTCCTTTAGCTTTAACTCCCCAATATTGCGGAACAGTCAACTATGTCACTACTCAGATAAGTTTACTCCTTCCTGTTCCAATTCAGCCAGGTAGCCAATTAAATATTTGGGCAGCTACCTATCAAGTAGGAAGACCGTACAACTTATTATTCTGGAATAACGAACTTACTATCCGCCCAGTACCGGATAACGTCTACCTCGTCGAAGTTGAAACCTATCAAACACCCGCTCAGTTTATGAGTTTAACAAGCCACCCAGTTCTAAATCAGTGGGCACAATATATCGCCTACGGAGCTGCATGCGAAATATTAAGGGATAGACAAGACATAGAAGGGGTAGCCAATTTAATGGAAGGCTTCAAAAGACAAGAGGCTTTAGTCCTAGAAAGACAAGCCGTAGAAGAAATACAGCAACCAAATATCACTCTATTCAATACCACTAACACGGGTTATGGCTATGGAACTGGATGGGGTATAGGGCAGGGGTTCTAAATGGCAGGCTATTCGCCCTTGAAAATTACAGGGATGAGCACAGGTCTTGTCCAACAAAGAGAGGAGTTCTTACTCCCAGACGATGCCTATCCACGGTTGTTGAATGCTTACGTCTGGAGGGAAAGAATCAGAAGAAAGAAAGGGTATCAGCTACTTGGTCGTCTTCAAAGACAAGTAAGCGCAGCTGGTGTTTCTACTCTTTCGCCCATGATTTTTAACCTAAAAACATTCCTTTCAATTACTGAACCAACAGCAACAATTGCTCCTGGAACAATTTCTATTACTCTAGGACCGGAGACTTATACAGATTTAGGGACTGGAGTACTAGTTGGTGCTCCAACCGGAAGCGGAGTAGTCAACTATCAGACAGGTGCCATTACCATAAATACAGCCCAAGGCCCAGGAAACGCCTTAGCTATTAGCGCTTTTTATAACCCTAATCTTCCTGTTATGGGAATTCGTACCCGTGAGCTTCAAAATAGCGCTAACGATCAAACTGTATTTTGGGATCAAAAGTATGCCTATATCTTCAATAACGGCATTAACGCCTTTCAAGAATTTATCCCTGGTACTACTTGGAACGCTCATAATGGAGGCGTAGACGCAACCGACTTCTTCTGGACAACAAACTATTGGGTAAGCCAAACCACTATACCTGGAACCGCCACCCCTTTCTTTACGACTACAAACCAAAAGCTTTTCTGGGAAACAAACAATACGGGGCAATTTGGAAATTTAGCCGATCCTCCAAGGATTACAGATGGAACTACATGGTATCCGTTCTATGACAACGCAACACCTGCAAATACTCCTTGGGCAAGGATTGACACGACTAATTACCTAGTGAATTGGCTTTCTATGCTTCCCTTTCGTGGACGTATGGTTACATTTAACACTTGGGAGGGAATCAATGCCACTAGCGCCCAGAATTATTCTAATCGTATCCGTTGGTCTACTATTGGTAATCCGTTCATACCTTTTGCTGCTGGACCTCCAGCAACCGGATCTTGGAGAGACGACATCCGAGGACAAGGCGGATTTTTGGATATCCCCACAAGCGAAGATATTATTTCAGTCGGGTTTGTTAGAGACAACTTGGTGATTTATTGTGAAAGAAGTACCTGGCAGCTCCGTTATACAGGACGATCTATTGCGCCATTTCAAATTGAGAAGGTAAACAGCGAATTAGGGGGAGAAGGTCCATTCTCTGCCGTTCAATTTGATACCTCATTAGTAGGAGTTGGTGACAAAGGAGTCGTGGAATGCGATAGCTATAAGGCAGAAAGAATAGATATCAAGATTCCTGACTTTGTATTCGATATTCAAAGCGCCTTAAATGGACCATTTAGGGTTCATGGAGTAAGAGACTTTGTTAACCGTTTAGCTTTTTGGACTGTTCCTTTAGTCGATCAATATGATCCTAGGATAGACCCAGGCTCTTGGATTTTCCCTAATAGAAGGCTAGTTTACAACTACGAAAATGATTCATGGGCCTTATATACGGACTCATTGACTACGCTTGGTACATACCAACCCCAATCAAGCAGAACCTGGTTAAATACTAAAGTACCTTGGATACGCTGTAACTTTTCTTGGATAAGCAGCCAACCGGCCTCTATTCCCGCAATTTTAGGAGGTAATCAGCAGGGGTTTGTTGAATATCTAGATGAGCTAACCACTAATGACCCTAGCCTTTACATATCAAATATTGTAGGGAATGGAATAGCAGGAGTTCCGGTAACAGGAACAGCAACAGTCGTTACTTCTCCTAATCATAATTTGAATACCGGTTATGTGATTGGTATTAGTGGCATCCCAACTGGAAGTCCTTACGCCAATTTGAATGGAGGGGTTTTTGGTGTGGTTGTTCTTAACGCCAACACCTTTCAATTGATGGTTTACGACGAGGATAGCGAAGAGTTTAGCTTACCACAGTTAGACGTTCCCGCAGGCACTTACATTGGAGGAGGTCTTATCAATATTCGAGATAACTTCTCGATTATCAGTAAGAAATTCAACTTTCTTGATGAGGGACAAAGTATTCAGATGGGTTACTTAGATATCCTAATGAACGCTACCGAACCAGATGAACCTGGCGCTATTAGCTTGCGGGTATACCTAGATTACAATGAAAACGAAGCGTCAAACATACTGCCTCAAAATGAGATTAACGATTATAGCCCAATTTCTAATCCCGATACGTTCTTTAACTCGGTGATTCCGACTACCCCTTCTACCTTAAATGGGAAAGGTGGATCGAAATTCTGGCAAAGAGTGTATTGCCCGACAAGGGCGAACTTTCTGACCTTAGAGTACACATTCTCGAATGGGCAGCTTGCGGGAGAGGAACAAAGTAAAGACGTGCAAATAGACGCACAAGTTTTATGGATTAGAAAAGCTGGGCGAATGACCCAATTTTAGGAGATTTTATGAGTGTATACCAACCTGGAATCCCTACTGGGACTGTAAACCTAGATGTGGATTACCTAAACATACAGAACAACTTTCAGCAGCTTGATACTTCCTTCGGGGTAGATCACGTGCCTTTCTCTAACCAGACGGCGCAAAATGGCTACCATACGTCGATTCACTTTAACCCTGTATCGACTACGGTAACTAATCCCCCGAATAACCAGCCTCCTGTAACACCGGCTACAACTCCTGGGTTTGGTCAGTTGTTTAGCGCTCAAATTAATGATGGATTGAACCTTGATGAGGCGCTTTACTTCAAGTCAGGTGGTGGACGTGTCACACAGTTAACCCGCAATATTGAGCCTTTAATTTCGGGAACTGGGTACACCTCTTTGCCTGGAGGGCTAATTATGCAATGGGGAACCACTCCGGTAAGTGGAGCTGGAACAGTAAACGTAGCCTTTCCGATCGCTTTCCCGACGGCTGTTTACAATATTCAACTGACTAGAACTCGAATAAGCAACAGCCCTGGGGCGACTTATAGCTATTGGATTAGCAATAACGCCGGACTTAGCAATTCTGGGTTTAGAATTATTAACAACGATGGTCACTCATGGGGCTATTACTGGATGGCAATAGGTAGATAATGCAACCTTCAGACAACCAAATTTTAGAATCCTATGTCCCCGTATATGATACCGTTCCCGAAAAATGGGAAGACGCTAAACCTTTCTTTGTTGAGCAGCTAAAAAGAATAGCAACAGCAGTAAATATTAGGGAGATAGGGTGGTTTTTGGACGAAGAGTTGCTTTCCGGTAAAGCATTCATTCCAGGGATAAATGCCTCTTCAACAGGAGCAACTAGTCAAATTTACCGACAAGTTTTAAGGAAAGTGATTGATTTTGGAGCGTTACCCGCCGCAGGGACTAAAGCTGTTCCTCACGGAATCACGTTTACCAATAACTTTACCCTTACTTTTATGGGAGGTTACGCAACAGATCCCGCAGCTATGATAGCGTTCCCGCTTCCGTATGCCGATCCCATAGCTATAGCAAATGCTGTGGCATTAACGATGGACGCAACCAATGTGTATGTAACGGTCGGGATAAACCGTACCAACTTCACTCGTTGCTACGTCACAATCGAATACTTACAGGAGCTTTAATATGGGTGGATTTTTTTCAAAGTTAGGGAAGTTCTTCACTGGAACTCCTGAAAAAAGAGAGAACGTTTCTACTCTGCGCCCAGAACAAGAGGGTTTATACAACCAGCTTGTTAACGCAGGTAAAGGAGCGGGGGCAGGCGGTGCTTTCGGCCAAGCGGCTGATTATTACCGTAATCTTCTAAGTGATGATAGCGCTGATTATGACGCTTTCGCAGCGCCAATGCTTAGACAATACAATCAAGATATTATCCCAGGGATATCCGAGCAATTTGCTGGGATGGGTTCAGGTGGTTTATCTAGTTCAGGTTTTAGAAACGCTCAAATCCAAGGCGCAACAGATCTTGCGGAAAGATTGGGTTCTATTCGAGCTAACCTTAGACAAGCGGGCGCACAAGGATTACAGAACATTGGACAGCAAGGTTTACAAAGCTATAGTCAAAATATGGTGACACAACCTGGAACCGAGGGATTCTTAAGTCAAGTAGCTCCTTTAATTGGAACTGCGGCTGGCGCTTTCTTTGGAGGTCCTGGGGGAGCCGCTATAGGGAACTCTGTAGGAAACTGGTTTAGTGGGAAAATGAGTGGCGGAGGTGCGGTAGGCGCAAATTCTAGCCCTTATGGACAAGGAGGCCCTAAAGCTAGTCCAACTGGTGGGGGCGGAGGGTTTCAATTACCTAACTTCTTAGAAGGTACAGGAAGGGGGTTTTAAATGGCTCAATACATTAAACAAGGGAATATCTTTGGTCGTATTGGGACTGGTATCGGAAAAGGTTTAGCCGAGCAAGTGCCTAAAGAGATTGAAAGAGGAAGGCTAGCTTCAGGATTAAAGGCTTTTGAGCAAGATCATCAAAACCTAAATCCAATGCAGCAACTTGCTCGTTTATCGGCAATTCCAGGGATTACCCCCCAAATGATCCAATCATTCTCGGAATTAGCCCGTATAAACAACCAAAAAAACGCATACGGTAATCGAGTTAATGGACAAGGAGTGCCAAATAGAGGGGAAGACATGCGTTCCTCTCCGGATTTAACCGAAGTTAAGCAAGCTAATTTGCTTGACCAAGCGGCTAATGCCGGCATTCCAATGCAGCAAGAGTTCAATCCAAAGGCCAATCCAGCCCCTCAAGGAGGGCTAAATGCGGCCGCTGCGGGTATGGTTCAAAACAATCAAAGAACTCCTAATGTAACATCAACAGAAAGGACACCAGAG
>JACCDR010237153.1_pt1 | contig 11191 bp, 11 predicted proteins | sample 7446431 | NCBI WGS metagenome assembly JACCDR01 (sample SAMN15323443, study PRJNA562643) | freshwater metagenome | isolation source: river surface water | place: USA:Blue River Watershed | collected 2017-08-17 | reverse complement strand
TTTGCACGCTGATTTGTTTAATGAATTTTTGCTTCGTTCAGAACAAGGCAGATTGTCGCTCTTTCGAGCGATTAAAAAGGCGCGTACGCCTGCAGAGATTGACGCAGCAGTAGAAAAGTTTCGTATTGACGGCATACTATGACCCGTTTGATTTTTTGTGATGTTTCAATCTTTAAAAAGCCGGAAGTGCAGGCACTCCCTGGCATGAAGCGTTTTTCAGATGTGACTCGTATTTATGGAAAATGGGTTATGCCTGTCGATAGAAGTGGGACCATACAAACTCCACTAAACCTACACTCACTCTACCCACTCCCTGCCTTTACATCTTTTGCGAAACCGTATGCAGATATTTGCGATGAACGCGCGCAGCAGATCTTAACGCAAGCTGACACACTGCAGGTTAACATCTTCGTGCGCTACTCAGGAGGTATTGATAGTACACTCATGCTTGTTGCACTCTTGAAACACGCCACGCCTGCGCAAAAAAAGCGAATTGTCGTACTACTCTCTCAAGAGTCAATTCTAGAAAACCAAGAGTTTTATCGCGAACATATCAACGGCAAGCTTCGTGTTGAGTCTAGTATTTTGTTTGCGCATTACATTGGGACAAATGATATTTTGCTTTCAGCAGAACTAAATGACCAATTACTTGGTTCAAACATGCTCGCAGACATAACGACTATGTATGGCCCAAGCAAGGTGCATGAAAAATACAGCCGAGAGCTGCTTACAACATCTTTCACTTTTCTACTTGGCGGGGACAAAGTTGGTGGCACCTTTTTCTTCGAACTTTTTGAACGCATGTGTGCGCAAGCACCCGTACCAATCCACTCACATCTTGATTTCGTGTGGTGGGTCAACTTTGTCACCAAATGGCAGCCGTGTTTGTATTACGTACTGCTCTACACCCTTCCCCGAAACGCACCTCAGGTGACTGATTCATATATCAACTCGCGCTTCATTGCCTTTTATAACACTCCTGAATTCCAGCTCTGGAGTATGAACAACCTCGACAAGCGCATCAAGGATACATGGAAGAGTTATAAGTGGATATCGAAAGATTACATTTATGATTATACAAAAGACGCAAACTACCGAGATAACAAAACAAAAGTTCGATCACTTCCGACAGTACTGAGACAGCAGAAGCTGTACAACACCTTCCTGACCGAAGGCTGGGTCTTTTCAAACAATATACCACTCTCTGAGATTACCAACCCGCATAATGATTTCCTATGAAAAAACTCATTTACTGTTTGCCGACTGTATTTCTTAACCCAGAACTACGATCATACCCTGGGGTTGAGCTCTTCACTTCTATTTTTAGAATGTACGGAGATTGGGTAATCCCTGCAGATAGAACAGGTACTGTCCAAATGCCAATACATATCAAACCAGTGTACCCGATGCCAGAATTTACATCATACAAGAAAACATACGCTGAGCTGTGTGATGAGCGTGCGCAAGAAGTACTCCGCAGTTCTGAGGCACTGCAGGCACCGATCTACATTATGTATTCAGGCGGCATCGATAGTACCTGTGTGGTCGTCTCAATGCTTAAAAATGCAACAGAGGCGCAGCGGAAAAAGCTCACCATTCTTCTTTCCCCACAATCAATTGAAGAGAACCCGCAGTTCTATGAAGACCATCTCAAGGGCAAGCTTAAGATTGAGTCGAGTCTGCTGTTCCAAGAGCGGATTGGTACCAATGACATCCTCCTCACCGGCGAACACAATGACATGATTATGGGTTCTGAAAAGATAGGGAAAATGATGATGCGGTATGGCAACGACTCTATATATAAGCCATACAACCGTGAACAAATGATTGAATTCTACGCTTCGATGGTTGATGAAAACAAAGAAATCGCAACGTTTTATATTGATATGTTCGAGCGGCTTCGCTCGATAGCGCCGATGCCTATCGAATCAAATATGGACTTCCTCTGGTGGGTTAACTTTACTATCAAATGGCAATCATGCTACGCGTATATCCTCCTACTGACACCACAAAAGAACGTGAAGCATGTCACTCAAGAATATCTAGATACACGATTCATATCATTCTATAACACAGACGGATTCCAACTCTGGAGTATGAACAACCTCGACAAGCGCATCAAGGATACATGGAAGAGTTATAAGTGGGTGCCAAAAGAAATTATTTACGAATACAACAAAGATGCCGAGTACCGAGATCACAAAACCAAACGCGGCTCACTCACTCCCCTCACCCGACGACTCTTTCACAACAAATACATTGATGATCAGTGGAATTTCTATGACGAACTTGAACCGAAAGAATTCTACAATCCAAACAATGACTTCTTAAAGTAAGACAACAAGAAGAGTTAAAGCTTATTTGGTGTACAAATAATAGGCAACAGAGTGCAATTTAATTACTTCTCAGGTGGAACTTCTTTTCCGAAGAGAGCTGCTGCTTTTGTGAGCTCTTCGAGGTACCAGCGAGCCTGAGCCTCTTGCGCTCTACGGACATCTTCACTATCACCCACTGGTACAACCGTCATACCAAAACGGAGTGATTTTTCATTAAACGCAGGATCTTTTCTGATTTCTATCAACGCGCGTGAAATTTGATCTACAAGCTCTTGTGGCGTACCACTTGGAAACGCAAGTGCATTTGTAACTGTAGCATCAACACTTGGGTGGCCCTGCTGTTCAAACGTAGGCACTTGAATGCCCGGAATGTCTCGAGTCACCGCAACTGCTTTTACTGTACCAGCGTCAATCTGTGCTTTAGCATCAGCTGGCAGAGCACACAACGCCTTTACATGCTGTCCCGCAACATCACGAAGCGCTTGCCCTGCTCCTTGATATGGAACTACATTTATCTTCGTTTTTGAGCGTGCCAGGATTTGCAGCGTACAGACATATGAAGGAGACCCGAAGCCACCATGAGCCATTGACTGATTGTTGTCAGCGAGATACTGCAAAAGTTCATCTAAAGTTGAGCCTGGAAAATCATTTGACGCAACAAGAACAAGACCCCCTTGGTTGATGAGTCCAACTGGTTTCATGTTTCTGCCACTCAACTCAGGAGGAAAATTCTGATTAAATTCTGCGAGTGGATACCCGCTGTTAAAGAAAAGAATTTCTCTTGCTGACTCTCCAGTAGATGCCACACTTCGCGCAGCCATGATACCGCCAGCTCCAGGCTTATTTACTACAATCGGAGAAACATTCGGGAGATGACCCTTCAGTGCATCAGCAATTTGTCTTGCAACTACATCAGATGGACCACCAGCACCAAAAGGAACAACGATTTGAAGCGCAGAAGGTAATTCTTTTCGCTCCTGCGCTTCTGCAGGACTCGTTGCTGTAAAAGCAGCCAAGAAAACAGCAGATAATTTTCCAATTGCTACTGGATTTTTTGCAAAAGACTCAACAATCTTTTGTTGTAGGCCGCGCGCAACTGACCCAACTCGCTCTGACGTATCGCCTGCTATCTGCGCTAAACGCGCATATATATTAACCGAACCTCCACCTTGCTCAATCTCATCCTGTAAGCCTTTTAATTCTCGCTCAACAGGACCTCCTGTCGACTCTCGCTGTGTGTCAATCATATACTGAAATGGTACTCTTTTTTTTTAGACGCGCAAGCCAACTTCTTGAGGTAGTTATCCCCACAGTGACACCACAGCGACTACCTCTGTACCCATAAGCAGATACAATAGTTATAGATGCCCTTATTAAGTGGGGTTGCATCAAATTATTATTATTTAGTTCATAAAATATATGGCAAAAAAAATTCGATGGGTCATCGCACACGAACCAATAGGTCTTTTCCTAAAGGTTGCTGAGCGCTTTAGTGCAGACGTCAACGCAAAGACTGGTGGTCAGTTTGATATTGAGGTTCTCTCACTCACTGATTACGCAAACAAGTACAATGATGGAAAGAAGATCACAAAAAATGATCTCATGAACCTCATTGACACTGGCGCAATTGAGATGAGCCACATCTACACAACATGGCTCGCAGATTACAACCAGGACCTTCATGCACTTGACCTTCCATTCCTCTTCCGTGACCACAAGCACGCAGATGCGATCTTGGATGGACAGATTGGCGCAGAGCTTCTTGAAGGTGTATCTGTTAAGTCTAACATCAAGGCGATGAGCTTTACCTACTCAGGTGGGTACCGCATCGTTCCTGCAAACTTCAAAGGAGACAGTGTTGCTGCATGGAAAGGTATGCGTGTTCGAACAAGTCGCTCACCAGTAGCGGTTGACACATTCAAGCTTCTTGGTGCAGAACCACACGAAGGAATCGCACTCGAGGAAATGAACGATGCTGCAGATAAGAACATCATTGACGCAGGTGAATCTACATACGTACGTGTCTTCCCTCTTCAGCAGAACAAGTCATTCAAGTATGTGAACGATACTGCGCACAGTCTCTTCCTTACTTCAATCATCGTCAACCAAGACTTCTTCAAGAGCCTTGATGCTGAAACTCAGGAAATTATGGCTACAGCTGCAAAAGCTGCTGCAAAGCAAGAGCGCCGAGAGTCTGTTGCTGATGTTCCAAACATCATTGCTGAGTGTGATGCTCAGGGTGTTGAAGTTGTACGCATGTCTGACGCAGAGCTCGCAAAGTTTAAGGAGATTACTGCTGAGGTGTACAATAAGTACCAGGACTTCTTCGCAAACAACCTTGTAAAGAAGATTCAAAACTCATAAGTTTTCTTTTGAGAACCCCACTTTTTCTCAAAGAGATCTTATACAAAAAATACCTCGCTTACGCGAGGTATTTTTTTTGTGTGCTAGATGCACGCAATTACCAGCGGCGGTCTCCTTGTGGAGCACGTGCTGGACGGTCAGCTCGCTCGCGAGCTTCAGAGACGTTGAGCGCGCGGCCATCAAGCTCAACTCCGTTGAGCTTCTCGACTGCTGCTGCTGCCTCCTCTGCTGTTGCAAACTCCACGAAGCCGAAGCCACGTGAACGACCAGTCTCTCGCTCCATTACTACAGATGCAGAAACTACGTTTCCACACTGTGCAAAGTGAGTCTTGAGGCCATCGTCGTTTGTCTTATACGCGAGGTTGCCTATGAACAATTTTGTCGCCATAGATGCAATATCAATTTATTAACTTCCAGAATTACATTCGACAGCGACTCACGAGGAGCAACGCACATGTACCTTGGACATCGCTATAGTATCAGTTACACCACAGAAAAGCAAAAGCGCTAGATTCTCACGTTTGCAGAGTCAACACGGCGGAGTTGGCGCGAAAGAAGGAATTCACGAGCAAGCTCCTGACCTCGCTTGTAAAGCATTTGGTGATGTGCTGCATTTGTTGACATCTGATACCCTGGCAAGTCGTTTGCGATAAAGTGCAAGTATGGATGTGCTGCCTTCATGCGCTCGACGTCGATATTACTAAAGTCTGATTTTGCTGTCTTCCGTGCCTCCCGTAAACCAAAAAATGGAAACATGACCGCAGCGATCGAAAGCTTGTTGACGAGATTCTTAAACTTCCCTCCTACCCATTTTGGATTATTTAAAACACAGATGATTTCTTTATCGGGATGACGCTCTATCATGCGCATGATACGCCGTTCATCGTCTATCGTTCCCCCATCAACATACAGATTGCCATGGATACGCTCAGCATGAGGATACGCTGGATGCCCTCCACCTGTTGCTCTGAGCGACGGGACAATATCTTTTTCAGACTCAATTTTTAGATAGTCGTGATGCGATGTGTTGAGGTTGTAGGCAATCATGTAGAGCTCGATTCCAGAACGCACCATCGCATCGTAATTCCATTTACGCTTTGTGAGAACAATTCGTTCGATATAGTCGATATCAAACACCGGCAACAACTCAAAGCTTGTGCGGAAAATTGCGTTACTCAAGGACTTTAGTACATAGCTCGGAAGTCTGCTCCAGCGAATATACTTATCTTCATTTAAATCTTCCCAATACAGCCCTGCACCAAGCTCTTCCTGACCAGATACAAAGTAGACGGCAGTGAGTGCACCAGCTGAGTTACCATACACACTATGTACATACGGCTTCAGTCCTGCATCTTCAAAGACTTTTGAAAACCCTGCACTGAAGACACCTGACATTGCGCCGGCACTAAAGTAGATAACGAGCGGCCGATCACTATTACTCAATGACGTGTTTGTGGTGATGTCCATATTTCAAATCATAGTATGCGTATCGCTTTTTGAGAGCCGCTTCATCTCCATACTGTGCAAAAGACTTTTCATGCTCAGTCGGGACATACCCTCGCGCTTCATAGTGCGCAATATTGCAAAAATATGATTCGGTCCTGCCTGCGATTGTAGAGGCATAATGGAGCCATCCATTCATATAACCACAGTACATGCAGCCGATTTTCTCATACCATGTGAGATATGGAAGTTTTTCACGATCAATAATACGAATATAGTGTGCTCGCTTTACAAGGGGAATCCCATAGATACGGAACGCAATGTGGTGATACACCTCCATGACGAGGTCTGCAAGAAGAACTGGAAATAAGCAAAGCCAGATAAGAGGTGCGGCAACAATATATCTTAGAAAAAAATTGTTTGTGCCTTTATGTTTATTAAGTAATCCCATGAAAGAATAGTAGCATGAGATCTGCGCAACTAAGCTACTGTATGGTAGTATGCCGCCCATGGTTGCTACATTATTTTTATTTGTTCTTGGTTTTTATGTGCTTATTAAGGGGGCAAACGCTCTGGTAGAAGGCGCTTCAGCACTTGCGTATCGCTATGGTGTACCTGCGATTGTCGTTGGATTAACGATTGTGGCATTTGGCACATCTACTCCTGAGTTGGTAGTAAATCTTCTTGCGAGCTGGCAAGGTAACACCGATATAGCTATTGGAAATATTTTAGGGAGTAACATCGGCAACATATTATTAATACTTGGTATCACCGCTATTATCTACCCAGTAACTGCTCAGCGAAACACCGTACTCAAGGAGATACCCTTTAGTTTACTCGCAGCACTTGTCGTTGCATTTATGGCAAACGATGTATTTTTTGACGGTGCTGCAGCAAACGCTTTGACACGAATCGATGGATTCATACTGCTATCATTCTTTGCAGTATTTATGTACTACATCGTTGCCATCATGAAGTCAGATACACAGGCTGAACCTGAGGAGAAAATTGTCATGAGCAGCGGTAAGATTGCACTTTCAATCGGGCTTGGACTTGCAGCGCTTGTTGTCGGCGGCAAGTGGGTTGTCGATGGCGCAGTTGCACTCGCTACCCTCTTTGGCATGAGCCAGTCTGTAATCGGTTTAACGGTAGTAGCTATCGGTACCTCACTTCCCGAACTTGCCACATCTATTGTTGCTGCGCTGAAGAAAGAGAGCGACATCGCTATCGGAAACGTTGTTGGTTCAAATATTTTCAACATTTTCTGGATTCTTGGTGTGAGCGCAGTCAATGCTCCACTCTCCTTTGCACCAGCAATGATCTTGGACATCTTTATGACGATAGCGGCAAGCCTACTCCTTTTTGTGGCGATGTATATCGGCAAACGTCATGTACTTGAAAAATGGCAGGGTGCCCTTCTTGTCATCATTTATGCAGCGTATCTCGTTGCGCTTATCGTCCGAGCTTAGCTTCCCTCATAGACGAATAGTACGCAGCGATAATTATCACGAGTCCGACACCAGCAACAACAATCTCTGAAACTTCTGTAAGTAGTGACAGAACCATTGATGCGGCGAGCCCGAAAATCGCCCAGTGTGCTCCATGCTCGAGATACTTTATCTGTGATAAAGTTCCTTCGCGAACAAGAAAGACAGTGATTGAACGCACGAAGTATGCACCGATGCACAGACCAACAGCTATTACGGCTAGGTTTGTCGTAATCGCAAATGCAGCAATAACACCATCAAGAGAGAACGCGGTATCGAGCACTTCAAGATAGAGAAACCCTGCGAGTCCTGAATGAGCAACACTTTTCACGTTTGAGCTTAATATATGTGTGATTGCCTCCATAAATATGAAAAGCACCACACCAATAATGCCGGCACCGAGGATAAGCCCACGCTCTTCTGGAATAAAGAATGAGACTATGAAAAGCAAGAGGAGCACCAGACCTATCTCAAACGCTTCAATATTCCCCCATGTACTGAGTCGTTTCTCAATACTCTCAATCCAGTGCACCTCTTTTTTCTCATCAAAGAAGTAGCGCAATGCAACCATGAATAGGAACGCGGCACCGAATGCAGAAATAGTATGATGCGATTCGTGGAGCAAATGGCCATATTCTTTCGGGTCAAAAAACGCAAGTTGTGTTACAACCCAAGGTGAAAGCCCTGCCACGACTGCAACAATGATAATCGGAAGTACGAGGCGCGTCCCCACTACGGCAACGATAATACCCCATGTCAGAAAGCGACGCTGCCATTTCGGCGACATGTCCTTTAAAATCTTTGCATTCACAACTGCATTATCGAACGAAAGCGTTACTTCGAGGAGTGCCAAAAGTGCGGCAGTAAAGAAGAGCCCGACACCATACCCAAACAGGATAACGAGTAGCGCACCTACCGAAAGGAGTGCTGAGTAAAAGAAAAACCCGCCAGGGAGTATATGTTTAAGCATGGCGGCTATTGTAACTCATGTTGCACGAGAACACACGCTGCTACCGCTGCTGTCTCAGCCCGGAGTACGGTCGGTCCAAGCGAAACAAACGCCGCATTGTGTGATTGCAGCAGTGCTCGTTCATCATCATTCCACCCACCTTCTGGTCCTATGCACAGATATATTGCATCACTTGCATCAAGCTGAGGAACATCAGGAAGCGGTCCCCCGCCCATATCACAGGCAATAACGCAGGCATCACCCACTTCAGCAAGCATGTCAGCCAGTGTCACAGACGTACCGAGCTCAGGCACATCACCTCGCCCACACTGCTCTGCTGCCTCTTGCATGATGCGCACACCTCGTTCATGAGGAACAACCCCACGCTCACTACGCGCCGCAATCAGAGGGACTACAGCAGATACCCCTACTTCAGTACATTTTTCAAGCGCCCACTCAAATCGCTCTTTACGAATGGTGGAAAGACAGACAACAATGCGTTGTTTAGGTATCCAGACCAGCTGTTCTTCAAGAACTTTTACAGTGACAAATCGCTTTTCAGTTTCAACAACTTCTGTAAGCCACTGCTTACCGCCACCAACAACAAGTGCAATGCACTCGCCTTTCGCTATGCGAAGCACTCGAGTGATTTGATGCACCAAATCTTCAGCTTGAATGACAGAGGTTGTACCCACAATATCATCTGCAATAAAAAAGCGGTGGATTTTCATACAGAAACCATACCGTTATCTTTCTATGAATACAAACCCAACCTGTGTGCACCTTGACTCCATGAGTCACTCCCTATAGAGTATATACAGATACAGCCATTGATAGCGATCTCTCGCAAGGAAACTTGTACGAGAGACTGGGTCGCTATCGCGCTTCACGCGCATGGTAGTAGTTGCATCAGTGACTATTCGGGAGCTCCCGTAACAGAGATAACGAGTGTCGATTTTCGGAGCTCGTGAGAACAAATAAGGTGGTACCGCGGTGAAAATCGCCCTTATAAAATGAACATTTGTCATTTTATAAGGGCGATTTTTAATTCCATCATATGAACCCACCACGCATCACACTCGGCAAAAAGCCACAGTACCGAAAGGTTGCTGACGATATCGACTTCTTTGAGCTCTTCAAGAAAATCGAGCGTCGCTTTGACACGAGTTTTATTTTTGAGTCTCTCGGTGAGGAAGGTCGTTTTGCACGCTACTCCATCATCGGCTTTGATCCAAAGCACATCATCATAGGCAATAACGCTGATTTCTCAATCGATGGAGCTACATACGCAGTCGCAAATGCATACGATGCGCTGCACGAAGTCATGCCTGAGCAAACAATCGCACGAAACTATAGCGGCGGACTTGTGGGATATCTCGGATATGAGGCAACACAATATTTCGAGCCAACAGTGCCGGTAAAAACCCACCCTGACTTCCCTACTTTTATCTTTGGCGCATATGACGATGGCCTCGTCTATGACAAAACAACAAACGAGCTCTTTTACTTTTGCTACGAACGTGACCGCGAAGTACTCGTACGCGAAGCACTTGCAGATACATATGCGCCCGCACCACTTTCAGTTACGTTTCAAGGCGATGAACTGACGGCAGATGAGCACGCACAGATTGTCGAACGGGTAAAAGAACATATTCGTGCAGGAAATACATTTCAGTGCGAAGTCGGATTGAAATCACACTACACTATCAAGGGTGACACGCTCCGTATCTACGAACGATTGCGAGAAGTGAACCCTTCTCCGTTTATGTATTATCTCTCTTTTGGCGCACGTAAAATCATCGGTGCATCCCCTGAACTGCTCTTTTCACTCCGCGATGGTGAGATGACGACAAAACCACTCGCGGGGACAACGCGACGCGGAAAAGATGAAGCTGAGGACCAGCAGCTAGCACGTGCACTCATGAATGACCCGAAAGAGCGCGCAGAACATGTGATGCTTGTTGACCTGCACCGCAATGACATCGGTCGTGTCGCGCAGTTTGGCACCGTGCGCGTGCGTGACCTTATGAAAGTTGTACGCTTTTCGCATGTGCAACACCTCTCAAGTGAAGTGTCTGGCATCATCAAGCCGACAGAAGATGCCTTCTCTGCACTTGCGAGTAACTTCACCATGGGAACTATATGCGGTACACCGAAAGTCGAAACGTTAAAAATTATTGAAGCAAATGAAAAAGAGGCGCGCGGACCATACGGTGGCGGTGTTGGACAATTTGGATTTAATGGTGACTGCACCTTTGCGCTTGCACTCCGCTCAGTATTCATCAATGAATCACGTGCATACGCGCAAACATGCAGCGGTATCGTGTATGACTCAGAACCAGCGCACGAGTACGAGGAAATAGTTCGCAAACTTGCAGCGATGAAAAAAACATTAACGGAACCATTTAATTAATCATATGAAACTACTTATCATCGACAACTACGATTCATTCACCTACAACCTCTACCAGTACTTTGGTGAAATCTTTCTTGCGAAAAGTATCGCCGGTACCATAGATGTCATCCGGAACACGGACATCACACTCGACGAAATACGCGAGCGCGGCTATAGCGGTGTGGTGCTCTCTCCTGGTCCCGGTGACCCGAGTGAC
>JACCDR011020283.1_pt1 | contig 11192 bp, 10 predicted proteins | sample 7446431 | NCBI WGS metagenome assembly JACCDR01 (sample SAMN15323443, study PRJNA562643) | freshwater metagenome | isolation source: river surface water | place: USA:Blue River Watershed | collected 2017-08-17 | reverse complement strand
GGCTGTTTTCGCCCAGAATGTGGTCCATCACCTCCACCGCGTCGTGCTGCACGATGCGAATGTTGCAAATGCTTTCTTCGCCGCAACGCTTGAGCAGCGCTCCCACACCAGGCGCGTGAACCTCGCAACACAAAAAGTTGTCATCAGGGCGCGTGTGCGCAATCTTGGCCGTGGCATCGCCCATACCAAAACCAATTTCCAAAATCAGTGGGGCAGCGCGACCAAAGGCTGCTGCCGCATCCAAACGCTCAGGTGTGTAGGGCACCAAAAACTGCGGGCCAAACTGCTCAAACGCCCGCACTTGGCCCGACCCCATGCGGCCTGCGCGCAGCACATAGGTTTTGATGACGCGCATGAAGGGTGCGTCGGTTTTTTGAGTGTCAGAGGTGGTGGGCGTGTCAGCGGTCATGGTGGCAAGTCTTTGAATAACCCGTGATTATCGTGGGACTAAAGGATGCCAAATTTCGGTGAATTTATAGGATCTCAAATCACTAATAATCATTGGTTATGGCTATCAAAAAATCTGACCTGTATTCCTCCCTTTGGGCCTCTTGCGACGCATTGCGCGGGGGCATGGATGCCAGCCAGTACAAGGACTACGTCCTGTTCATGCTGTTCATCAAATACGTGAGCGACAAATACGCAAACAGCGACGACTTTGCCCCTGCGGTGGTCATCCCCAAGGGGGCCAGCTTCAAGGACATGGTCGCCCTCAAAGGCAAGAGCGACATTGGCGACAAGATCAACACCCAAATTATCCAGCCGCTCATTGACGCCAACAGCAAACTGGCCCGCAGCGACTTTCCAGACTTCAACGACCCCAACAAACTGGGCGAGGGCAAGGAAATGGTTGAGCGGCTGGGCAACCTGATCGCCATCTTCCAAAAGCCTGAGCTGGACTTTTCGCAAAACCGCGCCGACCATGACGACATATTGGGCGATGCGTATGAATTCCTCATGCGCCACTTCGCGCAAGACTCAGGCAAAAGCAAAGGCCAGTTCTACACCCCCAGCGAGGTCAGCCGCATCTTGGCCAAAGTTCTAGGCGTTGGCCCCGACAACACCACCGCCAAAACCACCGCGTATGACCCCACCTGCGGGTCTGGATCGCTGCTGCTCAAAGTGGCTGCTGAAGCGGGCAAGCCAATCACCCTTGAAGGCCAAGAAAAAGATGTGACCACAGCGGGCCTGGCCCGCATGAACATGATCTTGCACGACTTCCCCACGGCCAACGTGCTGAGCGGCAACACGCTCACCGCACCCAAGTTCAAAGACGGCGAACAGCTGCGCACCTACGACTACGTGGTCGCGAATCCGCCCTTTAGTGATAAAGAGTGGAGCACCGCCTCACCTTGGGCGACAGCGGCCAGCAAGACCCCTACCAGCGCTTTGGCTGGGGCGTGCCGCCACCCAAGCAGGGCGATTACGCCTACCTCATGCACATCATCCGCAGCATGAACAGCACCGGCAAAGCCGCCTGCATCTTGCCGCACGGCGTGTTGTTCAGGGGCAATGCCGAGGCGGTGATCCGCGAGAAGCTGGTCAAGTCCGGCATCTTGAAAGGCATCATTGGCCTGCCTGCCAACCTGTTTTATGGCACGGGCATTCCGGCCTGCGTGCTGGTGCTGGACAAGCAAAACGCCAACGCACGCAAGGGCGTGATGATGATCGACGCCAGCAAAGGCTTCATCAAAGACGGCAACAAAAACAAACTGCGCGAGCAAGACATCCACAAAATTGTGGATGCGTTTGACAAGCTCGAAGACGTGGCAGGCTTTGCCCGCATGGTGCCACTGGATGAAATAGCCAGCGACAAAAACGCCTACAACCTCAACCTGCCGCGCTACATCGACAGCACCGAGGCTGAAGACATTCAAGACCTGCAAGCCCACATGAGCGGCGGCATTCCCAACCGCGACCTAGACGCACTGGCCGCCTATTGGAAGGTCATGCCCGGCTTGCGCAGCATGCTGTTCAAACCCCTGCGCGAAGGCTATGCCCAGCTGCAGCAACCCATGAACGAGGTGAAGGCCGCCGTGCTGGCCCACCCCGAGTTTGTGGCCTTCAACGCCAAAGCTACCCAAACCTTTGCCGACTGGCAAACCCGCAACCTGCCCGCGCTGCAAGGCATTCAGCCCGGCGACAAACCCAAAGCCCTGGTAGCCCAACTGGCCGAAGACCTGCTGGCCACCTTCAAACCCGTGCCCCTGCTGGACGCCTATGACGTGTACCAACACCTCATGGACTATTGGGCCGAGGTCATGCAAGACGACGTGTACCTGCTGGTGCAAGACGGCTGGGCCGCAGGCAGCCAGCTGCGCGAAGTGGTGCAGGTGAAAAACAAAGACAACAAACTGGTGTGGCCCGAAGCGCACGACTTTGTGGTCAACAAACGCCGCTACAAAAGCGACCTGATTCCCCGCGCCTTGCTCATTGCCCGCTACTACGCCGCCGAACAAGCCGCGCTGGACGCTAAGCAAGCTGAGCTGGACGCCGTGAGCGCCCAACTGGCCGAGCTGGAAGAGGAACACGGCAGCGACGATGGTTTGTTTTTTGAGGCGAGAGACGAAAAGGGCACGCTGACCAAAAGCAGTGTGAGCCAACGCCTTGAGCTGGCTGAAGAAGGCGGCATTGATGTGGCAGAGCCCGGAGAAATTCCCTTGCTGCGGCAATGGCTCAAACTCAGCGACGAAGAAGCCACCCTCAAGAAAACCGTGAAGACGCTGGACGCCGCGCTGGAGCAAAAAGCCTACAGCCGCTACGCTACGCTGACCGAAGCAGAAACCCAACAACTGGTGGTGCAAGACAAATGGCTGGCCACACTTCAAGCCAGCCTGCAAGCCGAGCTGGACCGCGTGAGCCAAACCCTGACCCGCCGCATCCGCGAGCTGGCCGAGCGCTACGCCATACCACTGCCAGCGTTGGCCGACGAGGTGGAGGCCCTGTCGGCCAAGGTGGGCGAGCACCTTAAGCGGATGGGGGTGGTATGGAAGTGAGAGATGGCTATAAGCAAACCAACATTGGACTGATTCCTGAATGCTGGCAGGTAAAACCACTGCGTAATGTTTTGTCGAAAGGTCGTCTGGGCGGTAATTACCCGAATGAGTTGACTGCGTCAGATTTTCCACTGATGAAGATGGGTAATTTAGGGCGTGGTGGTTTTGATGTTTCGAAGATTGAATACATCCGATCAGGAGTAGTTCCGGAAGAACAGCATCGTCTCGCTTATGGTGATGTGATTTTCAATACGAGAAATACTCTAGACCTTGTGGGCAAAATTGGAATCTGGCGCAATGAACTTCCAGTTGCTTACTACAACTCAAATTTGATGCGTTTTGAGTTTGATAGTTATGAAATTTCTTCGCCTGAATATGCGAATTACGCGCTGAATACGGCGAGCTCGATTTCGCGACTTCGAGCGCTGGCTACTGGAACAACGAGTGTCGCTGCAATTTATACGCGCGATTTAATGGAGCTGGAAGTCATTGTGCCAACAATGGCTGAACAAACTGCCATTGCCACGGCCCTTTCGGATGTCGATGCCCTGATCGCCGGACTGGAAAAACTGATCGCCAAAAAGCGCGACCTCAAACAAGCCACCATGCAACAACTCCTCACCGGCCAAACCCGCTTGCCGGGGTTCAGTGGGGAGTGGGCAATCAAGCCCTTGGGCCAGGTAACCCAAATTCAAAAAGGCCAATTGATAACAACCGAGACGATTGTTTCAGGTGATGTGCCGGTGATTGCAGGGGGGAAAAAGCCTGCGTATTTTCACAACAAACCAAATCGAATCGGTAAGACCATCACAGTAAGTGCATCTGGAGCCAGTGCGGGTTACGTTGCTTTTCATCGCTCACCAATCTTTGCATCAGACTGCTCGACGATTTCAGAATCCAAGACCTATTGCATCGAATTTGTGTTTTATTCAATGCAGCTCAAGCAAGAGGAAATTTATAACGCTCAAACTGGTGGGGCTCAGCCTCACATTCAGCCAAAAGACCTGGCACCCTTGATGGTTTCATTTTCAACAGACGTGCGAGAACAGGAGGCAATCGCTTTGGTGCTTTGCGACATGGACGATGAACTGATCTATCTCGAATCGCGCTTGTCCAAAACTCGCGAACTTAAGCAAGGGATGATGCAAGAGTTGTTGACAGGGAAAACGAGGCTGATATGACCAATATTGCATTTAGGTTGTTGCTTACGTTCAATGCAACATCACTTTTGCTGATTGTGTTTTTTGCCCAAAACAAAATGGATCTGGGGCACTTCTTTCCTGGCTGTGAATGGTTAGCTGAAGTTCCAAAGCTAATTTCTTATTTGACTTATCTTTCGGTGCCTGTGTTTTTGACAGGGGTAAGCATTTGGCTGAGCTCTTATCTAGGATCAGACGAATTCAAAAAAGGTGATGTTCAATCGGTTGAGCATGCGAACAATAGTTTTTTGCCTAGCTACCTAGGATACTTTTTTGTGGCAATTGGCGTGAGCGATTGGACGACTTTATGGTTTGTTTACGTTGTGCTTTTTGTTTTTACATTCTTATCACAAGCCTTGTATTTCAACCCGCTATTCTTGTTGTTTGGCTATGAGTTTTACAACATCAAAACTAGGAGTGGAGTGGCTGTGTTTTTGATTAGTCGCCATCGATATCGCAGACCAGATGATGTATCAATAAAGGAAGCAAATAGAATTAACAATTACACATTTATTGAGAAGAGTTAAACATGAATAATGTTTTTGCTAGGGTCAAGGGCGATCGTAAAAAACCCTTTGTCAAGGTGCTTTCAAACCACACACTTTTTGAAACGGTGAATGTGGACGTCACTTTTTGTGTTCCTTATGTACCCGATCACAACTTAGATGAAGATGCTTGGTTTAAGGTGGAAGAGTTCAGTCAAAAAGTTTTTTGCATTGATCTTCTCAAAAATGCTTTTGATTCCAAAGAGTATGTAGATTTAAAAAAAGATCAGTTTCAAAAAATTTCGTATCTCTTCTCTGTTCAGGGTGATGACTTTTACTTTCAGAAGGTAAGCCCCTCTGTCTTTATTTCTAAAAAGATCATTGCCTTCGGCGAGATAGTCAAGATCGAAGAAAGCGCAGGACGCATGGTGATTAACAGTTTGCCCGATGCAGTGTATTTAAAGGCGGAAGACACGCTGATATTCAGAAGCCTAGCGACTGTATCTAGCATTTTTAAAGGAATTGACGAGCTCTACAGAGAAGCTACGAACGAGGATGTAGGTAGTTTTTTAGACCAGTCGTTCATCGCTTTAAATGCGGGCTATGGAATTCAATCAGTCTCCAAACCAAATCGTAAGCGCATCGCTTTGGCAATGGAAACATTGGACTCCATGTCTGAGGTTGACCGTCAGAATATGCTGACATATATCAATGGTTACTGCAAAGATAAGTTGAATTTAGATCCAGCGACTAGCAAATTTACAGTCTCGAAAGACGATGAACTGAAGCTTTTGCTTTACGGTGTTGAGCAACGTTTTTACACCACGCCATTCGGTAAAGAAAAACGAATAGCGAATTCTGTGATGACGATCAAATAATGGTATTTCTCATCTACAAACATGTGCACCTCAAGCATCAAAGGGTCTCTGGTGACCGAATCTGATCTCTTGCAAGCCTTGGCCAACAGCGGCGGGGGTACGGTGTTTTTGGGTGTGGCCGATGGCGGCAGCATTGCCGGGCTTGATGCGCTGGATGTGCGGCGGTTGAACCTGCTCGTCAGCAATGCGGCCAGTCAGCAGGCGGGCAGGGCATATGTCGCTCGTGGAAATGGCAATGTCAACGGGCCAGTTTGATATGGGAAAACCTGTTCTTTTTTTGAAGCCGTTGCAGTTTTTCTTCCAGCTGCAAAACAGATTGCCCAGTTTCCAAAGCGGTCGAACTGGCCACAGCACGCAGCAGTGCCCGTTGATTGACGGGTTTGCGTATCGGCGTAGAAGGTTTTTTCATGATCAACACTATTTTGTAGCACGGCACCATTCTCTAAAATTTGAAATGATTCAACGACTACATGCAAAATGATTCTCAGCAGCGCACACAAGGACAAACCATGAAGCCCAAAAATCAATTTTCCGAAAAGGCCCTGGAGTCTCTGGAGACCCGCATTCCACAAATGGCGCAGGCAGCTTTTTCGCAGGCACATTTAAAAGCGCTGACGCTCAGCGGCAAGGTGCTGCAGGTGTTAAACGGGCGCTTGGTGGAGCTCAGCGCTGAGGGCTCGGTGCGGGTGATCAAGTCGGTCGAGCCATCGTTTCGGGTGCAGGCAGGCGTCAAGCGCGCTCGCAAGGTCACCCGTTCATGAGTGGAAGCCAACCAAGATTGCGTGTGTTTGCTGGTCCCAACGGATCCGGCAAGAGCACGCTCAAAGAGGTGTTGCCAGAGAGCTTGTTGGGCATTTATGTCAACGCCGATGAAATTGAAAAACTCATACGAGCCGATGGCTATCTCTCTCTGATGGAGTTTTCGATCGAGGCAACGGCAGCGGAGTTGAGCGATTTTTTGGCGAACTCCACATTGCTGCAGTCTCAGGGCTTGCAGGCCGATGCCCGCCGTATGGTGCTGCAAGAAGGCCGAGTGATGTTTCAGGATTTGTCTGTCAATTCATACCATGCGTCGGTATTGGCAGACTTTATTCGCCACAAGCTGTTGAGTGATGGAACTTCGTTCACTTTCGAGACAGTGATGTCATCGCAAGACAAGGTGGATTTTTTGTGCAAGGCGCAGAAGTCAGGTTTTCGCACCTATTTGTATTTTGTGGCGACGGAAGATCCCGAAATCAATGTGTCACGCGTGCAGCACCGTGTGTCGACGGGTGGGCACCCTGTGCCGAAAGACAAAATCATCAGCCGTTATCACCGCTCCCTGGCCTTGCTCAGTCAGGCCGTTGCATGTACAGACCGAGCCTACGTGTTTGATAACTCAGGCGAAGACAAGGTGTGGCTGACCGAGGTGACGGACGGCAGCGAATTGGAAATGAAAACCGATGTGGCACCGCATTGGTTCAAGGCAGCCTTGTGGGATGCCTTTGAAGGCGACGATGTTGCCTGACAAACAAGGGATTTCAGCGTGAGCACAGCATTGCGCCCCGAGCGGGTGACACAAAACCGCGTGGTTAAGCGCATCACTCGCCCCGTTGCAGAGGGCGGTTTGGGCTACATGTATTTGGGCGAGTGGAGCGGGCGCGATGGCAACCGCTGCATTGAGTTGGATTTGCTGCGGGCCAATTTGCAGCAGCGCGGTTATTCGGCGGCGCACATTGCGCAGGCGCTGCAAAAGCTGCAGGCCGCCGCCGATGTGACGGGCATTACCCTGTACCAAGCCAACCTGCGCACCTACCAACTGTTGCGCTACGGTGTGCCTGTGCAAGTGGCCGCAGGGGCTGCACACGAAACGGTGCACCTGATTGACTGGGCCAAGCCCGATGCCAACGACTTTGGCCTGGCTGAAGAGGTCACGCTGAAAAATTCATACGTGGGCGGGCACGAGCGCCGCCCCGACATCGTGCTGTATATCAACGGCATCGCCGTGGTGGTGCTAGAGCTCAAGCGTGGTTCGGTTGAGGTGGCAGAGGGTATTCGCCAGCTCATCACCAACCAAGAGGCCATCTTTAATCAAAGCTTTTTTAGCACGGTGCAGCTGACCTTGGCAGGTAACGACTCGCAGGGCTTGCGTTATGGCACGGCGGGTACGCCCGAGAAGTTTTATGTGGAGTGGAAACACCACCACGCAGGTGAGGTGGTGGCAGGCAGCTTGCTGGACGAACCACTGGCACAGCTGTGCGACAAGACACGCTTGCTGGACCTGATGCGCAACTTTGTGGTGTTTGATGCAGGCCAAAAGAAAGTGCCGCGCTTGCACCAATACGAAGGTGTGAAGGCCGCGCAAGAGCGCATTAAAAAGCGTGAGGGCGGTGTCATTTGGCACACGCAAGGCAGCGGCAAAAGCATTTTGATGGTGCTGATTGCCAAATGGTTGCTAGAGCACGACCCCGATGCCCGCGTGTTAGTGGTGACCGATCGTGACGAGCTGGACAAACAAATCGAAGGCGTGATGAAGAACGCTGGGGTGATTGGCGCTGATTCGCCATCGCCACGCATTACCAGCCGCCGCGAGCTGGTGGACAAGCTGGCTCAGCCTGCGCCACGTTTGTTGTGCGCTTTGATTCACAAGTTTGATGCCGCCGATCTCAAAGGCGACCCACCACCTGTGAATGGCCGCTTTTATGTGTTTGTAGACGAATGCCATCGCACCCAAGGCGGCGACATGAACAAGCAGATGAAGCGCTGGCTGTCGCAAGCTGTGTTCATCGGTTTTACAGGCACGCCGCTGCTGCGCAAAGACAAGCAAACCACACGCGATGTGTTTGGTACCTACATCCACACCTACAAGTTTCACCAAGCGGTGGAAGACAAAGTGGTGCTGGACCTGAAATACGAAGCCCGCACCGTGCCCCAGCAGCTGACCAACAAAAAGGCGGTGGACGATTGGTTTGAAACCAAGACCCGTGGGCTGAACAATTACAAAAAGTCAGAGTTACGCCGTCACTGGGCGACCATGGAAAGCCTGATGAGCGCGGGCGAGCGCAAGGGGCGCATCGTGGCCGACATCATTCACGATTTTGGCGTGAAGCCCCGCTTAGACAACAACCGAGGCACGGCCATTTTGGTGGCGGCGAGCATCTACGATGCTTGCCACTATTTGCGCTTATTCCGAAACACGCCGTTTGGCGCGTACTGCGGCATCGTGACGTCTTACGAGCCCAACCACAACAGCATTTCGCGTGAGCCACCCAACAGCGACGAGCGCTACAAGTTCGACACCTACACCCAGCATGTGCTGGCCAAAGGGCAAACGACCAAGCAGTACGAAGACGAGATGAAGCGCCGCTTCATCGAAGAGCCAGCCAACTTGAAGCTGCTGATTGTGGTGAGTAAGCTGCTCACGGGCTTTGATGCGCCTAGCTGCACCTACATTTATCTGGACAACGAACTGCGGGACCACAACCTGTTTCAGGCCATTTGCCGCACCAACCGTTTGGATGGTGAAGACAAAGACTACGGCCACATCGTGGACTACAAAGAGCTGTTCCAGAACGTGCAAAACGCGATTGCGGTCTACACGTCTGATGAGCTCGATATTGACGACACCGATGGCGACGATGGCAATGTGATCGTGAAAGACTGGCTCAAAGAGGGCAAGCAAAAACTGGACGCCGCACGCGAAGCGCTGAGCTATTTGTGTGCGCCCGTATCTGCACCCAAGCAGATTGAGCAGTTCATTCACTATTTCTGTGGCGGTGCCAGCGACCCCGAGGTGCTGACCAACACCGAGCCGCTGCGCATCACGTTTTACAAGTCGGTGTCCACCTTTGTGCGTGCGTATGCCGATTTGGCGCAAAACTTGTCCGAAGCGGGCTATTCGTCAGTTGATGCACAGGCCTTGCAAATGGAGGCGAATTTTTATGTCGAAGTGCGTGAGGCTATCAAAATGCACTCGGGCGAAGAATTTGATATCAAGCCTTACGAGGCCGATATGCGTCACTTGATCAACACCTACATTCAAGCTGATTCGGCCCACATGTTGGGTGATCTCGAAACTTTGTCGTTGACCGACTTGATCATCAAAACCGGTATTCATGATGCAATTGCGCAAAAGCTCAATGCGAAGAAAAACATGTCTCGCAAGTCGATTGCTGAGGGCATCATCAACAACGTGCGCAAAACGATCATTCGAGATCGACTGACTGACCCGCGTTTTTACGATGAGATGTCGAAGCTGTTGGACGATTTGATCAAGCAAAAGCGCGACGACACTGAGGCTTATGAAGAGTTCTTGCGCAACGCCGAGGTGTTGGTGAAGAAGCTGGTTCAAGGCCACCCTGACGCTGGCGTACCGAAGGCGCTGAAAGGCAATCGTGAAGCTATAACCCTCTACAACAACTTGATGGGTATCGTGGCCTCTGAGGTAGAGGGGCAAGCAATGGCTGAAACCAAAACCGCTTACGGTGATGAGCATTTGCAGTTAGCTTTGAAGTTGGACAAAGCCATCAAAGCTGAGGCGCCCGCTGGCTGGAAAGGTGACGAGGTTAAAGAGCGCGTGGTGCAAAACCTGATTCACAAAGCACTTGGCAAAAGCCGTGAAGCCACGTTGGCGGTGTTTGAGCTGGTTAAGAACCAACCAGGTTACTGATGAGTAGCGTGATTGAGTTGGGTGACCTCACGATTTCGATGGCGTTTAAAGCCATCAAGAATGTGCACCTGACGGTATTGCCGCCAGAGGGCAAAGTCACGCTGGTGGCTCCGCTAGGCACACGCCCCGAAGTGGCGCGTGCTTACGCTATTACCAAGCTGCAGTGGATAAGGCAACAGCAAGCGATGCTCAATGCCCAAGCACGCGAAACCCCACGTCAATTCATCGAACGTGAGACGCACCATGTCTGGGGTCGCCGCTATTTGATGACAGTGGTTGAAGCGAATGTAAAGCCGCATGTCAAGCTAGATCACAAGCGTATGACCCTCACTGTCAGGCCTGGACATGATTCGACAAAACGGTTAAAGGTGATGCATGAATGGCACAAGTCGCTGCTGCATGCATTGGTGCCTAAGCTGATTGCTAAGTGGGAGCCTAGGCTCGGCGTGAAGGTGTCAGGCTACTTTTTGCAGCGTATGAAAACCAAGTGGGGCAGCTGCAACCACCAAGCGGGCAATATTCGCCTCAACACTGAGCTGGTGAAAAAGCCCAAGGAATTGGTGGAATACGTGGTGGTCCATGAGATGGCCCATTTGCTAGAGCCCACACACAGCGAACGGTTTGTTGCGTTGCTTGATCAGCATTGGCCACATTGGCGCGAATGTCGCGCTGAGTTAAACGCTTTACCGTTGGGGTTTGAAGGCTGGCGGGAGTGAGACCTGCGTCCATTGATGCAGTGCATCTTCAATAGAAGTGGTGCAACGAGCTAGTCCCAAAGCTTGCGCCGCAAGGTTTAAAGTTTGTAGCGGATCACTCAAATCCAACGCCTCAGCCCCGTTTTGTTTGCTGAGTTTTTCTCCGTTCTCGCCCAGCACCAGCGGCGTGTGCATGTAGCTCGGTGTGGGCAAGCCCAATGCGTGTTGCAACACGATTTGTCGTGCAGTGTTGTCGGTCAAGTCTTCACCGCGCACGATGTGGGTGATGCC
>JACCDR010684947.1_pt1 | contig 11192 bp, 10 predicted proteins | sample 7446431 | NCBI WGS metagenome assembly JACCDR01 (sample SAMN15323443, study PRJNA562643) | freshwater metagenome | isolation source: river surface water | place: USA:Blue River Watershed | collected 2017-08-17 | reverse complement strand
GTGGTGGACGCGAAACGCACCTTTGAGCTAAATCAGCTCAGTCCTGGCCAGCTCAATCAGGGCCTCTACCTCGGCGTTTGTAAACGCTTCTTTGCGGCTCTCAATCAGTTTCTGAAGAGACGACTTACCGCTCTTTGCTGAAGGCGAGCAGAGAGATACCTCTTGTTTGATGAAGGCCACCCCAGGCACAGCTTTACCGCCCCCAAAGCGAACTGTCGGGATTTCAGGGCCTTCGATACACCATGTCAGGTGCACGGCCTCTACGCCCAATACAGAGCGAATGCCAGGTCGACCGTCTATGCCATTCACAGCCCCTAGGGCTTTGGCCAAAGGGAACACTTCGTTGCCGATGAACCAGCTCTTTTGCTTCTTGCCGTCTTTGCCCTTGAATTCTCGCTGAGCAATCACAGCTCGACGAGATCGGCCTTTCGAGTCGATGATGAAGATGCCGTAGCGGCAGATCAACAGATGATCGATGTTGCCTGTCCAGCCTTTGATGCGGACATCGTGGAAGACCTTGGCGGTCTCCTTGCGGCGGTTCATTGAGGCCACAATGCGGTCAAGGAGAGCACCTACTCTCTTCTCTACGCCTGCCCCATATCGCCAGCGCCGTGAATCCTCAGTTTCTACAGGGCCACGTGTCCAGCAATACACAGCAATGATTGCACACGCAACCACGAATATCACCCAGCCAAGAGTTTGGTTCGGCGTGGTACCTGCTATCAGCGAACAAGGAGCGAAGATGCACAAGGCCAGAAAGGGACGGAAGCGCAGCCGAGAAGAACCCTTCTCTAGCTGCTCTGCCATTTGAATGGCCGACTCACCGGCCTTGTGCTCTTCGGTAATCAATTAGACCAGTCCAACAGTCCGAACTCGCGAATGCTGAACTTCAGTGGCATTCGTTACTCGACGGTAAGCAGCCTTCAGGTTCTCCTGCTCTGCACGAGTTGAAGTGCTCCGCAGGCCGACCCTGTGTTGCTGGCGAAGAAGAGCGAGATCGATGACCCCATTTGCGTTCGGAGACAGAGCCCCCAATTGCTTGTCCTTCTTGGCCGCTGCGTCGGCAATGACCTGGAAAGCTGACTCCAGGCTTTGGTCAATGGTGCCTTGAGTGGCCTTACGGTTATTGGTTGACTTGTTCATTGTCTTCCCCCTTGATTTTGGTTTGTGCTTCAATCATTCGCAGCATCAGATCGGCCCATTTACCGGCAGCCTTAGCCATTGGGAAAGTGTCTGTTTTCTCCCACCTCATAATGGTGGCTTTATCGACACCTACCAAGGTGGCAACTTCCTGAAAAGTCAGACCGGATCCTTCGCGGGCATTTTTGGCTGCTTCGGGTTTAGTTGCCCGAGTCACTAAAAACTTAGCGAGAGATCGCCCCTCTTTTGCTGTAAGCGATTGATCTTCCATGTCGAGATGCATACTAGCATCTCGCACTCAAGCGTGCAACTGATCTCGCGCCAGACCTTGCACCTAGGAGTCGACGTGGATCGCGGTCCTGGATTCGAGAATGAGGGCCAAGAAGGACAGTGCCAAAGTCACGCCCAGCATCTGGCGATCCGTGACCCAACCCAATAACCAAGCAGGGAAGGTGAGCAGGAACCCTGCCCAGCTGCCTAGGTAGATAACCCAGGAGCTGAGCTTGCGGCGGGCTTGTTTGTCACGCTTGGTGGTCTTACGAAAGAATCGAGATCCCACCTGGACCAACCAAGAACGAGGCGACGATAAGCAGCGTGCCCATCAGAATCTGTCCAGCGAATAGCCTGAAGAGTCCGCTGAAGAACAAGACGATCGCCACGATGGTGAGCAGGATGGTCCATAGGTCGTAGACAACGGCGGCGATCATGCGTCCAGCAATTCATCGTCAGCAGACTTGTTGGATACGCCATAGACACCCAAAGCACCGAGGCCGGCGATCACAAGTTGAAGCAATTCTGGAGTCGATACGCCATCCGAGATGAACGACACCAGCAGAGTCAGGACCGCCATCAGGACGGCAATCACGCTCTTGGTGTAGCGGGCATACGGGACGTTAGGGGCCGTGAAGACGGCGCAAGCCGATACCCCAGCAATGGCGACATTGACCCACTCGTCGTGGGTTATCGCTCCATCAGTAGAGGCAGCCACGACGGCAGACAGAATCGTCGCCAGGACTGCTGCGTAGAACTTTCGGTACGGGTTGATGATATCAATCATGTGTTTTTTACTCCTGGAGTTGGGAGATCCAATTTGTCTTGAGAGGGACGACTTCGATGGGCGAAATAGACAACCAACGTGACCACAGTGGCCAGTACGGCTATGCCCGATAGTCCGAGAGATATCCAGCGGTCAGCGTCGATGCCGTGTTGGGCGGTGTCCTTGCCGTAGGTGCCATAGATCCAGATGTCCCGCGCCCCTCTGGCCAGTAAGGCCAGGAGCGGTAGGCGCTGGCTCAGAGCGAGCCACCAAAGTCTTTTTGGGGGTGACATGAGCAACAAGAAGGCTCCAGAGCAGCCCACTGTCAAACACCCGAATACGACCATTATCACGCTATAAGTACTCACGCGTTACCCCCATCCCTATACATTTCTTCTATTCGCTCGGCAAAGCCGTTGGTGTGTCTGATATCTCGGAGTGACGCCGCGATGCGCTCGGCTTCTCGACGGTTCTTTTTGACCTGATGGCTGCCTGCCCTGGCGGCCGCTAAAGCCAGCTGAGCTTCAGCCACTCCCGTGTCCTTTTTGCGTCTCCAAAATGCCCACTTCATGAGGATTTCTTCCTCTCGGTGTGCCGCTGAATTTGCTCCAAAACGTAGACGGTGGTCTTGCCTTGCTCTACAAGAGCTGAGACCGCCTTGTCTTGCTCGACCTTGTTTGCATGTTCGGTATCGTGCGCCTGACGCCAATAGTCAGACTCTTGTTTCTTCTCGTCGTACGTCCAGCCAGGAACGAGCTTGCGAGTCAGAACCAAAAGTATGAGCGCTCCCCACCCACCCATCTTCAAGAGATCGGCCAGAAATGGCCCGAAGGGATCGTTGGCGACTTCGGCTAACACTCACGGCTCAGATCGGGAATTGGTAAGCGTCGACATCGAAAGGAGCGTCGGTCGGCTCGCGGCCGATTAAGCGGTAGGAGATCGGGTTCTCTGCGGTTTGGACGAGTCCCATGATGTAGCGTCCGCCCCCATGCCATTCAATGTGACCGTTGTAGCCCCCGAGGAAAGGGGCCTCTCCGTAGGCGTAGACTGCTCCGTCGCGAGTCGTGATCCAGTAGCCGATCGTTCGGCCTGATACCACACACGGGGTTAGGTCTACGGCAGGGGCGGCCAGATGCTCTCGAACAGCTGAGCCGAAAAATGGCGCGACCCCGTCTCCCGATGTACGGCCGTCATTCGAGTAGGACCCCACTCCTCCATCGTCCATCTTGAGCAACCAATATCCCCCCGTGGGGCATGCAACTCGTTTGTATCCTGTGGCCATGTCTTCCCCCTCGGGTAAGAAAGCTGTTTCGATCACTGTCGATGGGCGGACAAGAGCCAGAGTCGTTCGCTGATTGACTAGATCGATAAAGTGTTGAATAGGGAATCGAGGGCCCGGATCCCAGTGGTTCGACATCTTCCAGGCTTGACTCACTTCGTAGTGAGTCGTGATGCCTCGGTCGCCAGCCTTGAGCTGACGAGCGGTCACAAACCGAGCTGGAATGTCGTACTGCTGGCACCACTCTCTGACGATTGGAGCTGCGATGCGAAACATGGCGGCAACGTCTGCGTCCGACCATCTTCCCTCGGCCCACTCGGAGTATCCAGCTAATTCGGCGTGAAGGCCACGAGTGTTCATGCCTGGTGCGGCATAAGCGATGTCTTTGTCTTCTACATATCGAATTGGTTCCGCACAATCGATTCCCACATGGGCCGATGCCTTGTTCGAGGCAGGTAGGCGCGAGAAGAAGGTGCCCACGGATCTCGCTGTGGTCCCCTTCAAAGGGGCCTGCATGGCGTGAATGACGATGCAGTTGGGGTTGCGTTCTTTGCTGGTTTTGCCGTACCAACGGGCTTGGATCTTGATCATGGGCGGTACGGCTTCATCTCGCCGGTCAGAGCCAACAAAGCAATCAGCTCAAGGTTCTGACCGAAGTAGTTCTTTTCGGTGGCATCCTTGAGCCAGAGGATGCAGTCTCTAGCCCAAACTGCTGCACTGGCATCAGCCACTCCAGCAAGACCAAATCCAGAAATGTAGGCCTTGTTGATGTACGTAGCGGGGTTGTTCCCGCTTAGATCCCGCTCAGCTCGCGCATTCGCGGGGACTTGGTTAGCCCGATTCCTCTCGGAATTGGCCAATTTGGCGAGGTTGTTGCCAGCAGTGCTGTTGTTGTTCCAGAGGTAATCCGCCCCAACTCTCCATGGCATACGGATAGCGTTGTATCCGTAGTTGTATGCATACCCCAGTGTCGTGCTATCACGCTTGGACTGGTCAGGCACGTACCCAGAAGGGTAGTTGTTGTAGAAATACGTGATGGCTTTGGGGTAATTGACATTGATGATGTTCGTCCATCGACTGTCGCTGGTGTGAAATTGGAATTCCCGGTACCACGCTGGGGCAAAGTAGTCCGGCATGTAGCGATCAAGATTGATATCCCATTGGTCACCATTCAGCATGATGTTGTCTCCAATGGAGTGACCAACGGGGGAAAATTCGTGGTCGCGGATTTTGTTGATCAAGGTCGTTGCGTCTGCGCCATAATTGATGGAGCCAGCGCTACCAACAAATCGGTGCATTAACACTAGGGCTATGGCTACGTCCTCGTCGCCATCCGTGGCCCCGCCTGTCCCCTGGACCGAACCGTCTGGGTAGATAAGCCAGTTCATGAGGCCGTTGGCATCTCGGTAGAACTTGTAATAGGTCCACAGGCCATCGAAGATCGCCTTAGCGCCTGAATCGTAAATCGGACTGTTTGGTCGCGATGCGTACGCCAAAATAAACATGGCGTACCCAATGCCTTCAGAGAATGTGAGGTTCAAAGGCCTTGGCTGTCCGGAAGGTGTGTATCCGGCCGAGCCCTGATCGGGCACTTTCACACGCCAAGCGCCAGCAGGCATTCCTCCCGGCATACCTGACTGGGTAAGAAGATCGGCCTTCCAAGTCGCATACTTGGACTTGAAGATGTCGATGGTCTGTTGAAGCGTGATGCCCGACGGCTGCGTCCCGTAGCTGTACCAACTTGGTGTGGTACCGCCAGGAGTAGGCGTGACTGGCGTGCCCACAGTTCCAGTCTGAGTCGATCCCACGCCGGGAGTCGGCGTGCGTTGAAGCATGCCTGCATTGCCGCCATCGGGATGCCAAGATTGGGGATTCCCATTGGCTTCGTCAGCGCGACCGTCAACGAAGAGGTACTCAACCCAAAGCTGGCCTGGAGGCGGGCCACCGTGAGGTCCATAACCACCACCTGGGTCGTTTCCATCGGATTCGCCAGGACGCTTGATCCAAAGAGCGCCGTGTGCTCGGGGATCGCCTGACACGATGGTCCCGCCGTACTGAGGCAACCGACCGAACCGGGTTTGCAGAGGATTCTGCCAGTCTCCACCATCGGGCGGTGGGGTCTTTCCATTTCGTCCCGTATCCCAGACATAACCAAAGGGGGCAGGAATATTGAGCTGAGCGAGCAGGCCTTGTGACCAAGGCACAACGTCAGCGTCGTTGCGGAAGTTGCTTACATTGGAGCAAAAACCGTGGCACTTCTCTACTCCGGCTGCTCTCAAACCAGGGATAAGTTCAGTGGGATCGGGCTTCCAGGCGGCGTGAGCGGCATCAAGATAAACGCGAATATTCGGAAACTGAGCACGAATCTTGGTTACAAGCTCGTTTATCAGGGCCATTCGGGCATTGAAATCGGCCTGTGTTTTTTCGCCCCGCTTTACAGCGTCGACCATCTGAGCGATCGAGTCAGGCTCAATAATTACGATTCCCGGTCGCTGGCCAAACTTGGCTAGCACGGCATTTGACCAAGCGCGATATTCACTTGCACCAACGCTGCCGCCAGCGCTTGCCCCACCCATGTCACGGCCCGGAATGCCGTACATGGCAATCATGAACCATGCATCCTGGGCCGCGCAGACGTTGATGTAGGCCTGGACAGCAGTCCCGTCAGCGTCCCACTCAGGACCCGTCCACATGCACTGAGGTATCCCCGCCAACCACTGGAAGCGATTCTTCTTAGTTCCCGCAGGAAGAGATGTGGCGTAGGTTTGCACCAAGCTTCCTGTGTCAACAGCGAGCTTGACGGCACCTGCCGGAAGCGGCGTTGTTGGGTTGTTTGTCCCCGTCCCTGGGTCGGTTGGGGTGGAGTCCCCCCCGGTCGTGGGAGGAACGTATTTGCCGGCGATGCCGGGCACCGTCACGACGTCTACCCACATTCCGGCATCCAACGCCTCGGCGAAAATCATCCAAGCATTGGAGTAGTAGGCGCTTGATTGTGAAGTCCCGCTGGGGTTGCCGTTGAAGTATTTGCCGTAAGAGTTCTCCGAGAGATCCCCTAGGCCCCAAGTTTCCTTTATGTCATTGGCGATTGCATCGTTTGGGTCTTCGGCGACAAGTGCAAAGTAGCCAGCGTAGGCAAACTGAAGCTTCTTGGTTGAATTGAGCGCGGCTCCATTGCTTTGCTGCACCGACGTTACGAACTTGGTGCTTCCAGCCCACTGCTGCTGCGCCCAAGTCTGGAAGTTTCCAGTGAGCAGCTGACGCGCTCTTGTCTCGTTGTAGAGCTTGTAGTCCATGTAGCATCGAATGGGGGCTGGAACTGCGTTGTAGCTGTAATTACGACTCCGCGTGATTGTCCAACCATTCGAACCATTGGTTAGTTCTTCGGCATCATGACTTGTGGTGTTGTAAGAGACATAGTCAGACCAAAGCCCGGCACTTGTTGGCACACCGCCGGTTGCGTTTGTGTTTTTGGTCCAGAGGTCGTAGGCACCGTTAATCGCAGCATCCCACGTGGTATCGGTTGTGAACGATTTGAGAACGCGATATGCGATGGGGTTAATGGCCCCAGGACGTACTTCGAAAACGGTGCCGTGATGGGCGTTACCGTTAGTTTGCTGCTGCTGCCCATTGCTTGTTTGGTACTTACGGTTCTCATCCGTGTTGAGCGTATACGCCTTGAGATCAGCTGCCAGATTGTTCAGGTCTTGGTAGTCGCGTTGGCGGTTCCACAATTGACAAGCACGAGCAAGAGCGATCGCCCTGTCGTACTCAGCCGCGCTATCCCAATCCCAGGCGTCTACTCCGGTCGGAGCCCCTGTGACCCCCTGGCCGAGCGTGTACCACTGCGCCCACAAATTCTTACCACGGGTAAGAGAAGAATTGAGCGAACGGGCCATGTTGTACTTACCCCATGCCCGCACTAGATCGAACTTGGCTTGGTCCTGCGCCAAGACCGCCATGAGCATCGCGTATGACTGACCTTCGCTGGTGCAGTGTCCCGTGTCTTCATCCCGCGGAATAACACGTCCTTCCGAGTCGACAAACTCGGCAAAGAACTGATCGATCGCATCGTTTACATTGGCCTTGCGGTCGATGTCGGTCGGCTCGTTCGGAATTTGGGGATCTGTTGGGGTCCCGCCAGAGTGCTCTCCGTCTTCAATGTTCACCCAGCTAGAGGCATCCCTGACCCAGATGCCGTCCGTCTTGGTGATGAGCACATCATTCTGAGACGAATCAGCAATAGATGGCTTTGTCTCTTGTACCCAAATGCGGCGCCCATTGGGCATAATCGCGTACTTCGCTGCTGCATGAGGATCGTTTGTATCGGCTTTATGATCCAGTTGGTTCTGCAGGGTCATGAAGTCGCTAGGCGCCGTTGCCTTAGCGCCTCCGGTGATCTTGTGAGACCCCATAGCCAAATCATCAATAGGAGGTGCAAGTTCATCGATCGGAACTGCTCTTACTGCATCATCCCAATCACTGATGAAAGTATGAGGTTTGGATGTCGGCAGCGTTCCGCCCCCAGAACTTCCGGAGGCTGCATAACGCGAGTCACCTTCCGTTTGGGTCAGGTACTGAGGAAACGGGTCGGTGTGAGTAAGAAGAAAATCCAACTCGCTATTGCTGAGCGGATACGCCTCCGGATCGGTGACGATGATGTCAACAAAGTTGACGGCGCTGCTAGACGGAGGAACCGTGCCCCATGCTTCGTAACGCTTTCCTCCAGCGCTACGTGGGTACTTGCGACTGAACTTGTATGCCGTGCCAGCCGGATTAATGCTGGTGGTTGGGATAAGGTCTACCGACCACACTCCATCAGCACCGGTTTTAACTGAAACGGGTGCCACAACCGTGCCATTGTCCGTAGACGCTGCATTCGAAGTCGTGGTGATCGTAACAATTACGCCCTCAATAGGGTCGCCATCGCCCGAAAGTTCTGTGTTTTGGACAACAGTCAAAACGCCATCCTTGGCTTACATCAGACCATCCGTGGTCTTTGAAATCACTTTACTAGTCAAATACGACTAGAGCAATTCATATTCGATATCGAAAGTATCCGGAAAACCAGGCGAAGACAATGTCAAGGCAGAAAGATCGTGTTTTCTCATCACGACGCTGCCCACCGTATTGTCGACTACGCCTATCGCCTGGCTATTCGGCACAGTCAGGCAATAACCGTCAGCGGTCTGGACCATTGCCTCTCCCTTGACTCTTTCGTACTTAGCTGGGAATGGCAGGGTGAGGACATAGTCGATCCCAGCGCCACCTGTCATGTTGACTTGCTGACGCACCGAGACTTTGCATGTAGAACCGATTATTTGGTATCTGGCGCGGTTTCCGCCGTTCGCCAAAATGGCGGTGATGGCCCATCCCACCGTCCCCGAAGTCGAAGATGGTCGTATGCTGACCGTATAGTCGAACCATTGCTCCGAGCCCTTGGGAGCGGCCCAGACTCTCTCGTCAGTTATGTTTCCGGATACTGGGATTGAATTGAATGGAGATGGGACCACAATTCGGGCAAGGGGAATTTCCCATACCCCTCCAGTAACCTGAGTAAGAGCAGGAGCAGATGCCGTGCCGGTCTTGGCTTCCACCGTGACTTTCTTTGCCGCAGTGTCGAGACGCAAAACGATCCGGTCGGTTCTCTGCTGTCCCGTGGTGTTCACAGCTAGAGGCACCACTTTGGTGGAATTCAATCGGTAAATGCGTCCTTGGATGTGTGCCCCACCAACAGTCACTTTGACCTGTCGGCCGTCGTTATCGCTGAATACCTTCAGTCCCAGAGTGGTTGGACCGCCTACGGGCACGCGAGGCCCAAGGATTCCGTCGCTCAGCGCTTGGACCCACTCCGCAGACCAGTCGGCCTGATACATTGCAGCCCCGCCGTCGAACGGAGAAGAAGTCTCCTGATCGGCCATAGTTTATCCTTCCGTGGATTATTGATTGGACAGCTGGGCCATCCTGGCGCTTAGCTGCTTTTGACTAATTATGATATCGAGAACGTCTGATCTTTTTGCCTCGGGTGAGCCAATCAACGGTTCTATTTTTGACAACCCAGAATTATCGGGTCCCCAAGTCTCTTTGATTTCTCTTACAACGTCAACGATTTTGACACCATCGATCTCGACCGTCACCCGATCGCCTAGATCCCAGTTACGTCGGTATTTACGCGCTTCGGATTCGTCAGCAGTAAACGACAGAGCGGTTTTGGCCTGACCACTGATCAATTCATCCCCTGCCTGGTCGAAAAGAGTCACCAAGCCCCCAGCGTCTCTCCTGTCTCTTAGTTCGCCCTCTCGGCGACCCCAGACAGAGACCGAACCTTCATCCAGGGCCTCCACGAAGGTTCTATCAGTTGCCTCCCCTTGTCCCCCGACAAGCGCTACGTTGTTTACTGGACCGGTGAACTCGTAACTGAGTTTGGTGATAGTCCCAGTCTTTTTTGAGAAAACCATAGTCGCGGCGTTATCTCGCGGCTCTTGGACATCAAAAACCAAAGTGCGTCCTACTTGGGTAATGCCGTACCCGAGGTCCCCTCCGGCAGCGGCAACCTCTTGGAGTCTTGTGTTCATCAAAGGAAATCTGACCTTTTCCGTAACCGCGAAGCCTCGCTGACGGTCGTCTGCTATTTGGAACAAGTCCAATCCTCTACCCGATCGCGCTGCAGTTCCTAGATTGTTCCGCACCAAGGTCTTCATGACTGTTTCGGCAGGGCCTTGCAGCTCCATGTAGGCGGCATCATCAAATGTGAGTTGCTGAGCCAAGGTAGCGCTCAAGTTTTCGTCCTCTGCTACCCCTGCCTGCTTGGCGCGATTTACGATCAGAGAGTAATCGTTGATATCTTGCTGAACCTGAGCATCGGCTCGAATCAAAGCGTCGCGTGCGGCCAACACAGGCCCTTGATCGCCAGTTCGTGATGCCTCTTCTGTAGCGGCATTCAAAGCAGCAACGGCCTGTACTCGTAACTCAGTGTCGTATTCCAGGATCTGCTTTCCGGCAATCAGCTGCGCCTGTACTGCCAATGCATACCGGTTTGCTCCAGGTATGATCTGAGAAGCATTCAGTGCTTCGGGAACGCACGGCTCGCACCGACGACGAGCAAGCCAAACGGAATCGTCGGCTCCAGCAAAAGTTAAAACGTCTGTGCCTCCGTCCACTTCGCGCTTGAAGTAGTCGACCGTTCCTGTGATCTGATTCACGCCATCGACTTGGACTATGATCCCGTTTCCTGGGACCAAGAGTTTATCGCTCACAGGATTTTTTGGAGAGATAGCTATGTTCCAAGAACCGACTCCAGCCCACACCCTATCAATCACGAGCGATTGGAAGTCGTCCACTTCTGCCACTCGTCTGAGTTGGGCATCGCGAACGTAGACACGTAGACCCGCAGATTGTCTAACTTGTCTCGGGTTGACATCCGGGAACTCATCAGTCGGATCCGAACCTGAATACGGTGGCTGTGTCCCGGTCTGTTCGCCTTGATTGTTGGTTCCCCCGTTTCCTGATGTCCCATCTGTGGACCCGTCACCAGGATTCGCAGACCCATCGGGGTTACCATTTCCTCCGCTGCCACCTGTACCGGTCGACCCACCATCTCCAGGATTCGTTGGCCCGCTCGACGTACGACGCCAGACGCGGACCCAATCCACCTCCATGGTGGCAGGGAACTGAGTGTTCGTATCGGGTGACCCGGGCCAATCTCCACCAACTGCCAAGTTGAGGAGTACGTACATCTCG
>JACCDR010210785.1_pt1 | contig 11192 bp, 7 predicted proteins | sample 7446431 | NCBI WGS metagenome assembly JACCDR01 (sample SAMN15323443, study PRJNA562643) | freshwater metagenome | isolation source: river surface water | place: USA:Blue River Watershed | collected 2017-08-17 | reverse complement strand
GTATCCTATTTTGCATCGCTATCAAGCCTTTCCAAGATACCATCTCCCACTTTTTATGTCACCATAATAGTTAGTAAGGGATTTGAACCCTAGCTCAAAGCTTCTTTTTTTTGTTTCGTAAAGAACTTTACGCTTTTCAGCATTTGCCACCCTTTCGAGTGGTTTATCGTATCCGAGATTAACCGTTTGCAAGAAGGTGTCTCGGATTTGATTCTATGTTTTTTAGGCAGGCAAGGGTTAGTCATATATTTGCCCTGTGGCTTTCAGACCTTGCGAGTGTTGTGTCTATGTGACAACTTGGCCTCCATATTATTGCTACCTAAATATCGTTACGGGAGTAGTTGCTACTAAGATTCTGCTTCCATACTTCGCCTCGACTGTCCCTGAATACTCTCCATCTTATGCGTAATTAGTGCTTACCTCAAACAGCGTTGGTTCGCACGAGTTTTGACCTCCAGCTAATACTACTTACAGAATCCCACTACCCCCTCTTTCTGTGTTCCTTATTCAATGTACTTTATTCGATTTTCACCGACTTGCGGCACCACACCCGATGCCTAAAAGAACAATATTGACCGTCTCGTGGTTCTACGCCCTTGATTGTATTATCGGTAAAATCCAAACGGTGGTCAAGAGGTAATTGACACCGAAAATCATACAACCCTTACCGTTAGGCCCTACTATTGGATGGTAGGCTATATATGGCCGACTACCTCTATTTCTTCTTAACCGGAGCCCCAACGCTTTGGCTATATCTCCAGATCAATTTATTGCCTTTCTTTACTGATACCGAAACTTGCTCTACTGCATTTTCGATATTTGAATCAGTATAATCGCTTTTTATCCTATTTGCTACAGAATACCTATCGTAAGGTATTCCATTTGGCTGGACTATCTTTTTGTCCATCAAATATTTTGCGATCATTTGATTCGAGAGACTAAATCCACTTTGTTTTAATTTCTCTATTTTCTCTTTCAATATTTTATTTCTCTCTGTCATTGCGATACAAACTTACAGTTGTAATTGTGTAATTCCAAGTTTTTTTGTATATATTTTAAAACAATTATCGTAACTATATGAAAATAAGTCTTTTAATATCCAAAACTTTTTCTTTATTTTTGCTTTGACTAAACAATTTAAGACGTGGCAATAAGTATTTCGCTGTTACATAATGACATAGATAGTCAAATAAAGAAGCATAATTCAGCATTCGTTGGGCCAAAGGAAAAGGATTTTGCAATAAACAAGGCTCAGTATGATGTTCTTGGTGATATTATTGCTGAATATGAGTCTGGTCAAAAAAGAAGTTCGGCGGATCAGGAATTATTAAAGTTGCATTCTTTTAGTGGCTCTGCCGAGGAAAGAGCTTTACCTAGTGACGTGTATAAATTATCATCAGTATTCTTGGCCGATGTGGAAGGTGATATTTTGGACGACAAGCACTTCAATGACAGATTAAATTCGGTTATATTACCTCCAAGTACATCCAGGCCAATCGCTACAGTATTTAATGATGGAGCTGCTAAAATAAGAATACTTCCTGCTGCCGGTACTCATAAGATCAAATATTGGAAAGTACCCGTTACTGCTCTATTTAATTACACGGCAACAGATGGCGTGATTACTTATAACCCGACTGGAAGTGTCGATGTCGGTTTCCCGATGTCGGAGTACACTCGAATACTGAATAGAACTTTGTTTTACCTTGGCATTCCGGCTGTAAACGCTGATGTCGCTAACCTTGAGAAAAACGCATGACCACGAGAAAGAAGATAAGGGAACAAATTCAGTTACTCTACAATCAATTTGTAGACAAAAATGGCTTCGACGATGAGATAGATGTTAGGTTGATTGATATTCATGTAGAGCAGTCTATTAATCGGCTTTTAAAGGTACAAATTCAAAGTAATATCAAAGCTGGTAATGTAGAAATACCGACTTGCAATATCATTGAATACACTTTAACCCCTACATTAAACGCCGTAACTCTGCCGGTCTATCCAATTAATCTACCAATGGATATGGGTGTATGGAAAGTAAGTTTAGCCTCAAACGGAGTGGCTATGATACCCATAAACTCATCAATGGCTAATATTTATGGTGGAACTAATGCTTCATATCTTGAGGGCCAAACTGGATATACTGTAAAAGGCAATAAAGTTAGGTTTACAACTAATGTATCGACATCTGTTCTGGTAGAATTACTGGTTTCTGACTTTACCACTACTGGAGAGACTGACCCATTGCCAGTTAGCCCAGATATAGAGGCTGATGTAATTACAGATGTACTTGATAGAATTTCTCAGGGCAGATTCTCGCAAACAGAATTAAACGTAAAACAGAATGCAAACTAGGACTTTAGATAAAATAGTAAGAGATAAATTACTGGAAATAGGGTATCCGATACACTACTATTTACCAATACTTCATCACGCACAAAGCTGCCTTGATAGCCTTTCTCACAACCATAACTTTGGCGGCAACGTTAAAGAAGCGAAATTTACGCCTACTACTTATGGGAGAGTTATTCTATCAGGAGAGGTTATTGATGTTGTTGGTGTTTTTGGAATAGTTGGTGGCGAACGAAAAGAATTTAAGTTAAATCAAGAGTTGACGATAGTTCAAAAGGTAGATGGCTCCACGTTACTACCTTGGCTTGAGGATGATAGTACAATACCAGAATACCGAAATTCTGGATCATCCGGAGTCCTGGAACAAGTTAGTGCTCAGGAATTGCCGACGATATATTATCCAAGCTCACAAGTTGACTACGAATATAACGTGGATTTGGCTCAGTCTCAACTAGTATTAGGCCCAAGAGTAGACTTAACTGAAGTTTATATCAGGTACCTATCAAATGGAGTTTCCGGAACTGCGGCAAATATGGTTCACCCCTATGCGGTAGACGCTATCCATGCCTATATTGACTGGAAACTATCTGAATCTGAAAGAAGAGCCCAGAGTGAAACTATGCGAAAGAAGTCGGAATTTCATAATCAACAAAGGATATTGAGGGCCAAGATGAATCCTCTTACTTTAGCACAGATGTACAGTATTTTAATTACAGATTAATGGCACAAATAAATCTTATCCCTACGGGCAAGTTAGACCGAGATTCAGACTTAAATGCTTTGAAAGAAGGAAACTATTCTGATGCCAGGAATATTATTGTAGGAACTGGCAAAAACGGAGGCAAAGACACCATTAAGATCATGGAGTCGATAAAAGTCTTGCCGATAACACAGACATCTGGAACGCTTAAAGCTGTGTTATTGTCTAGTGATAATACTATTTTTGCTTTATATAGAACAGACTCGACAAACGCCTCCATCTATAAAATACCAACTACTCTTGATAGCAAAACACTTGTAGTAACCTACGCTCATGCTATAAGTTCGGACTTCGTGCCAGATCTTAAGATGATTGGGAATATACTAGTGTGGAACTACCATAATGTAGGATCTCTATTGTATTGGGATACTACCAGAACTAATGGCAGTACTGTACTGGCGGCAGATTTACTTCACGCAAAATCGGCTCCAATAAATGTTTTGGGTATTACGAAAACCGTGACAAGCGGTGCTGGTGCAGACTTTTTAGAGCTTAATGACTTTCAATTTGCGGCCAGATACAAATACGACACTGGAGAATATTCAGTATTGGGTAATTTTTCTCAAATGTTTAAGGGAGAAAAAGATACCGCAAGTTATTCTATCGCATTTACTTTAAGCGGCAAACCGACCTATTCTGAGGATATAGAAGTTTATATGCGTAGGAGCGAGGTCGGTGCTTGGGTTAGGATATACACTGCCAATGTAACATCCGGTTCCGTGGCGACTATCACATGGAAAGGAGATTTCTATGAGACTTTAGCCTCGGCAGAATCAGATGTGCCATTTAGTGCTGTGCCAGTAAACGTAAAGAATATCGAGATTGCAGCAGACAGTATTGTAGTAGGTGATTTTGAGGATGACTACACCAATGACGCTACCGGAACTTTAGCTATTACTGTAAACAATGGTTATGCCCTACCAACCGGAGGAACGATTAAAAATTACTTTGGTACTGATACTACTGACGCTGGTATAAAAAGTACAGAGAATGGCACCTATTACAAACCGTTAGCCAACAATTCGCCATACACTGTTGCCGTAGCATTTATGGACTCTGCTATGAAAACCAGAGGTTATGAATATTTAAAAACTTTCAATACCGGATCTTTTGCCGTACCGTTCAATCCTACGTTCAGTATCGCACAGACCGGTAACGCTCGACCATCTTGGGCCAAATGGATGCAATTGGTATTGACTAAGAACCTCGCAAAAGGTAAGATATTTGAAGGTTTTGCGAATACTTTATATTTTGAGTTAGAACTTGAAGAGACTGACCCTGCTACTAGTGCCGTTACCAAAGTTACAAGGAATAAACTATCTGTAACAGATGCTGATGCGTCTAATATAAAGTACTGCATACTAGACGTTTCAGGAATGTTTAAAGCAGGGCTGATTTACGGCTACAACCCAGGAGATAAAATAACCATGAACTGCCCTGACGGCACAGTAGCCACCACAGATGGAGACGGCTCGCAAACAGGGACGTATAGGAAACTAGATTTAGAGGTAAAAAATAGCACTGGAGATAAAATTTACTTAGAGTGGACTGGAGGTTCGTGTCTAAATGACGCTATTCCAGATGCTACAAAATTATTCTTTGAAATTTACTCTCCAAGACAGCAGTCGGAAGAGGACAAGACCTTTGCGTATGCAGTTGGGCCTCCGATTGACATATCTGCTGGCATTCCAAGCACTATCACCGATTATACGATTGGCGATATGGTATTTAAGAAGTTCGAAATGAATACTTATACAGACCAGCTACTGTACAAAGGTTTCACTAGATCGGTGCCAGCGATAATATTATCAAACGCAACGACAGTATTTAAGTCAAATAAATCTTCTGGTGATGTAAATACTATTGTTAATACAGTGATAAGTTCAGGGACTACACCTTTGACCAACAAAAAAGCTGTAGTGTTTACAGTTATGGGTAGCCCAAATCATGACGAAGCTACGATAGTCCAAGGTTTACCACAGGTTAAGGGATTTTACGACTCTAGGTGCAATATAACAGTAGCTTACGATTATACCATAACTAGAGTAATAGGGTCGAATCCAGATGGAGGTACAGCAAGGTTTATCGCCAGGATTTATTTAAGTAAAGTCCCTTACGATCCAGTTTTGAATATTTATGGTCCAGAAGTACTGATATCTGGTAAAAGAGAGATTTATAATGGAGAATCATTTAGTGCAACACTGAATGAAACCGCTAATATAGTTGGTAGTGTTGATTTTGATTTTATAAATACAAATCCATTGGCTAATAATCAGATAGCGTCTTTAGCGTCTGGTGATAGGCTTAAGGTTTATATAGAGACTTACGTTGGCTGTTCTGATAACGTCATGGCTGGAGTTTCATTAACTGTAAAAGAAAAATCAGGAGTAACAGAAAGTTGTACAACTACAATGGTAGGAGAAAGAGTTGCTCCGGTAATATCTTATTCAAGCAGAAATAGCGTATCAATGTCGGCAAGTAAGGTGCCATTTGTAGTAAGAGCTATGAATCACAACAACTCTCCACAATGGAGTACTGGTGGGGGAAAGGTATTTACTAAGGCTCAAGATAAATTTACACCGAGAAGGACAAATGCTGTGAGGCATAGTGGTAATATGGTTTATGGTACTGCAGTAAACAATATTTCGATGTTCTCTGTACTTGATACCACTGAGGTTCCACAAGAAAATGGGCCAATAATGAGCCTGCAAAGAGCTTCAAGACTTCAGGGTGAAGGAGATATGTTACTTGCAATTTGCAAGAACGAGACATCTTATATGCTACTAGGAGAAGTAAACTCAGCACAATCTGACAATAGCGGCTTCTCGTCGCTTTCTGGTGGCTTCTTTGGCACAGTGAGAAACCTAGGAGAAAAAACTGGCATTGAAGATAGAGGTTCTGTTTACAACCACAACGGAACTATCTACTGGTGGGATAATTTCAGGAATATTGTAGTGCAGTTCACAAAGAAAGGTACAGATATTATTTCAAACAATGGAATGAAGTCCGATTTTGCAAATAAGACTGGATTGGCAAAGTTCGCTTTTGATCCGTACTACAAGATGTTATTTGTGAAAGTTGGCAGTGCTTTGACTTGTGGATATTCAGAGGAGGACGGGGAATGGAAGTCTGATTTTAATACAGACTATGATACCGCTATACATTATGGTGAGAGAACCATTTATTTTAAGGATGGTTATTTATATCGAAGCATGGAAAACGCATCGGGTAATAAAGTCGGAGAGTATATGGGTGTGGCTTATCCGGCATACATCAAGATGACGGCAAATACTGTGACACCAATAATGCCGCTTAGTGTATCGATTAATCACAATATGAATGTGATTGATTACGCTAATACCAATTATGTGAAATCAGGCTTAATGGATATAAATATCACCAATGAGAATGGACAAGAGACGGACATCAAAGAAGTTAACTTCTTATTGGAGGATAACAAACTCTATGCTCACGTTTTGAGGGATATAAATAGCGTTGGTGGGATAGTCGGTGGTAGGCAAATCAGAGGCGGTATAAATAATTTTAAGTTAAACTTAAAGGACAATACCCAAGAAAATCGTATTTTTGGACTAATATTAACGTTCGATAAAGTAAGTGGACATAAATAATTAATAAAATGGCAGGAGCACAAGCAATAATGCAAGCCGCCGGAGTAGTCGGCAATACACTCGGAGCCTTTGGAGACTTAGCAGGAGCTTTTATTCAAAGGAAAGCGGCCAAAGAAAATGCAAAGTTAGGAGAAAGAGCTGCAGCACAGCAAAAACTTGACTTTCAGCAGACGTATAGTGATTTGTCTGGATTGCTAGCTGGACAAGCTACATACAAAGGTGACATTAGCCAGTACAAAAGAGCTGAGTCTGAGGCACAACGCCAGCAGATGATGGCCCAGAATGTACCGACTAGCGACCAATTATACCGAGAGCAAGCGGCACGTTCTTCTGCTAATACATTTGCTAGGGGTGTTAGAGGAGCTAAGTCTGGTACCGATTTGATGTCTTTGGCTGGATTGGTAGGTGGTCAAGAAAATCAGCAAATGCAGAATATTAACTTGGATACGGCCAATCGTATGCAAACTAATCAGCAACAAGCAAATCAAAATACATACAGTTCCATAATTAATACTGCTGTAGCCACAGCCAGAGAAAGAGGATTAGAGTTTGAGTCTATCTTGAATAAGTCTAACGCTGCTATTGGTTTGACTCGTGAGAAAGGCTTAGGTGAGATGGATATGAATTGGAACTTATCCCAAGCGAATATGGCAAACAGAGGTGCAATAGCTAATTCAAACGCTGCTATTGCTAGTGGTGTTGGAGGTATTTTTAAAGCCATGGGAGGCGGTATAGCTCAGCAGAATATGCAGAACCAGCAGATGAATTTATTGAGGAAACAAATGGAAACTCCAAGTTTCTTTAATAAAGACAATATGGCTCCATCTTGGGGTGTAACGCAGCCTTTCACTATGCCAACTTTTATGGATTTATCTAAATTTCAAGGTCAGCAAACTAAGTATCCAACAGGATTTAATCCAGATGGAACTTTAAAATATTAATAAACAATGGCACAAGTTAGACCATACGTGTACGACCCATCGCAGCAAATCAGAAAAGATTTGTCTAACGCTGCTATGACGGTAGAGCAAGGCTTTCAGAATGTAATAGATCGAAAGAAGCAGGAATATAGTTTAGTGAGGAATCAGTTCGATAATATTGAAGCACTAAAGAAAGACTTGAATAGATTCGACAATGAAATTATTACTCAGAGGAGTAATGACCTGATAAAGAAGGCTGCTGCCACTATAAAGGAGAAAGGCAAGATAGATTTCACGTCTTTAGGGCAATTAAGGAGTGAGGTAGAATCCATTAGAGACGCCAAAAGAAATTCTGCATTAAAGGCAAAATCTATCGAAGAAGCAACAGCATATACTTTAAAAAATGCTGCAAATATGACAGATATCCAAGGAACTATAAATCAGATGAATAGTTTACTTCGAAACCCTGATGTCTTATTTTCTCCAAAGCCTATAGATACTGAAATTATGAGCATTTATAAAAAAGGTCTCAATATGTCTAAGATTATTAACGATAAAATCGATGATTATTTAGAGTCTAGGGCTGGAAGTAATGAGTTCTCATACAAGAATGATAGGGGTGATGTTATAAAAGCTGAATATAAGCAAATTCCAGGATTGGTTCCTACTAAAAATGGATACGATATTGCCGATATTGAAGATAAAAACAACCCTGGAACTAAAATAAATCCATTAAAGGGCATTATTCGTCAGATACTAACTCCAGAAGAAATATCTCTATTTGCAGAACAAGCAGATTTTGCGAATGCCTTAGAGGGTGATCCTGAAAGGTTACTTGAGCCGATACTAATGAGTCGTTTTAATTCTTCCGTTAAAAGTAAGGTTGGTGTATTTGCTGAGGATATAGCTAGGAAAGAATCATTAACAAAAGCTACCCTAAAGAGGATAGATTTGAATGATAAAAAGTTTGAGTTACAAAAACAATCACTGGATATTAGACGAATGTTGGCCGATTCTACCATTGCTAAGAATTCTGCTCAGGTAGCTAAACTTAGAGACGAATTGACTCGTAGAGATGCCGAAAGTAACAGAAAAGGTATAGTTTATGACGAAGCCAGTGGCGAGTATGTATATGACGAGTCAAAGGATGCGACAAAAAAAGACGCTGATGCATTACTGAAGATACTCGGAGGTGAGAATACAGAACCTAAACCGAATACTACTCAGAAATCTAAAAATGCAGTAGCACCACCGGTTAAACCTAACTCTACAACTGTAACTAGTCGTAGTGGAAAAACCATGAACCAAGATGCTTTTTTTAAAATGAGCCCAGTTCAGAGATTACAATGGAAAAACAACTAAAACGATGCCAGATAAAGTAAAAGAATTTTATGGAGCCATTCAAACTTATGGCATTTTTAAAGATGAAGCTGAATTTAGATCTCAGATAAAGTCTAACCCGAAAGAGGTATTTCAGGTGTTTGACTCTATAGATGAAACTAAAGGAGTTTTTAGGGATTATGCTGATTTCGAGACTAATCTCGACTTAAAAAAAAAAGACAATACGGCATCGTTTGGAATGGGCGTTTCTACGGCTGGTAAAGGCACTCCGAGGAATGTTTTAGGTACTTATGGCATATCTACTAAACCAAAGCCAAAAGAAGCATCTACGGGGATTCCTGTAAGTATAGCTTCTCCTCAATTACTTAAACAGAACGGAATTCAGCCTAAAGAACAGTTTTCTAATCTCGGTAACTTAAACAAAGAAGTTGTTGAGAAGGTAAAAACCGTTACAACTAATCAGCAAAAAGACATAAAAGGCATGACTGGAGGCCCAAAAGGAATGCTAGAGACGGCCAATAACACTATCGTAGAGACTTTGACATCTGGAGTAGCTTCTGTCGCTTCTGGCCTTTCTGGTTTAGTTGGCGGTGTAGCTGACTTGATGATAGATAAAACACCTCAGCAATCCAAAAAAGCTCCATTTCTGTCAACCGAATGGTTTAAATCCAAGGCTCCATTTATCCAGGAAGGAGAAGTTGCGGATCCTGCATGGTACTCAAACCAAGGTGTTCGGGATAAATTCTTAGGCTGGTCTACTAAATTAGCAGAAATAGCTCAAGGAGAGTCAGAAGTAGCAAAGACTGAATTAGGGGTGACTAATACAAAAGAGTCTGGAGTTGATGCCATACTGAAAGGAAATTACAAAGATGCTGCAAAGTCTATCTTAGTTGATATTGGTACTCAGATACCACAAATGGCTGCAATATACGCAAGTGGAGGTAGTAATGCTGCATTAGGTGCCATGGGAGCTTCTGCGACTGGTTCTGATATGACTAGACAATACGCACAAGACCAAGATATTTCACTACTAGATGCTGGGCAAAGTGTTGCTATTGGTACAATAAATGCAGTATCAGAGAAGATATTTGGTACTGACATTGAGGCTGGGAAGATTATAGGCCAAAAATTATCTGGGTTACTTGGAGCTTCTGGAAAGGCATTACAACAACAGATAAAGTCGGAAGGTGCCGATGTAGTAAAGAATAAATTAATACGTAGCTTCGGTGAAGTTTTAAGAGAGACCGGTAAAGGTACGGTGGAAGAATCTGTATTTGAAGAGGGTTTAGTTTCTACAGTTAGCTTTATGGTAGATGCTCTTGATGAGGATAAGATTAACCGTAAAGGATTTGAGCAACTTGGAAAAGATTTGGCCCAAAATATCTTAGTAGCCGGACCTATGGGTGGTGCAATGTCTTATATGGCGGCACAAGCATCATTTAAGCCTCTTACTAAAGAAGAGAAGATGAAAATTGATAGTTATCAGCAAGTGATTGATAGCGAAACAGCCTCAAATGATGTAAAAAAGATTGCTCAGAGTAAATTAGAGGCTATAAATGCTGGTACATCAATAAAAGCAGAAGAGAATTACGACAAAGTAATGCAACTTCCACTAGAAGAAAGAGTTCTAGTGATGGAGAAAATGAATAAAGTAAAGGCTCTTGAGGCTGAGTATGATACCCTTTCTGATATAGAAATGAAAGATTCTGTTATTGAAAGGATATCTCAACTTGATGAAGAAATAAACTTTGCTTTGAACCCAAAAGAGGCAGAGGTCCAAGGTACTGCAAGAGGCATAGAGGCTGCTACAGAAACCACAAATAAGATTATTGAGCAATCAGATAAAATTCAGGCTATTGAAACTCGTATGAATAATGCAGAGCTTATAGATGAGAAAGATATTAATTCTGCTACAGATGAGCTCTATACCCTACTTGACGAGGTGGATAATCTTGATGTAAAAACAGAGGTAAAGCAAGGAATTGTTACTGCTATTGAAAATAAAATAAAAAAACTTGAAGGTTATGAATTTGAAACAACAAATCAGGTTGTCGAACCTGGACAAACAAAAGCAGTTTCTCGTGGTATCCAAATTATTGGAACGACAACAAGGGGTTCAAAGTCCAAAAATGCCGTTACCGGAGAAAGATTAAACAAAAAGAGTGTTACTGCTGTGGATGGCACCACTGG
>JACCDR011971466.1_pt1 | contig 11193 bp, 10 predicted proteins | sample 7446431 | NCBI WGS metagenome assembly JACCDR01 (sample SAMN15323443, study PRJNA562643) | freshwater metagenome | isolation source: river surface water | place: USA:Blue River Watershed | collected 2017-08-17 | reverse complement strand
GGGGTGGGCTTTGTGGTTGAGTCACACTAACTCAGATATAGATTTTCATCTTTATCAGAGCTAGCTACGATTCCTCTAGAAATTATTTCTGGAAGAATGATGTAGCTGGTGTCTTGAAATCATCAAGACCCCATGTCTGTGTGATTGTGTTTGAACCAACTGTCCAAGCAATAGACGATACAGCGAATCCATACTGACCTGAATGTGTAACATCAGCGTTAGCAAGAGTAGCTGTAACTGTAACCTGAGCTGTTGATCCATCAGCAATATCGTTGTTTGGGATAGTTACTGGTGTACCTTCAGCTGTTCCAAGAAGGTTTGTTGTGTTTGTAGCTGCAACAACTGTGAATGTAGCTGCTGTTGGCTTTGTCATAGCACCTCCAAGCGCCGTAACGTTGAATGTGAATGAAGCTGACATTTCAGTTGTAGAAGCACCCTGGTTGCTTGTCTTAGAGATTGAAGGAACCCCTACGAGCGCAAACTGCGGAGCAGCTGAGAATACATAGTGGTTAACTCCAAAGATCTGAGAACCTGAGGCGTTAGCTGAAGATCCGTTTGGTTTTTCAAACAATACAGAAGCAACTGTTGTTGAAGCAGCTGAACCTGTTGTTGAGTTTGATGGCCAATCAGACTTGATTGTCAAAGTCTTTGTAACATCCTTTGGAACTACTACGTTGAGGTTATCAAACGCAATGTTTCCTCCTGATGAAACTACAGTCTTTGAAGCAAGAAGAGTTGAACCGTCATACAAGTACAATGTTGTAGGAGCTGTTCCTGACGCTGTTGTAGATGCATTAACTGTCAAAATCTTTGAATCACCTGTTTCAGACTTAACATTGAATGTAAGAACTGAAGCTCCCTGAACTCCAGAATCTGGATTGATTCGGTAGTTCATAGATCGAAGAGGTGATGTTGCTGACGAAAGTGTCAAGCTAGAAGTTCCTGGCTTCTTGAATGTGTGTGTTCGTGTGTATGAAGCACCATCCACTGAGTAGAAGCTAGAAATACCATTTCCTGATACAGCTCGGATTGATGATGTATTGTAACCATCAAGTGTCACTACTCGATCTGAATCGATTGAGTTAGATGAGAATGATACTGTAAGGAACTTTGTTGTCTCCTTAGCTACTGCAAAGTTGAGCCCAGCAAGTCGGATGTAGTAAACCTGTGATGAATCCTTTGTGAATGTTGTTGAATTTACAGGGATTGTCGCAAGTACTGTTGATCCATCCCAAACCTTGATTGTATTAATCAATGTTGATGGGTTTTCAGCTGCTCCTGAAAGAGTAACTGCTGCCTGGAGGTCAAGAGTCTGAACAACTACATCGTTCACTCGAGCCTTGAATTCAAGACCGTAAACTGGAACATCTGTAGATGTCTGGATGTTAGCATTGTTTGCAGGTGATGCAGCAAGCTTAACATCGAGTGTACCTTCAACTCCTGATGTTGAAACAGGTGTTGGGTTAACTACTCCTGGATTACCCGTGTTAGGTGTTCCAGCCATGTCCATACAAAGAGCTGCTCGTGTAAGTGGACCAACCTGGCCTACTCGTGGGAGTCCCTTTGAAGCCTGATAATTAGAAACGGCTGCTGCAGTCAAGTTACCGAAGTAACCTGTCTGTACAACACCGAGTTTAGCCTGAAGTGCTGTCACTTCAGAACCTCGTGAACCCTTCTTAAGAGTTGACACGAATGGGCAAGCTGATGATTGAGCTGAAGCTGCAACAGGGGCAACTGCCACTACTGCAAGAGCTACAATCAACATAGCTGATGAAATTTTCTTCATAATAATTTGTTTTGATTAATCGAAACATTTCGCTCACATTAATGAATAAACATTTAATAATGTGTGAGCTACGTATTCCCGGGTTAATTTAACCTTGCGAACCCGCATCACTACTTCATACATATATATGTATGCGAATGTTGATGTGGGTTCACAGATTACATAACCCTTGATAATAAAGATGAGCCTTTTAACGAATAAACAATTTGAATTGGAAGTTCTGACATGCAGACAATAAGGAATAAGCAGGGTATCTGAAAGATAAGTTCGCAATGTGTATTAAAATGTCAATGTTCGGTCAATCTGAATAACACCGCGGTACGGACATATAATATGACGCGGTACAAAGAGCCATATTACACAAAAGCGGTGGGTGGGTCAAACAAAATACCTATATAAAATATAGGTAAAATGTCTTTTCTATATGTCCTTTATCCAAAAACATTGTCTAATATTTTGAGAGCCTCGAGGTCCTCCTTTGCCAAATATCTTAAAAATGGCTAAAAATAAGGTCAATAATTGCCATTATTACCACCAATTCATCTATAAAAATGTACTTACTACCTATTTTGTGATGCTATATCTACTCCATCTTCGCTCCCCCACCTTGGCCAAAATACCCTCTTCGACAAGTGTAATAAGCTCTCTTTGGATCGTCTTTTCGCTACAATCAAAAAAGTTGTCCGAAATGTCCTTAATTGATACTTCCCCCTTCATTTTTATTAAATCAACGATTTTCTGACGTCGTGAAATATCTTTTTCAGTTACAGAAGCTGTTGTTCCAAGATCGTATTGTGAAGGAAGTTGCTGTTTTTGACTTAGATTTGCATTGCTCGTTGGAGAAGTTTTTTTGTATGAAACGTGCGAAGCCTCAGATCTATTCGAGCTGTACGGACTAAGCGACTGAGGTGCTGTGCTTATTGAATTTTGCGGGAGGTTATCTGTTTGGAGAATATCTTTATTGATCACAAAGCTCCGCCCTAATTTATGTGGAACCTCTCGGTCTTCTACTGTGTTCATGAGCATTCGAATTTCACTGCTCATAATTTCTGAGTTCATAAGAGACATCAACCCTGCCTGTGATGCAACTTGGCAAAATGATATTAAGGACAAACCATGACTAAAAAACTTGTCCAGTAAATTTTTACGGTTAGGTGACGAACTAATGGACATTTCTGCAGCAGATTTGTACAAAGCTAAACCCGCATCTCGTATAGAGTGCTTGATCGGATCTGTGTCTGATATAAAGTCACTAATTAAGTATGTAGCGCTTAGTATTTTCTGTGTCTTTTTAAAGACATGGTAGAAATAGTTGTCTCCATTGAAAAGTGATAGTCCCGCAGAATTGAGTGTAATGTCTTTTTTATTATTTTGATTTTCTGCTTGATTCATATGTATGTCTTTAACCCATAATTCAGCGTGTCGGGCTGTGGAAATGTCGTAAGTATATATAAGACAAAAGTATTTGCAATACTGGGGTGTAATACACTTGCAAATGGTGATAAAATGGCTCTATGGCAAAGAAATCCAGCGGTAAAAATGGCAGTAAAACTTCCGGACGAAGTACTCCAAAAAGAAACATTGATAATGAGTCGGGTATTTTAGGAGACCTCCAATCAGAGACATTGCAAACAGTGTACGGAATAATATTCTTGGTACTATCAGTATTTACCCTCCTTTCATCACTCAATAAGGGTGGTTGGGTAGGCACAAAGCTGTACGACCTTTTCCATTATCTTCTTGGTATTGGATACTATCTTGTACCTGCTCTTTTATTGATTTTAGCTATATCCTTCTTCGGAAATCACGAAAGGCGCTTCCCTGTCTCTAAAGCAATCGGATCATTCCTTTTCCTCCTTTCAGGACTCGGTATATTCAATATCATTAGTACTGACTCTGGAGGTATTATCGGCAGACTCGTAGGCAACCCGCTCGTAAATATGTTTGCAACAACGAGTGCCTCAATATTCCTTGTCGCAATACTCGTTGTGTCCGTTGTCATTATATTGGACAGTCCACTCAACTTTAGGAGCTTACTATTCTGGAAAAAGGACGCGTATCAAGATGACGAAGAATATAATGAAGATGAGGAAGTCGTAAAAGACACAAAGAGAATGAAAAAAAATGTGGCAACATCTATAAAAGACACCAATGAAAAATCTGACGCAGACGAAGAAGACGAGAAGCCAATTAAGGTGACTGGTGGTGGCCAAGATACTGAAAAACCTAAGCAAAATAAGGCTGATATTAAGGACAGTGAAGTATCGGACATGATTTCTATCTCTCGAAAGACATATCTTTTGGGTAATACATATGTGAATCCCCCACTCGATCTTCTTGAAGAAGATGCGGGTAAAGCAGGTGCTGGAGACGTAAAAGCTAACTCAAATATTATCAAGAGGACACTTCAGAACTTCGGTGTTGATGTTGAAATGGACGAAATTACTATAGGACCTTCTGTGACTCGATATGCGATGAAGCCGGCCGAGGGAGTGAAGCTCTCAAAGATTCTAGGTCTCCAGAACAACCTCTCGCTTGCTCTCGCAGCTCACCCACTCCGAATCGAAGCACCGATTCCTGGTAAGTCGCTTGTAGGTATCGAAGTGCCAAATGCATCTAAATCAAAAGTGGGTCTCGGATCTATGCTTGCTCAGGATGCATACCAAAAGTCAGACAAGCCACTCTATGTAGCACTTGGAAAAGATATTGGCGGTAAGTCATACTTCGCGAATCTTGCAAAGATGCCTCACCTCTTGATTGCTGGAGCAACAGGTTCTGGTAAGTCAGTGACTATTCATGCAGTTATCACTTCCCTTCTCTATCGAAACTCACCAGACAATCTCCGGTTCATTATGATTGATCCAAAACGAGTAGAACTCACGCTGTACGATAAGATTCCGCATCTTCTCACCCCTGTTATCAAAGATGCAAAGAAAGCGATCATGTCACTTCGTTGGGCTGGAAAGGAAATGAGTCGACGGTACGATATCCTTGAAAAACATTCTGTTCGAGATATTGATTCGTATCATAAGAACATCCTTCTTCCTGCTCTCGAGAAAGCAAAAAAATCTGGAGATGCTAATGATGTGAAAGACATCCCTGATACGATGCCGTACATTGTGATTGTTGTAGACGAGCTTGCAGATATCATGCAGGCATATCCACGTGAACTTGAAGGAGCTATTGTGCGACTCGCACAGATGTCACGAGCGGTAGGTATTCACCTTATCCTCTCTACTCAGCGACCATCAGTAAATGTGATCACTGGTCTCATCAAAGCAAACGTTCCGGCTCGACTCGCGCTTCAAGTGGCGTCACAAGTAGACTCTCGAACAATCCTTGATATGCGTGGGGCCGAAGAACTTCTCGGTGCTGGAGATATGCTCTATCTTGCTGGAGATATCCCAGCTCCTATCCGACTCCAGTCAGCATTTGTCACAGAACCAGAACTTAAGAAAGTGGTGAAGCACTTGATTGATACAAATGACACGCTCCAAAGTGAAATAAGTCTTACAGGAGAGAACCCCGGCGCTACGCCAGATCCAATCTTTAGCTCAAATGTGACTATGTCAGATAACGATGAAGATGAGGACGATGATGATCTCTACGAGGAGGCAAAGCAAATTGTTATTGAGGCTGGCAAAGCATCTACCTCATACATTCAGCGAAAACTCCGAGTTGGATATGCTCGAGCTGCTCGACTTATGGACATTCTTGAATCTCGGGGAGTTATTGGCCCAGCAGATGGCGCAAAACCTCGAGAAGTGCTCACAGGAAACAGTTCCGGAACAGAAGAAGATGAAGGAGATATTACTGAAGAGACGTCGAACGAAGAGAAATTATCATAAAATATCCAACATAAATTTAGTTTTTCTTAAGACACAATATATACAATGACTGCATACCACGATGGCAAGATAATAATAAAGGTTACCCTCTCAATACTTTTACTTATTGTCATCATTGGTTATGGAATCTTCCAAAGTACAAAAATTGTCGCCGGTCCTCGTATTGATATTACAAATGTTCAAAACGGCACATCGACAACAACTCCCCTATTTACCATCGATGGCAGTGCACACAATACCTCTGTACTTGAAATCAATGGTCGCCAAGTATTTACAGACGAACGAGGGTATTTTGCAGAAAAAATCCTCCTGTATCCGGGGTATAATGTGATATCGCTTCAGGCTAAAGATAAGTTTGGGGCAATGGTCACAAAGACCGTTGATGTGGTGTATGAAAGCAACACAGAGACCATATAAAGACATAGGCAACATTACCAACCATTAACAAACCTAATTTCAAGACAAACAGTATGATCAAAGGAAAAAAGAGCAAGGAAGCAAAAGCGGCAAAAGAAGAGAAGATTGCTGAAAAACTAAATCCGAAAGCTATCGAAGCAACAATCTCTGATATCAAGAGCAAGTTTGGCGAAGAAGCCATCATGAAGCTTGGCGAAAAACCGAGAGTAAACATCGATACCATCCCTACCGGATCGATCGGTCTTGATGCTGCGCTTGGGGTTGGTGGTATGCCTCGGGGACGAATTGTAGAGATCTTTGGCCCAGAATCTTCTGGTAAGACTACCCTCGCCCTCCACGTCATCGCTGAAGCACAAAAGAAAGATGGTATCTGCGCATACATCGATGCGGAACATGCGATGGATCCTGAATATGCTCAGAAGCTTGGTGTAAAGATAGATCAGCTTCTCATCTCTCAGCCAGACACGGGTGAACAAGCTCTTGAAATCACAGAAAGTCTCGTGCGATCAGGAAAGATTGATGTCATTGTGATCGACTCTGTTGCTGCCCTCACTCCAAAAGACGAAATCGAAGGAGATATGGGAGCACAGCACGTTGGTAAACAAGCTCGACTGATGTCACAAGCTCTCCGAAAGCTCACAGGTATCGTATCTCGAACAAAGACTGTAGTTATCTTCATCAACCAGATTCGAATGCAAATCGGTGTCATGTTTGGAAATCCTGAAACAACTCCGGGAGGAAAAGCCCTCAAATTCTATACATCAGTACGACTTGATATCCGACGAATCGCTCAAATCAAAAAAGCAGAAGAAGTGGTTGGCGGACGATGTCGAGTGAAGGTTGTAAAGAATAAGGTCGCTGCCCCATTTAGGCAGACAGAATTCGATCTTATTTATAACGAAGGTATTTCTCGAGAAGGTGAAATCATCGCTCTTGGAGAAAAAATGGGCATCATCACAAAATCAGGAGTTTCATATTCTTTTGGTGATACAAAAATGGGACGAGGGTATGACGCAACACGACAGTGGCTTCGAGAAAACAAAGAAACGGCGAATGAGATTCTTGGAAAGATTAGAGAGAATCTTGCGTCAGTGCAGGTATTCGGTGGTGCATCAGATGGTGAATAAAGCAAACATATAAACCCCGCGAAGGTGTGTATTGATAAAAAAATATCTCGGCAAAAGCTGGGATATTTTTGTGTAAAACAAAAGGTAAACTAAACAAAAACCCGCCTTCACACAAGACGGGCTTTGTGTTTGAGGCGGGGCTTCACACGTCAGTCGTTGGAGTATGGGTGTAATCTACCATTCGGACAAATATATCCCCATCTTCCATCGACTGAATTTGTTTTTGATCACACAACTGAATGGACATGCCCCCACCAGGCCCCTTTCGAATACGGACGATTTTGACACCGGAGCGACTGTAGAAATACACGTACATTGAACGCTCGACCTCGAGGAGTTGCACGTGGTAGTTCTTGATGAAGAACACAATTTGCCTTGTATTCATTGAGGCGTTGATCTGTGCTATTTCATAGTCCGGGAGTTTGTCAAAAACAGGATCCTGACGAACCACTTTGCACGATCGATATACCTGCGCCACGCCCCACGGCTTGCCGTATGGAGGTAATGGGAGCAAGGCTATAAACTTTGGATCTACCCCGTTCCTGAATGTACCACTCATGATATGAGGATCTGGCAGGGATGATGACTCCCTTACGAGAAGACCTCCATCATTGAAGATTGAGACTAGCTGAAGCATTGTTTCCTTTCTGCTGTTGTGACAGCGTTGCGTCAAAGACCTGTACTCCCCACCCGGGGCGTACATGCCTCGGACTGGTTAGATATATTTACACTAAATCATGTGAGTGGTTATAAAGTCAACTAATTACATTAAATTGAATAAAAAAAATAAAATGTAAATTCAAAGAGCCGCGCACCAAATGTGCGCGGCTCTGCATTATTCGAGGCCTTCAATTCTGACCTCCACCTTACTGCTGAACTGATCACGCTGATATCTCAACCAATCACCGATAGGGAGACCAACTTCTTGCCCGCTCCCAATTGGAAACTCGATGAGAAGCCATACTGCATTATCAGCACCAATCCTTGCAATTCGAGACGGGTACTTTCCGGAGGAAACTCTCACACTATGACCAGCACCGACCTTTATCAAATCGATACGGCCACGGATTGTAATATTGAGCACATAGTCATCGGCATAGACCAGTGGTATTCTACCAACAACAGACATGGGGGTTGCTGGCGGATTCGCATCAATAAGCGCAGTTTCCATCGGACTGTTTGTATTCCCGACCCACTCTCTCCTTGAAGGTCTGCCTCTCCTCTTGGCCTCCTCAGAAGCTTTTGCAATGTTTTTGAGATGGCGCATCCGCCGTCGAAGCAGAACTATGATCTTCGTTCTTTGGCGACTAAGAGACGGCTTCCTACCACCTCTCCTGATTTGATTTTCGACGTTGCCTTCGCAATCACCGCAAAGAGGTTGCTCAGCTTCTCCATTTCCATCCGCCTCGAGACCTTCATCGGCTTCAGGATCCTCATCCAGATTGTTTTCTGGTGGTGGAATTCCAGGTTTTCCTTCAAGGAGTTTACTTTCGTACTCCATCCACGCATCCCATTCATCCTTTGAAACATCGACTTGGCAGTGTTGACTCACCATACTGCCAATTTTTATCTCAAACAGACTAAGTTGCCCCTTGGTCACCCAAGGAAGAAACTCGTAGAAAGTGACCCTGCAGTGACAGAGATACACCCGCCCAGGAGAGGTCTCCCCCCCTTGCTCGTGTGAACTAACTGTGACGTTAGAGTGCACATAGTGGGGTTTTACCCCTCGTTGTAATTTCATGGCGATTTTCGTTGCGTCAAAGACCTGTACTCCCCACCCGGGGCGTACATGCCTCGGACTGGTTGTTTGTTCGTAGATAACTTAACCATCATGCATGTGTGTATAGTCAATCACTCTTCGCTTGCCATTGGGTCATATTTGGTTAGAATGGCCGTATTATGTTGGAATATAATGAAATCACACTCCGAAAACGAATCATCGTGGATGGCGAACCTTACGAAGTTCTCGACTCACACGTTTTCCGAATGCAGCAGCGAAAGCCACAAAACAAAACAAAGCTCAAAAACCTTATCAGCGGACGAGTAATTGAAATGACTTTCCACGTGTCAGATAAAGCTGAAGAAGCTGAACTCGAAGACAAAGAAGTAAAGTTTATCTACGAAAGTCGAGGTAAGTACGTGTTTGCAGAACCAAACAATCCTGCGAATCGATTCGAGCTCAGCCCCGACCTTATCGGTGATATGACAAAATGGCTCAAGCCAAACATGATCATCAAAGCGGTGTACTTCGATGAAAAGCCAATTGGTATCGAACTTCCAATCAAAGTTGATTTCAAAGTAGTAGAAGCGCCTCCTGCAGTAAAGGGTGATACCGCAAAGGGTGGATACAAGACATGTGTACTCGAAAACGGAACTGAAATCTCAACTCCCCTCTTCGTGAACGAAGGTGACGTGATCAAAGTGAATACATCAACTGGTGAGTATGTGGAGCGGGTTTAGCATAAGTTTGCAATCAAAAACCGCGATCCGACAAGGGCGCGGTTTTGTTATACTAATCCTATGAAAATCCTCTTTCTCTGCAAAGGCAATGTTGGACTATCTCAAATGGCTGGGGTGCTTTTTCGAAAAAAATTCGTTGATAGATACGAAGTTGTTTCTGCTGGCCTCAAACTCAGCGGCCCATCACAGCCTATTGGCGAACTAATGCCAGGAATCAAAGAAGTTCTCGCCGCCATAAATGAAGAAGGAATTGATGTTTCTGGTGCAGTACGAAAACAAGTTACGCCCGAAATGGCGGACGATGCAGACATGATCGTTGCGCTTCTCGAGCCGGAAGAAGGCATACTAGATTTTCTTGTCGGATCGCCAAAACTTACGTACTGGAATATTCCCGATCCAAAAGGAAAAGATCTTGAGTTCACACGAATGGTACGAGATCAAATCAAAGAAAAAATTACCTCTCTTGAACTGTAAATGGTCCAAAGCAGATGTATCTTTGAGTAACCTTAATGAACTTCTCTAACGCCCGATCAAATGCCTCGAGTTCCCCTTTTGATTTCTTTACTTCAATTTCTATTGCAAAATCATAAGTTCGATTACTTCGATGAACTGAGTGAATCTGAATGAGGTTTAGCTTTTCTTCTTCAAATGGATGGAGTGCTTTTACCAATGATCCAGATGTATGAGGAAGCTCGAATACAATAAGAACGCGGTTATCTTCTCCGACCACCGTAGTATGCGTCTTCGGACCAATAAGGAAGAATGTTGTCACCGCATCACGATCCTCAAATGTACTGTCGAGTACAGAGAGACTGTATTTACCAGCGGCTGATTGAGGACCAAGCGCTGCGTACGTCGCATAGTTTGAGTCTTCAGCAACAAGTCGCGCTGCCTCACCATTGCTATTCACTCCTTCTGTTGGTAATCCCGTCTGCGCTATATGATCCTTGCATGCACCAAGTGCCTTGGGGTGTGCAACAATTTTTGCGTTACGTTCTCGTAGAGATTCTTTTGTCTGACCTTTTTGTGCCATGAGACAAAAATGTAACTTAAGTTGTATAGCCCCAATAACATGGAATGGGATTGTTTGAGCATTGTAATCCTTGAGGAGTTCAATAAATGATTCGAGCGGTTCGGCAACTCTTCCCTCAGCAAGCGTCTCCATCGCAATCGCTCCGTAGCCACCATGCTTCCCAACCATCTTAAGAATTTCACCATTTGTTATTGCTGGAGCATAATCAATAAATTTTGGTGCAACATAAATATCTGCAAGAATATTGTATGCATCATGTGAAAACGTAGCGCCTACCGGACCGAGGAAAGTTATTTTTGTCATACATTATTTACCCATTCACGATTTGAATTAAGAATACCATTAATCCAATCAATATAAAAAAACAAAAACCCACCTTTCGGTGGGTGTTTTGTTTGGTTCTTTTGTAACCTAGATAGCAAGATAGATAAAATGTCTTCTGAATTATCCCATCACATATGGCAAAAGAGCCATATATCGAGCTCGCTTCACTGCAAGAGCAAGCTTTCGCTGGTTCTTCGC
>JACCDR010971030.1_pt1 | contig 11196 bp, 16 predicted proteins | sample 7446431 | NCBI WGS metagenome assembly JACCDR01 (sample SAMN15323443, study PRJNA562643) | freshwater metagenome | isolation source: river surface water | place: USA:Blue River Watershed | collected 2017-08-17 | reverse complement strand
CTTTAAATGCAGTCTGAGCCAAGAATGATGGAACCAGAAATTAATTATCTGGAAGAAATTAATATGATGGAAATGTCCTGGTACGTTCATGACAGCGACGGTGACAGAACAAAGGCTTTCAGCGTAAGAATGAACATGGAAACAGCTGACTTGTTCGCTCATTGTTTCAAGAGAAAGGTTATTAAAGCTAGACGTAGAGAAGCTCATAATCTAAAAAAAGAAGCACAACGCCTATTGAATGAGAGGCTTAAAAATGAAAATAATTCATGATACAAAAATAGAAGAAATAGAAAATGGATATTCTATATCTATTCCAGTTTTAAATGATCCTGAAGGGATTATAGGTGTTAAATTCCTCTGGAAAAAAGACGATGATATGGATAGCTTTTTAGCTAGAATATCACCTGAAGATGTATGCGTAGTTGAGACATCAAGAAAATTCTATCTAGCTGTTGATTATCAAGATGAATATCAAGTTGATTTAGAAATGTTTGTCTACGATGTGGTAGACGATTTAGGATGTTTGTGGTTTCTAGTATGTATGAGAGAGCCTATAGAAAGATATGATCTTACACATTCTTTTTGCGTTAGACGACATCATTGGAACCTTTATCAGATCTATAGAGAATTTATTCCTCTCTTAAAGATGGAACCAGAAGAATGAGTGATCGTCTTTTTACCATAAACTTGATCGATACGGAAGATGGAGAAGACTATCTTCATCGAATTGAGATTTTTAGGATTAAGGATAAAAAGACACGTAGAGGTAAAATGGAGTTTAAACTTGACTTGACTTCAGAAGAGTTGATTCGATTGTACAATCAGCTCCGAGGATGGAAGAAAGCGGTCTTGCATGGTCTAAACTCTCATAAAGAGGATGATGATGTCGAATCAGACGAAGCTTAAATGGAATACAGAGAAAAGAAAGCTATCCGATCTTAAGGATCATCCTACGAATCCTAGGTTGCTAAGCAAAGAAACCAAGGCCAATTTGCTGAAGTCATTCAAGAAATTCGATTATGCTGAGTTGGTCGTTGTGGATCATGCTAATACAATTCTAGCGGGTCATCAACGAGTCCATGTTATGTTAGAACTAGGGTGGGGAGATCAAGAAATAGAGGTCAGAGCTCCTAACAGAGAACTTTCTAAGATCGAAGCCGATGGCTATTTGATCACGTCTAACAAAGTGGTAGGGGAGTGGGATCATGATGTGCTTGGCAATAGTTTTGATGTGGATTTTCTTTGTGATAATGGTTTTGCGCTTGACGAGTTGAAAGAAGACGAGAAAGAAGACGATGGAGATCTTGATGAGGTTGATGTCGATTCAAAATACGTTGTAGAAATAACATGCGCGAATGAAACAGAGCAGAGAGACCTTTACGAAGAGCTACAGGAAAGAGGGTTAGAATGCCGCATATTAAGCTTGTAAAGCGTCTGCCAGAATCAAAGAGCTTTAATTATCGATGGGTGGTCGATCGTTACGATCTCGATGTGCAGAACTACGCTAAAGAATGGGATCTAAAGTTTGAGTTGCCAAAGGATTACCAAGTGGGTTTGATCGTTGGGAATTCAGGATCGGGCAAGAGCTTAATCGCTCGCGAAATGTTTGACGCCGTTTATCAGCATCAAATGTGCAGTAGAGACGACGTGCCTCTCGTTGAATCTATGGGAGATCATGAGATGCAAGAGATCGTTAATTCTCTCACAAGCGTGGGTATGGGAAGCGTTCCTGAATGGGTAACGCCTTATAAATGCTTGTCCACAGGTCAAAAAATGCGCGCTGATTTAGCTTACTGCTTGCTCAATTGTCAAAGTCCAGTAGTGTTTGACGAGTTCACATCCGTAGTTGATAGGCAGGTAGCAAAGATTATAAGCCATTCGATATCGAAAGGATTCAGGCGATTTAACAAGCAATTTGTGGCTGTGACATGTCACCACGACGTTGAAGATTGGTTAGAGCCTGACTGGGTTCTTGACATGGATCTTAAAGAGCTAAGAACAGTAAAAAAAAAAGACCTGAAATTTCCTTTGAGATTCAAAGCGTCTCGACCAAAGTTTGGGAGTTTTTCAAAGACTATCACTATCTAAGTCATAACTTGCATAGTGCAGCAGATTGTTACGTAGGGATGATTGAGGAAAGACCTTGTGCATTTTTAGCAGTAACGCATTTTCCTCACCCCTCAGTGAAGAATATTTATAAAACTCATCGCTTGGTTGTTCTGCCAGAATATCAAGGAATAGGTCTAGGCAGAATCATAACCGATGAAATCGCTATGGAATATCTTAAAAAGGGGTATAGATACCGTGAAACAACCAGCCACCCGGCGCGAATCGCGTCCCACAAAAAAAACAAAAACTGGATCTGCGTCCAAAATGGAAGACAGCCCGCCAATGGAAGAACAGGAAGAGGGATTGGAGGAGGAAGCAGAAACAGAATCACCACCACGTGGGAGATACGTGACCCATCCGCACGGATCGCCAGCTTATAAAGTGTTTGATAAAAAGGTATTCGAGAATATCTGTAGGATTCAGTGTACTGTAGATGAAATAGAATACATTCTTGGATCTAAGCAGAACATCATTGATGGGTGGTGTCTGCGAGAATATAAAGAAACGTTTCGAGAAGTACGCGAGCGGCTTAGAATGGGCGGTAAAGCCAGCCTAAGACGCATCCAATTTAAACTTGCTGAACGTAACGCTGGAATGGCTATCTTTCTTGGAAAGAATATTCTTGGACAGACGGATCACATGGTGCAGACGATAGAAACCAAGCAAGAGGTTATTCATAAAAGAGTGTTGCAGTTACCCGATAATGGAAGACGGAAGGCAAATGTGGAACCCAAATCAAAGCCAGATACAAGCAAAGATAATCGAGATTCCGATTGAGCCTCAAGAAGGCCCGCAGACAGAATTTTTGCGAAATGAAGCTGACATAATCATCTTTGGTGGAAGCGCAGGCAGCGGGAAGACGTTTGGTGTGCTTTTAGACACGCTTTGGTTTCATGACGTGCCTAAATATACCTCGATCATCTTTAGACGCAACAGCACGCAAATACGTGCGCCTGGTGGTCTTTGGCAGGGATCTCAAGAGCTATTTCGTGAATTTGAAGGCGTTCCGCGTGAGTCTACACTAGAATGGAGATTCCCCTCTGGGGCATTGATGAAGTTTGCTCACCTTGAATATGAGAAAGATGTTTATGCCTATCAAGGAACCGAGCTTTGCGGGATATATTGGGACGAGTTAACACACTTCACGCGTGCGCAATTCTTTTACATGCTATCTAGGAATCGCTCTACTTGTGGAGTGAAGCCTTATATTAAGGCTACAACTAACCCAGACGCTAATAGCTGGGTCAGAGAGATGATTGACTGGTGGGTTAATCCTCAGACAGGATTAGCTATACCAGAAAGAAGTGGGGTTATTCGATGGTTCGTGGTGGTCAATGATAAGATGATATGGGCGGATGAAAAGGAAGAGCTTATTGAAAAGTACCCGATGATACCACCTAAAAGCTTTACTTTCATTTCCTCATCTATCTATGACAACAAAAAACTTCTTGAAATAGACCCAGACTATCTTGCTAACCTTCATGCGTTGCCTACAGTTGAGAGAGAGAGACTTTTAAATGGAAACTGGAACATCAAGCCAAGCGCGGGGCTATACTTTCAGCGCCACTATTTTGAATTCGTCAGGGCAGCACCAAGAAATACTAAAGCGGTCCGTTACTGGGATAGAGCGTCCACTCGGAAGAATGACACGAATGATCCTGACTATACTGTGGGGTTATTGTTGGAAAAAGATCGAGATGGATATTTCTATGTTTCCGATATGGTCAGAATCCAAGAAAGCCCTAGAGAAGTGCAACGAGCAATCTTAAACACTGCTGAGTACGATGGGCAATCCGTTCAGATAGGAATTGAACAAGATCCAGGGCAGGCCGGTGTCTTTGAAGCTGAGTATATTGCTAGATTATTGAAAGGCTATAATGTAAGATTAAATAAAGTTTCACATGATAAAATAACAAGAGCTAATCCTGTATCAGCGCAAGCGGAAGCAGGAAACATAAAGATAGTAACAGGTCATTGGAACGAGGACTTTATCAAAGAACTTGAGAATTTCCCCGATGCGCCTCATGATGACATTGTTGACGCTTTAAGTGGAGCATTTGCAATGCTAGCAACCCCTAAATATAACTTTTCGGCGATAAACTCATGAGTACACTAGACGACGGACGTTTTGACGGTTGGGCTAATATAATCACGGGGCTAGGCGTACCAGGGCGAGATAAAACAGCCGGAGGGACGTTTCTCAGTTGCTGGAATTGGAATAGTCAGTTTTTTGACGGTATTTATCGCGGTGATGGTCTCACAAAGCGCATAATTGACATTGTGGCTACTGAAATGGTTCGCCAAGGTTGGATCATTGAAGGGGACGCAGACAACAAGATCAATGCTTATATCGATCAGCTTTATGGGGTGGTTGCTTTAACCGACCTGATAAGATGGGCTAGGCTTTACGGTGGATCTATTATCGTAATGGGTATAGCAGATGGAAGACCTTTAAACGAGCCTGTCGATGAGTTCAATATTCATGGCATTAGATGGCTAAGAGTGTTCGATCGCTTTCAAGCTATGCCAAACACAGCTATGATGTGCTCAGATCTCAATTCAGAGCATTATGGATATCCCGAAGAGTATCAAGTTAACGACTATCGTACAGGGCAAACATTCACCGTTAATCATACGAGAGTGTTGAGAATAGACTGGTGCCTTTTACCTCCTCGTGAGCAGATGATGAACCAAGGTTGGGGGGATTCTGCCCTTTCAAGTATCTATCAAGATATTCGAAACTACGGCACCACGATGGCCAACTTGGCAGCAATCGTTCAGGACTTTGTGAATACAGTTATGAAGATGCCAGGGTTGTCAAACTCTCTTACAGACTCTTGTCAAGAGATTCACATAACGCGAAGGGTGAACTATGCTAATCAAATGAAGAGCATTAACAACATGCTTATCATTGACGGAGAGGAATCTATCGAGAAGCTAAGCACCAATGTGGCAGGTCTTCCAGAAATAACAGACAGATTCATGCTCATGGTATGCTCTGTAACTGGTATTCCAGCAACTGTATTGTTTGGTCGTAGTCCAGCGGGCTTTAACGCAACAGGTGAATCTGACGTAAGAAACTATTACGACATGATCAAAAACTACCAAGAGACAAAGCTTAAACCATGTCTTGAGAAGCTTGTTAGGTATATTTGTATTGCTCGAGATGGCCCTTTCGCTGGTGTTGAGCCTGAAGATTGGAATATCAAATTTGTACCTCTTTGGCAGAATACTGAGGAACAAGAGGCTGCTATTAGACGTATTGTGGCAGAGACAGATAGCATTTATCTCGATCGAGGCGTGTTAGATCCTAACGAAGTAGCTGTAAGTCGCTTCGGTGGTGACAAATGGAGCATGAACACAGAAATAGACATCGAATCCAGAGATAACGGCTACGATGCTGAAGAGATTGCTCAATTGGAATATGAGAAAGCCAAGCAAATGCAAAAAGAAGGTCCAGACCCAACCATAGGGCCCGATGCGCTAGGTGAAAAACAAGGCAACTTACTGATACTCTGATGCAACCACACCAACAGCCCTACAAGGTTTTTATAAAGCAAAACGCTCGCAAAAGGCCCTTAAAGGCTAAAAAGTGGCTTTTCCCTGAGAGCGCAGAGCGTCAGTATACGCGTGAACTTTATTCTCTCACATTTCAACTGCGCAAGTTGATTAATGAATATCTCATGCCTCAACTTCCTAGCATGATCTTTGAGGCAAATGAACCAGCTCCTGAACAGCCACGTGCCGATGATTTTCTAACAGATCTCTTGCGAACGATGAACACCATTAAGCAGCTGATAGCTCCTAAAGTGGTAGAAACCGAGCGCGATGCGATAGCTATAAGCAAAAAGATTAACCTTTTTAATCAGGCTCAATTTTTAAAGTTAACCTCATCACTTCTTTCGATAGATGTTTTCTTTCATGAACCTTGGCTTGAAGATCAGTTAAATCTATTTGCAACGCAGAACGCACAGCTTATCTCGTCCTTAGTAGACGACGAAATAGAAAGAGTTAGCGGGGTAGTGCAGCGAGGTTTTCAGCAAGGACTGCCCTATAAAACGGTTGCAGAGCAGATTCAAGAGACTTTCGGGGTAACGCGTCGACATGCCAAAGTTATCGCGCGAGATCAAACTGTTAAATTAAATGCTTCTTTGACAAAATTAAGACAAGAAGATCTTGGAATTTCTGAATATAAGTGGCAAACTTCAGGCGATGAAAGAGTAAGAGCATCGCATCGTCTAATGGATGGTCTGATCTGTAGATGGGATGATCCTACGGTTTACCGAAAGCCGGGAGAAAAGAAGTGGAGACAACGTCCAAGTTCAATGCCTCAAAATCACCCAGGTGGAGACGTCCAGTGTCGGTGCGTAACGATAGCGCAAATAGAAGGTTTTAGCGATGGTTAAAAATTCCTATAATATCGCTCGGGGTGTTAATGTTACTGCTGAGCGTGAAAAGAAGTTGCAAAGCACTCCAGGCGGATCTAATGTAGGGAGATATTCAGGCGTTAGCCCGGATAATATGGCTGGTACTAAGTGCGGCAATCCTGGATCTTTCCCGATTAATACATTCGAAAGAGCTAAATCGGCGCTTGCTTATGCACACAACGCAAAAAATCCAGATTGCATAAAGCGAGAAGTTTATAAAAAATATCCTTCACTCGACCCGAGCAAGAAATAATGGCTAGTAGCACGGTTGTACGATATGATTGCAGTTGTATGGAGCCAGAAGGCGCCTACGTTACTCCAGAAGGTTACATAAGAGCAAAAGCCATTGTAACGAGGGCAGGAGTTTTTACATATGCCAATGCGGATGGTAGCGTCAGGAAAGAGCTTAGGTTACCGGATGAGGTCTTTCATGCAGATGCTATTAGCAGTATGCGCCTTATTCCTGTCACCAACGGACACCCAAATGAAAAATTAGTGAATGCGCAGAACTTTAAAAAGTTAGCTGTGGGTTTCACTGGGGATTCTGTCGAGCAGCAGGGTGATTATGTTTTAGCCAATCTAGTTATCACAGATGCTGATACAGTGAAAATGGTTCAAGAACAAGCAAGACGCGAGCTATCTTTAGGCTATACTGTAGACCTAGAGCCCGAGAATGGTGAGTATAATGGCGAGCGATATGATTATAAGCAAACCAATATAAGATATAATCATCTGGCTTTAGTGGATAGCGCTAGAGCTGGCTCAGAGGCGAGGATAAAGCTCGACGGCAATGATGCAGTACAAATCGATGGAGACAAAACAATGGCTACTAAGCGCAAGATTAAAATAGACGCTGTCGAATATATGGTTGAGGCACCCATTGCCGACTATATAGAAGCGCGTGACCGTGACCGAGATGGCGATGTCGATGGAGATGATCGCGTTCGTCATCTTGAGGACAATGTTAAGAATTTAGAAGAAGAGCTAGAAAGAGTTCGAGGTGAGTTGGAACAACAACGCGCAGAACTTGACAGAGCACGAAAAGAAAACGATAGAATGTCTGCGGAGCGTGATGCCCTAACACAGACAGGCGAAATGGATGGCATGATGAAAAAAGACTCAGCAGACTTTCATAAAGCAGTTTCAGAGCGTGTAAAGTTGATTAAAACAGCTTCAGCGTTCGTGTCTCCTACTGAACTTGAGAGGCTGGACAGTGCCAGCAATCAGGAGATCAAATTAGCTGTGATCAAAGCGGCAAAGAAGGGTGTTAATCTGGACGGTAAGAGTGAAGTTTATACCGATACAATGTTTGACATCATAGTCGCTGAAAATCATTCTCAGCCTAATTTGTCTAACGTTCAATCTGGCGTCAAGATGGACAGAGCTACGGACATAGACCCAGAGGCAGCAAGACAAGCTATGATTGCTAGGGACAAAGCTAGAATCAAACAAGTTAAATCATAAGGTGACACAATGACTTTCCCTTTCCAAACAGCATATCCGTTCAACATGCCGATAGGCGTGCCAGGACGGATAGCCGATAACTGTTTTAAAAATACCCTAAACCCTGTTGCTGGAGAGAATATCTACCCAGCTCGCGGAGTTTGCAAGGCAATAGGTCAAGACTATGTTGTGACCTATCCTAGAGTCAATCAGAGCGTGAACGTTTTTTCTGCTGACTTAGTGACCAGTAACACTATTAATGCGACCGTTAACGGTATTGCTATCACTCCTGTCGTCTTTGCTACTTCTCATTTGGCGACGATGAATGCCATTGCTGATGAGATAGAAGCTTTACCGGGGATAGCTAGCGCAACTGTTGGTGGAGCTAACAACAGAACTATTACGATTATGACTGAAAACGGCACTAGTATTACGGTGACTGGATTCTTGGTTACTGGCGGTGCTTCTCAAGCTACTGTCACAACGACAGACTCTCAATTTGGTGCTTTCTTTGGGGTATCTCAATTCGAGTATATCAAAGTCAACTCTTGGAACCCTTCAAATAGTCCTTCACTTGCTGGTGTAGATCCTTATTTCACTGGCGAGCCTGTTCCTGTATTAACTATGGGGCGCATCTATGTGGTTCCTGAAACGGTTGTTACTGCTGAGAGCGCGGTTTATGTGCGTCACGAGGCTAACGGTCTAAATCAAGATCTTGGTCTATTCCGAGGCGACTCAGATGGGGGCACTTGCACGCTTATAGCGGCCACTTCTGCCAAATGGCGTGAAGGAAATGGCACGGTTGGCGGCATTGCAGTATTAGAACTTACACTATCTTAAGGAACGATTGTCATGAGTAGAATAAAAATCGAAAGCGTTCGTTTAGACGCCGTGGGTTCTTTGTACTTTGCCAACCAGTTGACCTATATTCAGGCCAAGGTTTACGAATACGAGTATCCCACTTTAGAAGCCTTTAACGTTATTCCTATCTCTACAGATACCCCAGCAGGGGCGGAATATGTTATGTACAGAGCCTTTCAAAGGACTGGACGCGCTCGCATAGTCTCATCTTATGCTGATGACTTGCCAGCAGCCGACCTTCAAGGCTTCCAATTCATGCAAAAAATCGAAACCATCGGCGCGAGTTACCGATATTCGATTCAAGAGATCGTCACAGCTCAATGGCAGAATGTAAACTTGCCTTTTGAGCAAGCCGAAGCAGCACGACGCGCCATTATGCAGGAAATGAACACTCTTGCGTTCACTGGTAGTCAGCCTGGTGGGTTTACGGGATTCCTGAACAACCCTAACGTCCCTCTCTACACAGTTCCAGCTGATGGTAGTGGTGGTTCAACGACTTTCGCGTCTAAGTCTCCAGATCAGATTTTGAGAGACTTAAATAGCTTGGTCAACCAAGTCGTTATTAACTCGAATATGGTTGAAAGGCCCGATACTGTATTGCTGCCAACAGAGCAGTATACTCAGATCGCTTCAACACCACGCTCGAGCACTAGCGATACGACAATCCTGAATTATTTCTTGTTGAACAATCCATTTGTAAGGCAGGTGATCCCAGTGCCTCAATTGGCTGGTGCAGGACCTACAGGGCTTGATATCATGGTTGCTTATGAGATGAATGCGAATAAGTTGAAGATGGAAATTCCTCAACCATTTACGCAGTATGCTCCTCAAGAGCGTAACTTGGAATTCGTCATTAACTGTACCGCTCGTTTTGGTGGTGTAAGCATTATTTATCCTCTGTCCGTTAACATCGGTCAAGGTATATAAGGAGGTCTTATGGCTAGTATTACCAACACAGGTAAAAATACACAGACGTGGCCTTATCAAGGTTCAGCAGTTGTTAGATTGCATTCAGGTGACACGGAAGTCACCTCAGAGCAATTGAAAGGTCTTCAAAAACACCCAGTCTTTAAAGACTTTGTGAAGAAGAAAATTTTGATCGTTTCTTTAACTGAAGAAGAACAAGATCAAGCTGCCCTTGAACGTATGGAAGCTAGGAAAAAGTCTGGTGAATTAGAGCGCGAGACAGGCGAGACAAGCGAGACAGGCGAGACAAGCGAGAAAGGCGAGACAAGCGAGAAAGGCGAGACAAAGAAAGAAGAAGGTCTTGAAAATCTTTCTCAACGTGAGCTTATTAAGCGTATAAGCGAGATGACCGACAAAGAACAGCTTGAGTTATTAGCTCAGGACGGACGCTCCAGAGTATCTGAAGCAGCTAAACAGCAACTAGCAATCTTGTAGGTATGTATGGCTCAGCCTAACGACGTTTCAAACTCAGAAGTAATAAGCTTACTGTTTATAATAGCGCCTCAGTTTGAAACGGACGATCCCGCTAAGCTTGCTAGTTATAATGCTTTGCTAGATCAGCTAAGATGCTTTTACAATCCAAGAGTTTGGTGCTGCGGTGCCGCTCTTGGGTTGGCTAACCTTTTAGCTCATTATCTCTCATTGGCAAATAACCCTAATTTGGGAATCGTAGCCAATATGTCGGAAGGAGATCTTTCTATTGGTTATGCTACTTCAGCAACGGAAGATTTCTTTAATCTAACAGCATACGGTAAAGCTTTTGCGATGATGAGAGGGCAAATTAGAGCGGGTCCTTTGGTAGCAACAGGATGCAGTCGAGTACCTGGAACTTTAGCGTGGGGGGCCTTCTATGGCACGCCGTTCGGACCTTGTTGCTGATAAGGATCTAGGTTTCAATAAGATTGTTGCCGAAGTCATGAAATATGAGAATGCTGTCATTCTTGTTGGATTTCAAGAAGGAAGCAAAACCCATTCTCAAGATAAAGACGGTCGCCATAAAAAGGGCGGTCTTAGTATGCCTCAAATAGCTGCTCAAAACGAGTTTGGCACTGAGCATATTCCTGAGCGATCATTTATGCGCACATCTTACGATGAAAATGTGACGCGAATTCGTCAATTGATAGATAGAGAATACACTAAGGTGGTGGCTGGCGAAATACCAGCATCTCAAGGATTAGGAATTGTAGGAACATACGTGCAAGGTCTGATTCAGCAAAAGATCAGGCAAATTATGTCTCCTCCTAACTCACCTAAGACTATAGCGATCAAAAAGAGCAGCAAGCCACTGATTGATTTCGGGCAAATGGTTGGCTCAGTCACTTATGTGGTGCAGTATGACGCCGTTTGAATTCTTTAGAACTCCTATTCAAATTCGACGCTTTACTCAAGG
>JACCDR012175601.1_pt1 | contig 11197 bp, 14 predicted proteins | sample 7446431 | NCBI WGS metagenome assembly JACCDR01 (sample SAMN15323443, study PRJNA562643) | freshwater metagenome | isolation source: river surface water | place: USA:Blue River Watershed | collected 2017-08-17 | reverse complement strand
TTGTTCGCGTATAGACCACTCTTCATAGAGACGCATAGTAGACAACACATCTTACCTAGTTGCTATGACGACTACAAGTAACGGACATCACAAAAGGAGATCACTCTAACAACATAGCACTGTTAACACCGAATCGCGTTGGTAACAACATACCATCACATCCAGCTCTATGAACAACAGTTGTTCTGTGAGCCATCAATATGCAAGTATCATAATCGCGCATGTGTAGTGTTATGCTATCTGAATCACCGACAGCGAAGATGATATCAGTTTTGAGTGCATCGAAGAACTTCACACCTATCGTTGTGGTCCAATGCAACAACATCGGCATCATAGTATCATTGAAGAGTATGATATCAGCGTTGTCACGTTTCGTTTTGTCAACAGAGATAGTGCAAGACCATTGCTGTGATTGCTGATCGATGGTCAAGTAACACCATACATTACAACTCGTCCCAGCCTTATAATACCCGATCGCTATGACCAGTGGAATGAATGTTGAATGATAGTATGCTCTAGCTAAGCACACTAGATCAACAGGATCGTCTAATCGATCGCGAGGATACTCTTGTGAGTATGTTGTCCACGCTCGACCCCAACAGCGAGGGTTGCAATATGCTGTGTATCCATACACAGCTATCTTGTTCATGTCCGGTATCAGTTTCCCACATTGACAACAGAAGTGATCATACGTCATAGCATCAGTGGTTGATTGAGCTATATCGATAGATGACATACGTGGACTAGGTGGTGATACAACTACAGTGCGACGATTCAACTTTACAATACAAAAGGACCAGTGAGCTGCACACTGTGATGCGTGCGATGTAGTGCTATATAACGAGATCAGTGATGTACGTGTGACGTAGTGTTATATGACGAGATCAGTGATGCGCATGCAAGTGTGCGATGGTGCGATGAGTAACGAGACAACGAAGGTCAGTGAGTGTGTTGTAGATATGCCCGCGAATGAACGATAGTGAGTGTGTTGTAGATATGCCCGCGAATGAACGATAGTGAGTGCGCGAATGAACGATAGTGAGCAACGAGACAACGAAGGTTGGTGAGTGTGCGTTACAGTGCTGCGAATGCATAGCACTCTTCTTTGATCGTCTTCATGTCTAGCTCACGGAGCTTGTCATTGTAGTTCTTCAAGTTGTCATCTATCTTGTTCTTGATCTCTTGATTGAACTTGACGAGAGACTCCTCGTTGATCGCTACCTCAGGGTTAGTATACGACTCTGCTATCTTCTTGATTTCAGGGTCGTCTGATTTGAGACTACTCGCTACTTCATCCTTGATGATCTTGTCTGTTTCAGCGAATATCTGATTGCGATAGTCCTCGAAGCTGTTCGCAGTGCCCACTTTGGGGTTGTGATCGAGTAGAACTGGGCTAGCTAACAAACGAGCAGTGCGACCGTTCGCGCATACAACTGATCCATTCTGATGTGAATCAGCGAGAGCATCGATGACAGCATCTTGCATCAGTTCCTTCTTAGCTGAGTTGTCTTTGTCGAACGATCGTCTCCACACTATACCGAAGATGTCTTGCTCTGACTTGTTGTACGTTGATACAGTGTGGCCAGCTAGTGAGTGCGCTTCTATTTCACTCAGCACTCGCAGTGCATGTTTAGCCTTATCTTCACCTATGCGAGTTGTATGCTTAGCGATGTAATCGCGACACTGTTGTATTGACATCTCAGGTGTTGTACCATCGAACGTCTCCTCCATTGTTCGCAATGATGTACTCAGATCATCAACTACCCCTTTATCATGTACGTTCTGTGGTTGATCAGTGTATACTGGTTTGAAGTACGTTTCTAGCGCTTCTGCCTTCGTTGTTGAGTTCTGAAGTGCATCATTGATACGTTTCTCTGTTTGAGCAGGTGTAGCTAAGTTCCATGCTTCAACAACTGCTCTATCTACGTTCACTTCTAACACAGCGAGATCTAATAGGAAGTTACCTATGTCGTTCACCATGACAGCATAGTTGATATCTGGTTCTCTACCATCAGCTAGATCACGTAGCACTGTTGCGTAATCATTCGCAGCTATGATGAGTGCATCGTTGTTCAGTCTAGTAAGATCACCATCGCCTATGTTGTATCGTATTATGTTGGCTCTACGATAACGATCTGCGGGTCTCAACGTTGTAAGTCGGTTGAGTTCATTCAATGCTTGCTCTGCATACATATCCATTGTGCCGTTGCTCTTGTTTATGTTCGAGATGGCAGTGTTGCGTTTGCTCGTATCACTGAAGAAGAAGTAGTATATCAAGCACACGATGATCACTATGGCCACTCCTAACAATACGTGTTTCCACATTCTCTTACTATGTATCCATCCTTCAAAACACAAAAAGCGATACAGCGTGGCCCTCATATCAAGCTGCGTGTTATGCTATCAAGTGTCAATCTACCTCGCTGTGATAATGATAGCGCTGACTCGTACTCTACTAGATCAACATCTGATATCTCCCGTGAGAACTGCGCATAGTTAGGTTGTTTGTTATCCTGGAACCAATCATAGATAGCCTTACCCTTCTCTCTCTTCGTTGCGAACTGTTCTGTGTTGTTGAAGTAGCACCATACGATGATGATCACGATGATGATAACGATGGTAGTAACTGACATTCTATACTATCCATTAGAACAAAGTCATCTCATCGTTAGTATATGGACAACATCATAGATAGGCTGATGGTTAATGTTGACAGTAACACCAAGAGCGTGCTTGCTGATTTGCTATATGCTGATCTACATAAGGTGCTAGTGAACAACAAGTTCAACTATCAGAAGATCACACCTCACGTTGAGTTAGTGTTCAACGCATTTGTGCAGTGTCCAATAGATACGATCAGAGTCGTGATCTGCAACACGAAACCATACTGCCAGTACAACAACGGGCTATGTCTATCGAGCGATGTCAAGATACTACCACCGCTGATGCGATTGTACGAATCACTCCGCAGATGCGGATTGATGAGCAGCATACCAACACATGGTGATCTCACATGCTGGGCTAAACGAGGAGTGCTATTGTTGAATGCTGAGTTGACACGATCAGTAGGATCGCACGCTATCTTGCTGGATGAACCTCTTGTCTGGGATCAGTACACCGATCGTGTGATAGCGTATCTAGGTGAGAAGAGTAGGTCTCAGTGTGTGTTCTTGTTTTTAGGTAGTACAGCAGTGAAGGCTAAACACATCATCGGAACGCATCACATTGTGCTGTTCTGTAATGAGTTGATATCTAACAAGGACGACGATACTCTGTTACGTATGAGCAACTTACTATCTCGCAATCCTATCAACTGGAATGCGATCAACGGGGTTACGGTCGACAGAGTTATGATCAACACAACTGCTACTAACGTAAACACGGTCAGCGACACTGCTGTTAACACAAACGCGATCACAAACACAACCACATCCAATGGAGCTACGTCACGTACATTGACAACGTCATCACACTTCACCGATGATATGAGACTGGCTATTATCAACACTGCTAAAGTAGCATCGTTACATCATCTGCAGAGTGAACAGCAAGCTGCGATTGACACACGATCAGATGAACATGTACTTGCGTGTTTGATCAGCATTCGCATACTCGGTGAGCGAGTATCCAACTGGTACAAGAGCAACAACGCGATCTCGATTGACAAGAGCACGTCATCTCATGGTAGATCTGTTAACACGATATGGGTGTTCATCGCATCCAGTATGTTAGTCGATGGACCCATCATACGAGGGAATCAGTTCGGTGCGTTCATTACTAACGTTGATCAGTCAGAGAGCTTCAGTAAGTACATACCGAACGAGTCGATCACTCAATCGATCACAAGACATCGCATGGAGCTGTTGGGACTAATATCAACTATCCGACATGCACAGCAAAGTGTACATCGCAATCATCCGCTATACCTGCACGGCAGGATCGCCATCGTATCAACTAACCCATATGTGATATACACTCTCAACAGTTGTTATCGCAAGTGGTGTTTCGGAGAGTCAGCTGCTGAATCAAGTAAGCCTAATGCTGATCTAGTGTCGACATTGAGAACATCGTTGTTGATGTTGCGAAAGGAGCTGTCGTTCGTACTTATAAACCTGCGTGACAAGCAGTTGTGTTCGTTTCACAAAAGAGGATATCTCTGCGCTCGTAAGATAGCATCACGAGTTGAGACTAACGATAAACATCGAATCAAACTCTGATCATGTCCCATGACGTGGTCTTTGGAACTCTGATGCGCAGGTTATGTGATGTTGATCTGACTGGTTTGTTGATCAACACTCTCTCTGGTGGAATGGGTAGATTGAAGAACTGCATCCAGTTCTTAGTACCACCGATGATTGAATCTAAGTCTTCAGATTGAAGTAACATAACACATGCGATCGCATATGCACCTTCTACTTGCATAGCCTTGTCGATGAGGATAGCTATATCGCCCAACGCATGATTGCTCTCCTCAACGCACTGCTGTTGTTGTAACTGGTTGGTCCACTGTATCATAGCTACAAAGTGACCTCTCAACAACCACCTATCTCGTTCAGTTAACCTCTTTTGTAGATCCACCAAGAACTGTTCATCTAGCTCAGCGATATCGCCAATCATAGCTGTTCGTTATACATCTGCAGAGCAGTGATTCAATTTTAGATCAGCGTATGAGCAGGTGAGCTGACTATGTTGATGAACGCGTATGATGCTGACTATGATGAAAGGACAACATCAGACCATGCTATCTTCTTGTACTGTATCTGCGCACCATAGTACTCATATGCCAGCTTACGAGAACCAAACTGATGTTTCATAGGTGTGTTGACATTCACAACATCGATTATGATGCGCGGTATGTTGTAGTTGGAGCTAGTCCTAAGTATACGAGCTACGATCTGTTTGAATTGACTGCGACGCGATGATAGTAAGCATATCGCAGTTGCTTTCAAGAGACTGATACCTGTACCAGCGAACGTATACGTTGCAAGTATGATCCTCGCATGTTGTTTGATGTCGTTAGACTGCTGTTCACTTATACCACCTATGAATGTGCCTATATCAAGTTCAGGAACACTAACATAAGCAGATAGGTATGTAGCTAGCTTCTTGCCGAACTCAATCAGTGGTTCTCGTTCTTCACAGAACACGAATATGCAATGCTGTTCATGTTCACTACGCTGTGCTTGCCTATGTGATACTTGTTCGCTACGCTGTTCGTCATGTGGCACTTGTTCACGATGCTGTTCATTGCATCGGGCTCGCTCATTGCTTGAGTTGTGTTGATTCGCTGTGATAGTGTGTTGATCAGGTCGATCAGACCGCACAACAGCGCTTTCGAATGTTGTCAATTGAGGTGAGTTGGATGGTTGTATCTCTGCGTTAGCTGCGCGTGAATTGAACTGACTGCTGCGATTGGTATTAGTTCGTTGTTTGCGCGTGTTGATCGTCTTAGTTTGCACCTTAGGTTGATCGTTCTGGATGTCCCTCTTAGTCTCACATTGTGCGTTCTGAGAACAGTTGCGTGTATCGCTGTTGGTGTGTGCGATGTTACATTCGGTGCGAGGTTCTAGTTTGCAACCCCTCCACTCATACAGCTTGCGTATCTCACTCATTATGAGTTGCGATCTGTACGGGTCTTTCATAAACTGATTTAGCATGAGATGAGTGGACATCTTCCCTGTTTTATCATTACACAGTACATGTGAGTAGTCTGGATGACCAACGTACTTGATAACGTGCACTTCAATCTTGAACTTGGGTTTATCATCAGCACGCTTGGGTACTATCTTCTCAGCTCTTATAACACCATCGAGAGCTAGCTCTTTGTGGATAACGATGTCAAATGGATCGTTCCTATCTTCTGTTGTTCCGCTCAGACCTAAATGAGCAGGTGCTGTTGTTCTCGCACATATGATAGATCTCTTCTCTGTACACAACGTGTGGGCTTCATCGAACACGACACATCCGAACCCGCGCAACAGTTCTACTGGTAGCTTGATCGCAGTGTTGATGATGACAACACATACTCCACACTTCATGTTGGGATACTGCTTACCGTTGGTAGTGATGGTCTTAGGTAGTCGATCGTACTTCTCAACGACGAATGAGTGAGTGCCATAACCCTTATCGTACAAACATGATCGCAGATCATCAACTGCTTGTTTAGCTAGTTCCTTACGTATAGTAATGTACAATGTTGGATACTTGAGCGCAGCTATGATAGCACCTGCGACGAATGTCTTCCCTCCACCAGCGACTAGATTCAACAGACATGATGCTGTTCCATCGTGCAATCTAGTTGGGCTGAACACGTGTGTCATGAGGTGATTAACAATAGCAGCTTGATCGTCGAACAACGTGCATTGCATAGTCATGTTGAGCTGCGCTGGAAATGACATCAGTATAGCTACGTTACGTATCAACTTGGTATCTTTGAACACCTTGAGTGCCGATCGAGGTAGTGCGATATACTCTGAACCATCCTTGCTGAACTTCTTATACATGCAACGTATCTCTCTAGGTCCATGTGTTGGAATGTATACAACTGTTAGCTTAGTCAGTAAGCTGTCATAGAGATTGCCAACGAAGATACGCTTCAGATGAGCATCTAGCATCACGAACCCATTGGTTGTGAGATAACCATCAGGTTGTGCAGAGCTAGCAGGTGTGATCGCTTGATTCATCATGTGAGTCGTTGTTTGATTCATCACTTGAGTTGTCGCTTGATTCATCATGTGAGTTGTTACACGAGCGGAGCTATTTGTCTATATGAGAGACAAAAAGGAACCATCAGTGCTTATGTTCGTTTGTTACTCTTAGCTGGTTTGCGGACGCATGGTATCGAGATACTATGTGAGTTGATAGTTGTCATCTGCTGTTCTCGCGGTTTATCAGGAGATACAGCCACTAGTGCGTTGAGTGGTTGTGTTTGAGAGTATACCTTCATACCTGCTTTCACTCTATCAGGAATGGGTATCTTCAATCTGTATATCAACCTCCTGGAGTATGCATCATCGATTAGCGTCTTCATAACATACTTCAGTACGATGCAATCGTTACGTTCTTCATCGCGCTCATCTTTGATAGCTTCGAATTCAATCTCTATCTCATGTGGTGTACATTGATATGATCGCGCGAGTACATCTCGGAACTCTTTCATCTCTTGTTGGGACATTTCACGTGTTGCTAGCGGTGCACTAACAACTTCATGCCACTGTTGCTGTGTTGATGGTTTGTAGTCCCATGGGTTCGCCTTTGGTTGTTCAGTGGTGGATGTCATATGTTATATCACTGTGAAGATGGTATACATGAATAGTCATTTATAAAAATGGCAATTAGATCACACTGTGCATATACTGGTTAGCTGAACACCACTCAAGAGTACAGAGAATGATAGGGTTTCATGTATCTCGTTCTACCAACAAGAACATCATTGATGCTCTGAAAGCATATCATCGGATGATGTCCAACTATGAAGTCAGTAACATCGCCGCACAAGTGTTTGTCACTGGTCCTGATTCGCATGTTGAGCTCTTAACAGACGTAGACAAACGTGAGATAGCGAAGATGATATCATCTGATCAACTCAGCGTTGTTGTGCATGGATCGTACATTGACTTCCCATGGAACTATAACAACATAGCGATTCATAACATTCGACAAGAGCTACGTATAGCGAGAGCTATACATGCTAATGGTGTGATCGTTCATCTTGGTAAAGGTGCAGATACATCCGCGTTAGATGAAGTGTTGCTGAATATAGCAGATAGCGACTATCTCTCGCTTGATGTGCAACAACATACGATACTGTGGTTAGAAGTGCAAGCTAGCAAACCATCTAAACATACATACGAGACGCCAGAGAAGGTAGTGCGGTTGTTCAAACGAATCATCAAACTCAGGCGACAGACTAACATGCAACTGAAGATCGGGTTATGCGTAGATACAGCTCATCTGCATAGCTGCGGTGTGAGTTTGTCAACTTACAGCGATGCTAAGAGATGGTTTCACGGGATAGCGAGTGCGCTGAGTAGTGATGTCCCATTGATGATTCATCTGAATGACTCTCTTGCTGTAGTTGGAAGTGGGAGCGACATACATGCACCGCTATGCAAAGGACACATATGGTCAGAGTATCATCCTAACACTGGTAACAAACCATACAACGGATCAGGATTACACTTCATCGTCGAGTTCTGCATGCAGCATGGCTATATGATGATCATGGAACGTGACCCTGATCAAGAACACACAGACCTAGCATTGTTGACTAGTGCTGATTCTATATAGAAAGTTGAATATGCATAGTCACTGCAACATATAACACACTGAGCTATATACCATATGGCCATGTCAGCACTATCATCGATTGATCATCTCAACAGCGAACGAAGGATCATCATACGTAACCTGTTCGGGTTGATATACACACAGCAAGCGATCTACTACCCTACATTGTCAACTGCGTGGTCTGCATCTATAACTATAGAGCGCAGTTGCTACGATGAGTGTGTTATGCAGTGCAAGATGATAGATATGAGACCAACGTTTGATAACAAGGACTTCGTAGCTCGATACAACACTGCATGTGCGTTAGTGATGGCGCACTTGCAAGTGGATGGATTAGTTGATTCGACGTACTTCGTTGATCAGTTGAAACGAGATGCGATCGATCTAACGAAGATAGGTCAGATGACATCAGAACAACTGTGTCCACGTGCTAGCGAACAAGAGAGAACAATCATAGCGAGGCGACTAGAACAGCGAATAGAGAAGAAGGTATGTAGAGCCTACAAGTGTCACAAGTGCGGTGGCAACGAGACGACTCTAGAAGAGCAACAACTGCGAGGTCTAGATGAGCCTCCAACTGTGACAGTGTACTGCGAGAACTCTGTCTGTAAGAACAAATGGCGATTGCAGTGATCAACCATCGCTGGACATACTAGCATGCGAACGTGCTCTTTTGTTGTTATCGTTGTTGTTATCGCTGTTGATAGTTGCTGGTTGTTGATATTGATGCTCAATGACACACCACAAAAACAAGACTACATGAGTGTGTACTTAGTTTACCCAGAAGTGAACGACTCTACCGCTAGGATATCTCATCTCATACCGGCCCACTTGTAATGGTATCGCATGAGTGCTACCTGACGTTGGAATGAGGATACCATCTTTAACTGCGACAACTTGCTTGCCCTCTTGTTCGCTTGGCGCCATCGCATGAATGAGCTCATATAGTTTGATATCGTATCCAACCTTATACAACACTGCTGTTTTGACATCTTTAACATCTGATACGCTGATTCGTTGCATCTAGTGTTTGTTACTCAGAGACTGTTACTCATGCAGACAAAAACGCGGTTCGTAAATAGAGAATTACAGACTGCATACCTCGCACATGATGGTGCACTCACCAGGTATGACTATCTTATAACGACCGCTACGCAACAACGTGAGATGAGTGGAGTATGGTATGAGAGTATTGTCTTTGTACAGCTGTGAGTTGGCTATCGCGTTCATATCTACTATCACCTTACTCAACATGAATGCGATCGTTGGTCTGATACCTAGGTTGACTATAACACTGCTACGCTTGTTGTCTAGCGGAGTGATGATAACGTACTGCATCGGTTAACTCTACGATCCCGAGATTCAACTTTGCATCTCAGCATATGGACCTCATACAAAAGCGCATTGTGGTGAATGCACATAGTAGAGCACTCGTTATGTATGTTTGACCCACCAGTATGCTGTGTTATCGAACCACTCGATACGGTAGAATCCATCAAGCAGCAGTGAGTACCGATCGATCTCTATATCGTTGTGATAGACTACAACATCAGCTACATGCGATGAACACCAACCTAACCCATCGAGCATCATGATGATGAAGTCGTTCACATACTTAGGAGTCACTCCTCTCGTATCGTACACATGCGATGTCTTATAGTCAGGGAGAACAGATACTCGGATGATCATCGTTTACGCTTATATGCTAGACATTCAACTTTATAACATACGCGATCAGCATATTATCTCAGAGTGTGTATACCGAGGTAATGTATCAAGTGATGCTGTTAGCTATCGTGATAGTTGTGTTGTTGATGGTCATATGGTACTTTGACATATCGAGCCAGTTGATAGTACCGTTCATCGTTGGTGCTATGTGCGCACACTTGTTCGACTATGCCGTGTTGGGATGGCCAGTTGAAGAGATCGATCGTAAGATCATGGGATCATTGAAAATGGGCTCAGCAGAAGAGCTCCCAGCGAAGACACCATCACATGAACACATCGCATCACACGAACACGATGCATCGCATCATCCATCGGATGCAGACTTTGTCAGCATGGATTATGATATCACAGTTGATGATCAGCTACATAACAAGATCAGCGATAACGAGCAAGAGTATATGAATCGTGACTATAGGTCGCAAGTGATGAATCGATTCCCCATGTATGGTTACAACACCATCGATCCTGGTTGGCCATTACGTGAGTCTCGTGATGAAGCGAACGCACACTTACGAAAGATGATCCCGATGCTAGAACATAAGAACTGGACTAACCAAACGATCAGCTACATGCGGATCAACACAATCGGCCGTCACATACTCGACTGTATAGTGAAACCGCTATTAGATGAACACATCCTGCAAACACCATATAGTGTGATCGATGCAACCGGCAACATTGGTGGTGATAGTATACGATTCGCACTAGATCCGAATGTGAACCACGTGATTACATATGAGATGCTACCACAAGTGTATGATATGCTAGTTGCTAATGTCAACCTCTACCACTTGCAGAACAAGATCACAACGCACAATCGCAGGTTCGATTATGACCCATCGCAGATAGTGCAGGGATCGCTCGTTATCATTGATCCGCCATATGAATCTGGTAACAACTCAACCAACTTCAATCTCAGCATCGACACATATCCGATATACGAGGTGTGCAATCGCATCTTAGACAAAGGAGCCAGTGTCGCGTTGCTAACGATGCCACGATCATACAAATATAACATGAAGTATGCTGCTGACCATCATCAGCATGTGACTGCATATCAGATGGGTACGAAGAACAACAAGGTGTTCGTTGTGAGACGAATCAACTCTGATGGAACGAACGACGCAACAGGTGAGTCTGCTTCTAGCAGAACGAACGACGACAACTTCACGAGTCACAC
>JACCDR011577861.1_pt1 | contig 11199 bp, 11 predicted proteins | sample 7446431 | NCBI WGS metagenome assembly JACCDR01 (sample SAMN15323443, study PRJNA562643) | freshwater metagenome | isolation source: river surface water | place: USA:Blue River Watershed | collected 2017-08-17 | reverse complement strand
CGTCATCGGTGGGTGTCGGCTGCTGCCGCGCCTGCATGGCCGCCATGAACTGGGGGGTCTGCAGCTGGTTCATGGGGTTCGCGTCGAACGCGGCGCGCTGCGCAGGGGTCAGCGTGCCCAGGTCCTTGGCCGGCCAGTACGGCGGGAACGGCGCCATGCCGCGCAGAACCCGGGCCTCGTTTGGCGTCAGGTCCACCTGCGTGCGGATCTGGTAGACCTTCGCGTCGCGCTCGGGGTCCATCTCGCCGAAGTGCCACCGCACGACCAAGTCGGGGTGCATCCGGCGCGCCATCGGCGTCAGCAGGTGGTCGGTCAGGTGCCCGAGCAGCGACTGCAGGCCGTCGGCGCGCGCCAGCTCGATCTCCTGCGCGCGGTTCGCCTCGCTCAGCGACGCGCCGGCGCCGCCCGCCCAGGGCTTCGCGTTGATGGAGCTCGGGTCCTCGCGGTAGACCGCGCAGGTCAGCGCCACCAAGCAGGACAGCCAGGTCTCGAAGCCCATCTCGGCGTTGGTCTTCTTCAAGTCGACCTTGTCGATGCCGCTCCCGCCGTCGGGCACGGGCAGCACCAAGGGCTGGTGCGCGCGCTGCACGCCTTGCGCGGCGTCCTGCAGCTGCTGCATGAACCGCTGCATGTCCTCCGGCGCCATGTTGCCCTTGATGAGCAGGGCGAAGTCCGGCATGAAGCCGTCGCGGAAGAAGTTGGCGTTGTACTGAAACGTGCCCTGAAAGGCCGCGATCAGCTCAACGGCCGTCTCGACGGTCGACGGGTTGTAGCCGGCCCACTGGATGTCCGTGCGCGTGCGGGCCTGCCCCACGATCAGGTCGTGGTCGCGGAAGAACCGCTCGGGCAGGCCGTCGCGGATCATCACCCAGCGCATGTCGTTGAGGCTGACCTGGAAGATCTGCTCGACCAGGGCCCGGCGCTCCATCTGCGACGTTGGCACCTTGCGCTCGATCCAGCCAGCGCCGAACGTGCTCATGGCCAGCCAGTCGGCGAGCGGAAGGATCAGCGCGCCGTCGACAGGCTCCCAGCCCACGATCCGCTGCGGGTCGGCCACCGAGTAGAGCGGCGCCACGACCGGCCGGTTGATCGTCAGGTAGTCCTCGGCGACCAGCACCATGAAGTCGGCCAGGGTCGAGCAGCGGCCCACCGCCGGCTCCTCCATGAAGCGCTCGAAGCCGCGGATGAGGGGCTCGAAGCCCCGGGGCACGCGCCCATCGGGCCGCAGCGCGTCGCGGTGCGTGACCTCCCAGCCCACCTCGTGCCGCTGGCCATCCCACCGACGGCACACGCGCCGGATCTTGGCGTGCACAGCGGCGTGGATGACCTGGATGATCGCGACCTTCTCTCGCAGCAAGCGCAGCTGATCGAAGGTGAGCTGCGCGCGGCCAGCGGCGGCGCCCCGGGGCACCGCGCCGCCCATCTCCCGCACGATGGTCCGGGGCAGCTTCGGCACCGGGCTCACGGTCGCGGCGCGCTCGGCGCGCAGCTTGACCGCAGCGTAGGCCTCCGGGGTCAGCTGCAGGCCCCCGTCCTCGAGCTCGCGGATGCCGCGCGCGATGAGCTCCTGGCCCAGCTCGCGCAGCTCGGCCGACTCCGCGTTGCGCCGCACGACGTCGGCGGACCACTCCGGCAGGTCCGCCGGATCACCGCCGGTCATGAACGCGCCCCGTAGCGCATGGCGATCTCCCACTGGGTGCCGCAGGTGCAGGTGTAGCTGATCGGCAGCAGCCGGTAACGCGCCGCGCGGAGCTCTTCCTCGCTCCGGTTGTAGCAGCAGACGTTGCCGTTCAGCGTCATCTTGCCGCCGATCATGACCGCCTGCTCAGGCTTCGGGGGCGGCAGGCGGGCGCCGCCACGGCCGTCCGACCGGGCCTCACGGTAGGCCGCCACCGCGCGCTCTACGAGGTTGTCGCGACCGTTGACAAGGCGCAGCTCGAGGTGGCCCTCGATGGTGGTCGCCTGCCGCTCAGGCGCAGCAGTGCCGCCGCCCAGGGCGGCCAACGCGCGCGCGACGTTGAGGGAGGGGTGCTGCACGCCGCCAGTGTAGCGCGGCGCGCTACTCCGCGTCGCCATCGGCGGCGATCTCGGTCGGCGCCCGGGTCATCATCGGCGGGGCGAGGCGCGACAGGGCCACGTCCGCGTAGAGCTCCGCGTGCGCAAAGTGCGGGTCGAGGCCGATGTGCTCGGCGCGCAGCTGGAACCGGCCCGTGCGCCCGCGCGAGGGGTCGTTCTGCGGCTTGACCCGGATGATGGCCACGCGCTGCAGGTGCAGGGCGTAGAGGTCCACCGCCACCCGCACGGGGGCCCACCCGCCGCCGCCGAGGTTGGCGGCCAGCACCGGCGCCCCCTTCTGCGTCGGCAAGGTCTGCAGCAGCGCGTCGGGCTTCGGCCAGCACTTTAGGCCCTGCTTCCACATGCCGAGCGACCACTGGAAGGCCAGCGTCCGCATGACGTTGACGATGTACGGAAACTTCGCGTCGCCCTTCTCGCGCTTCTTCTCCTGCGCGTCGCCCCAGGACACCATCACGGTGCCGGCGCCGCCTTCGACGTACTGGCACAGCCACACGCGGCCCCGGAAGGCCAGCGCGAAGCGGCGCGCGTTGTCCCACTCGGGCTGCGCGTCGACCACGCAGAAGTGCACGTTGTACTCGGCCATCAGGCCGGCCAGCGCCTCCCATGGGTCGCCCGAGCCGCGGTTCTTGTGCACGACCTCGACGTGCACGGTGGCGTAGAGCCCGTCCGACGTCCGCCGCTTGATGACCGCCACGAGGTAGCCGCGCTGGACGTCCACGCCCATCGCCGTGCGGCCCAGCTCGGTGCGGCGCCATTGAGCCGTCTGCATGGCCGCCCACACCGCGCGCGGGTCGACGCTCGACGCGAGCGCGTCCTCGTTGACCGGCACGTTGTCGGCGCTCAGGAACGGCATGCCCCGCTTGGAGTTGTGGAACTCCTGCACGTCGAGGCCGGGCTGCTGGAAGAACTCGAGCATCCGGGCCGCCGGCCACCGCGGGTTGAGCATCTGCGGCAGCTGGTAGCTGCGGCGCCCGACGTTCTGCGGCGCGTGCGGCTCCCACCACCCGATCCGCGGGTCGGTGATGACCGTGCCGCACGCCGGGCAGTAGTAGACGACATCGCCGTACTGCGCGCGCTCCTTGGCGTTCATGCCGCCGAAGGGGATGCCGGCATGCGAGAAGGTGTGCTCGGCCTTGGCCCGCAGCTGGGGCGAGGCGCCGCGCAGGTCCAGGACGCAGTCGGGCCAGGTCAGCGAGAGCACGATGCCCTCGGGGCAGCCGCACTCGGTGTGAAAGTAGCGCTGATCACCGCGCAGGAAGTATTTGTGGATGTCGCTGTCGGGGAAGAGCGCCGTGCTGACGTAGCGGAACACGGGGTCGGTCTGCGCCGACGTCCGCTCCTCAGCGCGCTGGATGTCGCCTTCGTTCATCCGGCGCACCTCGTCGAAGAAGACCCCCTGCATCGGGGTGCCCTCCGTTGTTGAGCGGCCGGCCACCGACAGGAACATGAACGTGGTGGCGCCGAAGGACTTGACGTGCGCTTGGTCGACGTCGTCCTTGTCGGCCGTGCCCTGGCCCAGCCAGTGCGCAAGGTCGGGCGAGGCCCGGACCATCGGCGCGAAGCGGGTGCGCGAGAAGGTCACCGGCAGGTGGTTGTCGGGGAAGTAGTACCCGATGTTGCCGCCCCAGCGGACCACGCCCGTGCGCAGCAGGTCGGCCATGATCCACGCGCTCTTGCCGCTCTGCGCGCCGGCCATGACCACGATGTAGGTCGCCACGGCCTGGTAGAGCTCGCGCAGGTGGCTGTACTCGAGCATGTCGAAGGGGTGGCCGTCGACCTGCAGGCCGTAGCGGGTCACGAACTCGAGCAGGTTGCGGCCCGGCTCGAACGGGCAGGCCTGGCTCTTGAACATGGCCAGCACCTGCATCAGCGCCGCGGTGCGCAGGTCCTCGCGGGCGAGCGGGATCTTCTTGCTCACCCGAGCTCCTCAGCCTGCCGCACCAGCTCGTGCTTGACGCGACCCAGGCGCGCGATGGACCCGGACACGGCCGCGGCCACGTCGGCGGCGAAGGCCTCGTGACGGTCGGCGGGGATGTAGCGGCGGGCGATGGCTGCGAGCTGCTTGGCGAGGTCGACGATCAGCGGCAGCGCTTCGGCGCGCGCGACCTCCTCAGCCCCGGCAGCCCGCTTGGCCTGGTTGATCACCTCGGCGTGGTCGGCCGCGGCCCGCGACGCGATCTTGTGCGTGCGGATGCGGGCCTCGAAGCGGTCGACCTCGGCCACCGCAGCCGGGTCGAGGTCCTCGAGGTTGACGCCCAGGCGCCGCGCCGCGTTGGACCGGGCGAGCTCTTCGAGCAGCTGCGGCGACGGGTCGAAGGGGACGTGATCGAGCGACATGGCGTGCAGCGCCGCGGGGCGCCGCACGTTGAGCAGCTCGGGATCGTCCATCATCTCTGCCAGCCGCGCGGCGCCGCGCCCAGCCAGGCCCTTAAGGTACGAGCCCGGGGTGCGGTTGGCCTTGGTCTGCCGCTCGCGGTCCTCGACGCCCTTGTGCAACGCGCAGCGCTCGAAGCCCTGCCGGGGCTTCTTGGTGCACCGGCCGCCGTTGGCCAGTGGCCAGCCACAGCGACCGGGGAGCGCGCGCGTGCTGCCCATCAGCGGTCCTCGTACTGGATCGGGGCGATGTCGCCGGTCAGGCGCCCCCACTGCGCGTTGACCGCGGCGGTCACCGCCGGCGCGGAGAGCAGCGCAGGCGCCGACATGGCCATCGTCAGACCCAGCGCTGCGAGCTGGGCGCGCTGCGCGGGGCTCAGGTCGACCATGGGGCCCGGCAGCTCGACCTTGCCGTCGAGCATCAACCAGGACACGGCCAGCGCGTGCGCGCCGTGGCCGCCGCCGCCGTAGCAGCCCGACAGGCCGTTGAGGGCCCGCACCGTGGCAAGCGACCCCTCTTCGACGATGGTCGGCTCGACGATGCCGAAGGTGGGCGTGTGCGGCAGGTCGCTGCAGAGCTTGAGCCCGGCCTCCTGAAAGGCGGGCTCCCACACGGTGGCGATCTCGGCCTCGATGTGGTCGAGCCAGGCGTCCGCCGAGCGGTTGCCCCGCGGGTACATGGCCAGGAAGTCGATCTGCGCGGACCACCCGCCGTGCATCGGGTCGTCGCCCCACGCCTGGACGTGCTGCATGACCATGCTGGACCTCCAGCCCGGGGCGCCGATGAGCGGGCAGTCGGCCTCGAGCCAGGCCGCGTAGCCGGCATGGCGCCGCCGCCACTGCTCGCGGGGCAGCACCGAGGCGGCGATGCACAGGTTGGGCGCGGCGCGCCACTCGCGACGAACGCGGGCCTGCGCGTCGAGGAGGCAGGTCTTCACCAGCGGGGTGGCCCGCAGGTGATCGGCGTCGGTGATGGGCACGATGCGGCGGCCCTGGACGGTGTGCAGGCCGGTCAGCGGCTGCAAGGCGATGGTCGTCACGGGTACTCCTTGGGGTGGTTCAGCCGAACAGCAGGCGCTGTGCGGCCGCAGGGGGCGCCTTGGGCGGCGCGGGGTCGATGGGGCGGTCCTCGGTCGGGCGCGGCGCCGGGCGAGGCTCAGGGGCCGGCTGGGTGTCGCTGGGGGCAGGAACAGGCGGCGCCGACGGGAGCGCAAAGACACCATGCCCGACCGCCGGCGGGTCGGTGGCGCGGTCGTAGCCCTCGATGACGTCGAGCCTGAGCACGAAGCGCCGCGCGGCGAAGTCCTCGACCATCGCCATCGGCTCGATGGACCACCGGCGGTCACCATCATCGTCGCGGCCCTCGCGCCACACGCGCCAGCCGCGCTGGTGAGCCTCCCAGACCGCCGCCTGCAGCGTGGGCGCGACCAGGAAGCCCCCGGCCTGCCGCAGCGGCGCGACGATCCAGCCGAGGCTCACGGCTGCCCCCGGGCGATGCCGTCCGCCTGCGGCCGCTCAAGGTCCGGGCGCGCCAGCTCAGCGCGGAGCACGCGCTCCAGCGACGGGGGCAGGCGCCAGAGTCCAAGCTGGGGCGGGACCTCGAGGTCGCTGTGCACGAAGCGCGCCCCGCGCACCGGCCAGACGTGGCCGCGGGGGCTGAGCGCGCGCCACGGGCTCGAGCTCCAGGCGGCGCCCTCGATGACGCCGACCTCGATCACGCCCACCAGCGCGCCGGCGGTCGGGGTCCAGAAGCCGTAGTCGTTGCGCCGGGCGAGCACGCTCTGGCGCTCGGCGCCGCGGGTGAAGGTCAGCCGCTCCACCAGCGCAGACGGGGTCCGGGTGACCTCCCAGCCCGCCGCCCGGGCGGCGATGAGCAGGCGCTCCCGCCGGTCGGCGATGGCGTGCGCCGAGAGCTCGGCGAGGTCACCATGGTGCACAGCCACGCGCACCACGCGGCCGCCGACCACCTCGGCCGGCTGCGGGATCGGCAGCGGCAGCGCGTTGCAGCCGAGCCGCATGACGGCGAAGGCGTGCTCGCCGGGCACGGAGACGGTCAGCATCCGGCCTCTCCGTCGATGTGCTTGCGCACCTGCACCCAGGGGCGCGCGAGGTTGCCGAAGTCGTCGCGGTCGGCGCTCCAGTCGACCACCGCAACGTGCTCCATCGGGCCCATGTGCCGGGCCGCGAGGCAGCGCATGGCGAGGTCGAAGTCCTGCTGAGGCGACCACCGCCCCTCGTGGGTCTGGTAGCTCAGGCGAGCGCAGCGCCCGACGCTGGCCCACTGCGACGCGGGCACGCCCCAGAGCGCGTCGCCGGCGCCCTGCACGGGCAGCACCATCCCGGGCATGGCCGGGAAGGGGTCGTGCCACTCGCCGGGGGCCAGCTCGCGGGCCGTGCTCGAGTCGAGGGCGGCCCGGATGGTGCGCGCGACCGTCTGCATCTCCGGCTGCGCGTCGGGGTGGTCCCGCAGGGCCAGGAAGTTGCGCCATTCCGCCGAGGTGATGAGCACCTCGGACCACATGAAGGGCTCAAGCAGGCGCGCGGCCCACTGCTTGTGGACGCCGAGCTTGTCCAGCGCCCAGGCGCACACGACGGCCGCCATGGCCGCCGCGCGCCAGACCGCTGTGGCCGCCAGCGCGCGCCAGCCCACCAACGCGGGGCCCGCCTGCATGCCGCGGCGCTTGGCGCCGAACATGGGCGGCACGAAGGGCGAGGACCGCACCTCCATGATGGCCGTCGAGGTTGGCCGCGCGCGGCTGCTTGCCGTCGAGCGCGAGAACCGGCGATGGGTGCCAAGCTCGGGCAGCAGGAACCGGGGCAGCGTCACAAGCACCGTGACGAGCTCCGGGCCGCCACCACGGGGGCGGCTGTGGGCGAGGACGCGCGCGGTGGTGTTCATCAGAAGGCCTTGCCGCCGTGGCGATGGCTGCGGGTGAGGTTGTAGGCCATCTTGGCCTCAACCTCGGCGGCCATGGTGGTGCCGACGGTGGCGCCGAGGTGGTCGCCGTAGGAGTGCGTGTACCAGGCCACTGCGAACAGCGTGGACCCCAGCACCTCGAAATGATCAGGGCCACGTCCGGCGCTGAACGCCTGCGACAACAACGCATGCAGCTCGGTAATCGCGTTGCCGGGGGCGATGGCCTTGTTGGTGTCGCCCGCCTGCTTGACGGCGTCATTTAGGACCCACGACACCCCCTCGTCAAGCTGCGCGATCAGCTCGCACTCGGTCAGCGCCCCCCAGAAGTCCCCGATGCGGATGACCACGTCCGCGAGCTCCGACACGGCGCCCTCGGGCTTGCCGCTCTCGCTGACCACCGTGGCGATCCGCCCGACCCGCAGGTCTTCGAGGGCCTCGCTGAGCTCGCTGTGGATCAGCGCGACCTTCTCCCAGGTGGTCATCTCCACCGGGTGCGGCGCGAGCCGCCCGTCGACCATGCAGGGGTCCCACCAACCCTTGCTGCGCGCCGTGGCGTGCGCGCGCTTGGACACGTCGAGGAACCAGCCGACGAAGTCGGTGGCGGGGTCAGGCGTCGAGGACATCGGAACCTCCAAACAGCGCCATCCGCGGCGCCTTCTGCGTTTCAAGCCAGGCCGGCACCTCGTGGGGCCCGACCACCGTCCACACCTCGTGACCGCGCTGGAGCTCCGGCAGCACCGAGGCCACCCAGCCCGAGGCGTGGTGCACGGTCACCGCCAGAAAGCGGGCCTGACCGGCGAGCGCGACCGACCCGGCGCCGGGCCCACGGCCGCGCACGGCTTCCATCGCCGCCGGCATGCTCTCGAAGACCTCTGCGTACAGCAGGCCCCCAGCCCCGGGCTCCGCCTTGGGCGCGGCCGCCCACACGCGAACCTCCGCCTGCCCTTGGTGAAGGTCGACGCGGTAGGCCACGGCTTGGTCGGCGTGGACCTCCATCTCGCGCACCAAGGCCTCGGCGCGCTCGGGGTGCGCCTTCATCGCCCGGGGCAGCGTGGTCGCGAGCGTGGCCATGCGGACGGCTGCGAGCCCGGCGAGGCGCACCTGGGCGCGGGTGACGACCAGCCCGCTGTCGGTGTAGGTCGCCACGGGCGGCTGAACCAGCGTGGCCCGCAGGGCGTTGAGGTCTGCGGCGTTCATGCGTCCCCCAGGGGCGCGAGCACCACGTCGAGCACGGCCTGCGCCTCGGCGCCGTGCAGGTGGTGCCGGCCGGTCTCGCTGAGCACCCACAGGTCGTTGCGCAGGATGACCGCGGCGAAGAGCGCGCGGCCGACGAAGCCCTCGGCAGCGGTCCCCTCGCCGTTCTGCGTCCAGGCCAGGAAGGCCGCCGCCTCGCACGACAGCGGCACCACCGCCAGCTCGTCGGGGAACTGCGCCAGCATCACGGGCGCCGCGAACTCCCGCGTGCTCGGGTCGCCCGCGTCGAACCACTGCGCGTCGGGGCGCTTGCCCTGCCGCTGCGCGAAGTCGGTGAAGAACCGCACGTCGGCCACGCGACCCACCCGGTCGACCCAGTCGTCGGGGATGGCGTTGAGCGGCAAGCCCAGGAAGGTGCCCACCGCGTTGCGGGCGCGCTTCACAAGCTGCGCCTGCTCTTCGGTGGGCTCGAAGCCCTCATACGGGGCACGGGCCCAGCGCAGCTGCGCTGGGACGGTCAGGGGCGACATCAGGTCTCCGTGGGGGTGGTGAGCGGCCCCGGCAGCGTATCACCGCCGGGGCAAGTGCGAGCGGTCAAGCGCTACAGGTCATGCAGCGGCGTGGGCCTCGGCCGCTCGTGACGCTCACGCCGCGGCTTAGTCTTCCAGTCCGAGGCACGCGCCGCGGGCCGCGGGCTGCCGTTGTCGTCGTAGCGGTCGTCGATCTCGTAGGCGATGCCCGTCTCCCACTGCACGCCGAGCTTCATCCGCACGCCGGTGGGCCCGTGGCGGTTCTTGCCGATCCGCACGATGAGGTCGTCGCCCTCGGCGGAGGGGTCGATGAGCGCCGGCCGGTGGGCGAGCAGGATGTAGTCCGCGGCCTGCTCGACGCGCCCCGAGTCGGCGAGGTGGTGCACGTCGGGCTCGCCCTCGGCGCCCGCGCGGTTGATCTGCACCAAGCAGATCGCCGCGCAGCGGTGCCGCTTGGCCAGCGCCTTGGCCGTGTCGGCCGCGTCGCCGATCATCTCGTGTCGCGCCAAGTCGCGCGCGCCGGCCGGCTTGCCGATGAGTCCGACGTGGTCGACCACGAAGAGCTCGACGTGCGCCATGGTCGTCGCGATCTCCAGGTCCACCGCGATGTCGGCCAGCGGCATCGCCGGGGTGTCGACGATGTCGAGCGGCATCTCCGCCACGCGGCGCATGGCCACGTCGAAGGCGTCCATCTGCTCGCCGCTGAGCTCGCCCTTGAGCCACGCCGTGCTCGACAGGCGGCACTCGTGCGCCGCCACGCGCGCCGCCCACTCCTCCGCGGGCACCTCGAGGGAGTAGACGCGCACTCGGTGACCAACCGACAGGGCGGCGTGCACCGCCTGCGCGGCCAGCATGGTCTTCCCCTGCCCGGTCCGGGCCGCGATGAGCATGAGCCGCCCCGACGACAGGGGCGCCCACCGCCCGATCTGCGGCCACGGGCTCGGGATGCCCGCCGGGCGGCCATCGAGGCGCGCCTGGAAGGCCGCGTCGGCCATCTCTCGCGCGGCGATGACGATCTCGGCGATGGAGCGCTGGCGCCCTTCAAGCGGCGAGCGGAGTGCCTGCGTCACCGTCGCCACCGCCCGGGGCTCGTCGCGCTCGTCGCAGGCCTCAAGCGCACCCCGCAGCGCACCCCGGAGCGTGCGCAGGCGGGCCAGCTGGCCGATCTCCCGGAGGTAGTAGGGCAGCGCCTGCGAGGACGGCGCCGCGTCGTTGAGCAGGCCCTCGACGTAGCTGTGCCCGCCGGCGCTCTCCACCCACTCCGAGCTGCAGGTGGCCAGGATGTCGGCCGCCGTGAAGCCCTCGCCGCGCAGGCGCCGCCGGTTGACCTCGGCCGCGATCACGCCGTGGGCCTCCCGCTGCCACTCGGTCGCGACCGGCAGCATCGGGGTCTTGTCCCGCTCGCCGTAGAGCAGACACCAGCCGAGGACGTGCCGCTCGAAGGTGAGGTTGCGCAGGCCATCCTCGCGCTTGCCGGTCGTGGGGAGCTTGATCACCCGCCCCCGGGGCTCGCGCGGCGTCATCGGGCCGCCTGCTGCGTGGGCAGCGCCACGTCGGGCTCACCGCTGACGCGCTCCACCGCCTGCCGCCAGTGCTGGCCCCACTGCGCGCGGTGCCAGTCGGACGGCTGGAACGGGTTCATCGGGGTGGCCTGCAGCACACCCCGGAAGGTCCGGTAGGCCTCGGCGCGGACCGGCGCCCACTCGCCGGAGCCCACCCAGGCCGCCTGCATGGCTGCCACGCGGTCGGGGGCCAGCTTGCCGGCCTTGCGCTCGCGCAGGGCGGACACCAGGCCATCCCAGGCCGCCAGCGCCGCCGGCGCGAGGCCCTCGGCCGCCTCCTCGCTGGTCAGCCAGGCGTCGGCCAACTCGATGACCCGGTCGGCCTCGCGGAGCACGACCACGAAGTCAGGCGCAGCGCCGATGGGCTGCGGGTAGTCCGCGTTCTTGCGGACGTAGCGGGCGTTGTCGGGGCCCTCCAACATGTAGGCGTGGGCCCGCCGCAGCTCGCGGAACCGGCGCTCAAGGGTCGCGTCGAGCTCGCCCCGGCGGTCCAGCGCCGCCGCGGTGCTCACCGCCGCCGACCATCCGGCCGCCCGGCTGTCCCGCT
>JACCDR011575932.1_pt1 | contig 11202 bp, 13 predicted proteins | sample 7446431 | NCBI WGS metagenome assembly JACCDR01 (sample SAMN15323443, study PRJNA562643) | freshwater metagenome | isolation source: river surface water | place: USA:Blue River Watershed | collected 2017-08-17 | reverse complement strand
GAGCGCGGCCAGTACCTGCAGCGCGCGGCCGGCACCGGTGCGTTCGCGGGCCTCACGGTCCCGCAGTACCTGACGGAGCTCTACGCCCCGGCGACCGCCAACCTCTCCCCGTTCGCGGACGCGTGCAACAAGCACGACCTGCCGGAGAGCGGCATGACGGTCAACATCAGCCGGATCACCACGGCGACGTCGGTGGCCCTGCAGGCGTCGGAGAACTCGTCGGTGAGCAACACCGACATCGACGACACCCTGTTGACCATCAACGTGCAGACGGCGGCCGGTCAGCAGACCCTGAGCCGGCAGGCCATCGAGCGCGGTACCGGCGTCGAGGGCATCGTCATGGACGATCTTTTCCGCCGGTACGCAACCACCAAGGACAGCACGCTGATCAACCAGGCCACCACCGGCCTGAGCGCGGTCGCCACGGCGGTCGCCTACACCGACGCGTCGCCGACCGCGGCCGAGCTGTGGCCGAAGTTCCTCGGCGCCGCATCCGGCGTGGAGACGGCGATGGTGGGCATGGGCAACGCGGACATCGCGGTCATGCACTCGCGGCGCTGGTACTGGTTCCAGAGCCAGCTCACCAACTCGTGGCCGCTGGTCAGCCAGCCCGGTCTCGGCTCCGGCCCCGGCGGTGCCCTGGCCGAGTCCACCGGCGCCCGGTACGGCACCGGGGCGCGCGGCGTGCTCCCCTCGGGCCTCGTCGTGATCACCGACAACAACGTCCCGACCACCAAGGGCGGCGGCACCGAGGACGAGATCTACGTGACCTCGTCGCAGGAATGCCACCTCTGGGAGGACCCGAACGCCCCGGTGTTCATCCGGGCCGAACAGCCGGCCGCGGCCAGCCTGGGTGTGCTGCTAGTCCTTTACGGCTATTTTGCTTACACATTCGGGCGGTTTGCTAACTCTGTCCAGGCTATCAACGGTACAGGGCTTATTGCCCCTGTGTTCTAGTATGTCCGTTTCTCAGCATAGAGGGGAGGTGATTAGGATGATGGCAAGAAAAATGGCCCCGGGGTGTGCGACCACCACCAGGGCCATGCCAGCTACCGACCCAACCGGGAGCCGACATGACCGACGTTATCAAGCCGTGCGCCCGATGCGGAGTCAATCCGCGGAACAGTTCGCACCCCTGCTACTGCATCGAATGCAAGCGGGAGAAGGAGCGCGAAAGCGCGCAGCGGCGGGGAACATGGAAGGTTCCGCAGCTCAACTGTTCAAAGTGCGGCCAGTTGAGAACAGGCCGTCATCCCGCCTACTGCCCTCCCTGCATGAGTGCGTATCGGGCGTCCCAGCCCTGCCCTCGGTGCGGTGGATCGAAAGTCGGGCCACACGGCACGAAGTCCCCCTACTGCGTGCCCTGCTACAAGGCGCACCGGCTGATGAAGACCTACGGCATCACGCTGGAGCAGTACGACGCGATGCTGGCGGGGCAGGGTGGCCGATGCGCTGTATGCCGGGGGGACGGCGACGGGAAGCCGTGGCACGTCGACCACTGTCACGCATCGGGGGCCGTGCGGGGAATCCTGTGCGCTCTCTGCAACCGCGGGATAGGACACTTCCGCGAGTCGGCGGCGCTGCTGCGCGCGGCAGCGGACTACCTGGAGCGGTAGTCGCTACCGCCCCGGAAGGGCGGTAAGCCATGCCGTTCGGTATGGAAGCAGCGCAGGGCGATCTCGCCTTGACGCTCACGGCGCAGGGATCGGGCACGGTGACGTCCGGCCCGATCACCTCGGCGGGCAAGGCCGGGCATGTGCTGGTCATGGTGCACGTGTCCGCCATCACGGGTACCACGCCCACGCTGAATGTCTCGCTGGAGCAGTCGGCGGACGGGACGTCCTACTCGGCGCTGGCAGGCTCCGGGGTGGCTCAGCTGACCGCGGTCGGCAACGCGGTGGCCTACGCCTACCCGACCGCGAACTATGTGCGGGTCACGGCCACGGTCGGCGGCACCACGCCCGCCGTGTCCGCCCGGGTCGCCGCCCTGGTTTTCGGGGACTGATCATGTCGCAGATGTGCCGGACCTACGCGTACGAGGCTCAGCGCCGTGGCGCGCCCGTCAACGTCCACGAACTGTGGGCGCTGCTGGAGCGCGTCGAGGGGATCGCCCCCTCGCTGATCCTGGACGTCGGCTCCGGTCCGGCCATGCTGTGGACGTGGTGGGCGCTCGGCGCCCGCGTGGTCGGTGTGCACCGCGGCGGCGCGGGCGGCGCGGCGTTCCTGGACGGCCGGCTGCCGGAAGCGGTCACGACCATCGACGGCGACCCGATCGACCGGGTGACCGTGCGGCGCGTCACCGACCAGTTGGCCGGCGTTCAGCCGGACGTCGTGGTGCTGGCCGGCATGCGCCACGAGGGCGAGGCGCTGGCCGCCTACGAGCAGTACGCCCCGCTGGTGCGCCGGCGCGGCCTGGTGGTCGTGCATGGCATCGAGAGCACGCCCGGCGTACGGCGCTTCTGGCGCAACCTGCACGGCGACAAGAACGAGTTGGTCGGCGGGTTCGATCCGCTCGGCTACGGAATCGTGGACATCCACGGAAGGGACAGAGCCCATCATGGCTGAGGACGAGACCCCCACGACCGGCGAGGGCGGCCCGGAGGCCGCGCAGGTGCGCGAGGTGCCGCCGAACGTCGTCAAGGACAACGCCGGCGTCGTGCCGGTGTGGCCGGTGGCGACGAGCGACCCGACGATCAACGACAACACGAACCCCAAGATCCCGTTTGACGGCGCCAACCCGCGCAACATCCCGCCGCAGGACAGCAACGAGCAGCTGCACATCGCGGCGCACAAGCGGTCGAGCGCCGAGAGTGCGGGTCTGGCCACGGCCGCGGCCGACCGCAAGCGGGCGACCGAGGCGGCGTACGACAACAGCAAGGACGTGCGCGACGTGATCGGCGACCAAGCGCCGAACGTGCTCGGCGAGCCGGGCCGCGACGAGGCCACCTCGGGCCGGATCGTCAACAAGGGCGACGACGGCGACAGCAAGCCGGCGACGTCGGCGCGCAACACCCCGCCGCAGAACCGCAGCGCGAAGCCGACCACCAAGGCGTGACGTGACCACTCTGCGGGTGCTCCGGACGGCGAAGGCGACCCTGACGCGAATCTTCCACCTCGATGAAGAGGTGGAGGACGCGTCGGGGTCCGTCGTCGTGTCCATCACCCGACTGGACGGCACGGTCGTGCAGACCGGCAACGCGGACGGCCCGGACCCCGATGGCGGCTACGCCTTCACCTTCCAGGGCAGCGACACCCTCGACCATCTGCGGGTGTCGTGGGCGGCCACGGTCGGCGGCGACGCCATCACCCTCGATCAGGATCTGATCGAGGTGGTCGGCGGGTTCTACTTCTCGCTGAGCGAGGGCCGCGAGACTGACCCGGTGCTGGCCGACACGGTGAAGTTCCCCACCGCCCGGCTGCGGGAGCGCCGCGACCAGGTGGAGGCGGAGTGCGAGCGGCTGACCGGGCAGGCGTGGGTGCCGCGCTTCCGGCGGGCGACCCTGACCGGCACCGGGCGCACCGCGCTGGTCCTGCCCGACCCGGAGATCCGGGCCATCCGGGCGGTCACGCTGAACGGCTCGGTGATGACCTCCGGGCAGCTGGCCGGGGTCGGGTTCAACGCCTCGGGACTGCTCTACCTGTCGTCCGGATGGACGCCGTCCACGCTCGGCGCCATCGGCAACGTGGTGGTGGAGTACGAGCACGGCCACGACCGTCCGGACCCGGATCTCGTGGAGGCCGCCCGGTTGCGGTTCAAGTCGCTGTGCCTGGAGGGCCGCTCGAACCTGCCCGACCGCGCCGAGCGGCAGGTGCAGGTGGACGCGAACGGCGGCACGGTGGTCTACGGCTCGCCGAACGCCGAGAAGACCGGCATCCCCGCGGTCGACGCGGTGTACGGCCGGCTCGCCGACGCGCGTCCGGGGTTCGGGTGATCACATGCCGCTGATCACGTGGATGGCCAAGCGGGTCATCGCCGCCCGGATCGCCGAGCGCGCAGCCAGCGCGGCCGAGGGGGACGCGCTGGCCGGCGTGCAGGTCGAGTACGCGCTACCCGCCAACCCTGATCGGGTCTGCGTCTACCTCGGGCGGGCACGGAGCTCCCGGGCGCTCGCAGCGGCGGAGCACAACGTGCTCTACCGCGAGGACGTGCTCGTGGACGTCCGGATCCGAGTGAGTCAGCCGGGCGGCGACATCGAGGAGGTGGAGGGCCTCGTCGAGGACATCGCTAACCGGGTTGCGGACGTGGTCTCCGAAGAGCCCCGGCTGGCTCCCGGCGGGTCGGTGGCCGTGACCGTGATCGATCAGGATCCGACGATCGTCTCTCCCGACCCGGACTCGTCGGTGACCGTGAACGCGGTGCTGACGGTCACCCTGTCGATGACCCTGCCGGGAGGCTGACGTGGCACGGACCAACCGGGTGATCTACCACGAGGAAGCCGAGCGCGAGTTGCTCTTCTCCGGCGCGTGGCGCGAGCGCATCGGCGAGGTGGGCGACCGGATCGCCACCGACGCCCGCGAGCACGCACCGGTGGCGGCGAAGTCCAAGGGCGGCGCGCTGTCCATCTCCTCAGCCGTCGACCTGCACCCGAAGCGTGGGTGGCAGGCCAAGGTCTCGTGGGACCTGCGGCACTACTACATGACCTTCCCCGAGAACGGGACGATCCATCAGGCCGAACGGCCGTTCCTGCGGCCCGCACTCAAGCGGGTCCGCAACATCTGAGAGAGGGGTGCCCCGTGGCATCAGGAAGCAGGAAGGCCGGGGACCAGGAGCTGGCCGCGCTGACGGCGTTGCTCTCGGGGCCCACCGTGGACGCGCCGCACAACGAGCCCAGTCCCGAGGCGCGCCAGACGTTCATGGAGCGCCGGATGGCTCAGCGCGAAGCGTACGGCCAGTTCGTCGCCACCGTGGACATCTACGACCCGGCCGGCGACATCGTGGTTTTCACGGCGGGCCAGGCCGTACCGATCGAGCACGTCGAGAACTGGCACCTGGAGGATGCCGGGATGGTGGAACGGGTCGCGACGCCGGAGGAGGCCCGCAAAGTGTTCCGGCCGACGACCGGGCCGTCCGCGTTGCTCGGCGAGGTGGCTCCGACCGAGAAGCAGGGCACGAAGACCGGCGCTAGCGGCAAGGAGAGCTGAGCATGCCCACCGTCGCCACACCCAACATCATGCAGGACCCAGGGTTCCTGTACCTCGCGCCGTTCGGCACAGCGTTCCCGACCGGCACCGCCGTGGGCTCGAAGTTCAACGACGCGCCGTCCGTGACGTTCATCGAGATCGGCGCGACCGCGGACGGCTCCACCTTCAAGTACGCGCCGAGCATCGAGGCGGTCAGCGTCGCCGAATTCCTCGACCCGGTGGCGTGGCGCACCGTGTCCCGTGAGGGCTCGCTCGCGTTCAACATGGCCGACTTCACCCTCAAGAACCTTCAGCGGGCGATGAACGGGGGCGTGATCTCCACGGTCGGTGGCTCGGGCGCGACCCTGGTCAGCAAGTACGTGCCGCCGACGCTCGGCGCCGAGACGCGCCAGGCCCTGATGTGGGAGTCGCAGGACTCCACGATGCGGATCTGCTTCTACCGGACGATCAACATCGCGAGCATCGAGTCAGCGTTCGCCAAGGCCCCGTCCTACTCGGTGTTCCCGACGGAGTTCCGCATGGAGGTCGACTCGTCCGGCAACACGTTCGAGGTCTACACCGCGGGCACCGCACGGCTGGGTGTCTGATGACGGAGATCGTGGATCTGGGCGACCTGTCCGGCACGGCTGCCGAGCCGGTGGAGATGACCTTCACGTACTTCGGCGTCCGGGTCCGGGTCGCCCCCGATCTGTCGGAGACGAAGCTGATCGAGCTCTACGCCCGCGCGGCCGAGGTGGAACTTCCCGACGACGCGAACCGCCGGCAGGTCGGCGAGCGCATCGTCAAGGGCGCACAGGAGCAGAAGGACTACATCCGGGCCCACATCCACCCGGACGACTTCGAGGCGTTCTGGCAGGCGGCCATCGGGCACCGGCAGACGTTCGGAGATCTCATGCTGGTCACTCTGCGCCTGATCGGCCTGGTGACCGACCGGGACCCTACCGGGCCGCCCTCCGACTCATCGGATGGGCGGCCCGTCACCAGGCCGAGCTCGCCGTCTGGTGCCTCGAAGCCGGACGACGGCAACGGCCCGCCCGGGTGGTGGCCGGCGGACCTGCCGTACAGCCCACAGGCGGCGAACTTCGTGGAGAAGTTCGAGGCGGAGGGGCGGCCGGACAAGGCCAACATGGTGATGCTCTCGCAGGAAGCCGCCGCGTTGCGGTCAGCGTCACCTACGGGCTGACCCTGGCCGAGGTCTGCGATGTGTCGTACGTGCTGCAGCTTCGCGAGATGGAGAGCGAGGTGATGGCGATCCGGGCCCACGCCGCTACGGCCGGCCTGGATCCCGCGGTCCTGCCGACGCTCGCCCAGGCGAAGGACGCTTTCGACGAGTGGCTGTGCTCGGCGGCGAAGCCCGCACCGGCGGCGCTGACGGGTGAGATGGCGGAGCTCAATGACGTACTGGGGTTGTCGAGGAGGTAGGCGTGACGCTCACCCTCGCTGAGGCGATCGTCGAGGTGCACGGCGATACCACCCGGCTGCGCCCCGAGGTGGTGCCCGAGGCGGACAAGGTAGGCAAAGAGTCCGGCCAGAAGATGGGCAAGAGTCTCGGCGACAACCTGAACGCCGCGCTGAGGAGGCTCGACCTCAAAGAGATCGACATCAAGGCGAGCCCGCGGGAAGCGCTCAAGGCGATCGGGGGAGTACGTGACGAACTGACCGACCTGAGCCGCTTCGCGTCCACGGTTGAGGTCAAGGTGCAGGCCGAGAAGGGCCTAGCCGAGCTCAAGCGCTTCGAGCGGCAACTCGGCGACGTCAGCGACGATGCCGATGGCCTCAATGACGTACTGGACCGGCTCAGCCTGCAAGAGATCGACCTGTCTGCCGAGGACGCTCTCGACGCGATCGACCGGACCGAACGCAAGCTGCGGGAGCTGACGGCCAGGCCGTACACCGCCGAAGTGCGGGTGGAGGCCGAACGCGGACTGCGGGAGCTGAACGGCCTCAAGGACCGGCTCGCCAAGGCGGGCCGGGAGTCCGGGCCCGGCTTCGTGCGCAACCTCGGGGAGTCGATCGGCGGGTCGCTGTCCAAGCTGCCCATCACGCCACAGGTGGCCGCCGCTCTCGGCGCGGCGGCGCTCACGGCGGCACCGGTGCTCGCCGCGATCGCCGCGGGCGGCATCATCGGCGGGGTCGGCGCCGGCGGGGTGGTCGGCGGTGTCACGGTGGCCGCCAAGGACGAGCGGGTCAAGAAAGCGTTCGGGTCGCTCGGGGTCCGGCTGGAGAGTCGCCTGCAGGACGCAGCGTCGAGTTTCGTGCCGGAGATGCTGAGCGGCATCGAGACGGTGACCCGGGCGATCGATCGCATCGATCTGGGCGCGATCTTCGGCGACTCGTCCAAATTCGTCGGCCCGCTGTCGCGCGGAATCAGCGACTTGGTTGTAAACGTTTCCGGTGGCCTGCAGCAGCTGACGGCGGTTGCCCTGCCGGTCATCGAGCAGATCGGGTTCGGGCTGGCCCGGGTCGGCGCGTCGCTGGGCGAGGGCCTGTCGTCGCTGGCCGACAACGCCGAGGACGGCGCGGCGGGCATGAAGATCCTGTTCGGCATCATCGACTTCGGCATCCGCAACGTCTTCAACATCATCAACGCTTTCACGGAGCTCTACGGCATCATCCACAAGCTGGGTATCGACTCGGTGTTCTTGACGGCGCTGAAACTGCTCGGCACGGAGCTCGACAAGACCGAGGTCAGCACGGAGAAAGTCAGCACGGCCACCACTGCGGTCGGCGGCGCGATGGAGGTCGCCCGCGAGGACACCCTCGCCTACAAGCAGGCCAACGACGCGCTGACCGAAACCAACAAGGCTTTGCAGCTCGCGCAGAAGGATCTCAGCTCTCAGCTCGACCAGCTGGGCGGCAAGATGTCCGGCACCGAGTTGACCGCGAACAGCCTCAAGACCGCCATGAACAACCTCTACGGTGCGGCGATCCAGAACTCCGAGGCCAACGAGGCGTACGAGGCCAGTTTCGACAACCTGTCGCTGGCCATCGAGAAGGGCAAGAAAAAGACCGACGCGAACGCGACCAGCCTGGACATCCACTCGTCCGCGGGCCGCGCGAACCGCGACGTGCTGCAGGACCTGCTGGCCAAGAACAACGACCTGTACATCGCCGACATCGCCGCTGGCAAAAGCGTGGAGTACGCCACCAAGAAGCACGAGGCCCGGACCGAGCAGGTCCGCAAAGAGTCGGTCCGGCTCGGGCTGAACGAGAAGGCCACCGGCGACCTCATCAAGACCTACGGCCGGATCCCGCCGAAGAAAGTTACGGACCTCGTGCTCGACGGCGTGCGCGAGGTGGTGGCGGAGCTGCGCAGGCTGTACGTCTATCAGCGCTCCCTGGCCACCGGAAAGTCCATCGAGAGCGTCGAGGACACCCGGCGCAAGGGCAACGACGCGGGCCCATCCAAGGGCGGCGGGTTCGCCCGGGGCGGCCGGTACAAGGGCGGCAAGCTGCCCGGTAGCCCGTCGCCGGTCGACAACATGCACGGCCGGGGTGCGCACGGCGAAGACATCGGGCTGGCTGGCGGCGAGTGGATTATCAACGCGAAGCAGGCGCGCAAGTACGACGCTGAGCTGAGCATGATCAATGAGGGACTGGCCGGGTTCGCCGCCGGTGGCAAGTACCTGGTCGACACGTCCCGGCGCTGGCCGTTCACCACCGACGTGTCCGGCACCCGTATCCCTAGCCGCGCCGAGGTGTCCTCCAAAGTGATGCCCGCGTTCGGCAACTGGCCGGCCAGCCCGGCCGCCCAACGCGGGGACTCGGGGGTGTGGCGCCGCATCGTCGCCCTCATCCGCTCCACCGGCCCACTGAGCGGTGCCTTCGGCAACGCCTACCGTCCCGGCGACCCCCTGTGGCACGGCAGTGGCCGCGCGGTGGACTGGATGGGCTTCAACCAGGACGCCCTGGCCAGCTTCCTCGCCGCCCGTCGCCCGCTGGAGCTCATCCACCGGACCAGCCGGCGCGACTACGCGTACACCCGCGGGCAGAACATGGGCTCGTTCGACGAGGGCCTGATGAACGAGCACGCCAACCACATCCACATCGCCTTCCGCCAGGGCGGTCGGTACCTGGCCGACGCGACCCGGGCCGCCCTGTTCGACTACGGCGGCACCCTGGCGCCGGGCATCAACGTCGTCAACAACCAGCTGGGCAAGCCGGAATCGCTGGTGCGCGCCGACCTGGCCGGCGACGTCCACGTGCACCTGCACAACGCGGTCATCGCCAGTCGGCAGCAGTTCGAGGACATGCTCGTCACGGCGTGGAGCTCGGCGAAGAGCAAGAAGAGGATCACCACATGACGGTGCGGGGATGGACACTGGCCGTCGACTGGTCCGGGCACGGCAACTTCACCGAGACCGGGGAGGACGTGACCGGCCGGCTCGATCAGGGCAACCCACTGACCATCACGATCGGCCGAGAGTCCGACCGCACCACCGGCCGTGCCCCGTCCGGCTCGATGTCGTTCTCCCTGGCCAACCAGGATCGCCGGTACATGCCGGAGTACACCTCATCGCCGATCTACGGCCTCGTGCGGCCCGGCCGCCGGGTCGTCGTCACCGGCACCTCGGGGGCGTCCGTCGTCACCCTGCTGGCCGGCGTGCTCGACGAGTACGACATCGACGGCGGGGCGGCCGGCTACAACCTGAGCGCCACGGTGCTCGACGGCTGGGGCAAGCCCGGCGGAGAGCGGCTGTCCACGCCGCTCTACTCCGGCATCCGCACCGGGACCGCGATCGGGGTCATCCTGGACGCGATCGGGTGGACAGGCAACCGGGCTCTCGACCCGGGCGCCAGCGTGCTGCCGTGGTGGTGGGTGGAGGGCGACGACGCGGCGAGCGCCGTCAACGCGCTGGTGGCGGCCGAGGGCCTGCCGTCGATCGCGTACGTGCAGGGCAACACCTTCTACTTCCGCGACCGCCACCATCGGTACCTGGACGCCCGTTCCACCACCTCGCAGGCGACCTTTACGCAGATCGTGCCGCCGGCGACCGGCCCGGTCGGCCAGATCAGGATCAAGCGCGACTCGTTCCTCTACAACGACGGCTTGAAGTACCTGATCAACTCGGTCAGCTTCGAGGTGCCGCTCCGGCAGACGAAGAGCCCCGCCGAGGTGTGGTCCACCGACTCGCCGATCAGTCTCTCGGCGGGCGAGTCGACGACGGTCTACGCCTCGGCCAGCGATCCGTTCTACAGCGCCTACGTCTCCGATCTGACGCTGCGGTTCGGCACGGTCACCGCGACGCTTGGCCGCGACTCCGGGGCCGCCGTCCCGATCGTGCTGACCGCGAGCACGGCCGCGGTCGTCGACCGGCTCGCCGTCTCGGCCATCGCGGTGCCGGTCACCCGCACGGTCAAGGTGGAGGTGGAGGATGCGACCTCGGTGGCCGCCTACGGCCGGCAGTCGTGGACGGAGGGCTCGCCCGCGTTCATCAACGCCTACGACGCGAAGGCCATCGCGACCCGGCTCGCGGCGATCTACGCCAGCCGGCGCCCGTCGCTGACCTTCACGATCTCCGGCTACACCGACGCCATCCGTCAGTCGCTGCTGGCCCTGCGGATCTCCGACCGGATCACCGTCCGCAACGACCTGTGGGGCATCAACGGCGACTTCGTCATCGAGCGGCTGGTCTACGAGATCCGGCAGCTCGACCTGCTGGAGGTGACCATCGGCGCCCAGGTGGTCGAGCCGACCCAGCCGACCTCGCCGTTCACCTTCGGCGTGGCGGGGCTCGGGTTCAACGACGGCCGGTTCTCGACCGAGGGCATCGACAGCGCCACGACCGTGCTCCGTTTCGACACGGCCGGCCAGGGCTTCAATCAGGGAGTGTTCGGGACATGAGCAGAGAAGTGATTGCGCACGTGAACTGGGGCCGATGGGTCGGCGACTGCGCAACCCCGGGTTGCGGCAACGCTCGGGCGCTGATCCTGGGCGAGCAGGTGTTCGACTGCGACGCCCCGGCTCGGCCCGGGAGCCCACCGCCGGTGGAGGGTGTGTGCGCCGAGTCGTACCCGATCGTCTGGCCGGACGATCCGGCCGCGGTCATGGCGCCGCTG
>JACCDR012240367.1_pt1 | contig 11203 bp, 6 predicted proteins | sample 7446431 | NCBI WGS metagenome assembly JACCDR01 (sample SAMN15323443, study PRJNA562643) | freshwater metagenome | isolation source: river surface water | place: USA:Blue River Watershed | collected 2017-08-17 | reverse complement strand
GATCGCCGAGTTCCTGGCCGCGAATGACGGTGCCCCGGCACGCATTGCGGAGCATTGGCTCGCCAGTTCGCGCCCGCAGGCGGCAGTGCCGCATCTGCAGGAGGCCGGGCGGCGCGCGATACGGGCGCTGCGCAAGACCGCAGCAGCGCAGGCCTTCGAACGTGCTGCCGAGCTGCTGGAGCAGGCCGGCGACCGCGGTGGAGCCTTCGATGTGCTGCACTACTTCTTCGAGCAGGCGCTGCCGCACTGGGATGCCACGAGCCGGCGGCTCATGGACCGGCTGATCGTTTTGGCAGACACACCTCGACAGCACGCGCTGGCCGGCAGCCGCCACGCCGTGCAGCTGGCCCGCAGCGGCGACTTCGACGCCAGCGGCGCGGCGGCAGAGGCGGCGCTGGCGCTGGTCGATGCCCATGCCGAACCTGCGCTCGCCGCCAACCTGATGTCGTTCCGTGTCGCCTCGCTCCTGCAGCGTGGCCAGTTCGACGAGGCGGTGCAGAAGATGTACCGCGCGGTGGCGCTGGCAGAGACTGCCGGCGACGAGGAGACGCTCTTCACCACCGTCGGGACGCTCGCTTCCGCATTGGACTGGGCCCATCGCGACGTGGAAGCCCAGCCTCAGCACGCGCGTGCGCTGGCGCTGGCCCAGCGCAGCGGCCAACCCGAGAACATCATCGCGGCGTCGGTCAATCTTGCCTCGAACGCGCTCAGCCTGGGGCATCTCGCCGACGCCGATCGGGCCCTCACGCTGGCCGAGCGCACCGCGGTCGTCCACGACCTGACGATCGGCGACGAATGGCCGGCGGCGGTGGCCATCCGCGCCCGCATCGCTCTCGACCTCGGCGACTTCGTGCGGGCCGTGCGCGCTGCCGAGGACGCGATCGCGCTGTACGAGCGGCGAATGCCGCACGCTCTGATCGGCGTGCAGAACATGGTCACGACGCTCTGGATGCGTTTGGGCCAATGGGCCCGCGCGCACCGCAGCGCACAGGAGGCTCTGGCGATGCGTGACGGTGCGGCCGTCCGATACGCGGTGCTGGCCAGCAAGCTCGCAGCCGAGGTCGAAGCCGCAGTCGACGGCGCCGCAGGCCGGTTGCAGGCGCTCGATGAGGTCAAGGCGACGCTGGTCACCCCGGACACGCTCGTGGTGAGCCAGATCGACCTGTCGCGTTGCCGCTGGCTCGAGCCTCGCGAAGCCCTTGCCTTGGCGCGGCGGCTGCGCGACCAGGCGCGCGCCGCTGCGGTGCGGCCGTCAGAACTCGATGCCGAAGTGATGTGCACGCTGGCGGCGCTGCGCACTGGCGACCGCCTGGCGGCGAACGGCCACGCACGCGCCGCGCTGTCGCTGTTCGGCGGTGTCGAGCCCTATGCCCTGTACCGTGCCGAGGTCTGGCTCGCCGCCGCGCTGGCATTCGAAACCGTCGACGCGCCGCGGGCCCGCCAGGTGCTCGACGATGCGCTGCGTTGGGTGAAGGAGACGGCCGCACTGCGCGTACCGCCCGAGTTCCGCGACAGCTTCCTCCACCGCAACCCGGTCAACCGCGAGCTGCTGGCGCTGGCCGCGGCGCTGCCGCGCTGAGCCCCGGTTCCGGGCCGTCCTCGCGACCGATCAACGCGCGAACATCGCCGGCAAGGTCTGCAGGCTGGCAGCCGGCTGCGCCGGCCGCGGAAACCCGCCCGCCCACGCGCGGCGTGGGCTCACGCGCCGCGCAAGGCCTCGCGAGCCGCCGCCACCGTGGCGGCGATGTCGCCCGCGCTGTGCGCCGCGCTGACGAAGCCGGCTTCATACAGCGCCGGCGCCAGGTAGACGCCGCGGTCGAGCATGGCGTGGAAGAAGCGGTTGAAGCGCTCCTTGTCGGTGGCCATCACGACGCCGTAGTTCTGCGGCAGGCTGTCGGCGAAGAAGAAGCCGAACATGCCGCCTTCGCTGTCGGTGACCAGCGGCACGCCGGCGTCGCGCGCGGCGGCGCTCAGGCCGTCGACCAGGGTGCGCGTGCTGGCCGCCAGCGCATCGAAGAAGCCGGGCTTGCTGATTTCCTTCAGCGTGGCCAGCCCGCAGGCGGTGGCCACCGGGTTGCCGCTCAACGTGCCGGCCTGGTAGACGGGCCCCAGCGGCGCCAGCTGCGCCATCACGTCGCGCGAGCCACCGAAGGCCGCCAGCGGCATGCCGCCACCGATGACCTTGCCGAACACGCTCATGTCGGGAACGAAGCCGGGGATCAGCTTCGCGTACACGCTCTGCGCGCCGCCGAGTGCAACGCGGAAGCCGGTCATCACCTCGTCGAACACCAGCAACGCGCCGTGCTGCGTGCACAGCTCGCGCAGCCGGGTCATGAACGGCAGGCTGGCGCGCACGAAGTTCATGTTGCCGCAGATCGGCTCGATCATCACGCAGGCGAGCTGCGCGCCGTGCAGGCTGAAGGCCTCTTCGAGCTGGGCGACGTTGTTGTATTCGAGCACCAGCGTGTGCTGCACCACCTCGGCCGGCACGCCGGCACTCGTCGGGAAGCCGAAGGTCGCCAGGCCCGAACCGGCCTTGACGAGCAGTGCATCGGCGTGCCCGTGGTAGCAGCCTTCGAACTTGATGATCTTCGCGCGGCCGGTGGCGCCGCGGGCCAGACGCAGCGCACTCATCGCCGCTTCGGTGCCGCTGCTGACCAGCCGCACCTGCTGCACGCTCGGCACGTGGCGGATGATGGCTTCGGCCAGCTCGGCCTCGGCTTCCGTCGGTGCGCCGAAGCTGAAGCCGTCGCCGGCCGCGCTGCGCACCGCGTCGAGCACGGCCGGGTGGCCGTGGCCGAGGATCATCGGCCCCCAGGAGCCGATGTAGTCGATGTAGCGCGTGCCTTCGACGTCCCACATGTACGCGCCTTCGGCGCGGCGGATGAAGCGCGGCGTGCCGCCCACGGCGCGGAAGGCGCGCACGGGCGAGTTGACGCCGCCGGGGATGACGCGCTGCGCGCGCTCGAAGGCCGCAGCGTTGCTCTTCGGTTCAGTGGACACGGCGGGGCGCTCCCTTGCTCTTCGGGTCGGGTTCGGGCTCGGGCTCCGGCGGCGCGGCATCGCCTTCTTCGGCCGGTGGCAGCGCCCAGAAGAAACGGTCGGGCACGATGTTGCCCATGCCAGGGCGGAAGCCGCCGTCGAGGCTCTGGTCGAGGAAGGCCAGCGCCTCGCCCACCGCCGCCTGCAGTTCGCTGCCCGAGGCCAGCAGCGCCGCAAGGGCCGCGGCCAGCGTGTCGCCGGCGCCGACGAAACCGGCGTCGAAGCGCTCGAACTTCTCGCCGGTGAGCGCGCCTTGCGGCGAGGCCAGCACGTTGTCGATGTACTGCTCGTTGCCCTTGGACGCCAGCATCACGCCGGTGACGAGCACGTAGCGCGTGCCGTGTTCGCCGGCAGCCACGGCCAGCTCGCGCGCCGAGGGCGGGCGTTCGCTGTCCCAGTCGGGCAGCAGAAAGTCTTGCAGCGTCTTGTGATTGCCGACCAGCACTTCGGTGGCCGGCAGGATCAGCTCGCGCCAGGCTTCCAGGTAGGGCTGCTGCAGGTCTTCTTCCAGCCACGACAGGCTGGGCATGTAAGACACCAGCGGCACGTCGCCGTAGTCGCTCAGCACCTCGGCCACCGCGCTGACGGTCTCGGCCGAGCCGAGGAAGCCGACCTTCCAGCCGGAGATGGTCACGTCTTCGAGGATCGAGCGCGCCTGCTCGACGACGGCGTCGGCATCGATGTCGTGGTGGTCGAAGACCTCGGCGGTGTCGCGCATCACGATCGAGGTGACGACCGGCAGCGCGTGCGCGCCCATGGCAGCGATCGTCGCGACGTCACCGGCCAGGCCGCCGGCGCCGCTCGGGTCGCTGGCGTTGAAGCTCATCACGCAGGCCGGGGCCGGCGGTTCGTTGGCGGGGTCGTTCGGGTCCAGCGCCGGTGGGGTGTCGGGGCTCATTTGGGAGGCCATGTCAGGGCTCGTGCGAGCGTGTTGCGGGCGGGATGCAGACCTCTAGCGGATTGTGAGGAAAGCTTTGTATGTGCTCACAAATCCTTGTATTTCGCTGGATAGGCATCGCTACAATCCGCGACCATTGTAGTGACCAAGCTGTCTGCCGTGAGCGAAGCCCGAACCTGGATGTGCCTGATCTGCGGCTGGATCTACGACGAAGCCGCGGGGGACGCCGAACACGGCATCGCCCCCGGTACCGCGTGGGCCGACGTACCGATGAACTGGACGTGCCCGGAGTGCGGCGCTCGCAAGGAAGACTTCGAGATGGTGCAGATTTAAGTCACCCGCGCCGGGCACCGATAAGTCGGTACCGACCGACGACGTCGATGAGGAGAAGACTTCGTGGACACGGAAGTCGAACAAGCCGGCACCGCCGGTGCCAAGGTCCTGGTGATCGACGACAGCAACACCATCCGCCGCAGCGCGGAGATCTTCCTGCGCCAGGGCGGCCATGAAGTGCTGCTGGCCGAAGACGGCTTCGACGCGCTGGCCAAGGTCAACGACCACGACCCCGAGCTGATCTTCTGCGACATCCTGATGCCGCGGCTCGACGGCTACCAGACCTGCGCGATCATCAAGCGCAACCCCCGTTTTGCCCATGTGCCGGTGATCATGCTGTCGTCGAAGGACGGGCTGTTCGACAAGGCGCGCGGCCGCATGGTGGGCTCCGAGGAATACCTCACCAAGCCCTTCACCAAGGAACAACTGCTGCGTGCGGTGGAATCGTTTCGCCGCGTGACCGGCTGACCCGCCGGGTCGATGCTGCGCGCTGCCCCGCCTCACCGCCCCGACCTCGCGAACCCACCCCGCTTTGCCGCAAGGACCTGACCCGATGGCGATCCAGAACATCCTGGTGGTCGACGACTCGAAGACCGAGCTCTACCACCTGTCCGACATCCTCGGCAAGCGCGGCTACCGCGTGCGCACCGCCGAGAACGGCGACGAGGCGATGCGCCGGCTGAACGAGGACAAGCCCGACCTGATCCTGATGGACGTGGTCATGCCCGGGCAGAACGGCTTCCAGCTCACGCGCGCGATCACGCGCGACCCGCGCTTCGCCAGCGTGCCGGTGATCATGTGCACGAGCAAGAACCAGGAAACCGACAAGGTCTGGGGCATGCGCCAGGGCGCGCGCGACTACATCGTCAAGCCGGTCAACGCCGAAGAGCTGGTCGCCAAGATCAAGGCCTTCGACCCGGCCTGACGGCCCCCCACGACGATGGCCAACCGCGAAGCGCTGCGCGAGCTCCAGACCCGGCTGGCAACCCGGCTGCAGGCCGCCCGCACCGAAGCGAAGCAGGCCTCGTGGCTGGCGGTCGAGTGCGGCGGCCATGGGCTGCTGTTCCCGCTGGCCAGCGCCGGAGAGATCTTCCCGGTGGGCACGCTGCTGCCGGTGCCGCACACGCGGCCGTGGTTCGTGGGCGTGGCCAACCTGCGCGGCGGCCTGCATGGCGTCGTCGACCTGGCGGCCTTCCTCGGTGGCCGGCCGACGCCGCGCAACGTGGAAGGCGCGCACGACAACACACGGCTGCTGGCGCTGAACCCCTCGCTGGGCAGCCAGTGCGCGCTGCTGGTCGAGCGGCTGGCAGGGCTGCGCGGCGCCGACGCGCTCACGCGCGAGCCCCCCGAGGCCGGCCCGCGGCCGGCGTTTGCCGGTGCCGTCTGGCGCGACGCCGCCGGCCGGCGCTGGCAGGAAATCGACCTCGCGGCACTCGCCGCGCACGAACAGTTTCTCGGCATTTCTGGCTGACGGCCGCGACGGCGCGACCGCGTCGCCCCTTATCGAAGAGGATGACCCCATGAGTTTCCTGGACAGGGTGAAGGGCAAGGCCCGCAATGGGCCGGCCGGCGACGTCGGCGTGATGGCCGCCGACGACATGGCTTCGGTGATGAACCCGATGGAGCAGACCGTGCGCCTCGGGCCGGGCACGCTGGCGCCGATCGACACGATGACGCCGCGCGGCGGCGCCGACTCGTCGATCATTTCCGAGGCAGCGCCGTCGGAACTGGCCGGCGACTACCACGAGACCCGGATGCCGGCCGAACGCGACGAAGCCGCTGCGTCGAGCACCGGGCTGCCCGTGATCGGCGCCTGGCCGGCGGCGCAGCAGCAGCGGCTGCTGCTCGGCCTCTTCGTCGCCGGCGTGCTCGGGCTCGTCGGCGTCGGCCTGCTGGCGCTGAACGCCGGCAACCTGGGCGCCACGCAGGTGGCGGCGGCCGGGCAGGCGCAGACGCAGTCTCAGCGGCTCGCCAAATCGATTTCGCAGGCCCTGCTGGGCACACCGGCGGCCTTCCCCGAGGTGCGCGAAAGCTCCGATCTGCTGGCCAGCAACGTGCGCGGCCTGCGCAACGGCAGCGCCGAAATCCCGGCCGTGCCGGCTGCGCTGCACGAGGCGCTCGATCCGCTGCTGCCGCTGGTGGACCGCGCCGAGAAGGCCGCCGCCACCGTGCTGACCCAGCAGAAGACGCTGACCGAGGTCGGCGAGGGCCTGCGCCTGATCAGCCGGCAGTCGGGCGACCTGCTCGACACCGCCGAGCAGGTCGTTGCACTCAAGCTGCAGCAGGGCGCATCGGCGGCCGAGCTGGCGGCGGCCAGCCGGCTCGTGATGCTCACGCAGCGCATCGGCAAGAGCGCCAGCGAGTTCCAGACCCTGCAGGGCGTGAGCCAGGAAGCCGTGTTCCTGCTCGGCAAGGACCTGAACTCCTTCCGCGAAATCAATGAAGGCCTGCTCTCGGGCAGCAACGACCTGCGCCTGACGGCCAGCCGCGACGGCCCGACGCGCGACGCACTGCAGCAGTTGCTGAAGCAGTACGAATCCACCCGCGCCCAGGCCAGCTCGATCCTGGCCAACCTGCAGGGCCTGGTCGCCGCCCGCGAGGCGCAGGCCGCCGTGCTGAAGGACAGCGAATCGCTGCGCCGCGGCCTCGACGGCGTGCAGCAGAGCCTGGCCGGTGCCGGCGCCTTCGGAGCGGGCCACTGGCTCGGCGCGATCCTCTCGGTGCTGCTGATGGCAGCCGGCGCGCTCGGGCTGCTGCGGCTCTTCGTGGCCGAGCAGACCGCGCGTTCGCTCGTCGCGCAAGGGCAGCGGCTCGACGCCGAGCGCCAGGAGCAGGAAGCCAAGCGTGTGAACGACGCCAACCAGGCGGCCATTCTGCGGCTGATGAACGAACTGCAGACGGTGGCCGAAGGCGACCTGACGCAGCAGGCCACCGTTACCGAAGACATCACCGGCGCGATCGCCGACTCGGTGAACTACACGGTGGAGGAACTGCGCTCGCTGGTCTCGGTGGTGCAGACGACGGTGTCGCGGGTGACCGAGACGACGCAGCAGGTCGAGCAGACCTCCACCGAGCTGCTGGCCGCGTCGACCGAGCAGCTGCGCGAGATCCGCGAGACCGGCGAATCCGTGCTGCAGATGGCCGGCCGCATCAACGAGGTGTCTTCACAGGCGCAGCAGACCGCGCAGGTGGCGCGGCAGTCGCTGCAGGCGGCGGAGACCGGCCTGACCGCGGTGCAGAACGCGATCGGCGGCATGAACTCCATCCGCGACCAGATCCAGGAAACCTCCAAGCGCATCAAGCGCCTGGGCGAAAGCTCGCAGGAGATCGGCGAGATCACCGAACTGATCAGCGACATCACCGAGCAGACCAACGTGCTGGCGCTCAACGCCGCCATCCAGGCCGCCAGCGCCGGCGAGGCCGGCCGCGGCTTCAGCGTGGTGGCCGAGGAAGTGCAGCGCCTGGCCGAACGCTCGGGCGACGCCACGCGGCAGATCGCCGCCATCGTGCGCAGCATCCAGACCGACACGCAGGACGCCGTGGCCGCCATGGAGCGCTCGACGCAGGGCGTGGTCGAAGGGGCGCGCCTGTCGGACGCTGCGGGCACCGCGCTCGGCGACATCGACCGCGTCACGCGGCAGCTCTCCGAGCTGATCGCGCAGATCTCCGCGCAGGCCTCGCGCGAGGCCGATTCGGCCAACGTCGTGGCCGACAACATCCAGCACATCTTCGCCGTGACCGAACAGACCGGCGAGGGCACGCGCTCGACCGCGCAGATGGTGCGCGAACTGTCGCGCAGCGCCGAGGAGCTGAAGGCTTCGGTGGCCCGCTTCAAGGTCAGCTGACGCGCTGCCGCCACCGCAGGACACCACGCCGATGGACGCCCAGCAACTCTCCCCCGATCGCGCCGACGACAGCATCGCGGCCGACGACCTCAGCGCACTGGCCTGGGTGCACGGCGAACTGCGCCGCTCGCTCGACGCGGCCCACAAGGCGCTGCGCCGGCATCTGAAGGAGGCCGAGGCGATCGGCCGCTCCGACATCGACTCCGTCGACCCGGCGGTGCTGCGCGGCGCGCGGGTGCACCTGCACCAGGGTGTGGGCGCGCTCGAACTGGTCGGGCTGCCCGAGCCGGCCCGGGTGCTGCGCGCGAGCGAAGCCGCCGTGCAGCGCTGGGTCGGCAAGCCGGCCCTGGTGGACGCCGCGGCAGTCGAGACCATCGAGAAGACCTCGTTCGCACTGCTCGACTACCTGGGCCGCCTGCTGGCCGGAAAGCCGCTGTCGGCGATCGCGCTGTTTCCGCAGTACCGCGCGGCGCAGATGCTCGCGGGTGCCGACCGCATCCACCCGGCCGACCTCTGGGCCGGCGACTGGCAATGGCACCCGCTGCCCGCCGACCCGGCAGCGCAGCCGCGCGCCGCCGACGACGGCGCGCGCACCGAGATGGAGTTCCTGGCGCTGGCACTGATGCGCCAGCCCGACGCGTCGATGGCCACGCGCATGAGCGACCTCTGCGCCGGCCTCGCGGCCGGCGTTTCCAGGACTACCGGCCTCGCGGCCGGCGTTTCCAGGTCCGCCGGACTCGGCGCAGAAGTCAGCGACATCGCCGGCGAAGGACTGGCCGGCCCGCCCCACCTGGCCACGCTGTGGCAGCTGGCGGCGGCCTTCTTCGAGGCGCAGGCCGCCGGGTTGCTGGCCAGCGACGTCTACAGCAAGCGCATCGCATCGCGGCTGCTGGCGCAGCTGCGCATGAGCGCCCGCGGGCAGGAGCAGCTGTCCGACCGCCTCGCGCAGGACCTGCTGTTCTTCTGCGCCCACGCCAGGCCCCCCACCGCGGAGCGGCCGGCGCCCCGGCTGTCCGCCGTGCGCAGCACCTGGCAGCTCGACGATCGCCCGGGTGCAGCGGTCACGGACTATGAGACGCCCCGCCTCGGCCGCTTCGACCCGGCGTGGATCGCGCAGGCCAAGAAGCGCATCGCCAGCGCCAAGGAAGGCTGGTCCGCGGTCGCGGGCGGCGAGTTGCACCGCCTGTCGTCGCTTGGCGAGCAGTTCGCGCTGGTCGGCGACTCGGTTCAGCGGCTGTTCCCGTCCGGCAATGCCCTGGCTGAAGCCCTGTCGGCCGCCGCACAGCAGACCGTTGCCGGCGCCGATGCGCCGCCGCCGGCGCTGGCGATGGAAGTCGCCACCAGCATCCTGTGCCTGGACGCCTCGATCGAAGACGGCGAGCTCGACCACCCGGAGCTCGGCGGCCGCGTCGAGCGGCTCGCGCAACGCATCGACAACGTCCGCCACGGCCAAGCGGCAGAGACGCTGGAACCGTGGATGGAGGAGCTGTACCGCCGCGTCAGCGACCGCCAGACCATGGGCAGCGTGGTGCAGGAACTGCGCGCCTCGCTGTCGGAGGTCGAAAAGCAGATCGACCAGTATTTCCGCGACCCCACGCGGCGCGAGCTGCTGATCCCGGTGCCGGGCCAGCTGTCGTCCATGCGAGGCGTGCTGTCGGTGCTGGGGCTGGAACAGGCCTCGGCCGCGGTGCTGCACATGCGCGACGACGTCGATGCGCTCGCCGAGACCGAGGTCGACCCGCAGCGCGCGGTGGCCGCCGGCACCTTCGACCGCCTGGCCGACAACCTGGGCGCGTTGAGCTTCCTGATCGACATGCTCAGCGTGCAGCCGCAGCTGGCGCGGTCCTTGTTCCGCTACGACCCCGAGACCGGCAACCTGAGCGCAGTGATGGGCCAGAGCCAGCGGGTGTCGGCCTTTGCCGCCTTCGACGAAGCGCCGGCGCCGACGCCGACCACGGCGCCCGCGCCGCTGCGCGAGCAGGCGCTGTCGCTCGTCGACGCCGCGGCGCAGGACGAGGTCAGCGACACCGAGTTCGGCCGCCAGCTCGAGCAGCTCTCGCAGCAGGCCGCGGCCGCCGACGAGGCCTCGCTCGCGCGCATGATGGGCGGCGCGAAGAGTGCGCTGCGCCAGGCCAACGACGAAGACACCCGGCAGGCGGTGCGCGACGACCTCGCCGAGGCGATGGCCAAGTTCGCGCCGATGCCCTCGCCCCCCGAGCCCGTGAAGGCCTCGGCGCCGATACCGCCGCCGAAGCCCGCGCCGGCCGGCGGCAGCGGCCTCGAAGACGACCCCGAGATGCGGGAGATCTTCATCGAGGAAGCGCGCGAAGTGGTCGACTCGGCACGCCGCTCTCTGGCGCAGCTGTCGGACCAGCCCGAAGACGTGGCCGAGATGACCGCGCTGCGGCGCGCCTTCCACACCCTGAAGGGCAGCTCGCGCATGGTCGGCCTCGGCGACTACGGCGACGCCGCCTGGGCCTGCGAGCAGCTCTTCAACGCTCGGCTTGCGAAGGAGCCCCGCCTCGACCCCGCGCTGCAGGCCTTCACCGGCGAAGCGCTCGGCTACCTGGGTGGCTGGGCGGAGGCGATCGCCGAAGGCAGCGATCTCGGCCACCGCTCGGCCGACCTCATCGCGTCGGCCGACGCCCTGCGCCTGCATGACACCCGCATCCCGGTGCCCGCGCCGGGCGCCGCAGCCCCGGCCGTGGTGGCTGACGAGCCCGTGGCGCCGATCGACGAGACCGCGCTGCCGGCCTTGTCGCTCGATGAGGGCAGCGAGCTTCTGCAAGCCGATGCCGCGCCGCCGCCGGAGGCGATCGAAGCGCCGCTGCCGACACTGCTGCTGCCCGACACCGAGGCGCGCGACGACGAACCCGCGGTGGCCGAGCCGGCCGTGGACGAACCGGCGACCGTCGAGATCGTCGAGGCTGTCGAGGCGGCCTCGGAGGCCCCGCCCGAATCCGCCCACGAGGCCCACACCCAGGCCCTGCTGGCGCGCGTGCCCGACCTGCCGAGCGCCGAGGACCTGGACTTCGCATTGCCGCCGGCCGCTGCCGCCGAGGCGGCCCCGGCTGCAGAGGCGCTG
>JACCDR011670229.1_pt1 | contig 11203 bp, 17 predicted proteins | sample 7446431 | NCBI WGS metagenome assembly JACCDR01 (sample SAMN15323443, study PRJNA562643) | freshwater metagenome | isolation source: river surface water | place: USA:Blue River Watershed | collected 2017-08-17 | reverse complement strand
CTGACCCCCATGGCGGCCGCCACCTTGCCCGAATCACCGCCGGCTTCGATCAGCCGTTCGGCGATGAACGCGATCGCATCCTTGTCACCGGCGCGAACCATGGCGCCGGTCGCTTCGACGGTCGGGTAAGGTAGCTTCGGCTTCGCCATCAGCGCGCCATTCCGTTGCGGCGTAGCTCCGCGATGAAGCTCACGGCCAGCGCTGCATCCGTGTCGCCGTTCACGTTCTCGAGCAACCCGCGACGAACGCACGCTTCGATGTAGTCGCGCACGTCGCGACCCGGGTGGAACACCGCACGCGCCCGCATCTGTTCGACGATGTCGAGCGCGGTGTCTCCCTCGAACGTGCAACCGTCGTCGAGCTTGATTGATTCACGCGGCACGGTTCCTCCAGTCGCCGCTCGCGATGACCGGGCGGCCGCGCGTGCTCGACGCAAACACGTAGGTGTAAGCCGCCCTGCCGTCAGAAAGCCACACGGGATGACGACGGTACAGCCGCGGGCAACCTTCGAACCGGTCGAGACGTGCGACGACTTCTTCGCTAACTTCGTACACCTCGCCGCGAATGACGCCACCGCCGCCGATGACTATCCCAGGAAACGCACCGATGTCATGCATCGTGAATCCAGCGATCTCACCGGAGCCAATCAGCTTGGCCCCGGCCATCATGCGGTGGTTGCCGCAGCCCGTCATCAGTGTTCCGTAAACGAAGATCCTCATCGTGCCCTCGCAGCGCGTCGTAGTTGTTTCAGGTCATAGCCGAGCCGTTGGTATCCGCGCTCGATGATGCTCAGGTAGTCGGGGTGGGGCGTCTTGCGGGTGGCCGCCGAAGCCAGCACGTACGTCCAAACCTTGCGGGTCTTGCCGGACGGCAGCCCGACCGTGCGCTTGACCCGGGCGTACATGCCGACGGCCACACCCTCGAAGGCGTCCAGCCGCTCTAGGTCGGCGTCGTCGAGCTCGTAGAGCAGCCCGAACGTGTTGGCCCCGTCGGCCTGCACGACCGTCGCCACGGGGCCTTTGCGGCCGGCGCTGTGCCCCGAGAACCGGAGCTCGTGACCGGGCAGGACGGCACGGGAAACGACCCGCGCCGTCGGGCACCGGCGCCGCATCTGGCGCCGGTCTAGGTTCGAACCGAAAGCGAAGTAGTAGTTCACGCCGCCACCGCCACAGCTTCGGCCTTGAACCGCTTGGTCATGTGGAACCGCGCGGTCTTGTACGCCTCGCCGCCCATGCCGATGTTTGCCATGAACGCACGGATCGCCTTGCCCTCATCCGTCACCGGGGTGCGGCGGGTCTTGGCAGCCGACTTCTTCTTGATCGCCGCGTTGGCCAGCGCCAGCACGAACTGTACGTAGGTCTTCACCTCGCCCGCGTGCAGGGTGCCGTTGAAGTAACGGAACTCGACGGTGCCACGGTAGAAAAACGAGTTCAGGTTCAGGCCGTGGTAGCGGCTCTCGTGGTAACGGTGCGGCGAACCGAACGCACCGTACCAGGCTGACTGGACGCCGGCGAGCGTGGTCGGCTTGGACGATTCCAGTCGTGCCACGAAGTCGCGGCTGACCAGTTTCGCGTAACGATCGGCGCGGTGGGCGGCAACACCGAACGCGCGGTGGAACATCTTCTCGCGGCGGTCAACCAGCGTGACCAGGTTGGTCAACGTGCGCGCCGTGAACTGCGAACCGTCCACGTGGACGTGGATGCCGCACGAGGCGTCAACCCGAGCGCCCGCGTTGCGGACCGCGCGGACGATCGCTTGCAGGTTGTCCATGTCCGCGGTGGTGAGGATCGGGGAAACGATCTCACCGTTGTCGAACCCGCTCAACGAACCGTCGCGGACCACGTTCCAGATCCGACCGTCGGCCATCGTGACGGACGCGCCGTCGTAGCTCGTGGTAACCGTGCCACCAACGACCGTTTGGATCGCGTTGGCAATGGCCGCCTTGTTGAGGCCGACCGTTTCGATCTCGATGCCGAACTTGTTAACCGCGCCGTTCATGAGAAGAACTATGAACGACCGTGCACAATACGTCAACGGCCCCGCTGCAAAAACACGAACCTCGGCAGCAGGGCTGCTGAATCGCGCTTCACTTTGTCCGAGCGACCGGGGTCCAACCCTTCCCGAACGAGTCTTTCCCGGCCTGGTCGGGCGACCCCCGCATGTCCACCAGCCGAACCAGCTCCTCGTCTTCCATCCCCAACCGCCGCTCTATCTCCTCGTCGGTCAGTCCTTGGGCGATGAGCTCGCGGACGATGGACGACATCTTCAGGATACCGTGCTGCCCCCGGGCTCGGTTGTGCCGGACCGTCGCAATCATCCGGTCGGCCTTCGTCGCCGTGTTCCGAATCATGACGGTCGGAACCATCCCTCCCGACGCCCGACGAACGCCGGCATGCTTCAGCGACAGCGTCCACCGGTGGAACCCGTCGACCACTTCGAGGTCGGGCGTTACCAAAACGCAACCCGTCCACCCGTCTTCGATGATCGACAGCGCCAACGTTTCGAGCTCGGGCCCGAACACCTTGTTGGGGTTGTAATTGTTCGTGTGAAGCTCGCGCGGGTCACGCCACACCACTTCATCGATCGGCTGCTTGGGTCGGTCCGTCATGTTTGCTCGATCTTGTCTGCCGTCTTGCGGCCTTTGAGATCACCGCGCTTGGCGATCCTGATCAGGAACTCCCACGAGAAGAAGCCCGCCTTGGCCTTCGCCGGAATGGGAGCGTTGTTCGTGTGGCGGTTCCACGAATCGATTTCCTTTTTGATCCGGTACTTGATCTGTTCGCGGATCTCCGGTGGCCACAGTTCGAGCGCCGAAAGAATTGCTTGCTGCGGATCTTCCGCGCCTTGTCCCGACGACCCGACACCGTACAGCGGCGACTGCGAATACCGGGCTGCGGTGCGTGCACCGTGCACGCGGTCGATCATTCGTTCCCAAGTTTCAGGCGCCAGCACCGAGTAAGCGTGAAGGTTCTGCAACGGTTCTTCGCCGAACGGAGGGCACACCCGCTGCACGTGACGCGGCATGCCCATCATCTCGAAGTCGTCGTACGCGCGGTTGTAATCGCACCCGGAACGAAGCGCGTACGTCCACACGTCTTCGAGCTTCCAGTCGTAGATGGGCTTGCACTGGAAAACGTGGTCGCACGAACCGTCTTTCGAGATCCAATTGTCCGTCACCTTGCGGGTAACTGCTCGCAACCGGCGCAACGACTCTTGCGTACGGATGCCGGTGAGCACTCCCACCGTTCCGTCGGCTGGGTCGAACAAGAACCGCGGCGCTTCAGGGATCGGCACCGGCTTCACAAGCCCCGGTAACGACCGTTCCGAAAGCGGGTGCGGTTGTCGAACCCACAGCTTTTCCTTCGTCGGGTCCCACGGGTACCAGTTCGGTTCGGTTCGCGAGCAGGCGTTGCGGTGCTCGTGTGGAACGCACAGCCACCGCAACGCTACGTCGCCTCGGGTTCGAACGCGCTCGACGTACTCGACCGTCTTCGGGTAGATGGCTTCTTCGTCCCAGAAGAAAGCATCGACCGGCAATCTTCCAAGCCGTGTCGCGACTTCGATGGCCAGCTGCAACACGACCGTCGAATCTTTGCCACCCGAAAAACCTACCGACACCCGGTCGTAGCGCCGGTAGGTTTCTTCGATCCGCTCGAGCGCCAACGTCAACACGTCTTGGTCGACGTGCGCAATGCGCAGCGTTTGCGGGACGTGTTCCTTTTTCTTCACGTCCCTTGGTCCATCATGTGCGTGCCCAGAAACATCGGATGGTTGAACTCCGAAGGCGTGCTCGACCACACGTGAACCGGCAAACAGATCAGGTGCTGACCTTGCGGGGTTTCGAAGTGGTGCGGGCACATGGGTTCAAGCACGCAAACCATACCCGGCACGAGCTCGGTCACCTCGAGCTTGCCTTCCATGCCGACGATGCTCTGACCGCGACCTGACAAGATGTACACGACGCGCGTCGTCGAATGGATGTGGTGCGCTTGTTCTTTCGAATGCGGCGGGATGTCCAGGTACTGAAACGTCGGGTCGCCAGCTCGCGCCGGAGGGAACAGCTGCTTGGTCGAGCAACCGTTGACGTACGGCAGGAACGTAGCCGGTCCGACGATCATCGACTGGCGTTCCATCATGATGCCGCGGATCACGACGCCGAAGTCAGCGCACGCAACGGCACCATGTTGAACGACTTCGACGCCTACTTTCCCGTCGACGATCCGCAACACGAACGCGCTGTCCCCTTCCTCGACTTGGAAATCTTCGCGCACGAACGCGGTGTAGTGGTACCGGTCGCGGTCGCCCGGTCGAACCGTCCTGGTCTCGCCCGGTTCGATGTACGTCGCGCCCCAAACTTCCGACTTGATCATCGCGCTTTCGTCCCCATGGTCTCGGCCAGTTTGAGCAACGCGGTGGAGCGCGTCGATTGTTTCATCGCGTCGAGCACTTCGAGCACGCGATCCTTGTCTTCCTTTTTCGCGAACACGAACGACAGCGTGTACCCGTCCGGCGAAGCGTTGGGATCTTCGATGACGTTGCTGGCTGCCTGATTCGTACCGAGGAAACTCGTGTCAGTGGCGGCCAGCATCCGCGTCATGGAGTCCGCGTCGATGCCCAGGTCCAACGCTGCGCCGACGGTGTCGGTGATGTTGAACGACTTGACCAACGCGGTCATCTCGATCAGGTCCGGCTCACCGTGTTTCTGGATGAACTTGACCGTGTACTGGCTCGCCTCTTCACGAGTCAGTCCGTCGAGGAACACCATCGGCGCTTCTTCGAAACCGAGCTCGGTCGCGATCTCCCACCGGTGTTCGCCGTCGATGATGACGTTTTTGGTCCGACCGTTTTCGTCGGTCCGCCAGATCAACAACGACTGGCTGACGATCCACCCGTCTTCGAGCAAGCCACGACGGACGCTGGCCCGCATCGTCGGGGTCATGTGGTTCGGGTTCCAGTCGTTCGGCTTAACCGTGTTCAGCTTGGCGAACTCGACCTTGCCTACGAACTTCAGCTCCCGACGCTTTCCGCTCGGGGGTGAGCTTGGTCGGACGGCTGCGGGTTTGGTGGCGGCGACTTTGGGCGCGGCTGCCGGCGGTTTCGGTGCTGCGACAGGCGCCGTTCGAAGGCGCGGGACGGTGGGTTGCTTCGTTCCTGATTCCATCGGCCCATCATACAGCACGAAAGGGGCGGATCGTCGAGAGGTTCAGCGGTCCTTCAGGATCTCCACGACCTGTTCGTCGGTGTAGTCGGACGACACGTTGCCGTTCCCACCAACCGACAACCCTACACGAAACGCTGCAATCTCCTGCGGCGTCGGCTCACGGAACGCAACGTTGAACCCCATGATTGCCGCTACCGGCATGCCGAGGTCTTCGTCGTTCGGGCCCGCCTCGCTCGAGTTCCGTAGCGCGTACATGAGTTCGGCCAGCTCGAGCCACATCACGTTGTTGTGCGGTCGGTGCTCGAACGCTTGGGCCAGCTTCGGGTAACGGGACCAGGGGATGTTGGCCTTGATGCCCTTCGCCATTTCCTCAAGCGCTGCAATCTTCGCTGCTTTCATGATTCCTCCCAGAACCGGTCGAGACCGGCGAGTGGTTCACCGAGCTTCAGTTCCCGGCACTTCGTTTCCCACATGACCGCGCTCCATACGATCTGATCGAACGGCAACCCGTCGCGCCGCGCAAGCCAGGCAACCGCGTACCGCTGCACAGCCATGTACATGGGCGACGGATCCTTCCGGTCTTCCTGGCCCGGTACGTACTGTCGCCAGATCGCATCGCGCGGTTTCTTCGGCAACGCGAACCAATGCGCGCGGCACGCGAACATCGCAGGCGGAACCCGCTTGTTGCATCCTTCGGCGTGACACGTGTGGCTCACGTGGCTCCCTTCGCCGCAACGATCTGGGCCAGCGTGTTCTTCGCGATCTCGAGCACCGCATTCGTGCGCGCCACGTTCGCGGCGTGTTGCATCTGAATCCGGCGCCAGAGTTCCGGCAACACCGCGGCTGCGGCGATCCGCTTGATGTAACCGACCTCGATCAACACACGTGTTCCAGTACCGTCCGACATGCACAACCGCCATACCTTCCCGCGCTTCTCATAGCTGACCAAGTCGCCCGTTTCTTGGATCTCGACGTCGGCCTCGACGCCATAGTTCAGATCCTGAAGCGCCGCTTCGACTTGAACGAACACTTCGTTCAAGTGATCGATGAGAGTCGGGTCCTGCATTCCTAGATCCTAGCCCGGTAGCGCGAACGTGAACGGGTTGCGCGCGGTGAGCTCGTCCAGTAGGCACACCCGCACCGCACCGCCGAGCTCGACCCAATCAGGGAACACGCACCACCACGGCATGCTGCGCCCGTTCTCGAGCCGGTTGCCGCGCATCACCAGCAACGGGGCGAGCCCCGTCTTCTCGGCATCTGCGACGCAGTGTTCCCAGTAATCGCCGAGAGTCTTCGACTTGCCGGCGATGAACCGATCGATCTGGTTCGGGTTGATGGCGGAACGCCACTTCACCTCGACGCAGAACGGCCACCGCTTCACCTCGACGTCGGGGTCCGTGGTCCCGAACTGCACGTCGCCGGCCGCCTTGAACCCGCCGCCATGCGTCGTGATCCATGCGCCGCTGTCGGGGGTGCGCGCGAGAAGGATCGTCGGTTCAACCTCGCGCCACCATCCCTGGAGCTGCTTGACGACGTAGCGTTCGCCGCGGTCGCCCTTGACGTTGGCGTAGCTCGGCAGCTTCAGTCCCCGCGCTGAGCCTTGTCGTAGTCCGCGATCTCGCGCGCCGCTTCTTCCGCAGCATCCTTCGCGGCCAGCTCTTCGTCGATGCGGTCGCGGTCCCTTTCCTCGAGCTCCGCAACCCGGCGCCGCATCTGCTCGAGCTCGACGCCGCGGCACTGACGCTCGACGACCATCTCGGACATGCGCTCTTGCAGCGTAGTGACCTGGTTCGCCAGACTTTGGCGTTCGGCTTCCAGCTTGATCAGGTCTTCGGGTTTGATCCAAACGAGCACAGCCGGTGGTTCGGGGGACGCCTTCTCTAGGAGGTAACGTTCGACCATGTCCAGATCCTAGCCCCCGACGACGCGCAACGTGGAGTCTTTGCCGACGCCCGTGATCAGGATGCGACGGGGCATGACGTCGAGCGCACCGCGGTGATGAGCGGTCAAAAAACATTGATCAAACACGCTCAGCATCCGGACGATGCCGGCGACAGCGGCTTCGCGGTTCGCGTCGTCGAGCTGCTGAAGCGGTTCGTCGAGCAACGCGATCCCCCACTCAGCACCGCGCCGCTGCTTCAGCCACCGAAACGCGGCCGCTCGAAGCGCGAGCCCGGCCATGTCTCGGTTCCCACCGGACGGGCCGGCGGTCGCGGACCGCACCCGGAACCGGAACTCGTGCTTCACCTTCTGGCCCCGACCGGCGCCGCAATTCGAGCACTGCTTGAACTTGGCCGATGCGGGGAACGGCGTGCCGCAGTCCACGCAGTTGTCGGCAGGCTTGCCCACCTCCCGGCCCCACGCCGGTTCGACCGACAGGTCGACGTCCGCCGCGGCCAGGGTTTCGGATGCGTCCCGGGCCACGGTTGCGACCGTCCCTTCGATGACCCGGCGCAGCGCCACCTCGGGGCCAAGGATGCGCGCGGCTAGGCGGCGGGCAGTCACGGCCGGCTTGAGCTCGGCGACGCGCTGGCGGGCCGCCTGTAGCTGGGAAACGGCACGCTCCCGGACTTCGAGATCCCGGGTCAGGGCGACGATGTCCCCCCGGGCACCGGGGGCGGGTAGGTCGGGGGCGGGCGGGAACTCGCCGTCGGTGCCTCGGACCAGCGGTTCGAGCCCCGTGAATTCCTTCCGGCGTTCCCTGAGCTTGGCCAGCGACTCCGACCACGTCTTGCGCAGCACCGCGTTCTCTCGCTCAGCCGCATCATGAAGGCGTTGCGCCTCGCGCCGCTTCTTGACCGCATCCAAAGTTGCGGTCGCCTTCATCAGGTTCGCTTCCGCCTCGGTCAGCGCGCGGGCGTTCTCGGTCCTACGTTCCTCGATCTGAGTGACGGCCGGACACCGGAACCCACGCGACACGGGACACGAGCCATCGAACTGACCGCTCACCAGCACCTTGAGCCGGTCACGCTCCGCGACGAACGATGAACGAGCAGCCTCAGCCGATACGTACTTCTCGTCGGATTCGTAATGCTCGCGCTCAGCCGGCTTCGGCAGGTTCTTCAGATCGGCTTCCAACTCGGCGATGTTTGCCTCGAGCTCGGCCAGCGACTTGCGTTCGTTGTGCACGCGCCGGAGCTCGAGCACGCGGTCATGCTCCGCGTCGTCGGCGTCCGCCTTGTCCTGCAACGTTTTGATGCGGCGCTCGAGCTCGTCGATGACCACGGGGACGGCCAGGGTTTCGAGCTGAGTTACCTCCGCTTCCGCGGTCGCCAGTTCCTTCGCCTTCGCCGCGAGCCAGGTACGCGCGTGGTCCCCCGCTTCGTTCAGCTTCTCGAGCTCGAGCCACGATTCGAACGTGCTGGTCGCCGCCGTGGTCTTCATCTTCACCAGCGACGCGACCTCTTGCTGTTCCGCAAAGCAGGTCGACAGGCGGTCGGACTTCGACAGCCCGATGATGCGGTCGAGCTCTTGCTGAGCGTCGTCCTGGTACAGCGTGCGCTCGCCGCCTTCGGCCTGTTCGTCCGGTACGATAACCATCAGCTTGGCGGAATCGTCGCGGTGCTTGGCGCGGCTGACGAACACGCCGTTGCTGAACTGGCCTTCCATGACCATCTCGTCTTCGCCGATCGTGATCAGATCGTTGATCGAATCGACGTCGAGCACGCGGTCGCCTTCGACGAGCCACCGGATCGACGACAGGAACGCTGTCTTGCCCCGGCCGTTGCTGTGCTTCGCATCGCCTTCATGTTCCGCGACGACCGCGTACACACCGGCCGTGAGTTCCAGTTCATGCTCGCCGCGGAAGCGCGTGCAGTTCGTCAGGCGAAGACCGGTCAGGTGCACGTTACCACCCGAACCCGCTGCTACCCGGTTCCGTCTTCTTCAGCTCAGCGTATCGAACACGGGTCCGCCCTTCTGGGATCGGAATGTCGGGGAACAGCTCCGCGACCTTGAACGTCAGGACTTGCTCGCGGAACTCGTGCACATAACGCGGCGGTTCGAGGCGAGCGCAAAGCCGCGGGTGTTCCGCCTTGAACGCATCCCACCACGTCGCCGGACGCGCAAACCGAACGCGCACCACCTCGCGGTGTGTGCCGACGGTTCGACCGGCAACGATGGCCTGCATCCTGACTACCAAACCATCCACTTCATCCGCGATGAGAAGCTTCGGTTCGTTGGCAAGCTGTAGCCGTTGGCGCGAAACCATGCTCGCGGTCTCGAACGTGACCGTTTCCAGGTCTATCGTTTGAATCTCTCGCATCACAACCCCGCCGCAGCAAGCGCCTGTTCCACCACCGCGCCGACGGATGCTCGGTGTTCCGGTGGCAGTTCGTTGACGGCGGCCATCACCACGGACCGCACGTCAGCCGGTCCTTCGTAGGGGACGTCAGCCGACGCGGTCGGAACGCTCTGCCCCGCGGTGCGCGGCAACGTCAGCACCCGCACAGCGCCGGCTTTGAGGTAGCTGGCGCGCGCCCGTTCGATGACTTCGTCCGTTTCTTCCGCATCCGGCGCAATCCACACGATCGCGCCGGCAGGGATGTCCGATGCGTCGGTCTCGTGGATGCAGACCACCAGCAACGGACGCGACTCGACCGCGACCTCACGGACGTCCGTCGCCGGCAGCGTCACCTCACTGCGCTTGCGCACGTTCGACCCGCTTGTCCAATCGCTTGGCCACCGAGAAGAATTCATGTGTCGTCGGCAGCTCGCGTTGCAGGAACGGCGGGCGCGCAATGACGAGGATCGAGTACTCGTGGCGCGGGGTGTCGCCCTTGTCGTCAGGGCCGTGGAACTGCGGGCGCCCGATGATCGTCACCATGTGGTGAAGCCGCGCGTTCTTCTTCACCAGCATGACGTGGAAGTCACTCAAGTGCGGAACGACGCCGCGGTACAGGCCCACCACGAACGGTGCGTGGTCCAACATCTTGCCGGTGTGCTCGATGTCTTGGCCGTTCTCATACGGCGGGTTCGCGACTGCGGCGTCGAACTGCATCGTCGTCGGTAGCAGCATGAAGTCACCGCCCATCAGCTTCACACCGGGCGACGACTTCATGTTCTTGGTCAGCGCTTCGAACGCCGACTTGGACTTCTCGACGCACGTGATCTGAACGCCGGGAACAGCTTTCAGCGTGACCGCGATACTGCCGTCACCCGAGCTCGGCTCGAGCACGTGCTTACCCTCGAGTGGCATGAATCGATTGGCAAGCTCGACCATCTTCTTCGCAACTGTCAGGTCGGTGTAGAAACGTCCAGGCATCAGATCCTCATGTCTAGAAAAACGGGGCGCGCGAGAGCGTCGGCCCGGGTGAAGTTGGCGAGCGAACCGACTACCTGAACGCCATTGAAAACTTGTCTCGAATGGTAGTGACCTTGCACGATCTTAGCCCGCGGCCACTGCTTCTGGATCTCCTCGACGGGTAGAAACACGTCGCGCCCGCGGACCATGTCCGCCTCCGACCCGGGGCCGATGCCGTCCAGCATCAGGTGCGACACGACCAGGTCGACGTCTCGGCCGTGCTTGCCGACGAGCTCGAGCAAGGTTTCGGTCGGGTCGTAATGCGAATCCTGGCTGACGTACGGGAACGTCGCAACCGTCAGTCGTTTGCGCCCGTCCGAACCACATTCAACGTCGAGCACCTCCGGATACTTCGACAACGTCACGTCAGGTAGGTACTGGAGCGGGTCGAGCGACGTCGTCCCGCGCCCGTCTTCGACGACGTCATGGTTGCCGGGGATAGCCAGGAACGCACAGCCGCACAGCTCCGCGATCTCCATCAGCAAGCAACAGCACCGGATGTAGTCGCGCGAGTCTGGTTCGCACAGGTCACCCGCAAACACCATCAGGTCGGCGGTGTTGTCGTGCGCGTAACCCGCCGCAGCACGGCCGGCTTTCGCGACGTCGTCGAATCGCGGAAAGCCGGCCGTGCTTTTGTCCGGGTGCAAGTCGCTGACTACGATGACCCGGCGCTGCGAATCATCGCCGCCGACTTTGATGTCGCCGCTTACGGTGCCGGTGTTGACGACCCCGACGCGGCT
>JACCDR011763531.1_pt1 | contig 11204 bp, 14 predicted proteins | sample 7446431 | NCBI WGS metagenome assembly JACCDR01 (sample SAMN15323443, study PRJNA562643) | freshwater metagenome | isolation source: river surface water | place: USA:Blue River Watershed | collected 2017-08-17 | reverse complement strand
CCCTGCGCCCGCACCCCGCCGATCCCGCGGCGCACCGCCGACGCCACCGCCCGCCCGAACTCGCCGCCCGCCACCCGCTCATCCTCCCCTCGACCTGGTGGGATGCATGATCGTCTGGGGCTACCCTGCGCCCGTGCGCATCTGGCCGTTCCGGCGATCCACCAGGCCGGCCCCGGCCGCCCGCCGCTCCAGCACCGCGGGCGTGTCGATCGCCGATCCCGTGCTCGCCGCGATGCTCGGCTGGACCACCCCGAACGCCTCCGGGCAGACGGTGACCGAGTCCACCGCGCTCAACCTCTCCGCGGTGTTCCGGGCGATGGACCTCATCGGCACCAGCGTCGGCGGGCTCACCCTCCAGACGCTCGGCGAGCTGCGCGACGGCACCCGCGTCCCGGTCGGCAGCTTCCTCGACAACCCCGCCGGGCCCGGGCGGGCAACGCCGTTCGAGTGGTCGGAGCTGGTCGCCTGGCACCTGGGCCTCCAGGGCAACGCGTTCCTCCAGCACGTCTACAACGGCGGCGGCGCCATCTGCGGGCTCAACCCGATCCACCCGCTCGCCGTGTCCGTCGACGAGGACCTCGACGTCCCCGGCGGGAAGCGGTTCACCGTCGACGTCGGCCCCAACGAGGCCGAACGCGTGTTCGACGGCACGACCATGACGCACGTCTGCGGCCCGTCGCTGGACGGCCTGCGCGGCATGTCCCGGATCACCCTCGCCCGGCAGTCGCTGGGCACCGCGCTCGCCGGGGACAAGGCGGCCGCCCGGCTGTTCAGCAACGGCGCCCTCATCTCCGGCATGGTCACCCCCGAAGAGGACTACGACGAAGAGGACACGAAAGAGGCCAAGGAACTGTTCCGAGCCGCGGTCCAAGGCGAAGAGAACGCCGGGGAAGTGGCATTCATCAATCGCCGACTCCGATTCACGCCGTGGCAGCTCTCCAGTTCCGACGCGCAGTTCCTGGAGTCGCGGACATTCCAGATTGACGAGATCGGCCGATGGTGGGGCGTGCCGCCGCACCTCATCGGCCTGACCGAGAAGGCGACTAGCTGGGGCCAGGGCATCGCCGAGCAGAACCGCGGGCTCGCCCGGTACACCCTCACCGGGTACACCCGCCGGATCGAGCAGCGCCTCACCCGCCTGGTCCCCGGCCGCACCGCGGCCTACGACTTCACCGCGTTCACCGCGGCCAGCCCGGAGGACGAGCAGGCCGGCCTGATCGCCGCGGTGAACGCGGGGATCCTCACGCCCAACGAGGCGCGTGCGCGCCTCAACCGGCCGCCGATCGCCGGGGGGGACGTCCTGCGCCTGCCCGCCGGAGCGGCCGCCCCCGCGCCCGCGGCCGCGACCCCGGAGGTGGCCCCCGATGCTGCTGCGTAGGTTCGACGCCACCCTCACCCGGGCGACCGTCCGCGGCCGCACCCTCACCGGGCACGCGTCCGTGTTCGGTCAGGTGGCCACCGTGCCCGAGGGCCTGGAGGGGATCGAGCTGGGCGCGTTCGACCGCGTGCTCGCCGACCCCGCCACCGACGCCCGCGCGCTCTGGAACCATGACCCGTCGCTGCTGCTCGGCCGCCAGGGCGCCGGGACGCTCACCCTCGACGTCGACGACGACGGCCTGTCGTTCGAGGTGCCGCTCCCGAACACCAGCTACGCCGAGGACCTCCGCGAGCTCGTCCGCCGCGGCGACCTCGACGGCGCGTCGTTCGGCTTCGTCCCGGGCGAGTCCCGGCTCGAGCGCACCGACGCCGGGACCGTCCGCTGGCACACCGCCGTGGCCCAGCTCGTCGACGTCTCCCCGGTGACCTTCCCCGCCTACGCGGGCGCGGGCACCCAGCTCCGGGCGTACCGGCCCGGGCCCACCAGCACCGCGCGGCCGGCCGGCCTCCGCGGCACCACGGCGCTCCGGCGCCACCGAGCACGAACGGAGCGCCCGTGACCGTCGAGGAGATCCTCGCCGCCCTCCAGGCCATCGTGGACGAGGCCACCGCGGCGGCCCCGGAGGGCACTGAGCCCGAGATGACCGAAGAGCAGGCCAGCCGCTACGAGCAGCTTGAGCGCCAGCTCGCCGCGCGGCAGCGCTCCGACAGCATCGTGCAGCGCAACGCCACCCTCCAGGGCGTCGACCAGCGTCAGCGCGTGCCCGCCGCGGCCGCCGGGGGCCGGCGCGCCGTGGCCAACCAGGCCGACGAGCTGGACCGGGCGTTCCTGGCCTACGTGCGCACCGGCCAGGTCAACCAGGACATCGTGCAGCTCCGCGCCCAGGGCGAGGGCGTCGGCGACCAGGGCGGGTTCCTGGTCCCCGACGGCTTCCGCGACCGCCTCGTTCAGCGGATGGTCGCGTTCGGCGGGATCGCCGGGGACGTCGAGGACATCAACACCAGCACCGGGAACCCGCTGCCCTGGCCCACCCTCGACGACACCGCGAACCTGGGCGAGATCGTCAACGAGGGCGGCACGTTCAGCTCCGGCGCCGACATGGTGTTCGGGTCCGAGAGCCTGGGCGCCTACCGGTACATGGCCGGCGGCGGCAGCTCGCTCCCGCTCCGGGTGTCCGTCGAGCTGGCCCAGGATTCCGCGTTCGACATCGAGGGCCTGGTGTCGCGCGTGCTCGGCGAGCGCATCGGCCGGATCCAGGCGCGGCACTGGGTGCGCGGGACCGGGGTCAACGAGCCCAAGGGCATCGTGACCGGCCGGACCGGCATCGAGATCGCCGCGGACGGGTCCGGCATCACCTACGACGACCTGGTCCACTTCATCCACTCCGTCGACCCCGCCTACCGCGAGGGCGGCCGCTGCCGGTGGGCGTTCAACGACGCGAGCCTGGAGCGGATCAAGAAGATCAAGGACTCGCACGGGGACCCCATCTGGCGCCAGGACAACGCCGACATGGGCACCGACACCGGCGGCGGGCAGCTCATGGGCTACCCCGTCCGGGTCGACCAGGCGTTCGCCGACTTCTCCGCCGCCGACAACACCGTCAACTGGGGCGTGTTCGGCGACCTCCAGGAGGGCTACGTCATCCGCCGCGTGCGGGAGGTCGTGCTCGTCGTGAACCCCTGGACCCGCGCGAGCAACGGCCAGATCGAGTACACCGCGTGGGCCCGGGCGGACGGCACCATCCAGAACCCGAACGCCTACGTCGCCCTCACCGGCGAGACGTGACCGACCCGGCGCCCGGCCCGGCGCCGCGGCGCCGGCCCCCCGCCACCCTGGGCGAGCAGCTCCAGCGGACCTACCGCCGCCAGCTCGCCCGGGGCGGCGGTGCGTGCGAGCACTGGTCGCGGCTCGACGAGCGCGAGCGCCGCGCCTGGGAAGAGGCGGCCACCGAACTACGCCGCGCCCTGGCGGGCGCGGTCCACCCGCTCAACCGAAGGAAGGCCTGACCGATGCCCGTTCGCCACGACCTGTCCGACGTCACCGTCGTCGACCTCATCCGGCACACCCGTGTCGCCGACGCCACCCCGATCGTGTCCACCGTCGGCAGCCTGGACACCCGGAGCCAGCCCCACGGCGCGCGGTTCCTGCTGCTGCTCTCGTCGTTCGAGACGAACACCGGGAACACCGGCGGCACCTGGGCGATCGAGGACGCCGCGACCTCCGGCGGCAGCTACGCCGCGGTGGCCACCCAGTCGGGCGACTCGCTCGCCGTGGCCGCGGACGTCACCACCGTGCAGACCCGGCGCCGGTCGTTCCTGCCCAACCCCGCCCGCCCGTTCGTCCGGGTCACCTTCACCGGCACCGACGCGAACGCGGAGGTCGACATCACCGCGCACTGCGTGGTGCTGCCCGCCGGGTACGTCGGCTGACCGCTGTTCCACGTGAAACATGTGCGCGGCGCCCACGCCGGCGCGGTGCTCGAGCACGAGCTCGGCGCCGCGGTGTGGGCGCCGCGCACAACCAGCTGGAGGTGACCGCCCATGCCGTGGGCCCCCGACTACGCCACGACCGCCGCGGTGAAGACGTTCATGCGGATCACCGACAGCGTCGACGACGCCGTGATCACCCAGGCGATCACCACCGCGTCGCGCGCGATCGACAAGGCCGCCAACCGACAGTTCGGCCTGGTCGACGCCGTGCAGGCGCGGTACTTCACCCCGCGCTACGACCCCGTGCGCGGCCGGATCGTCGTCGACATCGACGACCTCATGACCGCCGACGGGCTGCTCGTCGCCGCGGACCTGGCCGACGACGCCACCTACGGCGACCTGATCGACGAGCTGGGGCTCCAGCCGGTCAACGCCGCGGTCCGGGGCCGGCCCTGGACGCGCCTTATCGTCCACCCGACGTCATCCGTTACCCCGCCGCTGCGGGAGGCCTCCGTCGAGGTCACCGCCCGCTGGGGCTGGACCGCCGTCCCCGGCCCGATCGCCCACGCGTGCGCGCTCCAGGCCTCCCGCCTGGTCAACCGCCGCGACAGCCCGTACGGCATCGCGGGCAGCCCCGACACCGGGTCGGAGGTCCGGCTACTGGCCAAGCTCGACCCCGACGTCGCCGTCACCGTCGGGGTCTACGCGCGGCCCTGGGGTGCGGTGTGAACCTGTCGACCCTCGCCGACGAGCTGGCCGCGGCCGCCGCCACGATCACCGGCCTGCGGGTGCACCGGGTGCCCGGCGCGGCGATCCGGGCGCCCGCGCTCGTCGTGGGCCTCCCGCGGGCCGTCGAGTTCGACCAGACCTACGGCCGCGGGTCCGACGTCGTGCGCGTGGTGCTCTACGTGCTCGTCGGCCGCACGTCGGAGCGCTCCGGGGGCGAGCAGATGCTCCGCTACCTCTCCGGGTCCGGCACCGGCAGCGTTAAGGCCGCGGTGGAGGGCGGCAGCTACACCGCGGCCGACGTCGTGCACGTCGAGTCGGCCGAGGCCGGCGCCATCACCGCCGACGGGGTGGAGTACCTCGGGGCGACGTTCGATCTCATGATCATGGGAAGGGGAGTGGCCTGATGGCCTTCATCCACGGCCGCGGCGCGGTGGTCCTGCTCGACGGGGACGCGCTGAGCGCCTACGCCAACAACACCGGGGTGGAGGCGTCGGCCGACAGCCACGACGTCACCACCTACGGCAAGAACGCGCACGTATTCCAGGGCGGCTTGAAGGCCGGCACGACGACGATCAGCGGGATCTACGACTCCACCGCGGTCACCGGGCCGGGCGCGGTCATCCGGCCGCTCGTCGGCACGGTGGTCCCCTTCACCTGGCGGCCCGAGGGCACCGGCAGCGGCAAGCCCCAGCTAGTCGTCGACGTGCTCGTCGGGAAGTACGTCGAGACCGCCCCGGTGGCGGACATGATCACCTGGTCCTGCGACCTCACCCACTCCGACGACCCCGACTACACGGCGCAGAGCGCGTGACCGGCCGGAGCGCCCCCGGCTACGCGGGGATCGACGAGCTGTTCGGCGCGGCCGCGACCGAGCAGGCCGACGTGACGTTGCGCTCCGGCGCGGTCGTGCGCGTGCGCGGGCTCACCCGCGCGGAGCTGCTGCTCAACGCCCGCAACGTCGACGGCGACGGCGCGCTGATCGAGCGCCGCAACCTGGCCACCTGCCTGGTCACCCCGGCGATGACGCTGGAGCAGGCCGAGCGGTGGCAGCGCACCGCGGCCGCCGGCGAGCTGGTCGCCGTCGTCGACACCATCCGCCGGCTCTCCGGGCTCGACGAGGGAGCCCCGAAAAGCGATCTACCTGGAGATGGAGACCAGCGACGCTGAGTTCGAGCACTACCTGGCCGAGAAGCTGGGGATGACCGTCGGGCGGATGCGCGCGGAGATGAGCCAGGCCGAGTTCGTGCGCTGGAGCGTCTACTACGGCCGGAAGGGACAGCGGATGCAGTTGGAGCAGCTACGTGCCCGGCGGTAGGGACGCCGTCCGCGTCGACGGCCTGGACCAGTTCCGCAAGGCGTTGAAGGTGCTGGGCGGGTCCGCGCTCGGCAAGGTCCTGCGGACCGCGCTCAACGAGGCGTCGACGTTCGTGATCGACCGGGCGCGCCCGCTCATCCCCGCGGTGAGCGGCCGCGCCCGCAAGTCGTTGAAGGCCCGCTCGTCCCAGAACGCCGTGCGGGTCGTGGTCGGCGGGAAGGCCGCGCCCTACTACCCGTGGCTGGACTACGGCGGCAACGTCGGGGTGAACGACTCCGCTCACCGGCCGTTCATCTCCGAGGGCCGGTACCTCTACCCGACCCTGGGCAAGCACCGCGACGAGTTCGAGCGGATCCTCACCAGCGCCCTTGCGGACGTCGCCCGCGAGGCCGGCATCGAGATGGACTGAGCCCATGCCCAACCAGGTGACCCTGACCTTCGCCGGTGACGCCGACAAGCTGGCCAAGGCCGCCAAGGACGCGGAGAAGGCCACCGCCGGAGTCGGCACCGCGGCCGCCGACGCGTCCAAGGACCTCGACCGGGTCACCGGCGCCGCGGACGGCACCGCCGACCGGCTGGGCAACGTCGGCGCGGCCGCCGCGGGCATCTCCACCGCCATCGAGGACGCCGCCGGGTCGTTCCAGGCGCTCGCCGACGCCCAGGACGCCGAGCGGGCCCAGGCGGTCAAGATCAAGCGTGCGCTCAACGACGTCGAGCAGGCCCAGGCCGACTACAACCAGGCGCTCGGCGACGGCCGCCAGGCCACCCAGGACGCCACCCAGGCGGGCATCGACTACGAGCAGGCCCAGGTAGACGCCCGCGTGGCCCTCGACGACTACAACGCCGCGGTCGCCGAGTTCGGCGCCGGCTCCGCGGAGGCGGCCCAGGCGCTCGTCGACCAGAAGCAGGCCCAGGCCGACGCCACCCAGGCCCAGCTCGACCAGGAACAGGCGCTGCGCGACGGCACCCAGGCCGCGATCGACGCGACCGGCGCGACGCTGGACCTCTCCGACGCGAACGCCGAGGCCAACCCCGGCCAGTTCCAGCAGTGGGCCGACCAGCTCGCGATCTACACCCCGCTGCTCTCGGGCATCGTGGGGATCCTCGGTCTCGTCGCGGCCGCCCAAGTCGTGTGGAACGTCGCGATGGCCGCGAGCCCCCTGGTGTGGATCGTCGCCGCCATCGCCGCGGTGATCGCCGTGATCGTGCTGATCGCCACCCAGACCGAATGGTTTCAGGACATCTGGGAAGCGGTCTGGGGAACGGTCCGAACCGTCGCGGAGAACGTGTGGGAATGGATCAAGCAGATTCCCGGATGGATCAAGGATGCGTTCTGGACGGTGACCGATGCGGTATCGAAGCCATTCCGGGACGCGTTCAACCTGGTGGCCGACATCTGGAACAACACCATCGGGCAGCTGTCCTGGACCGTCCCCGACTGGGTGCCCGCGATCGGCGGGAACACGATCAGCGTCCCGAAGATCCCGAAGTTCCACACCGGCGGCACCGTCGAGGGCGTGCCCGGGCAAGAGGTCCTGGCGCTGCTCCAGGCCGGCGAGACCGTCACCCCCGCCGGGGGCGGCGGCCGCGGCGGCGGCACCGAGGTCCGGTTCGTCGGCAACACCTCCGACGCCCTGGCGACGGTGATCATGGGCTTGATCCGGACCGGCCGCATCCAGCTCACCGCGGCGGCGTGACCCGTGGCCTACCCCACCGTCGTCCAGACCAAGAGCGGGTTCAGCGCCGGGGGCAACCTCACCCCGACCGTCACCCTCGACGCGCCCGCGAGCGCCGGGCACGCCGTCGTGCTGTGCCTGGCCGGCGACAAGGACATCGGGGCCCCGTTCGACCTCGACCAGGACGGCGACGTCGACGTCGACCTCCGCTCGGCGTCCGTGTCGCTGGTCCTGGCCTGGTACGTCGCGGCCGGGGGCGAGACGACCATCTCCGGCGTCGTCTCGGCCAACATCGCGGGCGGCAACCTGTTCGCGCTGGAGATCGAGCAGGACGCCGACCCCGGCGAGTGGCAGCTCGTCGCGGTCGGCAGCGCGAACACGAACGAGGCCAACACCCTCACCCAGTCCACCGGCACCTCGGGCGCCGCAATCGCCGAGGGCCTGGCGGTCGCGGCCGTGGCGTGCGACAGCGTGAACACCGCCGGGACGCCCAACTGGTCGAACGGCTACACCAGCCGCTACGCGTCCGGGAACGGCAGCACCCAGGCCGGTCTCTGGGTGGCCACCGACGAGGTTGACGCCGCGTCGACGACCGAGACCACCCTCACCCGCGCCGGGGGGACCAGCGACCAGCACAGCGGCGGGGTGATCGTGCTGGGGAAGGTGGCCGGCGCCGACGCGCCCGGCGTGCCGTTCCTGGTCGACGAGCTGGGCGACGACGCCGTGATCGCCGTCGAGGTGGCGTTCGGCGCCGACGTGCTCGGCGACCCGGAGGCCTGGCCGTGGTTCGACGTCACCGAGGACGTGCGCGCGGACCCCGCCATCACCACCCAGCTCGGGCGCGGCGACGAGGCGTCGACGTCCCAACCCGCCCAGCTCTCGTTCGTGCTGGACAACCAGGCGGGCACCTACAACCTGGGCGGGGAGGGCCCCCACTGGCCCTACGTCCGCCAGGGCACCCCGGTCCGGCTCACGATCGACCCCGACGACGCCGGCGGATCCCGCATCGTGCTGCTCGCGTTCGCCGCGGCCTGGGTGCCCGGGTGGGACACCATGACCGGCACCGTCCCCGTGGTCACCCTGACCGCCGCCGGGACGCTGCGGCGTCTGGAGCAAGGGCAACCCCCGGTGGCGTCCGCCCTCCGGCGGGCCCTGGCCGGGATCGAGAGCGTGAAGGCCTACTGGCCGATGGAGGACGGCCGCGACTCCGTCCAGCTCGCCGCGGTCGAGGGCGGCCAGGACATCACCTTCACCGGCGCCCCCCGCCCCGCGTCCGGGGTCGGGCTGTTCAACTGCACCGCGCCGATCGTCGACGCCGGCCCGGACGGCGCGTTCACCGCGAACGTCACCAGCTTCCCGGCCACCGGGGAGTGCCAGGTGCGGTTCCTGGCCCCGTTCCCCGACGACGGCCTGGGCGCCGAGACCGTGATCGCGTCGATCCGGACCACCGGCACGCTCGGCCGGTGGGACCTGGTCTACGACGTCGGGCTCCCCGCGACCGGGAGCCTGCGGCTCGACGTCTACGACGCCGACGGCACGCTGAACACCACGAGCGGCCCGTTCGCGTTCGCCCTCGACGGCACCGCGGTCCGGATGAACCTGGAGATGGTCCAGGACGGCACCGGCGTCGACTTCCGCTACGGCACCATCAAGCCCGCCGACCTCGACGCGTCCGCCGTGTCCGGCACGATCGCCGCCCGGTCGTTCCTCACCGTGAGCCAGGTGCAGCTCGTGCCGGACGGCGGGGCGTCCGGGCTGCTGCTCGGCCACCTCACGGTGCAGGACGAGACGAGCAGCCAGTTCGACGCCACCGGGCCGCTCCGCGCGCACGTCGGCGAGTTCGCGTCCTCGGGCACCGTGGCGCTGTCCCGGATGCACCGGCTGTGCGGCGAGAACGGCGTCGCCCTCGACCGGTTCACCCCGGTCACCCCCGCCGGTCTGGGCGATCACGACCGGATGGGGCCCCAGCTCCCCGGCACGCTGCTCGCGCTGCTGCGCGAGTGCGAGACCAGCGACCAGGGCCAGTTCTGGGACGGGCGGCACGCCGGCCTCACCTACTCCACCCGCCGCTACCGCGAGAACCTCGACGGCGACATCCGGCTCACCCTCTCCGGCGACGAGCTCGCCGGAGGCTGGACCCCGACCCACGACGACCAGCGGATCGCGAACCGCGTCACGTGCACCCGGCTCCAGGGCGTCACCGCCGTCGTCGAGGACTCCAGCGGCCGCCGCGGCACCGGCGCGGTCGGCTACTACGACAGCACGCTGACCGTGAACGCCCAGCTCGATTCGATGGCCGAGCAGCACGCGGCGTGGCAGGTCTCGCTCGGCACGCAGGAGGGCTACCGCGTCCCGTCGGTCACCGTCGACGTCCGCGCGGTGCCCGCGCTCGCCGGGGCGGTGCTCGACGTCGTGCCCGGCGACCGCCTGCGGCTCCAGGACCTCGACGACACGTTCGGCGGGTGGGGTGCCTCCGTCGGCACGGTCGACCTGATCGTCGAGGGCATCGGCCACCAGATCACCCCGCGGTCGTGGTTGGTCACGTTCGCCTGCTCGCCGTTCAGCCCGTGGGGCATCGGCGGGTTCGCCGACGAGGCCGGCGACACGGATCCGGCGGTGTGGCGGGTCGACACGGACGGCTCCAGCCTGGCGGCCGGGGCGTCGGCCGGGGCGACGTCGCTCTCGGTGGCCAGCACCGGCGAGCTGTGGACCACGGCCGCCGACGACTACCCGCTCTCGCTCTCGGTCGGCGGGGTGCGCGTCGAGGTGTCGGCGTGCAGCGGGACCAGCTCGCCGCAGACCATGACCGTCAGCGCGCTGCCGGTCGCGCGGGGATCCGGGGCGCCGGTCGCGCTGTGGGACCCGCGCCCGATCGGACTGTAGAAGGGGATCCCAGAATGGCGTTCCAGGCCGGGCAGAAAGTCCGAGCGAGCGAGATCAACCGCGGCATCCCGACGATCGCCCGGGCGACCGCGGACACCACGGTCAACAACACCACGACGCTCGTCAACGCCGTGGGCCTGGTGGTGCCGGTGGAGGCCGACGCGCACTACTGGTGGCGGTGCCTGCTCGCGTTCAACGGCAACGCGACGGCCGACATCAAGCTCGCCTGGACCGTGCCGTCCGGGGCGGACGGGTTCTGGGGCAGCGTCGACGAGTCGGTCCGGGTCGACGACTACGGCGCGGCCGCGACGTACACCATCGACGGGGCGAACACGGTCGCGGAGCTGTCCGGGTGGCTCGACACCTCCGCGGCCGCCGGGAACCTCCAGCTCCAGTTCGCGCAGAACACCGCGACCGCGGTCAACACGATCGTCCGCGCCGGGTCGATGCTCCAGAGCATCCGCGCGTGAACGGGTGCTGCTGCAACGCAGACCGCCCACCCCGAGTGGGGTGGGCGGTCTGGGTGCTGTTCCTGCTGCTGTTCCTGCTGCTGATCTAGCTGGGCGAGCGCCCCATCTCGACGCCGGCCCACGCGTTCAGCCACCGCCGCACCGCGTCGTGCAGCGGGCCGCGCACCGGCGCCGCGACGTAGGCGACGTCGCCGAGCGCGTCGGCCGCGGCGACCAGCTCGTGAACGCGTCCTACGCCCTGGGCGACGCGGACTACGTCGGCGAGCAGCGGCGCGGGCGGCTGCACGACGCGGTGCGGCAGTGGCTGAACGCGTGGGCCGGCGT
>JACCDR010453501.1_pt1 | contig 11204 bp, 8 predicted proteins | sample 7446431 | NCBI WGS metagenome assembly JACCDR01 (sample SAMN15323443, study PRJNA562643) | freshwater metagenome | isolation source: river surface water | place: USA:Blue River Watershed | collected 2017-08-17 | reverse complement strand
GTCGTCGATGTCGGTCAGAAGAAACTTGATAGGATGTGAGAAATCTGAAATGTGCTTCATGAGGTTCCTAGTGAACATTTTGGATGAGACTCCAAAATCGTCAAGACCATTTTAGATGTGACTCCAAAATCGTCAAGTTAACCTCAGAGTTGCAGCCTAGACCTTTGTAGAACTGAGACTTTTGAAGTATGAGCCCACTCCATCTTGATACGGCTCGTTAAAGAATAGACTTGCACCAAACTTTAAACGGCCTCATTTTTTGTCTATATAATAAGTGCGAACGGCGCTAAAGCTGCGTTTAAGGACTAAACTTCATGGCAAAAAAAGCAACATCAGACGACGGTATCAAGCTCGTCATTGTAGAGTCTCCGACCAAAGCTAAAACCATTCGAAAGTTTTTGGGGCGTGACTATGTCGTTGAATCTTGTATGGGTCACATTCGTGACCTGCCTCAGTCGGCCAAAGACATTCCAGAAAAAGTTAAAAAAGAAAAATGGGCTCAATTAGGTGTCAACGTAGATAAGAACTTTGAGCCTCTGTACTGCGTTCCCAAAGACAAGTTAAAGGTCGTTAAAAATCTCAAAGACAAACTTGAAGGAGCCTCCGAGCTATTTCTCGCAACCGATGAAGACCGCGAAGGGGAGTCTATCAGCTGGCATCTCTTAGAGGTGCTCAAGCCAAAAGTTCCCACAAAACGCATGGTTTTTCATGAAATCACAAACGATGCAATTCAAAAAGCCCTGAAAGATACTCGACAGATTGACCTGAACTTAGTGCGTGCCCAAGAAGCGCGCCGTGTGTTGGATAGGTTGGTGGGGTACACGATTTCGCCACTTCTTTGGAAAAAAGTAGCCTATGGTCTGTCTGCGGGACGGGTGCAGTCTGTGGCAGTTCGTTTGATTGCAGAAAGAGAACTCGAAAGAGTTCGATTCAAAAAATCTGCTTACTGGGGTGTTTTAGCAAATCTCAATAAAGGTGGAATTAGCTTTGAGTCGCGCCTTCAGCATTATAAAAATCAAAGAGTCGCGACTGGTAAAGATTTTGATGGTTTGACGGGACAGTTGACTGCGGGCAAAGATGTTTTGGTTTTAGATGAAGCTATCGCGACCCAACTTGCTAAGACTTTGAAAACAAATTCTTGGACAGTTTCTGATGTCGAAGAAAAACCGACATTCAGAAAACCAGCAGCACCTTTTATCACGTCAACTTTGCAGCAGGAGGCCAATCGCAAGTTGGGTTTGAGCTCGCGTGAAACCATGCAGGTGGCACAAAAATTATACGAACAGGGCTTTATCACTTACATGCGTACGGACTCGACATTTTTGTCGAGTGAGGCTCTAGGCGCCGCACGTAGCTGTATTCAAAGCAAATACGGTCAAGAGTATCTGACGCCACAACCGCGCAGTTACGCCGCCAAAAAAGTAAAAGGTGCACAAGAGGCCCATGAGGCCATTCGTCCAGCAGGTAACAAGTTCTTAGATCCTGACGAAACAGGTCTTACAGGAACGCAATTCAGACTTTATGATTTGATCTGGAAGCGAACAGTGGCCTCACAAATGGTCGATGCTAGGCAAAAGCAAGTCAGTGCTAAAATTCAAGTCGGTGATGCTCTGTTCGGGGCTTCCGGTATGACTATCGAGTTCCCAGGATTTTTGCGAGCTTATGTTGAAGGCAGTGACGATCCCGACGCGGATCTGGCAGAGCGCGAGGTGCGATTGCCAGCCCTGAAAGTTAAAGATACAGTTGGCTGTGAAAAGATAGATCCAACTTCTCATGAAACAAAGCCTCCCGCTCGTTATACTGAAGCCAGCCTCGTTCAGACAATGGAGAAAGAGGGCATTGGGCGACCCTCAACTTATGCCTCAGTGATCGGTACGATCATTGACCGTGGTTACGTCCGAAAAAATGGTACCGCTCTTGTTCCAACCTTTACGGCCATGATTGTCTCTAAGCTATTGAGTCAGTATCTTTCTCAGTTCGTTGATTTGGGTTTTACTTCGGAGATGGAGCAGAGCTTGGATAATATCGCCGAGGGCGAGTTGGATTGGGAGAAGTATTTGGCTTCCGTCTACAAGGGCCCGAAGGGCCTTCGTGCCTTGGTCGACACGCAGGAGGAAAAGATCAACCCTGACGAAGCCCGCACCATGACTCTTGAGGGAATGGACAAATACAAATTTCATGTGGGTCGCTACGGTGCTTATCTGACTTCAAAGCGTGATGGAGAGGAAGTGAGTGCTTCGGTTCCAGATAGTGAATCTCCGGCAGACATCACTCCAGATGTAGCAGAAAAATTGATCGACCAAAAAATAAATGGCGCTGATGCTCTGGGGAAGGATCCAAAATCTGGTTTGCCTATTTATGTTTTAAGTGGTCGCTATGGACCGTATGTGCAACTGGGAGATGTCTCACCAGAAGATGACAAACCTAAACGGGCGTCGCTGCCGCCAGGCACCACTCCCGAGCAAGTCGACTTGAATATGGCCTTAGAACTTTTGTCTTTGCCCAAAACCTTGGGCTCTCACCCAGGCACAGGTAAAGAGATCAAAGCGGGGCTTGGTCGTTTTGGTCCTTTCATCGTTCATGATGGAGACTATCGCTCTATTCCAAAGGGTGAAAGTTTATTTACCATGACTCTACAACGCGCTCTGGAGATGTTGAGTCAACCCAAAAAGGGCCGAGGTCGCGCTTCGGCTTTGAAAGATTTAGGGTCTCACCCTGACTCGGGCGATGCGATTCAGGTCTTTAATGGTCCTTACGGGCCCTACATAAAATGTGGCAAAGTAAATGCCTCTCTACCTGAAGGAAGTACCCCCGAAACGATCACTTTAGAGCAGGCCATTGCCATCATCGCGGAAAAGGGTGGGGTCTCGGGCAAGAAAACGGCTCCAGGTGGCGGGAAAAAGGTAGCAAAAAAAACCACTTCGGCAGCAAAATCTAAGAAAGCTTCCGCTCCAGGAGCTGCCGTCAAACCGGGGGCACTCAAAGCAGCGAATACACCGCAGGCCAAAGCTAAGATACTTGGTGTCAAAAAAGTCGTCACTCGGAAAAAGAAGAAGTAATTTGTTCATCCCCCTTTTCTGAAGGGGATATTTTTGCTAGATTTTCAGGCATTCTCGATCGTTGGAGTGGGAGTGTCAGTGAGCCAAAGCGGCAGTCAAAGTCCCCCAAAGGGACAATTAGAGCTGGGGATTCAGCGTTCTCCGGAAAGAGATCGCAACTTTCATTTGGGCGGGCGTAGTTTTTATTTTTTTGACTTCGATGACAATATCGCTTTTTTAACAACTCCTTTGATTCTATTTCATAAAGAGACCAAGGAAGAGCTCAGGCTTTCGAGTGGTGATTTTGCAAAATATCACCAAGCGATTGGTCGCTCTGGCCCCTATAAAGAATATGCTTTGGATTTTTGTGATGTCTCTGGAACTTTCAGGAACTTTCGTGACCATGATATTACCGAAATTGAACGTTTGCGGGGGCGCAGTCAGATTTTTGTCCAAGACGTGGCTGAGGCTCTTGGCTACGTCGATTTTGAATGGAAGGGTCCTTCTTGGGAGTGCTTCTATCATGCAACATTTAATCAGCGACCGGTTTCGGTTATTACGGCTCGTGGCCATCATCCTGAAACTTTGAAGGAAGGCATTCGTATTTTTGTTAAGAACAAGCTTTTGCCTCTAGAGCCGAATTATTTGAGCGTTTATCCCGTCAGCCACAAGGAAACGCGAAGAGCCTTAGGGGATCTTGAGCTGAAGGAAACAACCGCAGAACTTAAGCAGCGGGCCATTCGGGCGAGTGTTGAGCAAGCCATCCAGACTTATGGCTACAGCGCTCATCATCGTTTTGGAATGTCAGATGATGACCCTAAGAATATTCAACTCATCCTAGAGGAGATGACTCGACTGAAGTCGAGGTATCCGGAGATGTCCTTCTTTATGATTGAGACCCACCATGGCAACTTTATCAAACATGAAGTAAAGTTGAACTCCGTCAGCACCGAAGAGGTGGGCTTCCTTTCTCAGCTTTCGTTGCTTGAGGAAGGTCGACAAAAGTCTTAGATTGTCCCCACGTCCTAATTTATGAGGGGCCTCATAATTAGAATGCTCTCTGCAAATTTTTTGCTACTCTAGAAGATCAGAAGACCCCGTGAAGGGTTCGATGGAAGGATCTTCATGACTGCGCTGTCCTATGTAATTAAGAGTGGTGTAATTGTCAGTTCTTTTGCTGTTTCGTCATTAGCGGCGGCACAGGTCAAAGAAGGTTTAGAGTGTCGCTACTTGACCGTGATTGAACAGGGTTTCTTGGCAAATCACGTTAAGCATTCAAATCGTGATGCCGAACTTCAGGCACGAGTGGTTGACCAATACTTAAAGCGGCTAGACCCCTCCAAAATATATTTAACTCAGGCTGATGTTGATCAGATTAAGAGGCAAACGGGGAATGTCTTTGAAAAAACAAAAAGTCGCGATTGTAGTTTTTTAGAACAAAGCCAGAAGATTATTGTTGCAAGAGTTAAGGACCGCACTGATTTTGCAAAAAAATATTTGGATAAAGATTTTAAATTTGATCCAACAACTGAATTTGTTTTTGATCCCGACAAAAAAGGCTGGCCAAAGGACTCCACAGAGGCCAACGATTATTTAAAAAAATACATTCAATTTCAAATTGGGAATTATCTTGCGACGGATATGAAGTTAGACGAAGCCAAAAAGAATGTTCTTAAAAACTATGAACGAGCTTTTAAGCGTACTGAAGAGACATCTCAAGATGATCTTTACTCGGGGTATCTTGATTCTTTTGCTCGAGCTTTGGATCCACACTCCAGCTTCTTCTCTCGTGATATCCTCGAAGACTTCGAAATTCAAATGCGTTTGTCGCTAGAAGGAATCGGAGCAACACTTTCGTCACAAGATGGTTTTACAGTTGTTGAACAGCTAGTCCCTGGGGGAGCTGCGGCTAAGTCAGGACAAATCGAGCCTCAGGACAAGATCGTCGCCGTTGGGCAGCAGACTGGCCCCATGGAAAATGTTATTGATATGGATCTAAAAGATGTTGTTAAGAAGATTCGCGGAAACAAAGGCACCAAGGTTCGTTTGACGATCCTGCGTAAAGCCGGCGAGGGTAAAAAGCGTTTTGATGTAACCCTGGTTCGAGACAAAGTCAGTCTTGAGGATGAAGCTGCTGCCATCATTTATACGGATCGCGAAGTCAACGGGCAGAAAAAGAAAATTGGAATTATTAATTTCCCTTCTTTTTATGCAGATTCTCGTAGAGGAGGTCGATCCTCTGCTGCTGACATGAAGAAGTTAATCAAAGAGGCCAACGACAAAAAAGTTGATGGGTTGGTCCTAGATCTATCACAAAATGGTGGTGGATCACTTGAAGATGCAGTCAAAATAGCCGGACTCTTTTTTCAAACTGGAAATGTAGTCAAGCAATCCTCCAAAGATGAAGCTCGAGGGGAGTCGGCGTTAAAAGATACTGATGCTGCCGTCGACTGGGCTGGGCCTCTGGTTGTTTTAACTAGCCGTATTTCAGCTTCTGCCTCAGAAATTGTCTCGGGAACACTACAAGATTATAAACGTGCCGTCATTGTGGGTGGTGATCACACCTATGGTAAAGGAAGTGTGCAATCAGTTTTGCCGATCCCTAATAATTTGGGTGCCATTAAGGTGACCGTGGGTATGTTCTTTGTTCCAGGTGGAAAGTCTACTCAACATCGTGGAGTTGATGCCGACATTGTGCTGCCGGGACCTTTTAGTACAGAAGAGTTTGGAGAGAAGTACATGGACTATTCTCTTCCACCCAAAACGATTTCACCATTTATTTCTGCTGATGCTTTGGTCAAGGATGGTCCGGGATCTTGGAAGGAAATTAAGGGAGATTGGATCAAGTCACTGAAAGATCGCTCAGCGGACCGTGTTGCTAAAAATGATGAATTCAAAAAGATTGTTGATGAACTTGAAAAAGTAAAGGCTCGCGGAAAGCTGATTCGTGTGAGTGAAGTTCTTAAAGATAAGAACGAAAAAGATAAAAAAGATAAAGCTAAAAAGACGGCTAGTAAGGCTAAGAAGAATGAAGACTATTTGAAGCGTCCCGATATTCAGGAGGCAGAGAGTGTTCTTCTTGACTTGATTCAATTGGAGGAGGGGAAGTCTCTGAGCCCAATGAAGCAGGCCAATGCCAAATAGCCTCTAAGGCAGATGTTCGTTGTTGTGAAGGCCCGGGAATCGCCCGGGCTTTTTTTATGCTCTGTATCTATGAAAATGGGGTGCTAATTCTTGGGTGTTTCATCGTGACAAATATCTTTCTTTTCGCTTAGATAGGGGGGCTATGGGAGGCCTTTCATGTCGACAAAAGCGGCTCAGCCGACTGTGAAGAAGAATACATCAGCCAAAAAAGCCTTAGTTGCGCCTTCAGCCACTTCTTCGAGGACAGAGGCCTCTAAAGGTCAAGCCAATCTCAAGAAGGACTCTTTTGGAGGGCTTTCTCGAGAGGTTCTTTTAAAAATACATGACACCATGGTGAAGTCCCGTGTTTTAGAAGAGCGCTTGATTAAAATTTATAAGGCCGGTGAAGCTTATTTTTGGATTGGTGGCCCCGGAGAAGAGGCTTGGGGTGTTCCCTTGGGTCTTCTGGCTCGAAAGGGGCAGGGTCTTGCATATGATTGGTTTCATCTCCACTATCGCTGCACCCCCACCATGCTAGCCCTGGGCATGGAAATGATCGATTCTATTCGTCAGATGATGAATCGCTCGACGGATCCTTCGACTGGTGGAAGGAACTTTTCAAGTCACTACTGTTTTCCAAAGTGGAATGTTGCACCTGTCACATCACCTTTAGAGGTGCAATATCCGATAGCCTGCGGGACGGCCCATGCGCAAAAACGGGCGGGACACGGCTCTATTTCTATTGTCACAGGTGGGGATGCCGGAACAGCGGAAGGTGATTTTGCTTCTTGTCTTGTCCTGGCGTCTCGTCGCGGACAGGAGCTGCCTATGTTGATCACTGTTCAAAATAATGGCTATGGAATCTCAACTCCCTATGATGGGCAACATGGTGAAACACATATTGCAGATCGAGCCCGAGCCTTTAATATTCGGTCGCGTGTTATCAATGGCAATGACCCCATTGAATCTTATTTAACTTTGCAGGAGGACATGGTTTATATCCGTAAAACTGGAAAGCCTGCCTTCATCGAGGCTCATGTCACTCGCCTTTACGGTCACTCGTCAGCTGACGGTGCTAATCGTAAGAATCATCTCTTTGATCCTGTCGCAGATTTTGAGCAACGCCTTTTGAAAGCTGGTGTGATCAAAGAAAAGGATGCCAAGCATATTTGGGATCTCTACGAGGCTGAAGGGGTGGCGGCACAGGAGACAGCTCGTGCTGAGCCGGTTCCGGCCGCTGAGTCTGTTTGGGATCATGTCTACGTGAACAGTGAAAATGCAGATTGGAGAAAATTCTAATGGCCAGTGTCGCGCAAGCCATCAGAATGGCACTTCACTACGGTGAAGAGAATATGAATTTAAAAGATGTGTTTGGGCAAGATGTGGGAGCTCCACTGGGGGGAGTTTTTACAGCTACCCAAGGAATCAAAACCGCATGGAATTCGACTTTAGATGAGCGTGGTATAATCTCCATGGCCATGGGAATTGCAATGGCTGGTGATCGCTGTGTTGCCGAGATACAATTTGCTGATTATATTTTTAACACCATTGATCTTTTAAAGATCGCTGGGAATACCTACTGGGCCACCAATGGCCAGATCCCCTTGCCGATGACTGTGATGACACCTGTGGGGGCTGGTATATTCGGATCAATGTATCACTCGCACTCATTTGATGCCTGGGCATCACGCATGCCGGGATGGAAGATTGTGATTCCTTCAAACCCCTTAGATGCTTATGGCTTAATGCTGTCGTCGATCGAAGATCCCAATCCAGTCCTGTATCTCAAGTCAAAAGCTCTCATGCGCCACAAGGGTCATGAGTTGATTCCAGGCGAGCCCGCCGACGAAAAAGAGCTAAAGTCTATGATCGATAAGCCCGTGCAGAACTCCGAGAACTGGAAGCCTCGCTGGCCTCAACTTGAAAAATATATGGTACCAATTGGTCAGGGCAAAATCACACGAACGGGAGAACAAATCACAGTTGTGACTTACAGCCGTATGGTTCATCTCTGCGAGGAAGTCGCTGATAAGTTAGCGCAAGAGGGGCTTTCGGTGGAGGTGATTGATTTGCGTTCGATCTATCCTTACGACTGGCAAATGATTAAGACCTCTGTTCAAAAGACGGGTCGTGTTTTGTTTGTTAATGAAGATACCGAAGTGACAAATTTCTGCGAACATCTTTCCTATCGGGCTACCCAAGAGCTATTTTACTATTTAATGGCCCCACCAAGAGTCTTAGCCGGAAAGAATCTTCCAGGAATTGGTTTGCACCCCAATCTTGAAAAGAACTCAGTTCCACAGTCTTACGACATTGAAGTTGCTGTACGCGAAGTGTTGGCGGAAGTCCCCTAATGGCAAAAGGCATGCATCGAAAAAAGGTCAACCGTCGAGTCGCTAAAAAAAATACCAAAGGTCACTTTGATAAATATGAGCTCTATCGAAAGGCTGTGCAGTCCGCCGAAAATGATGTGGTGTTTATTCGTGATACCTATAAAGATTTGAAGGGACGAGAACCAAAAATTTTCCGTGAAGATTTTTGTGGAACATTTGCCCTGTCAACGGAGTGGGTTAAATTAAATCCCCGCTATCAATCTATAGGTATTGATTTGGATCCAGAGCCTATGGCCTACGGGCGACAGCACTATCTGGTGAAGTTAAAGCCTGAGCAGCAAAGGCGCATGCATTTAATCGAAGGCAATGTGCTGGATCCAAACTTGCCAAAGGCCGATATTGTGGCTGCGATGAATTTTTCGTACTTTTGTTTTAAACAAAGGGAAATGATGAAGAATTATTTTTCCAGTGTTTATAAGTGCCTCAACAAAGATGGACTCTTCTTAGTGGACCTTTTTGGTGGAAGCCAGTGCCACGATTCGATTGAAGACACCATTCGACACGAGGGCTTTACGTATTATTGGGACCAGAGCAATTTTGATCCCGTCACCAATGGTGCCGTCTTTCATATTCACTTTCGGGTGGGTGGAAAGAAAATCGAGCAAGTTTTTACCTATGATTGGCGGTTGTGGTCTATTCCAGAAATTCGAGACATTATGACGGAAGTCGGTTTTAAAAAGACCCACGTCTACTGGGAAGGGACGGCTAAAGATGGAACCGGCGATGGGAACTTCACGCGTGTAGACCATGGAGAAGCTTGCGAAAGCTGGATCGCCTATGTGGTGGGCGAGAAGTAACACAGGTTCTGGTTAGTGTACATTATGCAGAAACGATAAGTGGCTTAGAAAGTCTGAATGAGGAACTTTGCACAACGCCCACAAATATAGCTGAGGTCGTGAGTCAATTGTTAGTTGCCGAAATCTTTCTTCATAAAAAGCGGTGTCAGTTCAAGGCCAATCTCAACTAACTTGGGCTCAGGAAATGCAGGGCCTCGGTGAATCACGCAAAGAACATGTTTTACCTGTGCACCTAAGCTGCGAATGTCTTGGGTGGACAGGACAACCTGCCCTCCGGTGGTCACAACATCTTCGATCACACAGACATTTTTGCCTTTAACATCGAAGCCTTCAGCAAACTTGCAAGTGCCGTACTCTTTGGCCTCTTTGCGCACGAAAACGCAGGGAAGACCTGTCTCCAAGGATAAAGCGGTGGCTATTGGGATTCCGCCCATCTCAAGGCCAGCTAAAACTTCGGTACCTTTTGGGATGAGCTGTGCCATTTGTTTAGCGATTTCTCGCAGCAAGGATGGCTGTGCCTCGAAGCGGTACTTATCAAAGTATTCATTGGAGACCTGACCCGAGCGCAATTTAAATTCACCCGTGAGGTGAGCGACATCGTAGATTTTTTTTGCTAATTCTTGTTTGGTCATAAAATCTCCTTTTAACGGAAGCTCAGCAACCTAACTGCGGCGTAGCTTTTGTTTGCGCAACTGCCACTGCTCGAGAGCAAATTTACGCATGTCTTCGACACTGTCTAGTTCGTCAACAATTTCGACACCTAAAAGAGTCTCCACGGCGTCTTCAAGACTAACTAAGCCTGCCACTATACCGTATTCGTCAACAGCTAGCGCCATATGTTCTTTTTCTTTAATAAAGAAGTCTAACACTTGAGAGACAGTCATGCGTTCAGGAATACTCGAAATAGGAGTCACCATATCACGAATCAGCCTATCATGTTGATCGTTGGAAAGGGCTTCGTGAATTTTATAGCGATAAGTCATACCCACAATATTGTCGAGGCTATCAGAATAAACAGGTATGCGAGAAAAGCGTAAAGGGCGGTACTTTGTAAAGACATCTTCGACGGTTTGCTCTTGATCTAAAGCAAAGAAGACGGATCTTGGAGTCATGATATCCGAAACATAGATCTTATCTAACATAAGAAGATTTTTGATGATGTTGGACTCTTTGCCCTTTATGGCACCTTCTTCAACTCCAATTTCAGCTGTCATTAGGATTTCTTCTCTTGTCACTTCAGGCTCTTCAGACGATTTTGCAAAAAGTTTGCCCATCCATTCAGACATCAATACAAAGGGATAAAGAATCAAGATCATGAGCTGGATGGCGTAGGTTGCAAAGGGAATTAAAGTTTTCCAGTGGGCATTGCCTATAGACTTTGGAATGATTTCTGAAAGAATCAAAATCGCCAAGGTCAGAACAAAGGATGCTAAGGTGACAGCCTCATGTCCAAATTCTTTTTGAACTTGATAGGCAATGGCAGCAGATCCTAGGGTGTGTGAAACAGTGTTCAGAGTGAGGATAGCAGAAATAGGTCGATCGATGTTTTCTTTGAGATGCTCCAGCAGGCGTCCGCTGCGTTTGTTCTCTTTGATAAGAACGCCAATGTAAGCCGAAGTTGAGCTAAGAAGAACGGCCTCTAGCATGGAGCAAAGAAATGAAATGCCGATTGTTGTGCAAAATAAAACAATAATAAGTGTCATAGAGGGCTATCGGTCTTTTGTGAGGTCGTGACGAACAAGTAAAATTTAAAAGGCCAAGGCCTGTGATATTCCATAAAATCAGTCTAGCACAATCATCCGGTTTCCTGTCTATAGCGCAAGGCGCAACTCCTTATGGTGCGCTGTTCCTAC
>JACCDR010321488.1_pt1 | contig 11204 bp, 8 predicted proteins | sample 7446431 | NCBI WGS metagenome assembly JACCDR01 (sample SAMN15323443, study PRJNA562643) | freshwater metagenome | isolation source: river surface water | place: USA:Blue River Watershed | collected 2017-08-17 | reverse complement strand
CTCGTTGTCATTGCTTTCAAGCGGCTGTCCCGTCGCCCACGCCCGCCCCACCAGCCCGCCGGTTGCGGCCTGCACCGTCAACACCGCCTCGGTACTGGTCACACTGCCCGCCGCATTGCTGACGCGCACGGTGAAGCGTGCCGCGTTGTCGGCCGCCGTGGTCGCGGTCGTTGTGTAGCTGGAGGATGTCGCGCCCGTGATGGACGCGCCGTTGCGCAGCCACTGGTAAGCCAAAGGCGCAGTGCCCGTGGCCGTAGCAGTAAAGGTGGCGGTCTGTCCTTCGCTGACGGTGACGCCCGATGGCGCGGTGGCGATGGCCGGTGCGACTGCAGCGCCCGTTACGGTCAGTCGTGCCTCGGCACTGGTCAGGCTGTTCGCGGGGTTGGTGACCACCACGCTGTACAGCGCACCGTCGTCAGCCAGTGTGGTGGCCGGCGTGAAGTAAGACGGTGCGGTAGCGCCGGGAATGGCCACACCATTTCGCCGCCACTGGAACGTGACCGGTTGTGAGCCGGGCGCCAGCACCAAGAAGGTTGCGCTGCTGCCTGCGGCAACGGTGGTTGGTTGCGGCGAGACAAACAGTTCCACCGGCAGCCAGTTGACCGTGACGGTGGCGTTGCTGCTGGTGACCGAGCCGCCGCCGTTGCTGACCACTACCGAGTAAACAGCGCCGCTGTCACTGGGCACGAGCGCAGGCGTGACGTAGATGCTGGCTGTGGCGCCAGCCAGATTGGTGCCGTTTTTCCGCCACTGGTAGTTGAAGGGTCCAGTACCGGTGGCCTGTACCGACAGCACGGCCGGTGCCCCGTCTACCGTGCTGACCGACTGGGGCTGCACGGTGATGCTCGGTGCCGCCACGTTCTCACCAACGTTCAGCTGAGCCGCTGCGCTGGTCTCGGTACCTGCGGCGTTGCTGACCACGACCTGAAAAGCCGCGCCGCTGTCACCGGCGACGGGTGCGGCAAGGGTGTAGCTGGCCGCCGTGGCGCCGGCAATGTCCACCCCATTGCGTTGCCACTGGTAAACCAACGGCGCGGTGCCGCTGGCCTGCACCTCAAACCGGGCCGGGCTGCCGGGCACCACGGTGGTGCTGGTGGGTTGGCTGATGATGCTGGGCGCGATGACCGCCGCCGTCACCGTCAGGGTGGCTGCAGTGCTGGTGATGCTGCCAGCGCTGTTGCCTACCACCACCTGGAAGGTGGCGCCGGTATCGGCCGCGCTGACGGTGGGCAGTTCATAAGTGGCGGCGGTGGCACCTTCAATGTTGACGCCGTTGCGTTGCCATTGGTAAGTGAATGGGGCGGTGCCGGAGGCGGTGACGCTGAAGATGGCGCGTTGCCCGTTAATGACCGAGGCCGTGGTCGGTGCGGTGCTGATACTGGGCGCCGCAACCGCCGCCGGCGGTGCATCAGCTGCGGGCGCGTCGCCGCCCGAACCGCCGCCGCAGCCGCTGAGCGCCAGGCTCAGCGTTATGCAGCCGGCGGCCAGCCACGGTCGAATCATCTCTCTGAGGGTTTTCACGGTGCTACTCCTGAATGTGTGACAGCGGATGTCCCGACCCTTGGGGCCTCTTGTGCGGCGCGCCCGGTGTAGACGGGGCGTGCTGAACCGGGCTGGGGTGTGGACGGCCCACTCTGCCCAGGGGCAGGTTTTTCGTCCTCACGAAGGCTTCACGGAACCTTCACGGCAGCGCCGGTGAACCCATTTGAGGGTGCCCAACACTGGCGTTGCGGCCCTGTGGTGTTCAAAATCAGGCCCATCAGCGAAGGTCACGCGTTAGGGCTCACCAACCCCCAGGCGCCACCAAAACCAAGTTCAGGGACAGCAACAAGATGACTGCAGATGGTTCGGGGCCGCCCGAGGAATTGGCCCGTGATGACGGTTTGTTGCGCGGCGCCGCGGCACCGCCGGCCAGCATGGGCAGTTGCCACCGCTTTGAAAACATCGAGTACGACGAACTGAAAGGTGAGCTGCGCGTGGCCGGCCAGCCGGTGGCCATGGAGCCGCGCCCGCTGCGGGTGCTGTCTGAACTGCTGCTGCGGGTGAACGAGGTGGTCACCAAAGAAGAGCTGTTTGACGCCGTTTGGGAAGGCCGGCCCACGGTGGACCATGTGCTGGCCAACGCCATCAGCAAGCTGCGCAGCGCCATGGGCGAGCCCGGCGGCAGCCGCATCGTGACCGTGCCGCGTGTGGGCTACCGCCTGAACGGCCCGGTGCAGCGGGTGGACGTGGCGCCGCAGCGCACCGTGTTGGTGCCCGGGCAGCTGGTGCCGGGGCGCGAAACTTTTGTGCTGGACAGCGTGCTGGGTGCGGGCAAGCGGTCTGAGGTGTGGCTGGCGCGGCACGCCAAGCTGGGGCACCAGAAGGTGTTCAAGTTTGCGACCACGGCCGATTCGCTGCGCGCCATCAAGCGTGAATACACGCTGTCGCGCACGCTGAAGCAACAACTGTCAGACAGCGAATACCGGGGCTTCGTGCCGGTGGCCGACGCCAACTTTTCCGACTCGCCGTACTTTCTGGAATTCGACTACGCCGGCCCCGACCTGCTGCGCTGGTCTGAGCAGCCGGCCTGGGCCCAGTTGCCGCGCGCTGAACGCCTGCGGCTGTTTGTGGGCCTGGCGCGCCAGTTGGCGCTGGCGCACAACGCGGGTGTGCTGCACAAAGACATCAAGCCGGCCAACGTGCTGGTGCGTGGGGCGGGCGACAGCCGGGCCTGGGTGCTGGCCGACTTCGGCAGCGGCCAGGCGGTAGACCCCGAACGTTTGCGGCAGCTGGGCATTACCGCGCTGGGGCTGACCGCGTCGGATGTGCAGGCCGACAGCAGCAACGAAGGCACGTTGATGTACGTGGCGCCCGAGCTGCTGGCCGGGCACGCGCCCACGGTGCAGAGCGACATCTATTCACTGGGGGTGCTGCTGTTCCAGGTGCTGGTGGGCGACCTGAAGCGGCCGCTCACCACCGGGTGGCAGCGCGAAGTGGACGATGACGTGCTGGCCGACGACATTGCGCGCGCCACCGAAGGCCAGCCCGAACACCGTGCCACCAGCCTGCTGGAATGGGCCGCCGGCCTGGGCCGGCTGGAGCAGCGGCGGGCTGAACAGCGGCAGCAGCAAACGGCGCGTGAGTTGATGGCCACCCAGCAGCGCGAGCTGGCGCTGCGCAGCGCCCGCCGGCCTTGGGTGGTGGGCGCCCTGGTGACGCTGGCCCTGGCTTTGGTGACCAGCTTGGTGCTCTTTGAACGGGAGCGCAGCGCGCGCCTGATGGCCAAGGCCCAGGCCGAGCGTGCGCAGGCGATCAATGAATTCTTGAACCAGGACGTGCTGCAACAGGCCGACGCCTCTGAACTGGCCCCTGGTGAACCGGCGACCATGCAAACGGTGCTGAAGCGGGCGTCGGACTTGGCAGGCCAGCGGTTTCAGGGCCAACCGTTGACCGAGGCTTCGGTGCGCACCGAGCTGGGCCGCACGCAGGAACGTATGGGCAACCGGGCGGATGCAGAGCTGGAATTCCGGCGCGCCTTTGAACTGCTGTCGCAACAGCACTCGCCCGATGATGTGCAGGTGCTGGCCGCCCAGCTGGAGCTGGCCAACCTGCTGACATTGACCTCCAAAAGGCAGGAAAGTCGGGCCTTGCTGCAGGCGGCTGAAGCGGTGCTGCCGCCCGAGCGGCTGGCGGCCCAGCCGCAGTTGGCCCTGCTGTTGGCGCAGACCCGCCAGCGGTCTTTGCGCATGGACCAAAAGTTTGTCGAAGCCGTGGAACCCACCCGAGAGTGGGTGCGCCTGCTCGAAGGCCAGCAGGACACCAACACACCAGCACAACTGAAAGAGCGCTACCTGGCCCGCCGGCTGTTGGCCGAAAACCTGTGGCGTGCCGGCCAAGCCCAAGATGCAGAGGCGGCCCTGGCGCTGCTGTCCCAGCCGCCGCTGCGCGATATTCCCCGCAGTGAAGTTCAGCGCGCCCGCGACGACCTGCTGCTGTTGAAGGTGCAGATGGCCAATGGCCGCGCCGGCAGCGGGGCGCAAGAGACGCTGCTGCGCGTTATTGCGGTGCTGCAAAACCGGCTGGGGCCTGACGATGGTGATGCTGCAGCGGCCAACCTGATGTTGGGTGGTGTGTATGCGGCCCAGGCCGACTTTGCAAAGGCCGTTGCGGCCCTGGAGGAAGCGCGCCGTGCCTTCACCCGTTCACTGGGCCAGGACCATCCCAACACCCGAATTGTTTCATTGAACCTGGCCTTGAACCGGGTCCACAACGGGCAGCCTGCGTTGGCGCTGCAGATGCTGCTGCAGGAGCGGCCCTACTTTTTTCAAAAGGGCGGTGCTGACAGCCCCATGGTGCAAGCCATTGATTTTCACGTTGCGCGCGCATTGAATGTGTTGAGCCGCCACAAGGAAGCGTTGGACCGCCTGGCCCCCTTGAAGCCTGAACTGCTGGCGCAAGGTGCACTGACACCGGGCTGGAACTGGCTGCTGCAGGCCGAACGCGCCTGGGCCCTGCTGGACAGCGGCCAACGCGACGAAGGTGCGCGGCTGCTGCGCCAGGCGGTGGAAGAACTGACAGCAGTGAAAGCGCCGACATGGTGGGTGGACGGCCACCGCGCGCGGCTGCGGCAGTGGGACCAGCGTACGGCCTCGCGCTGACGCCACGCGCCGGTGCGGCCCCACCAACCCGATTCAGTTACAGGACCACGATGAATGCACAGGGTTCGGGGCCGCCCGAGGGTTTGGTCCGCAGGACCGTGCGGCTGCTCCAGCCCTTGCGCAGGCCGAAAGGGTACGCGCGCGCCGCCCCTGGGTGTGAGCCGGGATGGTCGGTCTTTCCTTGGGTCTTGCTGCAACAGCGTTGATGGTCGTTCGGGCTGACAGTGCAGCGCTGGATGCGTACCAGGCGGCCCTGCCGCTGTTTGCGCACAGTGTTGGGCCCGACCATGTTTACATCACTGCCGCCCAACTGCAGGTGGCGGTTGCGGCCCGGGAGGCCGGCCACTTGGAGGCGGCGCTGGCGCTGTACACCAGCGTTGACGCCTGGTATCGGGCGAGGGTCAGCCCTGCTGGGCACGCAGGCGCGCAATTCGGGCGTGTGCAGGCCTTGGTTGCCGTGCAGCGTGCAACCGAGGCCCTGGAAGCCCTGGACAATCAAGCAGGAAAACCTGGCCGTCTTCGAACCGCGGCCAGGCCGCGCTGCGTGGGTTCAGTCCGAGCGCGGCCGCATTTTGTTGGCGCTGGGTCGGCGTGCAGAAGGCCAGGCCCTGCTGCGCCCAGACGTGCCGCTGCTGCAGAAGACCGGGGTGCCGGGTTGGCACGTGGGGTGTTACGGGTGGTCTTCTCAAGCCTCTTTAGTTCGGCTGTTGGTGTAACTCAAAGGCAACCAAACGCCGCTGATGAAGTCTGCCGTCACTCCCCAAGTCGCGTCGAACCCGAATTGCGTGCTGAACTGGAACCGAGTTCCATACGGGATCCAAGTGCAAAGACCCTTGCCCGTCAATGACTTGACGATGCGTACGAAAAAACGTACGCTTCCACGTCTGGAGCCCACCATGCAAAGACTGACCGCGAGCGAAGCCCGCACCAACCTCTATCGACTGATGGACGAAGCTGCCGCCTCGCACCAGCCCATCACCATTTCTGGCAAGCGCCATGACGCTGTGCTGGTGTCTGCCGAAGACTGGCAAGCCATTCAGGAAACCCTCTTCCTGCTGGCCGTGCCGGGCATGCGCGAGTCCATCAAGGAAGGCATGGCACAGCCGGTCGACGCTTGTGCCCAGGAACTGGACTGGTGACTTGGGTCGTCGTCTTTGCCAAGCACGCCTTGAAGGACGCGCAAAAGCTGGTGGCCACGGGCCTGAAGCCCAAGGCCCAGGAACTGCTGGCCCTGCTCAAGGAAAACCCCTTCCAGAATCCGCCGCCCTACGAAAAACTTGTTGGTGATCTGTCGGGCGCCTATTCCCGCCGCATCAACATTCAGCATCGGCTGGTGTACCAAGTGCTGGCCGAGGAGCGGACGGTTAAGGTGCTGCGCATGTGGTCGCACTATGAATAGGTCAGGCTTCCTGACCCACTCAGACGGCGGGCTGGGCGTCCCTGAACCCTGGCACAGCGCGGTTCGGCCTGCCCTGGCCGGTGCGACCCTCGGCCACTCAGAAGTGAATTCCCCGCATCAGCTGCTGCATCGCCACCGCCTCGGCGCTGAGCTGCGGCTTGGCACTCTTGTCACCGTCTTTTCCACCTTTTGCGGCCGATGAATCGGGGAACATGCGGAAAGACGTGTTCATGCCGATCTGCGCCACACGCGGCATCAGCGCGTGCAGCACTTGCCCTGTTATGCCCAGGCGTGTGGCAATGCGCACGGGCTTGCTGATGCAGGCCTGCGCCACCATATCGGCCGCTTCTTCAGGGCTGAGCGTGGGCACGTTTTTGTAGATGTTGGTGGGCGCAATCATCGGCGTGCGCACCAGCGGCATGTTGATGGTGGTGAAGCTCACCCCTTGGTCGGCAAACTCTGAAGAAGCGCAGCGGGTCCAGGCGTCCAGCGCCGCCTTGCTGGCCACATAAGCGCTGAAGCGCGGTGCATTGGTCAGCACACCGATGCTGCTGATGTTGACGATGTGGCCCTTTTTCTTGGCCACCATGCCGGGCAGCAGGCCCATCGTCACCCGCAGGCAGCCGAAGTAGTTCAGCTGCATGGTGCGTTCAAAGTCGTGGAAGCGGTCGTAGCTGCTTTCGATGGCGCGGCGGATGCTACGGCCGGCGTTGTTGAGCAGGAAGTCGACACCGCCGTGGTTGTCGATCAAGAGTTTGATGAAGCGGTCGCAGTCGGCCATGTCAGCAATGTCTGCCGGGTAGGCCACAAAGCTGTAGCCCTTGGCCTTGGCCTCGGCGCAGGCCTCGTCCAGCTTGTCCTGGTCGCGGCCGCAGATGATGGTGGTGGCACCGGCTTCTGCAAACTTGTGCGCCGCAGCCAGGCCGATGCCCGAGCTGCCGCCGGTCACCAGCATCACCTTGCCGGCCACGGTGCCCTTGAGGCTGCGGTCGATGAACAGGTCGGGGTCGAGGTGGCGCTCCCAGTAGTCCCACAGCACCCAGGCGTAGTCGCGCAGGTTGGGGCACTCGATGCCGCTGCCCTTCAGCACCGCGTCCAGTTCGCGCCGGTCGTAACGCGTGGGGAAGTTGATGAAGGTGAACATGTCGTCGGGCAGGCCCAGGTCTTTCATCACCGCGTTGCGGATGCGGCGCACCGGGGCCAGGGCCATCATGCCCTTCTTCACGCTCTTGGGAATGAAACCCAGCAGCGCGGCGTTCACAAACAGGTTCATCTTCGGCGCGTGCGCGGCCTTGCTGAAGATGTCGAGCACGTCGCCCACGCGGTAGCCCTGCGGGTCCACCAGGTGGAAGGCCTTGCCTTTGATTTCTGCCTTGGCGTGGCTGATGTGGTCGATGCACTGCACCACAAAGTCAACCGGCACGATGTTGATGCGTCCGCCCTCGATGCCCACGCTGGGCATCCAAGGCGGCAGTATCTGGCGCATGCGCTGGATGAGCTTGAAGAAGTAGTAGGGGCCGTCGATCTTGTCCATCTCGCCGGTTTTGCTGTCGCCCACCACCAGCGCCGGGCGGTACACCGTCCATGGCACCTTGCATTCCTTGCGCACGATTTTTTCGCTCTCGTGCTTGGTCATGAAGTAGGGGTGGTCCAGGCCTTCTGCCTCTTCAAACATGTCTTCACGGAACACGCCTTCGTACAGGCCGGCGGCGGCGATGCTGCTGACGTGGTGCACATGCCCGGCGTCCACCGCCTTGGCGAATTCCACCAGGTTGCGCGTGCCGTCGATGTTCACTTCCACCTGGCTGTCGGCGTCGGCGCTCAGGTCGTAGACGGCGGCCAGGTGGTAGACCGCGTCGACCTGGCCTTTCAGCGCCTTCAGGGTGTCGGTGGCCACGCCCAGCTTTTTGGCAGTCAGATCGCCCGTTACGGGCACGGCGCGGGTTTTGGCCACACCCCAGTAGTCGTACAGCGCGGCCAGTTTGTTTTCGCTGCCGGGGCGCACCAAAAAGTGCACGGTGCTGCCCTTGCGCGCCAGCAGGGCCTTGACCAGGCGTTTGCCAATGAAGCCAGTGGCACCGGTGACGAAGTAGCGCATGTCGATCTCCTGCGGTATGGGGTTGGGCTGCCCTGTGGGCTGCTCTGTGGGGCTCGGTTTGTGCGTTGAGCATAGAGCCGTCTCACTAGAGTTTTAGGCTGCAGCCCCCAGGGGGGAACCCTATATTTGAAATCCGTCCCGTGCTGCACCCGCCCCTGGCGCGTGCTGCCCGGCTACCGCACACACCCAGGAGAACACCATGGTCAAGAAGATGAAAAGCACGGCCGAAGCCGCCACCGGTAAAGCCAAGGACGCCGCCGCCGGCGTCATGGACAGCCACCTTGCGCATGCCGTGAAGGAATCGGCGCAGCAGATCTGGCTGGCCGGCATGGGCGCCTTCAGCAAGGCGCAGGAAGAGGGCACCAAGGTCTTCGAGACGCTGGTCAAAGAAGGCATGAGCCTGCAGAAAAAAACCCAGGGCATTGCTGAAGACAAGATCAGCGAAGTGACCGGCAAGATGAGCGCCATGGCCGGCACGGTCACGGCCAAGGCCGGCCAGAACTGGGACAAGCTGGAGCTGATTTTTGAGCAGCGCACCGCCAAGGCCATGGGCAAGCTGGGTGTGCCCACAGCGGCCGACCTGGAAGCCCTGTCGCAGCGCGTGGACGCGCTGGCCGCAGCCGTGGCCAAGCTGTCCAAGGCCGCACCGGTGAAGGATGCGGCTGCCGCGCCGCGCATGCCGGCACGGGCGGCCAAAACCTTGGCCAAAACCTTGACCAAAGCGGTGGCCAAGACAGCCGCTGGCGGCCAGCCGGTGGCCAAGGCGGTGAAGGCGGCGGTGAAGACCACCGGCCGCCGCGCCAGCAAGGCGATCTAAGCAAACGCCACAGCCACCGCCGTGCGCTGGGCGTGCGGCGGTTACAACGTTCCCAGGCAAGGGGCGGGCGGCAGTTACCTTTTTGCCCCAAACCTGCGGCCGTTTTTCACAGGCCGCTGAGCGCCGGGGTTGGTAACGACTTGTGTCTTTTTTGCCATCGGTTCATCCTTGGGCCATGGCTTATTCTGATCCCCACCCGTCTTCCATGCCCCCCGCTGGCCCCGCTGCGGCGGCCTTGCCAGCGGCGCAGGCGCTGGAGCGCCTGCGCGCCCAGTTGATGCAGCAGGCCTTGTCGCAGGTGCTCGACAGCGTCACTGGCGCCCGCGCCGCCTTGCCCCATCTGGCGGCCCTGGAAGGGGCGCTGGTCGAGCACGGCACCGACGTCATCGCGGGCCTGTCGCGGCCGGTGCTGCTGCAGGTGTGCCGGCAGCTCGCTGGCCTGCCCTTGCCGGCTGACGACGGCCCGCTGCTCGACCTGCAAGAGCGGCTGCTGTGCGCGCTGGAATCGATGCCCGAACCTGGCGCCGTGGTGCAACGCCGCCCGCAGCTGCACGAACTGTCGGACTTTCTGACCGAAGAAAAATTGCTGGTGGCTGAAGCCAGCTATGACGACTTTGTGGCGGTGGCCGCCGGTTTTGCCACCACCCAGCGCGCCACGCTGTAAAGCGCTGCTTCGGGCGGCCCGGCCGCAGCACACCATGCGGCATGAACCGGTGGGGGTTGCAGCGTGTGGTGGGTGTGTTCGGGGCGCTGGCCTTGCCGGCCGCCTTCATCGGGGCCGTTGGGCTGGGTGAACGCATCGTCGCCGGCCTGGCGGGCAGCGACACCGCGTTGATGCTGGCCGGCGCGTTGCCAGGGTCGCCGCCGCCCGTCGAAACGGACCGCAACCTTGCGACAATCGCGGGTTCAGGAGAACCCCCGCCGTGACCCACATCTTGCAAAACCTGCCCGCCGGCCAACGTGTCGGCATCGCCTTCTCGGGCGGCCTGGACACCAGCGCCGCCGTGCACTGGATGCGCGCCAAGGGCGCCATACCCTGCGCCTACACCGCCCACCTGGGCCAGCCCGACGAGAGCGACTACGAAGAAATCCCGCGCAAGGCGCTGGCCTACGGCGCCGACATCGCCCGCCTGGTCGACTGCCGCTCGCAGCTGGTGGCCGAGGGCATCGCCGCCATCCAGTGCAGCGCTTTTCACATCAGCACGGGTGGCGCCACTTACTTCAACACCACCCCGCTGGGCCGTGCCGTCACCGGCACTGCGCTGGTGGTGGCCATGCGGCAAGACGGCGTCAACATCTGGGGCGACGGCAGCACCTACAAGGGCAACGACATCGAACGTTTTTACCGCTACGGCCTGCTGGCCAACCCGGCGCTGAAGATTTACAAGCCCTGGCTGGACCAGACCTTCATCGACGAACTGGGCGGCCGCAAGGAGATGAGCGAATACCTCATCCAGGCCGGCTTCGACTACAAGATGAGCGTCGAAAAAGCCTACAGCACCGACAGCAACATGCTCGGGGCCACACACGAAGCCAAGGACCTGGAATACCTGGCCAGCGGCATGCACATCGTCAAGCCCATCATGGGCGTGGCCTTTTGGCGCGAAGACGTGGTGGTGAAGCCCGAGGTGGTGAGTGTGCGCTTTGAGGAAGGCCACCCGGTGGCGCTGAACGGCATCAGCTACACCGACAGCGTGGCGCTGTTCGAAGAGGCCAACCGCATCGGCGGCCGCCACGGCCTGGGCATGTGCGACCAGATCGAAAACCGCATCATCGAAGCCAAGAGCCGTGGCATCTATGAAGCCCCAGGTATGGCGCTGCTGCACATCGCCTATGAACGCCTGGTCACCGGCATCCACAACGAAGACACCATCGAGCAGTACCGCGCCAACGGCCGCAAGCTGGGCCGCTTTCTGTACCAGGGCCGCTGGTTCGACCCGCAGTGCATGATGCTGCGCGAAACCGCGCAGCGCTGGGTGGCCCGCGCCATCACTGGTGAGGTGACACTGGAACTGCGCCGGGGCAACGACTACAGTCTGCTGAACACCGAAAGCCCCAACCTCACCTACCACCCCGAACGGCTGACGATGGAAAAGGGCGCAGGCGCTTTCACCCCGGCCGACCGCATCGGGCAGCTGACGATGCGCAACCTGGACATCGAAGACACCCGCGACAAGCTGGGCGTTTACGCCAAGACTGGTCTGCTGGGGGGCGGCAGCCAGGGTGCGACGGTGGCCTTGCTGACGCAGG
>JACCDR010317323.1_pt1 | contig 11207 bp, 19 predicted proteins | sample 7446431 | NCBI WGS metagenome assembly JACCDR01 (sample SAMN15323443, study PRJNA562643) | freshwater metagenome | isolation source: river surface water | place: USA:Blue River Watershed | collected 2017-08-17 | reverse complement strand
GTCTTGAGGAAGAAGTTGTACTTCTCCGGCGCAACCTGGGCGACCTTCTGCATCAAGAAAGAGCTCATACCTCGACCCTCGTTTCAGCGAGACCAGGCTGGAATCCAGCACGATACTGACGAGCGTGACTCATGGTCTTCTTGGTGCCGTGGACGCCAGCGACCAGTCCAGTGCCGACCACTACTGGAAGCATCAACCCGGCTCGCTTCTCTCCTGCAAGGGAGCGCAGCACCTTCTGGGCATAGGCCAGTTTGCTGAGCATCAGCGGCTCCGAGAGAAGCGCTGTCGGACCCCTTCAGGGACCTTCCCTCGGACGCCGACCTTGTTCTTGACTCCTGTGGTCAGGGCACCAGCCTGCTTCAAGAACTTGGTGGTCTGCATAAGGCCATCCTCGACCTCTCTCAGTGCGGCAGCGGAGCGAGCCTGCTCGTAGGCCGCCTTCTCGAGACCTGCCCAGGCGCGGACCAGAGGATGGCTCAGGTTGACCACCTTGCCTGCCTTCTTCTCCATACCGGCCCACAGGCGAGGACGGTCCCGAAGGTCCCGCGCCAGCTTCACCACCATGGGAGTGAGGATTGCCAGAACATCGTCCTTGGTTGCGATCTTCTCCAGCACGGCTCCAACCGCCTTGAGACCAGCACCGTCCGGATCGAGGGCCTCCTTCTTGACGATTTGGAAGAGGTCCTCGTGGGCCTGCTTCCTCAGCTCGTCGAAGTGATCATGCGCCTCGGCGATCTGCCGATGAGTGGCCTGGAGCCGAAGATGGGTGTCGTAGACGTTCTCGATCGGGTTGGCGTGCTCGTTGTGATCCATTCCACCGGCATAGGCTGCCGCGGTCTTCACCTGCTCGGCATCACCAACATCCTGGGATGGGCTTGAACCACTGGCGAAGAGATCGCGGAGCGGGCCCAAGTCGGAGTCCGTCCCTTGCGCTGGGGCGCTGTGGTAGTCGCCCATCCCACTGGACATGGTCTTGCCATCATGGTTTGGCGAGCCGCCATCCTTGAGATCCCGCAGAACCACCCCCGGATCGGCCACGTCGAAGTGGACGTTCTTGTCCTCGCTCTTTGAGAACAGCTCTTGGAAGGTCAGGGTATTGGCGAACTCGACCACCCGCTTGATGTGCTCGTTGCCAAGCTCGGGGTGTTCTGCAGCGAGTTGGGCGATGGCCTGGTTGAGGGGCATCCCCTGCTGCTGGTACATGTCGGACGCCTTGCGTCCGAGCATCTCGAGCAGCTCGGGGCCGACTCGCTTGCCCGAGGGCTGACTCAAGAGAGATGAAAACATGTCCATGAGAGGGCGTACCTCCGCAGGTGTAAGGTGGATGGTAAGAGGGGGCTAGATCGCATGGGAACAAGAAAACACTACGTTAGCGAAGATTACTTCCGAGCCGTCATCGTCCATGAGGGCCCAGATGTCTAACAAGGTTCTGACCAGAGAACGGGCAGCAACTCTGCTCGGGTGCTCCACCAGGACCATCCAGCGCTACCTCAAGCGAGGCCTCATCAAGCCGGCCTTCGTAGGTAGGAAGATGGGGGTCTACGAGGACGACATCCTCAACCTCAGGAACGCCAGGGAGATCGAGAACCCGACGGTCCTCGATCGCGACCTGGTCATGAAGCTCATGGTCAAGGTTGAGACCTTGGAGAGCCAGGTCGCCACCATGATGCGCATCCTGAACGTCAAGTTCGAGCCCTTGAACTTGAGCGACCCGGAGTACCGGAACCTCTACGCCATGATCGACGCCTATTCGATCCAGGGCTGGCCGCCTCATGTCGAGCAACAGATGGCGGACCTCTTCGTTCGCTTCCGGATCGAGGACCTCGAGAAGATGGAAGCGGTGACCGGGGATCAGCACCCCTGGCGTCCCATTCTCCGACTCGCCGTCACCATGCACCTTGGTCCCCAAGACCAGGGTCTACGGGACCAGCTCGCCGCTGGTCGGACCAATGTCCACAACGTCTCCGGCATGTGGTGCACGGTGAAGGGGGACAGCCCAAAGACCTTCGACCTCCTGGCCAAACGGGATGCGGCCCCAGTCAAGAAGCTCTTGCGCCAGATCGGCAAGCAACGGCCGGTTGCGGACCCCCCTGTAGGGGGACCCCACTGAGGGGGGCAGCAAAATAGGGGGTGTGCTGGGGATAAGGATCATGAACCGAGAGCATCCAAAAGTGCCTCTCTGAGAACCCCATGCACACGATAGAGAAAGCGAGAAACCGTTCTATGGACCAGCAGACTGCCGAAGCCGTTCGCACCATCGCCCGCGACGAGGCGACCACCGCCGTCAACAAGATCAACGTCCCGAGCCTCGGTCAGGCCGCCGACGACGTGACGAAGTCCCTGATGCGCAACCGCGCCTTCCTGTACGGCGCGGGCATCGCCACCGGCGTGATCGTCACCGTCGCCAGCCGGTTCGTCTACAACAAGCTCACGGCGAGCGAGTAGTAGCAGTAGCAACGGAAGGGGCCGGATGTTCTCCGGCCCCTTCTTTTCTTCAACCCTGTTTGGAGGTAATTGTGTCCTCAAGTTTCGGAAACGTCCCGGGCCTCGGTGAGGCCTCGAAGAACATCAAGAGCGATCTCACCGCGGGCGATGTCATGCTCATCGCGGCGGCCACCGCGATGACCACGATCCTCGTCATCCAGGCGGGGAAGGTGTTGCTCAACATGGTGGCGCCGAGCACGCCGCTCTACCGCATCTACTACCTCGCCAACCCGACCACGCCCGCGGCGACGACGGACGTCGCTGCGTAGTAAGAAGCCGGGACTTCCCGGCTTCTCTTAGCCAACTTTTCCGATCTGCGCCATCGGCGAGATGACGTCAGGGCGAGGCTGGTCGAGCATGGAGGCGAGGAAGCAGTAGAGGATGGAGTGGAATGAGTCGTCGGTGCAGTTGGGCGACTTCTTGTAGACGTTCATCCTGAGCTGCTCGGAGTACTCCGAGAAGATGTTGAGCATGTCGGCGCCGTAGGGGATCTGGAACTGATTCCAGTTAGGGAAGGCGAAGACGTCCCGCCGTTTGATGGCGTTGAAAATGTCGGACATGACTTCTGTCCTGTGGACGAGAAAGCGCTTGAGCCCGTCCTCCCAGCGAACCTTCTCAGCCGGGGTTGAGTACTGGTACTTGACGATCCGGTTCCAGCCGAACATGCGGGTGAGCTCGTCGTTGGGCCAGAAACCGCCACCGTAGTCGCAGCCCGCCCGGCGAACCCGGTACTCGTTGATGAGCTTCTCGATCTCTCGCATCTGGACCTTGGGCTCGGTCTCGGCTCCCTCGAAGCGGTGGATGTAGAAGATGGTGAAGCGACCATCCCGTAGGTACGTTCCCAGACAGACGACCGTGAAGGTTTTTTCGCCCGTTCCCCAGTCCGTCCCCATATACACGGGATAGGACTCGCCGACGTACGACTTGACCTTGCGCTGGTAGTCGGGGTCGAGTCGGATCTGATCGTTACAGTTGTCGATGACGTCTTGGCGGGTTAGCGGCCGGGTACCCGAGTCAAACGACAGTCCCAGGACCTCGTTGAAGAACTTGGGCCGCGAGTAGGTCTTCTGCTTCTGCAGGATGTCCGAGTGCTCGATCCACGGCACCATCAGCTGCGGGATGCGGTAGCCCTCGTACGGCTTGGCGATTTGGCCGGCGATGGACGGGTTGAGAGAGACCCACTGCGCCATATCATCAGCGGCGTAGATCGGGTTCTCACACTTCTCGCAGATCAAGGTCTCCTTACCGATATGTTCCTCGGACAGGATGTTCCAGTGCTGCTTGGTGATCTTGCCGCCAGCGTTGAACGAGTGCCGGTGGCAGGGAACCGCCCATTCGTTCTGCGTCGAGTAGGCGGTCCAGTAGTACTCGATGGTGTTGTCGAGGGACTTGGGCGTCCCTGAGTACATGAAGATCTTGATGTTGGAGTGTGAGGCGCACTCCTCAATGACCGGGATGTTGTCGGTGAGCAAGTCTTGCAGCTCATCGAGGCAGATGACGTCAGCCGGGATGCCTCGGCAACGGTCGGCATTGAGGTAGGCGTAGCGGAGGGTGATCTGGCTGCGGTTGATGAACTTCTTGAGGAAGACGTTGTCCGAGAGCTTGGTCGTCGTCCAGGTCTTCAAGTACTCCGAGGTCTCGATAGGTTCTTTCAGTCGATCTTGCGAGAAGACCTTGGTCTGCTGGTTGGTCGGCGAGACGTAGAGGCTGTTGAGCGCGGTCTGGATGCACGAGTAGGAGAGGAGCTTGTTCCCGAGCATCGTGGACTTCTCGACCTGCCGACCGCACTTCAAGAGGGTCCGCTTGTTCGGTGTGTCGTAGATCTGCCGCAGGTAGCGCCGGTTGGTGAAGTCGAACGGGACGAAGGTCTGGGTCTCCTTGTCCGGCATCCGGATCGCGAACTCAGTGAACTGCGAGGGCGAGACCGAAATGAGGTCGCGCTGGACGTGTTCGTACTCCGAGTCGAACGACTCCTCGAGCTCCGGCTCGACGTCCCACTCCTCTCGAGCGTCGACGTTATGGAACCCTTTCGTGTCAATCACCACGAAGCGGTCGTTCTGACTTCGCTGGAAGGCTGACAGATCCTCGATTACCGCAAAGGCCATTTACAGCGACTGTAGCAGGGGTCCAATCTGGATCCTATGGGCCCAAGGCTCGCATGGGTGGCCGGCCTGCAGGCCACGGTCAATCGAGCAACTGGAGGCCAGGTCAAGTCCGTCGAGCTGATGGACACGGTGGATCCGCTCAAGAAGAAGGTCCTGTTCCACCTCTACGAGGACCTTCTGCCACAAGACTGGATCCCCTTCTCTAGACTCGCGGCCGGCTTCGCTGCTAGGAACGATTGCGTCTTGGAGCGCATCCGGCGAGTCGGCAGCAGTCTCATCCTCGAGGTCTTGCTCAAGCGAAGGGCAGGACCCGTCATGAACTACGACCCGCTACAAGACAAAAAACGGGGATAAGGGCTCGGACAGGAGGTGACGGATTGGCTTACTACGTAGCCGGGCTGGACGAGGTTGGCCGAGGTGCAATCGCAGGTCCCATGGTGGCGGTCGCCGCCATGTTCGTCCTGCCTGAGAAGAACGAGGCCGGCTGGCAGACCAAACACTCTCCCATTCCAGGGGTCAACGACTCGAAGAAGTTCGCCACTCGTGAGAAGCGCGAGGAGGTCTACCACCGCATCCTGCGGTCCGAGTACCTGGTCGACTTCGGCATCGGCCTCATCACGGTCGACAAGATCAACGAGCTCGGCATCGAGACGGCCAACCGCCACGCCTTCTTCGACGCCTGGCGCGATCTCAAGCACGAGCCCCACTTCCTGTTGGTCGATGGGGACAGACCGGCCCCGCACTTCAGCTACTCGCAGCAGAAGAACCGGCCCCGCGGCGACGGCTTCTGGTGGCCGGTCGGCGCCGCCAGCATTCTCGCGAAGGTCATCCGCGACCTGTACATGGTCGAGCTGGGGCTCGACTATCCCCACTACTTATGGAAACAAAACGCAGGCTACGAGACCAAGGACCACGCCAAGGCAGTGCTGAGCCATGGCCTCTCACCCCTGCACCGGAAGAAGTTCACCGAGAAGTTCGCGAGGAGCCCATGAAGAGTGACGACTTCCAGATCCTGGTGGCCGAGTTCAACAAGGCCATCGAGAGCCAGCGCGGCTTCGCGTGCAAGAAGCTGCGCATCGATCTCATCGAAGAGGAGTTCGCCGAGCTGTGCGACGCGGCTCGAGACGAGAACGAGATCGAGTTCATCGACGGGCTGTGCGATCTCCTTTACGTCGCCTACGGCGCCGCCGACGTCTTCGACGTCAAGCTCTACATCGCCGACCAGGGCAAGGGGATGGTTCAGACCCTCCTCATCGACGAGAGCTACATCCCCGAAGCTCTATTCGACCTGTCCAAGCTGGTCTACTTCGCCTGCCGCTCGATCGACGCAGAGGACAGGGGACCGGCCGGCATCGAGAAGACCCTGGGCGACCTGGTCAACAAGTGCTGGTACATCGGGCATCGTTGTCTTGGCCTCGACCTACGTCCGTTCTTCGTCTTGGTCCACCAGGCCAACATGCTGAAAATTTCTGGTCCTGTTAGAGAAGACGGTAAGCGGCTCAAGCCAGAGGGCTGGGTCGCACCTGATATCGCTGGCCTCTATGAGAAGGTCAAGAAGAGGGAGAAGATCTGATGGATGACGAAGAGAACGGGAAGCAGCATCACCCCGCCGTAGCCGGCGTCCTCCGGTGGTTCAGCTACGAACACCTGGACGGCCCGATGCGTGACATCTCGAAGAAATGCCACTCCCTGGCTCACTCCATGGCCGGTGAGCTCGACGGCACCGAGCTCACCGTCGGACTTCGAAAGCTGCTCGAGTCCAAGGACTGCTTCGTCAGGGCACAGCTCGAGAAGCTGGAGCGTCGGTGATGGATACCCACTCGATATCGGTCGATCCCCGTGTCCTGCTTGCCGCCCAGGCCGCCCATGAGGTCAACCGAGCCTACTGCATCGGCATCGGCGATACCTCGCAGAAGCCGTGGGAGCAGGCCGAGGAATGGCAGAAGTCCAGCGCCATCAAGGGTGTCCTTGGGGTCATCGACGGCAACGGGCCCCGCGAGAGCCACGAGTCCTGGCTCAAGGAAAAGCGGGAGACTGGCTGGGTCTACGGTGAGGTCAAGGATCCTGAGAAGAAGACCCATCATTGCATGGTCGAGTACGACGAGCTACCGACGGAGCAGAAGCGAAAGGACTATCTTTTCGTCGTCACAGCGAAGACGTTGCTCCACGAGCTAGGTTTCTTCTTGGAGCTGGAGAGGGAGAGAGCGACACCCTCTACTCCCTGGCCCGGATCGACCCCCAACAAGAGGAACGACGAGGGATGACCGATTTCGCTATCGGTTCGAGCAAGTGGCCAGGCCTCTCCAAGCTCGTCGAAGAGTGCGGGGAGGTGGCCCAGGTCATCGGCAAGATCGTAGGTACTGGAGATGCCACCAACCACTGGGACGGCACCGACCTCAAGAAGCGCCTCGAAGAAGAGATGGGCGACCTCCTGGCCGCCCTGCGCTTTGTCGGAGAGAGGAACAATCTGGACCGAGGTGAGATCGAGCTCCGAGCCCATGAGAAGCTTCGTACCTTCAACGAGTGGCACGAGAACCAGGTGCCGCTTCCATGAAGATCTGGACCCTGTGGCACCGTGGCGATGAGCTCACTATGCCGTGGCTACTAGACGCCTACGATGAATACACTCTCGAGGAGAACGGAGAGGTCCCGCCGAACTACCGGGCCAAGCTTGACGGAAAAGGAGAGGATCTCCGCGAGCTCGTCATCGAAATCCCGGAAGGCGTGGTCAGGGCGCTGTTCGAGCCCAAGGTCATCAAGGCCGCTACTTGGGTCGACCCTGAGCGTGCCGAAGCGGCCCGACAACAGAAGGCCGAGGACGCGAAGAGAGGCAGGGAAGAGTGAAGAAGCTCGAGATCATCTGCGACATGGACTGCATCTTGGTCGACCTTTTCGGTCCATGGCTAGCCTGGTACAACGAGACCTACGATGATTCCCTCCTGGTCGAGCACCTGACTGGCTGGGACATCCACGGCTTCGTCAAGAAGGAATGCGGCAAGGCCATCCTCGACTTCTTCCACCCGGAGAAAGACCTCAAGATCAGGCCGATGCTCTACAGGGACTGTCCAGCCATCGATGGGGCAGTCGACGGAATCCGTGCGCTCCACGAGGCCGGCCACGACATCCTCATATGCTCGGCGGTCTCGGGGACCACGGCCAATGAGAAGTACCTGTGGTGCGCCAAGCACCTGCCCTTCTTGCACCACCACAACATCTTCCTGGGCAACAAGAAGGAGAGGCTGGTCGGCGACGTCCTGATCGACGACGGCCCCCACAACGTCGTGGATTACAACCGGCGCTGGGGGACCCGGGCTCTCACTATGGGGATCGCCTATCCGTACAACAAGGCGATCGAGAACGAGTACGACGTCTACGCGGAAGACTTCCGTGACACCAGGAAGGCGTGGGAGACTATCGTAGACGCCGTGAAGAAGGTGGCCGAGAGCCGAGCATGAGCCAGAACCAGCGGACCGTCACCTTCATCTACAAGAACCACCGCGGCGAGGTAGGCCGGCGCAATGTCCAGCCCATCAGTATGCGGTTCCAGGCCACCCAGTGGCACCCGGAGCCGCAGTGGCTGCTCGAGGCCTACGACAACGAGAAGGAGGCGGTCCGGTTGTTCGCCATGCGCGACATCAAGGACTGGATGCACCCCTCGCAGGTGCGACAGCAGTCACTACCCAAAAAGAAACCGGGCTAGCCGCCGCTAAGCCCGGTCTCCCCACCGTACCTACGCACGATGCCAGGAGAACGTAACATCGCGCCCGGGTCCTTGCGAAGCCACCGGCAGCCTACAGCAAGGACCCGGGCATGACGTGGGTCTGGCTGTCGACTAGGCCGCCAGGTCCCAAAAACAGCCCGAGCCACCAAGTCGCCCTGGTGGCTCGCGCCCTCTCCGATTCTTGGGTGGCTGCCTTGCGGCAGTCACTCTCGAACCAGCTCACTTTGTTCGGCCTCTTCCACGAGGGAAGGTGCAGACCGTTGGTGAGTTCGAGGTAGCCCCACTCTGCCAAAAGTCGATCGTGGCTGCAAGCCACCCGGTCGATTTTTAGCTAGTCGTCGAGGGTAGCTGGCGGAGCTGCCACAGCAGCGCGGTTGGGCAGGTCAGGAGCACCCTCGATCTTCTCGATGGTGGCCTCGACAGCTGCCGCTGCCTCGACCTGGGGCCGGGTCGGCCGGGAGCCAAGAGATGCTCGCGGCTTCTGCGCCATGGCGAACTCCTTGAGCAGCTCGACCTGGATGGCCAAGGTCTTCACCTGCTGCTGGAGATCGGCCACCAGCGGCGCCAGGGTCTCGTACCCCTTGTCGGTCTTGATATCGACCGCCTTGGCCGTGTTCTTGGCGTCGTCGGCCCGATCCTTGGCGGTCTCGGTGCGGTACTGGAAGTAGACGGTCGCGAGGCCAAGGACCAGGGTCACGATCACCTACTTGCTGTGCTTCGAGGCGACCGCCGAGAAGGTCGTCCTCGCCTTCCTCCTTCGAGGGGCGGGGGAGCCTTCTGGGGTCACCTCGTCGGTCACTGAAATCCTTGCTGCCAGGTGGGAACGTAGTTGGGGTCGCCCGGTGGAGCCATCGCCGCGAGCTGCTGACTCCGGTGATGATTTGGATCGAGGAAGTGCTTCTTGGCGAAACCGACTCCCGCTCCCAGCGTACCGCCCACAGCCGTCCCGATGATGCCGTTGCGGACCGCGTTGCCAGGCAGGAAGGAGCCGAGACCACCACCGATCAGGCCTCCGGTCACGGCGGCTCCGAAACCGAGCTTCTGCATCTCGTCCACGAAGCCATAGGTCGTGGCCTTCTTGACGATATCTTCTTCCTTCATGTTCCACTTCTTCGCTGCGATGGCCTTGGGGCGAGAATGCGAGGAAGATAGTCGCGCAGCGGGCCGCGGGGCCGATCTTGGAGTTTTCTTTGACGCATATGCGCCAAGCCCCTTCAGAAGACCTTCCGCCGACGATTGATTGATTCCGTGAGTGAATCGGCTGAAGCCAGCCCCCAAAGCAGCACCCGTCGCACCGGTCTTGCCAGCTGAGACTGCCCGATCTCTGAATGACTTCTTGCGACCTCCATGTGTCTTGGGTGCAAATCCCAAGATGCCAGAGATAACACCCAGAGGTAGACCGCCCCGCGAAACGTGCTGACTCAGGCTCATAACCTAGTCTAGCTTCTGGTCGAGGAGCGCGAAGAGCTGGAGGACGAGCTTGTCGTTGCCCGTAGTATGAGCAAAGCCGCGAGCTCGAGCCGCCCAGGAGTGGAGCTCCGGGACGTAGGAAGCTTCGACCCGATCCTCGAGCTTGAAGACCTCGAGGAAGGCCTCGGCCATCTTGCCCTCGAAGTCGTCAGGGAACTGCCCATCGCCGAGAGGGAAGAAGTGGAAGACCAGATCGTCCTTCTTCCGACCCACCTCGCCGAGGTACTTCTTCCGAGGCATGCGGACAAACTCGATGGGCTCGACCGGCGTTCCGCCGGAGGACTGCACGGTCTCGCCCTCTGCCAGTGGTCGAGCTGTCCGCCCTCCTGCCACCCGTTCCATCCAGGACTGGTAGTTGTCCTGCTCGACGTTGCTCATGCGACCTTGTCCTTCTCTTTCTCGACCGGTGCCTCGAGAAGCTTCATACCGGAGCCGGTGAAGTTGCCGCCCGGGGCGAGATCGCGGATGTCGGCGACGCCCTGTTCCTGCTGCTTGATGCGGAAGTGCTCAAACGCCTTGAGCGATTCCTTGAGGGCGGAGTCGGCCTGCGAGAGCTGAGTGTCGACCAGCACCGCCGATCGAGCGATGGCGGTCATCGCCTTGGTCTTGGCCGACGATTGTGGCTTGGCTCGCCACTCGCGGAAGTCGAAGTACAGGCTGTCCAGCATGTCGCGCAAGATGATCTTGGACTCTAGGTTCTGCTGGAAGCCGAGCTTGTGCAGCGCCATGGCCTGACCGCCGTTGACGATGGCCAGGGTCTGGTCGCGTCGGTGGTCGTAGTCGGCAAGCAGGACGGTCCACTGCTCAACCGTCAAGAGACCAACGTTCCAGTAGTAGCGCCCGTAGGCCTCGATGGCCTCGACGGTGATGAACTCGCCCAGCCTGGAGTTGACCTTCTTGGCGATCTCCTTGGAGTCGAGCCGGCCGAGTAAGAGGCTCTCGATGATCGGCCGGGCCTTGAGATTGGTGACCAGAAGGTGGCACTCACGAGTGTGCTTGTCTGGGTGATGGAGCAGATAGATTTGCTCCGCCTTCAAGAACCGCATCGACTCGCGGTGGTATTTGTTCTGCGGCTGGAAGTTGACTGGCATCCGGCTGAAGAAGTCATGTCGTAGCCAGGCGATGGTGGTGACGTCGGGCTGTGGGAAGCCCAGCGCCTCGACCGTATGCGCGATCCAGGTGTCCACCCCAGCATTCGGGTTGCCCGAGGTCATCAAGTACTTGATGAAGGACTCCGAGGGGTGGCGGACATATTGCTGCGGCATGGGTTACCTAGGAACGTACTTGATCCCAGAAGACCCGGCATCCCACTCGATTGCAAGGCCCAAGAACCTAGGAACCGTCGCCCGAAGACCATCGGCCTCTACTTTGTGCCGCAGGGTCTTACCCAAGTAGCCTGAACAACAGAGGTCTTTCAGCTCTTGCTC
>JACCDR012339617.1_pt1 | contig 11208 bp, 14 predicted proteins | sample 7446431 | NCBI WGS metagenome assembly JACCDR01 (sample SAMN15323443, study PRJNA562643) | freshwater metagenome | isolation source: river surface water | place: USA:Blue River Watershed | collected 2017-08-17 | reverse complement strand
GCCTTCGTGTTCTCTCTCTGGCGGCGCCGGGGTGCATAACCATGCAGGCTGTCATGCAAGCGAGGGGGCGATGGGGCGAGCACGTAGTGAGCCGGTGGAGCCGGTGTTCGGCCGGAACGCCGAGCGGATCCAGGCGGTGGCCGCGAGGTTGCGGGCCGACGGGAAGCTGACCGAGGTCGGTGAGGCGACGGTGTCGGTGGCGTTGACGGTGGCGGGCCGGCTGGATGCGAATGCTGATGACACGGCGGCGCTGGTGCGGCAGTACCGGGAGTTGCTGGCCGAGTTGGCCGCATTGGGGGGCGACGCTGGTGGCGAAGAGGACCCGGATGCTGCTCTCGACGGGCGAGGAGTTGGATTGTCCGCCGAGGCTCGGGACGCCGCGCAACTACGATCGTCGAACGCTCGGCGGCGAAGTCGGCGAGATCGCCCGGCGGATGGGTCGCCCGTTGATGCCGTGGCAGCAGTACGTGGCGGACGTGGCGCTCGAGGTCGATGACGACGACGAGCTCGTGTACGACGAGGTGGATTTGGCGGTTCCTCGCCGCCAGGGGAAGACGGATCTGATTCTGCCGGTCGGCGTGTGGCGTTGTCGGGTGGCGGTGAAGCGTTGGGGTCCGCAGAACGTGTATTACACGGCGCAGTCCGGGATGGCGGCTCGCCGGAAGTGGAAAGAGGATCAGGTCAAGCGGATCGACCGTTCGCCGTGGGGGCCGTTAGGTCGGACGAAGCCGGCGGTGGCCGGCCGGTTCGCTGAGGTGCGGTTCGACAACAACGATCCGGGGATTTTCTGGGCGAACGATTCGACGTGGCGGCCGGCGCCGCCGACGGAGACGGCAGGTCACGGTGACGATGCCGATCTGCCGTTGATCGATGAGGCGTTCGCCCATGTCGATGATCGGGTCGAGCAGGCGTACGGGCCTGCGATGTTGACTCGCCAGTCGGCGCAGTTGTGGGCGTTCTCTGCGGCGGGCACGGATCGGAGTGTCTACTGGTGGCGCAAGGTGTTGCGTGGCCGGGCGATGGTCGAGGCCGGCCGGTTCGATTCGCCGATCTGTTTCTTGGAGTGGTCGGTCGGTGACGATGAGGATCCGTTTGATCCGGAGACGTGGTGGCGGCGGCTGCCGGCGTTGGGGCACACGATCACTGAGGCGAAGATCCAGGCGGAGCTCGACAAGGTGCGGGCCGGTGATGTCGGCGAGGTCGAGGCGTTCGATGCCGATGACGCCGCGGGCGATGTCGGCATGGAGCGGTTCTTGCGGCCGTACTGCGGGATCTGGTGTCGGACCCCGAAGATCGCCGAGTCGCGGCAGCGGGTGATTCCGATGGCGCAGTGGTTGCACGAGGAGAACTTGTATGCCGGTCGGGCTCCGGTGCGGGCCGAGGTGTTCGGTGTCGGTGTGTCGCCGGATGCGGGTACGGCTGCGGTCGGGTTCGGTGCGTCGGTCGATGGCGGCCGGTGCCATCTTGGGGTGTTGGATCATCGCCCGGGTGCCGGTGTCGGTTGGGTGCGTGATGTGGTGGCCGAGATCCGGTCGAAGGCGCCGTCGGCGTCGGTGTGCATCAACCCTCGGACGTCGGCGGCGCAGTTGATCGCCGATCTGGAACGCGACGGTGTCGAGTTGGTGAAGATGTCGGCGCTCGACAATGCGGCGGCGTGCGGCGCGTTGAAGACGGCGGTGGTCGAGCACACGGTGCGGTATCGGCGCCAGTCGGCGCTCGAGACGGCGGTCGATGTTGCGGCGAAGCGTGATCTGCATGGCGGGTGGGCTTGGGATGCGTCGGCGTCTCTGGGTGACATTGCGCCGTTGGAGGCGGTGACTGCGGCGTTTCATGCGTGGCGGTCGGTGAAGCGAGTCGGGAGGACGTCGTTGTGGTGAGGACTCTGGTTGCGCTCGTGATCCGGTTCGTGATGTTCGTCCGTTCCGCTCCGGTGTTGGAGCTCGCTGGGGCTGCCCTGGTGGTGGTCGGTGTCAATTCGGTGTGGGGTTGGGGTGCTGCGACGATCGTCGCTGGCGCTGCTCTGCTGTTGAAGTCGGCCGAGTTGGATGGTGGCCCGTGACGGTGCTCGGGTCGTTGACCCGGTCGTTGAACAACCCTTCCGTGCCGATCACGTCGGCGTCGTTGGCGGAGTGGCTTGGTGGCGACAAGACGAAGGCCGGGACGTTGGTGTCGGAGCAGCGGGTGTTGGGCTTGCCGGCGTATCGGCGTGGCATCACGATCAAGGCCAGCGTGTTGGCGATGTTGCCGGTGAAGATCTACGAGGTCGACACGCGGCGCCGGATGCGGGTGCGGACGGTGTTGTCGGATCCGTCGCCGAGACATACGCCGTTTCTGTGGCGTCAGACGATGTTCATCAACGCCCAGTCGTGGGGGAATGCTTACGCCCGCAAGGTGCGCAACGGGGCGGATCAGGTGGTGGAGGCGTGGCCGATCCATCCGTCGCAGGTGCGGGTCGAGGCGGTCGATCCGACCGAGGCGGATCCGGCCGGGAAGCTGTTCCTGGTGCGCGACAAGCGTGGCGTGGAGCATCGCTGGACCCGGTGGGAGGTGTTTCATCTGCCGTGGTTCGCGCCTGACGGTGTGGTGGGCCTGTCGGCGTTGCAGGGGTTCCGTGAGTCGTTGGGTGTCGCGATCGCTGCTGAGGATGCGGCGGGGTCGATGTTCGCGAACGGGTCGCGTCTGTCCGGGTTGTTGAAGTTGAAGGATGAGGATCCGGACGGGTCCCGTTCGAAGCGGATGAAGTCGCGGTGGCGTGAGCTGTACAACGGTGCGGACAACGCCGGCGAGATCGCAGTGGTCGACAACGGCGCCGAGTTCCAGCCGATCTCGATGCCGGCGAAGGACGCCGAGCTGCTCGGGTCGCGGCAGTGGTCGGTGACGGAGATCGCCCGGATCGTCGGCCTGCCGCCGCACATGATCGGTGACGTGTCCGGGTCGACGTCGTGGGGGACGGGCATCGAGCAGCAGTTCATCGGCTGGACCCAGGTGGATGTGGGGCCGTGGGCGAAGAACACCGAGGAGATCTACACCGCTGAGTTGTTGCCGGGCGGTTGGAACTCGGGTCCGTGGTTCGCTGAACACGACCTCGAGGGGCTGCTGCGCGGCGATTCGGTGGCGCAGACCGCGTTCTTTGCGTCGGCGATCCAGTGGGGATGGATGAACCGCAACGAGGTGCGGGCCCGCAAGAACCTTGAGCCGATGGATGGCCTCGACGAGTTCTTGACCCCGTCGAACATGACCTTGATCTCGATCGACGGCACCCCGGTGCCGCTCGCCCAGTCCGGAGGTGGTGGCGATGCGGGATGACGCTCCTCGGTGCAAGCATTGCGGCGAGGGGACCACGCAACGTGGCCGAGTCTGCATCCCGTGCCGGCGTTCGATGCGCATCGAGTGGCGTGACCCGGAGAAGACCGCCGAACGCGATGCGCTGGTGGCCGAGTTCTGGGCTCGGCTGGGCGGGACGAGCAACGAAGAGTGGCTTGCGTTCCGTCAATGGGCCATGACCAAAACCCGAACCTTCGCAGCGCTCCGGGCAGCGCTGGACGACCCGAAGACGGTCAAGCGTTGCAGGACCTACGGCATCACGGAACTGGAGTACGCGCGCCGCCTTCTCGGCCAGGACGGTTGCTGCGCGATCTGTCGAGTTGGTTCTTGGATAAAGCCGCTCAACATCGACCATGACCACGTTACGGGCATCGTTCGAGGACTGCTTTGCACGCCGTGCAATACCGCTCTCGGTCTATTGGAGCTGGACGGCGAGGAAGCCGAACGGCGAGCGCGCCTCATCCCTCAGTACTTCGCCGGAGCCGCAGCTCGCGCCGTGAAGGCCGCCCCGCAGATCAAGCGAAAGGCATCAGCATGAACCCTCGTGTCCCTTGGGCGGATGCCCAGAATCGGGTGCGTCACTGGTCGGTGATGGACCAACGTGAAGTGTCGGCGAGCGACCACGAGGGGCACGCCGGCCGGTTCGTTGGCCATGCCGCCGTGTTCGGCCAGCGCGCATGGATCGGCTCCAAGACCTGGGGGTGGTGGGAGCAGATCGAGCGCGGCGCTTTCGCCGTCTCGCTCCGAACGAACCAGGACATCAAGTTCGTTCGATCCCACGACCACGACAAGGTGCTCGCCAGCGTAAGCGGTGGAACCTTGCGGCTCACCGAAGACGAAGTCGGGCTCGCCGTCGATGCGGACATTGCCAACACCCAAGACGGGCGCGACCTGGTCGTGCTGCTCGCACGAGGCGACCTCAACAAGATGAGCTTCGGGTTCGAGCCGTTGAAGTGGCGCTACGAAGTACTCGAAGACGGAAGCGACCTGTACACGCTCACCGAGGTGCGCCTGTACGAGGTCAGCACCGTTGCGTGGCCGGCCTACGACCGGACCGACGCAGGGCTGCGCGCTGCCGCGTTCGAGGCCCTCTGCGAGCGCGCCGGCATCCCCTCTGCCGAGACCGGCAAGTTCATCGAACGTATTCGTTCCGACGAGGACGACCCCCAGATCGACGCGGCACTCCGGGCTTTGTCCGGCGACCGCTCGGCCGCTGACCCGGCTGAAACCAGTCAGCGGCGCGACCCGGCTGCAACCAGTCGCACCCCCGTCAATCCGCTCGTGCTCGCCACGTTGGCGAGCCGCATGTCCCTCATGGAGGCACGACCGCAATGACCACCACCAAGGAGCTGCGCGAAAAGCGCGCAGGCATCTGGGCGCAAGCCCAGGAGTTCCGTGACCGCGCAGGCCGCGGCGAGGAACTGTCCGCCGAAGACGAGGCCGCCTGGAAGCGGGCTCTCGACGACGTCGATTCGCTCGGCGCCCAGATCGAGACCCGGGACCGCGACGCGGCGCTCGACTCGAAGTTCCGCGACATCGACGACCGGACCACTGTCCGGACCGTCGACCGTCCCGCCGGCCACGACGGCGCCAGCATCGACGAGTACCGCCAGGTGTTCGAGGTCTGGATGCGTCACGGCATGACCGGCCTCGACGACGCGCAGCGCGCCAAGCTGCAAGCCAACTTCCGCGCCTTGCAGACCGACACCGGCGCCGCCGGCGGCTACACCGTCCCCGAAGGGTTCTGGGCGAAGGTCACCGAGACCCTGAAGCACTTCGGGGGGGTCCGCAACGTCGCCGAGATCGTGAACACCACGACCGGCGCCGCCCTGCCGTGGCCGACGAACGACGACACGTCGAACACCGGCGCCATCCTCGAAGAGGGCTCCGCCCTGTCCGAGCAGGACGTCACGTTCGGCCAGAAGAACCTGTCGGCGTTCACCGCCACGTCGAAGCTGATCCGAGCGAACATCGCCCTGCTGCAGGACACCGGGTTCGACCTCGAAGGGTTCCTGGCCCGCAAGCTCGGCCAGCGCATCGGCCGGATCCAGAACACCCGGCTCACGACCGGCACCGGGTCCAGCCAGCCGCAGGGCCTCATCACCGGAGCAACGACCGGCAAGACCACGGCCGGCGCGACGGCGATCACCTACAACGAGATCATCGATCTCATCCATTCGGTGGACGCCGCGTACCGGGCCGGAGGGAACTGCAAGTTCATGCTCCACGACCTGATCCTCGCCTACGTCCGCAAGATCCGCGACGACTCCGGCGGCTCCGGTCTCGGCCGACCGATCTGGGAACCGTCCGTCCAGGCCGGCGTCCCCGATCTGCTGCTCGGGTACCCGTACCAAATCAACAACGACATGGCGTCGACAGTGGCCACCACCAACAAGACGATGGCGTTCGGCGACTTCATGGCCGGCTACGCCTGCCGTGTCGTGGCCGGCGGCTCGATGCGTCGCCTCGAGGAGAGGTACGCCGAGTACCTCGAGGTCGGCTTCTTCGGGTACGAGCGCTTCGATGGGCTCGTCCAGGACTCGTCCGCCTACAAGCTGCTCGTGCAAGCCTGATCGGAGGCGATGACGATGATGCGAGACCTCAACAAGGCGATTTCGGTCGCCACGACCATCGATCCGGCTGCGGCGCGCACGGCGACCACGACCGGGTCGACGGTCGATCTGTCCGGGTATCGGTCGGCTGCCGTGGTGTTGCACTGCGGCGTGTTCACCGACGGCGAGTTCACGCCGACCGTCGAGGAGTCCGATGACGATTCCTCGTGGTCGACGGTCGCCGCCGGCGATCTGTCGGGGGCGTTCACCGCGGTGACCGCTTCGACCGACGTGTCGATCCAGGAGGTCGGCTACTTGGGCAGCAAGCGGTATCTCCGTCTGCTGATGACCGAGTCGTCGGCGTCCACCGGGGCGTTGTTCTCGGCCGTGGTGATCCGGGGCAACCCGGTGACCGCCCCGGTCTGAGCCCCATCGAGTTGATGGATGGTGGGCGGGGTTCGCTCCGCCCACCGTTCATCGGAGTGTTGCGCCTGGGAGGCAGTGAGATGCGTGTGTGCATGAGGGTTCAGATCGGCGGGTTCCGGAACGGTGTCGAGTGGCCGCCGGTTGGTGGCGTGATCGACGTTCCCGATCATGAGGGCCGGGACTTGGTGGCCAACGGGTACGCCCGCCAGGTCGGCGACGACGGGGTCGTGGTCGAGGACGTCCCCGTCGAAAGAGAGTCGCCGATGGCCGAGGCGATTCGTGCGGCGATCGTCGAAGACGCCGTGCTGGGTGGGGTGTTCGTGGATGGAGGGGACGATGAAGGAACCGACGGCGACGCCGGAGGAGAGTCCGCAGCGGACGGCGATGTTGCCGCCGCCGTCGAATCGGGTGGTGTCGGCGCCGAAGACGCGCCAGCTCCCGCCCCCAGGCCGCGGGGTCGTGGCCGTCGCCCGGCCGGCTGAGGACTGAGCGGTGCTGACAGCGTTCGATCGGACTCCTGACCAGCGGCTCCTCGTCGGCGCGCCCGCCACCCTGACGGCGACCTTGTACGGGTCGGATGGCGATGTGGACGATTCGCTCGACTCCGGGGTGACGGTGACCGTTACCCGGCTCGACGGGACGGCGCTCGTCACTGCGCAGTCGGCGACATGCACCGATGGTGTGGCGACCTACCCGCTCACGGCGGCGCAGACCGGTGCCGGGCTCGACTTGCTCACGGCGCAGTGGACGCATAACTCGGTGGTGCGGTCGACGACGGTGCATGAGGTGGTGGGCCGTCACTGGTTCGCGCCGCGCCGTCTGCTCGACGAGCCGGGGGTCGACAAGGCGGTCGCGGCGCTCCCGGGTGATGTCGGGGTGTCGGCGCTGGTCGCGGCGAGGACGTGGGCCGAGTCGCTGATCGAGCATGTGACGGGCGTGGCGTGGGTGCCTCGCACGTTCCTCGATTCGTTGGATGCGTGCGGGGTCGACGAGGTGCTGCTCGCCCAGCTGTACCCGCGCACGTTGCGGTCGTTGACGATCGACGGCGTCGCTGAGACGGTCGCCGATTGGACGGTTACGAAGCACGGCGGGTTGCGCCGGGACACTGGCGGGTCGATTTGGACGTCGACGGCGGTGGGGTTGGTGGCCCGCTACGACTACGGGCTCGACGCCCCGCCGGCGCCGTTGTTGGACGCGGCGATCGAGGCGGCCGCCGACTACATCTTGTCGCGCACGTCGCGGCTCGGCCGGCGCGCCACCGGGTTCGACGGCCAGTTCGGGACGATCTCGTACGCGACGATCGACAAGGAGCGGCCGACCGGGATCCCGCACGTCGATGCGGTCATCCGGGGCCACGATCGTCGCATCCCTGGGATGGCGTGACGTGGCCGGTTCCGTGGTGGTGAAGGTGCGCCGGTGGCTGGTCGAGTCGATCGCCGAACTGCCCGGCATGGAAGGCGTGCGATGCGAGTACTTCGTCGTCGATCCGTCGAAGATGGGGGCGGCGTTCGTGACGACCGGCCCGGCCGAGGTCGTCGAGGTCGCCCCGTCAGGGCATCGTGCAGCGAAGTACCGGCGCCGCGAGACGATCCAGGTTCCGCTCGTCGTCGACGTGCTCGGCGCCGGCATGGATCAACAGGCGGCCGACGAACGCTGCCTGGAGCTGTTCACGATCATCGACGACTGGTTGGCGGACACCGACAACGTGCAAGCGGCCGGCGCCGACCTGGGCGTCAACCAGCAGGTCATCGAAGCCCGGATCGTGTCATGGGGTCAAGGGGTGGGTTCCCCGGAGCGGGGCAACCCGGCGTCAATCGTGGCGACCGTCCAGGTCGTCGCCGAAAGCCTGTAGGAGGCGTGATGAGGATCGTGTTCACAGGCCCGGAGGATGCCCGGGTCATCCCCGGGTTCGGAGAGGTGGAGCGGGGTGTCCCGTTCGACTGCCCGGACGGGCTCGCCGGTCGGGTGCCGTCGAAACGGTGGCTCGAGTTGCAGCTCGTCGACATCCCCGAGGCGATCGCCGCGCTCGACCACAAGAAGCGGTGTCTGCTGGTCAACGAGTTGATCGGCGAGGACGCCGGGGTGGGGCTGCTCGCTCAGTGGCCGACGTTCGATCATGTCGCCGTGAAGGCGTCGAAGGCCGCTCCGGCGGATGATGGGGGTGCGGAATGACGGTGATCGGTTCGCAGCTCGGCGTGAAGGAAGAGTCGACCTATGGCACTCCGGTGACGGTCGACAAGTTCTTCGAGTTCGAGGAAGAGACGTTGAAGGTGACGACGGGCCGGTTGGCGTCGGCGTCGCATCGTGCCGGCAGCAGGGTGGCGTCGTCGATCGGGTTCGAACCGTTCAAGACGGGGGTCGAAGGGTCGATCGGCATGTATGTGCCGACGAAGAGCTTCGGGATCTGGTTGAAGCATTGGCTCGGATCGTCGGCGATCGGGTCGGTGTCGGACTCGAACTACACGCAGACCCACACCATCGGCGACCTGACGTCGCGGTACATGACGATCCAGTCGAACCGCGAGTTCCAGGCCGGCACCGATCAGGCCCACACGTTCCACGGCTGCAAGATCACGTCCGGCGAACTGTCGTGCTCGATCCTCGATGCCCTCATGTTCAACTGCGACATCGACGGCGAAGACGAGGACACGGCGACGTCGTTGGCGTCGGCGTCGTACGCTTCCGATTTCCGCAAGTTCTCGTGGGCGGGGGTGTCGTTGACGGTCGGCGGGTCGGCGGTCGAGTGCGAAGGGTTCAAGGTGCGGGTCGCAAACCCGTTGAACACGTCGCGGCATCGTCTGCGAGGGTCGACGTTGAAGAAGAACCCGTTGGAGAACGGGCAGCGGCTCATCGAGTGGGAGCTGTCCGGGGTCGATCACACGGCGCTCACCCAATACAACCGGGTGGTGGCGACGGCCCGTGCGGACACGTTGGCGGCGATCGTCATCACGTGCGACGGTCCGATCGCTCACGGCGGGTCGACGGTGCCCCGTCTGGAGATCACGATCCCGGCGGCCCGGTTCGACACGGTCGACGGGATCAACATCGCCGCGTACGACGAGCTCACCGGGACGTACACGGGTGTCGGCCTCGACAACCTCAGCGACGAGCCGATCACGGTCACATATAGGACTACGGACAGCGCCGTCCTTTAGTAGACTAACGTGTGTGGATTACACCGATTCATGCACGTTCGAGGGCTGCGGACGCAAGCGGTACACGCAAGGCCTTTGTCGGGCGCACCGTCGGCAGTGGGTTGAGGTCGGGGAGCTTTCACCGCTGCCGCCACTCAAGGTCTCCACGGTTGGGCCGTGCCCCGTGGAGGGGTGCACGCGACGCGGCGACTGCTCCGGGCTTTGCTTCGCTCATCGCCGCCAGCAATTACGGGGCGACGAGCCCCTGCCGTTCGGAAGTCCAGAGGCCAAGGAACGAACTGCTCAGCGTCGTCGGGCGAAGTGGGAGAGCGCCACGGCGGAGGAGCGAGCAGCACGGGTCGCCCCGATGCACCAAGCGGGACCGTGGGAACGGAAGCGGCCCGATGCCCTGGCCCAGTCCGAGCGGGCCAAGGCGATGTGGGCGGCAGGGCTACTTCGCCCCAAAACCCCACGGGTGTGCCCCGTCTGCTCCGAGTGGTTTCACCCACGATCGGGGCCGAACATCTACTGCACCATCGAGTGCAAGAAGCGGGCATCCCGAGCCGTGCGGTACGGGCTGACGTTCGACCAGCTTGCCGCCATCGAGGCACGTCAGGGATCCATGTGTGCCGTGTGCCGTCAGGCCGGGGTGCTCCACGTGGATCACGATCACGAGACAGGACAGGTGAGGGGTTTGCTCTGCATCAAGTGCAACACCGGCATCGGCAAGCTGATGGACAGCCCCGAGCTGCTCCGGCGCGCAGCCGGCTACCTCGACTCCGCTGTCCTCTGATGGCGGCTCGTCGTAAGCCGGTGGCGTCGTCAGGTCTGCGGGTCGTTCTGCGGTTCGCGCCCGACGATGTCGCCGAGGTGATCGTCGATCGGTCCGACATGTCGTTCCGTGAGCAGAACAAGGTGAGACGCACCCTCGATTCGTTGTGTGATCGGGACGAGTCGGGCCGGGTGATCGGTGAGCCGTCGTCGATGGAAGCGGTGCTGGTGAACGCCTGGGTGGTGTTGTGCCGGGTCCGTGACATTCCGCTCGACAAGGTGATGGCGCTACGGCCCGGGGACGTGTCGATCGGCCAGGTGGAGGGCGACGACCCGGAAGGGTGAGGCGTCGGCTGCTGAGTGTTCAGCCGGCGCTCGCTCACTGGTTCAACCTCATGCCGTGGGACTACGACCGGTTGACGGTCGACGAGTTGCAGGGGTTCGTTGATGGGATCCCGAAGCCTCCGAAGGCGAAGACGGATCCGATGCAGCGCCGCTACGGGAGGTGACGTTGTGGCCGACAAGTCGGTGTTGGGTGTGTCGGCTGGGGTGTCGTCGGCGATGGGTGCGGCGTCGAAAGCGTTGAAGGCGTCGACCCGGGAGGCGTTGACGGAGGCAGGCCGCCTGGCCCGCATGAACGCTACGGCGGCGGCGAGGTTGTCGGCTGGCGCGGATCGCCGGTTCAGTCGGTGGCGTGCGCCGGCGTTGGGTGTGAAGACTCGGGCTGAGCCGGGCGCCGTTGAGGTGTCGCCGGTCGGGCCGTGGAAGGTTGCCGAGGTGGGGGCGTCGCCGCACCGTGCGAAGGCGTGGGGTCGCGGCGAGTTCTCCCATCCGGGCACGAGGGCGGCGCAGGGCCGTCAGGCGTGGAGCCGGGCGCGGACAAGACGTTCGATGCGCTCGACATTGAGCGTCGGGTCGGCGACGCGGTTGAGGAAGGGTTCAAGGAGGGCTGATGGTGACCAAGGACCTGGGGTTCCGCATCTCGGCCGATGGCTCCGACG